>Ga0075364_10000250_pt1 | contig 25876 bp, 25 predicted proteins | sample EndMetdeltDD1764_FD_71517 | JGI IMG/M metagenome (GOLD analysis project Ga0075364, IMG submission 71517) | Populus endosphere microbial communities from Tennessee, USA - Endosphere MetaG P. deltoides DD176-4 | ecosystem: Host-associated > Plants > Roots > Endosphere | place: USA: Tennessee... | reverse complement strand
CGGCAAAAATGCGCATCGAACGTCGCGTGTCCGCAACCTACAAGGATATTCCGGGCGGCCAGCTTTTGGGTCCGACCTTCGATTACACACACCGCCTGATCGATCCGGCCATGGCCGGTGACGAGCCGGTCGACGAGCCGCTGCGCCGTGCCCGTGAGGACGAGCGTCGTGCGCCTCGGGTGACCGACATCTTGAACGATGAAGGCCTGATCGAACGCGATGTGCTGTCCGACGAAGAGCCTGGCGACCTGACCCGCGATCCGACCGCTTTTCCGGCTGATCGTGATGTTCGTCTTCAAGCGCTGGCGCGTGGCGACGAGGGTTTTCTGCTCTCGCTCGGGTATTCCACCCAGCGCGGTTATGGCCGCACGCATCCCTTTGTCGGCGAAATCCGTATCGGTCTGGTCGATGTCGAGATCGATGTGGCGGAACTCGGTTTTGCCGTTTCGCTGGGTCAGGTCCGCGTCACCGAATGCCAGATGGTGTCGCAATTCACCGGCGGCGGTGAGGAGGGTGCAAAATTCACCCGCGGTTACGGTCTCGTTTTCGGCCAGTCCGAACGCAAGGCGATGGCGATGAGCCTCGTCGACCGCGCCCTTCGCGCAGATGAATTCGATGAGCAGCGGCTGGCGCCGGCGCAGGATGAGGAATTTGTGCTCGCCCATTGCGACAACGTGCAGGCGACCGGTTTCGTCGAACATCTGAAGCTGCCGCATTACGTCGATTTCCAGGCCGAACTCGACCTGTTGCGCACACTGAACAAGGCCAAGGCCACCAACGATGAGATGAGGGAGGCCGCAGAATGACGCTTCCGGAATATAATTTCGCCTATCTGGACGAACAGACCAAGCGGATGATCCGCCGTGCGATCCTCAAAGGCATCGCCATTCCCGGTTATCAGGTGCCGTTCGCCTCGCGCGAAATGCCGATGCCTTATGGCTGGGGCACCGGCGGTGTGCAGGTGACGGCGGCGATCCTCGGGCCTGACGATGTGCTGAAGGTCATCGATCAGGGTGCCGACGACACCACCAATGCCGTTTCCATCCGCGCCTTTTTCGCAAAAACCGCCAATGTGGCAACGACAACGAAAACAGCGGATGCCACCGTCATCCAGACCCGCCACCGTATCCCGGAAGCGCCGCTCTCTGCCGGCCAGGTTATCGTCTATCAGGTGCCGATCCCGGAACCCTTGCGTTTCCTCGAGCCGCGCGAGACCGAAACCCGTGTCATGCACGGGCTGGAGGAATACGGCCTCATCCACGTAAAACTCTACGAGGATATCGCCCAGCACGGCCATATCGCCACGACCTATGCCTATCCGGTCAAGGTTGAGGATCGGTATGTCATGGATCCGTCGCCGATCCCGAAATTCGACAATCCGAAGATGAACGGTTCGCCGGCCCTGCAGTTGTTCGGCGCCGGTCGCGAAAAACGCATCTATGCGCTGCCGCCCTTCACCAATGTCGTCAGCCTCGATTTCGAGGATCACCCGTTTGAAGTGCAGAAATTCAAACAGCCCTGCGCGCTCTGCAATGCCACCGGCGTCTATCTCGACGAAGTGGTGACCGATGATCGTGGCGGCCGCATGTATGTCTGCTCCGATACCGACCATTGCGAAACCCGCCGTGCAGACGGCCATCACGGGCCGGGCCTGCCGATTGCGGGCCAAGAAACTGTCAAGGAGGACTCGGCATGAGCTCTCCCATCCTTTCCGTATCCAACCTCGAGCGCCGTTACGGCGATTTCATCGGCTGCACCGATATTTCCTTCGATGTCTGGCCGGGCGAAGTGGTTGCCATTGTCGGCGAATCCGGTTCCGGCAAAACGACGCTGCTCAACTGCATTTCCGGCCGGCTGGAGCGTTCCAGCGGCAGCATCCGTTACAACATGCGTGACGGGCGTTTCCCCGATCTCGCCGAACTGTCGGAAGCCGAGCGCCGTTTCCTGATGCGCACCGACTGGGGTTTCGTGCACCAGAACCCGGCCGATGGTCTTCGCATGCGGGTGTCCGCCGGCGCCAATGTCGGCGAACGCCTGATGGCGATCGGTGATCGCCATTATGGCGAGATCCGCGACACCGCCACCGAATGGCTGGGACGTGTGGAAATTGCCGGTGACCGCATCGATGACAAGCCGGTCGCCTTTTCCGGCGGCATGCGTCAGCGCCTGCAGATCGCCCGTAATCTCGTCACCCGCCCGCGGCTGATCTTCATGGACGAACCGACCGGTGGTCTGGACGTTTCGGTTCAGGCGCGTGTGCTCGATCTTCTGCGTGGTCTAGTCAGCGATCTTGGCCTTGCCGTGGTGATCGTCACCCACGATCTGGCCGTTGCCCGGCTTTTGTCGCAGCGGATGATCGTCATGAAGAGCGGCCGTATCGTTGAAACCGGTCTGACCGACCGCGTGCTTGATGATCCGTATCATCCCTATACCCAGCTTCTCGTCGCCTCGATCCTGGAGTCGTGATCATGACCGTTTCATCCAAAGAGACAGGCAATGCGCTGCTTTCGGTTCGCGACGTGGCAAAGTCCTTCACCATGCATCTGCGCGACGGAGTCATTCTGCCGGTCGTCAATGATGTGAATTTCGAGCTGTTTGCCGGCGAATGTGTCGTGCTCGGCGGCCCGTCCGGTGTCGGCAAATCGTCCATCCTGCGCATGGTCTATGGAAACTATTCCATCGATAGCGGCGAAATCCTGATCCGCGACCGGACCTCCGGCGAGGCACGTGATCTCGGGGCTGGTGATCCGCGTCTCGTGCTCGATCTGCGCCGGGATTGCATCGGTTATGTCAGCCAGTTTTTGCGTGCAGTGCCGCGTGTTTCGGCACTCGATATCGTTGCCGAACCGCTGGTTTCGCGTGGTGTCGATCGTGCCGTTGCGGCGGAGAAGGCTGCCGGCCTGCTCAACCGCCTGCATTTGCCCGAAGCGCTGTTCGACCTGCCGCCTGCGACCTTTTCCGGTGGTGAAAAGCAACGCGTCAACATCGCCCGCGGTTTCATCACTGATCACCCGATCCTGCTGCTCGACGAGCCGACCGCTTCGCTTGATGCCGCCAATCGTGACGTGGTGATTTCGATGATCCAGGAAAAACTGGATGCCGGCACCGCCATTCTGGGCATCTTTCACGATCAGCCGGTGCGTGATGCCGTTGCGACCCGCACGATCGATGTCTCCGCCTTCTCTGCACGAAAGGCCGCGTGATGAAAAAGCATCTTTCCGCCACCGCGCCTTTCATCGATCCAACGGCTGTCGTCACCGACAGCCAGCTTGGCCGCTACACCGAAGTGGCGGCGGGTTCGAGCGTCACCGAAACCACGATGGGCGATTATTCCTATGTCAGGGAAAATTGCATGATCTGGTGTGTCGAGATCGGCAAGTTCGTGAATATCGCCGCTGCGGTGCGTCTCAATGCGACCAATCACCCGACGGAACGGGCGACGTTGCACCACTTCACCTATCGCGCCGGTGACTATTTTGACGGTGCAGAGAACGAGGCGGACTTTTTTGCCGCTCGCCGCGCGAGGCGCGTGATCGTCGGTCATGACGTCTGGATCGGTCACGGTGTGACGGTGATGCCGGGCATCAAGATCGGCAATGGCGCGGTCATCGGGGCAGGGGCTGTCGTCAGCCGTGATGTCGCGCCTTACACGATCGTCGGCGGTGTGCCGGCCAAGCTGATCCGCGACCGTTTTTCCGCCGGCATCGGCGAGCGCATGGACGCGCTTGCTTGGTGGAATTGGGATCACGAACAGTTGTTCGAAGCATTGCAGGATTTTCGCGACCTGTCCGCAGAAGACTTCCTGGGGAAATACGCTGGCTGACACAGAAGTTTCATCGAACTGTCGCCGAAACATCATCGAAACATCGTCAGAGTTTCTTGAAACCTCTCAATTTCAGGGGAAGAAGAATGTCCGCGATTACAGTGTCTAATCTGTCGAAAACCTTCGGCAAAAACCGTGCCCTCGACAAGGTGAGCCTCACCGTCGAGCGTGGCGAGATGGTTGCCCTGATCGGTGCCTCCGGCTCCGGCAAGAGCACGCTGATCCGTCATATTGCCGGTCTCGAAACGGCCGATAGCGCCGGTGGCCGCATAAATGTTCTGGGCGAACTCTGTCAGGATGGCGGCCGTATCAACCCACGCCTCAAGCGTGGTCGCGTCTCGGTCATCTTTCAGCAGTTCAATCTGGTCGGCCGCCTGTCGGTGATGACCAATGTGCTGATTGGCCATCTCGGCCGCACGCCGCGCTGGCGTGGCACGCTTGGTCTTTTCAATCGCGACGAAAAGCAGGTTGCACATCGTGCCCTGGAGCGCGTCGGTATTCCGCAGGTGTTCGCACAGCGCTCCTCGACGCTTTCGGGCGGCCAGCAGCAGCGCGCCGCGATTGCCCGCACGCTGGTTCAGGAAGCGGAAATCCTGATCGCCGACGAACCGATCTCGGCGCTGGACCCATCTTCGGCCCGCCGCGTCATGGACGTTTTGTCCAGCATCAATTCGCAGGACGGCATCACCGTCGTCGTGTCTCTTCATCAGGTGGAATATGCGCGCCGTTATTGCCCGCGCACCATCGCCATGCGCGACGGCGCGATCGTTTACGACGGTCCGTCCACAGCGCTTTCCAACGAATTCCTGGCCGAACTCTATGGAGCGGCTTCGGAAGAACTGGTCCTGCCGGATGCACCGGCCGGTCAAGCTGCTCCTGCCGCCGCTGCAGCGGAGCGAGAACGTCCTCGGGCCGAGCTGGAGCTCGCCTGATCACTCTTTGAAAACTCGGAGAAATAAGATGAACGCGATTCTGAAAAGCATGGCGGCGATGTCCGTCGTCTTTACCATGAGCTCCGCAGCCTTTGCGGCAGACACGATCAACTTCGGCATCATCTCGACCGAATCCCAGCAGAACCTCAAGACCAGCTGGCAGCCGCTGCTCGACGCCATGAAGGAAAAGACCGGCCTCGACGTCAAGCCATTCTTCGCGTCCGACTATGCCGGCATCATCGAAGGCATGCGCTTCAACAAGGTGCAGATGGCCTGGTACGGCAACAAGTCGGCCATGGAAGCCGTCGACCGCGCTGATGGCGAAGTGTTCGTACAGAGCGTCGCCTCCACCGGTGAGCCGGGTTACTGGTCCGTTGTCATCGTCCCCAAGGATTCTCCGATCCAGAAGATCGAAGACGTTCTCAAGTGCGACCAGTCGATGAATTTTGGCCTCGGTGACCCGAACTCCACGTCCGGTTTCCTCGTTCCGATGACCTTCGTGTTCTCCAACAAGAACATCGACCCGAAGAAGTGCTTCAAGAACGTCACCAACGCCAACCACGAAACCAACGCCATGGCTGTTGCCAACAAGCAGGTTGATGCTGCTGCCAACAACACCGAGAGCATGGCGCTGATCAAGCAGAACAACCCGAAGGCCTACGACAACATCCGCGAAATCTGGCGTTCGCCGCTGATCCCGGCTGACCCGATCGTATGGCGCAAGGACCTGTCGGACGAAAACAAGACCAAGATCCGCGACTTCTTCCTGACCTACGGCACCGACAAGTCCAAGGGTAATGTCGAGGAAGAAAAGAAGATCCTCGCCGGTCTGAAGTGGGCACCATTCCGCGCTTCGAGCGACGCTCAGCTTCTGCCGATCCGCGTCATGGAACTGACCAAGTCGATTGCCCAGACGCAGGGCGATGCCAAGCTCGACGCTGCCGCAAAGGAAGCCAAGATCAAAGACCTTACGGAACAGAAGACCAAGTTCGAGACCGAACTCGCCAAGGTCAGCACCAACTGATCCGAATGATCATGAGGCAGGCCTTCGGGCCTGCCTCAGCCTGCTGACGGAGGTCGCAAACCTCTCCAACGTCATCCTCGGGCCTGTCCCGAGGATCTGCAACGGCCAGATATCAGGGGCGTGGTTAGATCCTCGGCACAAGGCCGAGGATGACGAAATTCAACCTCGGGCCTGCCTCTCTTCAAGCACGGGACCAACATCATGAGCGACGCGACGATGACCACCAACACCGCCACGACCAAGCCGCTGCCGAAACAACCCGGTGGCTCGCGCAACGGTCTTATCCTTCTGGCAGTTGTTGCCGCGCTTGCCTATAGCTGGGGCCCGGCCGAAATGGGCCGCTGGACCAATCTCTTCACCGATGCCGGCAATATGGCTGAATATGCCAGCGGCTTCTTGAAGCCGGATTTCAGCGAGTGGCGTTTCTATCTCGAGGAAATGGTCGTCACCGTGCAGATCGCGCTGTGGGGCACGTTTCTCGCCGTGGTCTTTTCAGTTCCGCTCGGCATCCTGTCAGCCCACAACATGGCTCCATGGTGGGTAAACCAACCGGTTCGCCGCCTGATGGACATGTTCCGCGCCATCCATGAAGTCGTGTTTGCCGTTCTGTTTGTCGTGGCCGTCGGCCTCGGCCCGTTCGCAGGTGTGATGGCTTTGTTCATCCACACGACGGGCACTCTGTCCAAACTGTTCTCGGAAGCCGTCGAAGCCATCGATCCGCGTCCCGTCGAAGCCATCCGCACCACCGGCGCCTCGCGTGTACAGCAGGTTCTGTTCGGCGTCATTCCGCAGGTTCTGCCGCTGTGGATCTCGCTGTCGCTCTATCGCTTGGAATCCAACATCCGTTCCGCCACCGTGCTCGGTGTCATCGGCGCCGGCGGCATCGGCCAGGTCCTTTTCGAAAGCATTCGCGGTTTCTATTACCCGCAGGCCTCCGCCATGCTCATCATCGTCATCATCACCGTCAGCCTGATGGACCTTCTGTCCCAGCAGTTGCGCAAGCTTGTGATCTGACTTTTCCGCATTCTTTTCCTTGAGCGTTTCAAAAACGCTCCGTAAGCTGTGAACACACCATGACTCAAGAAACCATCTTCACCAATTGCGCCATCGTTCTCGCCGATGAAATCGTCACCGGCAGCGTGTTGGTGCGTGACGGCAAGATTGCCGACATTTCCGCCGGCCATTCTACCGCTGGTATCGACCTCAACGGCGACTACCTTCTGCCGGGCTGCGTCGAGCTGCATACCGACCATCTGGAAACCCATTTCCAGCCGCGCCCAAAGGTGCGCTGGAACATGGATGCGGCACTGCAGGCGCATGATGGTCAGGTGGCAAGCTCCGGTATTACCACCGTGTTCGATGCCCTTCGTGTCGGCATAGATGACGACACCGATCTCGGCCCCGCCGATATGGCGGCCATGGCAACCAAAATCTCCGAGGCCAATGCAGCCGGACGGCTGCGCGCCGAACATTTCATTCATCTGCGTTGCGAAGTGTCGATGGCCGACGTGGCGGAACAATTCGCCATGATGGACGGCAATGACCGTGTGCGTCTTGCCTCGCTGATGGATCATGCTCCGGGGCAACGCCAGTTCGTCAGCCTAGAAGCCTACCGCATCTATTACCAGGGCAAAAAGAAGCTTTCGAATGCCGAATTCGAAGCGTTCAGCGCCCGTCGCATCGCCGAGTCCGAAGCCAATTCCGACCGCAACCGCAGGCGTATCGCCGAGCTTTGCCATGCGGCTGGCATTTCGATTGCCTCGCATGATGACGCCACTGCCGCTCACGTTGCGGAAGGTGTCGAACTTGGCATTGCCCTTGCTGAATTCCCGACCACGATCGAGGCCGCCGTCCTGTCGCGCGAAGCGGGCTTGCAGGTGCTGATGGGGGCGCCGAACGTGGTGCGTGGTGGTTCGCATTCCGGCAATGTCTCGGCGCTCGATCTCCTCGAAAAAGGTGCGCTCGACATCCTGTCATCGGACTATATTCCGTTCTCGATGATGCAGGCGGCATTTGCCCTGACGGATCGCGAACTTGCCGATCTGCCGCATGCGGTGCGGCTGATCTCCGACAATCCTGCCCGTGCGGCCGGCCTGAACGACCGTGGCCGTATCGAAATCGGTCGCCGCGCCGATCTGGTTCACGTGCGTGCCGAACGTGATCTGCCGCCGGTGGTGGCCGGTGTCTGGCGGGAGGGCCGCCGTGTCTGCTGATCGACAGGGATTGTTCATCGCCGTTGTCGGCCCGAGCGGTGCCGGCAAGGATACACTGATGCGGGCGGTTGCCGCCCGTCTTCAGGATCGCCCGGATATCCGTTTCGCGCAGCGGGTCATCACCCGTGATGCCGATCCTGAAAACGAGGATCATGAGGTTTTGTCGCGCACCGCCTTCGCGGATGCGCGGCAGGAGGGTGAATTCTGCCTGGATTGGGAAGCGCACGGGCTTTGTTATTCACTGCGCCGTGAGGCCGCCGAACATGTCGCAGCCGGTGGCGTCCTCATTGCCAATCTGTCTCGAGCCGTGCTTTGCGAGGCGGCATCCCAGTTCGCCCGCATGGATGTGCTGGAAATCACTGCCCGCCCAGAAATACGTGTCGAACGGTTGCTGGCGAGAGGGCGCGAGACCGCCGAGGATATTCGCAGCCGGGTTGCTCGCGAAATGCCGATTTCGGTGCCCAATCTATCCGGGCGGATCGTCACCATCGACAATTCCGGCCGGTTGGAAGATGCCGTGGATGCGCTCGAAACCTATCTGACGGATGCTCGCGGACACTATCGTTCAGGGGCCGCGTAAGCGCTCAGATTTCGACCCAGCGACGGCCCGAGGCGGTCAGATGGGCATGCATCGCGGCTTGGGCGGCAAGCGGATTTCTGGATTCCAACGCAGCGAGAATGGCTTCGTGCTCGCTCAAGGCATATTGCCATGTTTCCGGTGTCTCGAAACGGCCGCGCATATGATCCGACATCGGGCTATGCCTTTCGTCGAACAGGCTGGCGACGATTTCATAGAGAACCGTATTGTCCGCGCCTTCCGCAATGGCCAGGTGAAACTGACGATCCTGTTCCAGCGGTTTGCGTCCCTCGGCGATCTCTGCCCGCATGGCCACGAGAATATCCCGCAGCGTGGCCAGCTTTGCAGATGACAGGGCGGCCGCTGCCTGAATGATGACCGAGCCTTCGATAACCGCGCGTGCCTGCATCAACTCCGTCGGGCTTTCCCCCAGCGAACGGCCGTTTATCAACGGCCTGCTCGTATTGAGGACATAAATCCCCGATCCCATGCGGATTTCGATCGTCCCGTCGATCTCCAGCGCGATCAGTGCTTCACGCAGGGAGGGGCGCGAAACGCCCAGTTGCTGCGCAAGATCACGCTCCGCCGGCAGGCGGGAACCGGAGGCGTAGTGTCCGTTGAGGATCAATTGGCGCACCTGATCTGCGATCTGCTGGTAGAGGCGTCTAACATCCGTCATTCTGGTCAGGCCAATCGATGAAATTTGTAATTCTGGATTGAGTAAAAGATCAAAAATGGAAAAAATCAAGTTGATGTAACGCAATTGGCTTGACCAATATTAATTTTGCGTCCTAGTTTGCCCATCGAAAGCTCGGGAGGCTTTCACGCGAGGAGGAGATCGCGATGGGAGGAGTGCCGGTAACGGCAGGCAGGATCGACGCGCGCCCAGTTGTGCTCAAGCTCGATAATGTCTCGAAAGAATTTCCAAGCGTAAAGGCGCTTTCCGGTGTCAGTTTCGATCTGCGCGCCGGCGAGGTGCATGCGGTCTGTGGCGAAAACGGTGCCGGCAAATCGACGCTGATGAAGATCATCAGTGGTGTCTATCAGCCGAACGAAGGTTCGATCACCTTCAAGGGCCAGCCTGTGCAGTTCGCTTCGACCTTGCAGTCGGAAGCCGCCGGCATTGCCATCATCCATCAGGAACTCAATCTCGTGCCGCATCTGACGGTGGCGGAAAACATCTATCTGGCGCGCGAGCCGCGCCGTGGTTTTCTGGTCGATCGCAAAAAACTGTTTGCCGATGCAAAACGCTGCCTCGATCGTCTTGGCGTCGATATCGATCCGAATGTGCAGGTGCGCACGCTGTCCGTCGCGCAATGCCAGATGGTCGAGATCGCCAAGGCGCTGTCGCTGGATGCGACCGTGCTGATCATGGACGAGCCGACCTCCTCGCTGACCGAGCAGGAAGCGCAGCTTCTGTTCAAGGTAATCCGTGATCTCAAGGCAGAAGGTACCGGCATCATCTATATCTCGCATCGTCTCGACGAGATGGCGGAGATCGTCGATCGTGTGACCGTGCTGCGCGATGGCCGTTACATCTCCACCGATGACTTTGCCGACCTCAGTCTCGACGATATCGTCGCCCGAATGGTCGGCCGTTCGCTGGAAGACAAGTTTCCCGAGCCGACGCGGGTGCCCGGCACCGATGTGATCTTTTCCGTTTCCGGCCTGACGCGCGTAGGCGTGTTTTCGGATGTGAATTTCGAGATCCGCCGCGGCGAAATTTTAGGTTTTGCCGGGCTGATGGGAGCGGGCCGCACGGAAGTTGCGCGGGCCATTTTTGGCGCCGATCCGCTCGATGCCGGAACCATCTCGCTGGATGGCGACACGCTCAAGATCACAGATCCGCGCAGCGCCATCGAAGCCGGCATTGCCTATCTCTCCGAAGACCGCAAGGCGCAGGGGCTGGCGGTAAAAATGCCGGTGGATGCCAATCTGGTGATGGCGCGCATGCAGGCGGTGAGCAATTCCGCGGGCGTCATCGACCGCAGAAAACACCGCGAGGCGAGCCAGCGTTACGTCGATCTTTTAAACATCCGCACGCCCAGTCTCAGCCAGCCGGTGCGGCTGCTGTCCGGGGGCAACCAGCAAAAGATCATCATCGGCAAATGGCTGTTTCGCGAGCCGCGCATCATGTTTTTCGATGAGCCGACACGCGGGATCGATGTCGGCGCGAAATTCGCGATCTACCAGATCATGGACGAACTGGCGGCAAACGGCATCGGCATTGTGCTGATCAGCTCGGAACTGCCGGAAGTGCTCGGTATGTCGGATCGCGTGGCCGTGTTCCATGGCGGCCGCATTACCGCGACGCTCAACACGCGCGACACCAATCAGGAAGAAATCATGCATTACGCCTCCGGCAGCGGCCGGCGTGCGGAATAGGGAGGTGCGTTTTGGCCGATATCACCAATGAAAAGCCGGCGCAGCAGCCAGCCCAACAGCAGCCACAGCCTCAGGCAAAGGCGCGTCGCCTGAGCGAACGGCAGAAGGACATCATCCAGAAGTTTGCGGCGCTCGGCAGTCTCGTCGTGCTGGCCGTGATCTTTTCCGCCACCAGCAGTGCCTTTATGACGGTCGGCAATGGCATGACGATTGCCTTGCAGGTGACCTCGATTGCGCTTCTCGGCATCGGCGCGACTTACGTCATCATCACCGGCGGCATCGATCTTTCTGTTGGTTCGGTTCTGGCGCTGGCCGGCGTGGTGGCGGCGCTTGCGGTCAAGGAACTGCAATTGCCGATCTGGATTGGCATGCTGCTCGGCATTCTCACCGGTTCGGCCTGTGGCCTGATCAATGGTCTTGTCGTCACCCAGCTGAGGCTGCCGCCCTTCATCGCCACGCTCGGCATGATGCTGATTGCTCGTGGTGTGGCCCTGCAGATTACCGGCGCACGCGCGGTGTCCGGTCTTGGTGAAAGCTTTGGCGAACTCGGCAACGGCTCGCTGTTCCGTATCGAAAGCATCGACGACATGGGCTTTCCGGTCGTTACTTTCCCGGGCATTCCCTATCCGGTCGTGCTTATGATCGTTATCGGTCTTGCTGCCGCCTTCCTGCTGAACCGCACGGTGCTTGGCCGTTATATCTATGCGATCGGCTCGAATGCGGATGCCGCCCGCCTTTCCGGCGTCAATGTTTCGCGCGTGACGGTGTTCACCTATGTGGTGTCCGGAACGCTCGCCGGCCTCACCGGCTGCGTGCTGATGTCCCGCCTCGTTACCGCCCAGCCGAATGAAGGCGTGGCCTATGAACTGGATGCGATTGCCAGCGCCGTCATCGGTGGCACCTCGCTGATCGGCGGGGTCGGCACGATTTCCGGCACGGTCATCGGTGCGTTCGTGATCGGCATCCTGCGCAACGGATTGAACATGAACGGCGTTTCCGCCTTCACCCAGCAGATCATCATCGGCCTCGTCATTCTGGTCACCGTCTGGATCGACCAGTTGCGCAACCGCCGTTGAGGAAGACGGAGCGGTTCGCCGCTTCAGGAAATGCCGCACGGGAAGGAGGGAGCCTTCCCCCGCAACGGCCCCGGCAGGGCCAGACATAAGAGGAGGATGAGACATGCGTAAACTGACTATCGCCCTGATGGCTTCCGCCATCGCTCTGGCTGGAGCAACCGGCGCTTCGGCTGCCGAAATCGCCGTAATCGTGAAGACCGTCAATTCCACCTTCTGGCAGAATGTCCAGAAGGGCGCGGATGCGGCAATCGCCACCGCCAAGGGCAAACACACCATGACCTTCCAGGGCCCGGCGGCTGAATCCGCCATTGCTGACGAGGTCAACATGGTGGAAAACGCCGTCAACCGTAAGGTCGGCGCGATCCTGCTTGCTCCGTCCGATCCGGATGCACTGGTGCCCGCCGTGAAGAAGGCCTGGGAAGCCCGCATTCCGGTCGTCATCATCGACAGCCAGCTGGCTGACGGTGCCGACAAATATTACCAGTCCTTCCTCGCCACCGATAACCGCAAGGCCGGTGAACTGGCAGCACAAGCGATGATCGACAAGGTCGGCACGACCGGCAAGATCGCCGTGATGTCCTATGTCGCCGGTGCCGGTTCTGAAATCGGTCGCGTCGGCGGTTTTACCGATTACATCAAGGCCAATTCCAAGCTGGAAATCGTCGGGCCCTATTATTCGCAGTCGCAGATGGCGACGGCGCTGAACCAGACCACCGATGTTCTGGCCGCCAACAGCGACCTCAAGGGCATTTTCGGTGCCAATGAGCCGACGGCGATCGGCATGGGCCGCGCCATCAAGCAGGCTGGCAAGGCGGGCAAACTCGTCGCCATCGGTTTCGATGGCAATCAGGACCTGCAGGAATTCGTCAAAGACGGCACGCTGCATGCCACCGTCGTGCAGGGTTCCTATCAGATGGGTGACAAGGGCGTCGAAGCCCTGCTGCAAATCCTCGACAAGCAGAAGGTCGAAAAGACCATCGATACCGGCGTCGTTGTCGTCACCAAGGACAATATCGATAAGCCGGAAGCCAAGAACGTTCTCTACTGAGCCATTTCCTTTGACGCGCGGGCTTTTGTCCGCGCGTCGCCCATATGACGATCAGGATTTGAGAATATGAAAGTTTCCGACAGGCGCAAGCTGCGCAACCGCGATGTTTCTTTCACGCTGATGGGGCTGGGATGCGCCCAGATGGGCAATCTTTACCGGCTCACCAGTTATGCGGAATCGCTGAGCGCCTTCGATGCCGCCTGGGAGGCGGGTATCCGGTATTTCGATACGGCACCGTTTTACGGCTACACGCGTTCGGAACGGCGTCTTGGCACGATGCTGACGGACCATGAGCGCAAGGATTACCTTCTCAGCACCAAGGTCGGTCGTATCATGGTGCCGGATGAGACGGTGGGGCCGGAGGAGGATGCCTATGTGGCGCCGCTGCCTTTCCGTCCGACATACGATTACAGTTATGACGCCATTATGCGCTCATTCGAGGCGAGCCGTCAGCGGTTGGGCGTGTTCGCACCGGATATTCTATACGTCCACGATATCGGCCGCGCCACGCATGCCGACCGTCATCAGCATTATTGGGACCAGCTGACCAAGGGTGGTGGTTTCAAGGCGCTTGGCGAATTGCGTTCGAGCGGCCTCGTCAAGGCTGTCGGTCTTGGCGTCAACGAGTGGCAGGCCGTTTCCGAAGCCATGGATGAATTCGATATCGATGTCTCCATGCTGGCCGGTCGCTACACGCTGTTGGAGCATGAAAGCCTCGGCCTGCTCGATCGTTGCCAGCGCGAAGGTGTCGGCATCGTTGTCGCCGGAGCCTTCAATTCCGGTCTGCTCGCAGGCAACAAAAAGTTCAATTATGCCGAAGCGCCTGCTGATATTCTTGCGCGCGTCAATGAGATCGAAGCGGCCTGTGAGGCCGAAGGGGTTTCCATGCAGGCGGCGGCGCTGGCGTTTCCGACACTGCATCCGGCCGTTGTCACCGTCGTTTCCGGTGCGCGCAATGGCGAGCAGATGAAGACCAATGTCGGCTGGTTCGAACAGGACATTCCGGCTTCCTTCTGGACGCGCCTCAAGGAAAAGGGCGTGATTTCCGCCGATGCGCCGATTGCGGGAGCGTGACGCCATGGTCATCGATGCGCACCAGCATTTCTGGCTGCTGAAGGATCGCGGGGGCGGCTGGCCGCCGCCGGATCTGGAAGCGATCCATCGTGATTTCCTGCCCCCCGATCTGCGGCCCGAGATCAAGGCCGCAGGCGTGACCGGTACGGTTCTGGTGCAATCGCTGCCGAATGTTGCTGACACGCGTTTCTTGCTGGGGCTGACGGAAAAGAGTGATTTCATTCTCGGCGTGGTTGGCTGGGTGGACATGAAGGCAGGGGATGCACCTGCGGTGATTGCCGAGCTTGCCAAGGAGAAAAAGCTGAAAGGCCTGCGGCCGATGCTGCAGGATATTGCTGACGAGAACTGGATCGACGATCCGACGCTTGAACCGGCCGTGGAAGGAATGATCGCCAACCATCTGGTATTCGATGCGCTGGTTCTGGAGCCGCATCTCGCTGCCCTTCATGCTTTTGCCCGCCGGCATCCAAGCCTGCCTGTTGTCATCGATCACGGTGCCAAGCCGCGCATCGCCGGCGGACATTTTAGCGGCTGGCGCCATTCGATGCTGCGTCTGGCCGAACTGGACAATGTCACCTGCAAACTCTCCGGCCTGCTGACCGAGGCCGGTGATCAGGATCCGAGAGCACTGCGGCCCTATATCGAGACCATTCTCGACCTTTTCGGTGCGGATCGCGTGATCTGGGGCAGCGACTGGCCGGTGGTAAATCTCGCCGGAACTTATGCCGCGTGGATCAAGCAATGTCGCGAGATTGTGCCGGCCGCCGATCATGACGCCGTTTTTGGCGGCAATGCCCGCCGTTTCTACCGGTTGTGAGGACTGTCTGAATGCAAAGAATGGGAATGGTCATCGGCGTGCAGCCGGGCAAGGTCGAGACCTACAGGCAATTGCACGCCGCCGTCTGGCCGGAAATTCTGGTGCTGATTTCGAGCTGCAATATCAGGAACTACACGATTTTTCTGAAAGAGCCAGAGAACCTGCTGTTCGGTTACTGGGAATATCACGGCACGGATTTTGAGGCCGACATGGCGAAAATGGCGGCGAGCGAAAAGAACCAGGAATGGTGGTCGTTCTGTATTCCCTGCCAGAAACCGTTCGAGACCCGCAAGCAGGGCGAATGGTGGGCCATGATGGAAAACGTTTTTCACCTCGATTGATAAGGACGAAGACATGACCGGGAAAATTGAAGGAAAAACCGTCGTGGTGACCGCTGCAGGACAGGGCATCGGCCGCGCCAGCGCGCTTGCCTTTGCTGCGGCGGGTGCAAAAGTCTGGGCGACCGATATCAACGACGCCGCACTTTCCACGCTGGATGGCGAAGCCAATATCCAAACCGCGCATCTCGATGTGCTCGACGCTGGTGCCGTGACGGCATTCTTCGAAAAAATCGGCGCGGTCGATGTGCTGTTCAATTGCGCCGGTTTTGTTCATGCCGGTTCGGTTCTGGACATGCCGGACAGCGATCTCGATTTCGCCTTCGATCTCAATGTCCGCGCCATGGTGCGCACCATCAAGGCGGTGCTGCCCGGCATGCTGGAGCGCGGCGATGGCACGATCATCAACATGGCCTCGATTGCCTCAAGCTCCAAGGGCGTGCCGAACCGCGCCGCCTACGGCATCACCAAGGCTGCCGTCATCGGGCTGACCAAATCCGTTGCCGCCGATTATGTGGCGCAGGGCATCCGCTGCAATGCCATTTGCCCCGGCACGGTGGAAAGCCCGTCGCTGGAAGGGCGCATGCGCGCGCAGGGCAATTACGAGGAAGCCCGCGCCGCCTTCATCGCCCGCCAGCCGATGGGTCGCCTTGGTACGCCGGAAGAGATTGCCGACCTTGCCGTCTATCTGGCCGGTGCGACCTACACGACCGGTCAGGCCGTCGGTATCGACGGCGGCTGGGGTATCTGATTTTCTAACGAATGCCGACTTTGTACTGAAAGGAATGATGACATGAAGTTTCTCCGTTACGGCGCACCCGGTGCCGAAAAGCCCGCCATTCTCGATGCCGATGGCAAGATCCGCGATCTTTCCGCCCATGTTTCCGATCTCTCGGGCGCAGCGCTTGCACCCGATGCACTGGCCAAGCTCGGTGCGATCGATGCAAAGAGCCTGCCGCTGGTGGAAGGTGATCCGCGTCTCGGCCCCTGCGTTGCTGGCACCGGCAAATTCATCTGCATCGGCCTCAATTATTCCGACCACGCCGCTGAAACCGGCGCGACCGTGCCGCCGGAGCCGATCATTTTCATGAAGGCGTCTTCGGCCATCGTCGGCCCGAACGACAATGTTTTGATCCCGCGCGGTTCGGAAAAGACCGACTGGGAAGTCGAGCTCGCTGTCGTCATCGGCAAGACCGCAAAATACGTGACGGAAGCCGAAGCCTTGGATTATGTCGCCGGTTATTGCGTCACCAACGACGTCTCCGAACGCGCCTTCCAGACGGAGCGTTCCGGCCAGTGGACCAAGGGCAAATCCTGCGACACGTTTGGACCGATGGGTCCGTGGCTGGTGACCAAGGATGAAGTGCCGGATCCCCAGAATCTAGGCATGTGGCTGAAGGTGAACGGCGAGCAGCAGCAGGACGGTTCGTCGAAAACCATGGTTTATGGTGTTGCCTTCCTCGTTTCCTACCTGTCGCAGTTCATGTCGCTGCATCCGGGCGATGTCATCTCCACCGGCACGCCTCCGGGCGTCGGCATGGGCCTGAAGCCGCCGCGTTACCTGAAGGACGGCGATGTCGTCGAACTCGGCATTGAAGGTCTCGGCACGCAAAAACAGACCTTTGTCGCCGACCGCTAATTTGTATCACGGACCCAATTTCTGACAGACGAGGCCGCCTCATGACCCGTATCACCAATCTCCGCGTTTTCGACCTGCGTTTCCCGACCTCTCAAAGTCTGGACGGATCGGACGCCATGAACCCGGATCCGGATTATTCGGCGGCCTATGTCATTCTCGAAACCGATCGTGAGGGCATTTCCGGCCACGGCCTGACCTTCACCATCGGTCGCGGCAACGACATCTGCTGCATGGCGATCGAAGCCATGCGGCATCTCGTTGTCGGCAAGGATCTTTCCGAAATGCGCGCCGCCCCCGGCAAATTCTGGCGACACCTGACGGGCGACAGCCAGTTGCGCTGGATCGGCCCGGACAAGGGCGCGATGCATCTTGCCACCGGCGCTGTCGTCAACGCGCTCTGGGATGCGCTCGCCAAGGAAGCGGGCATGCCGGTGTGGAAATTCGTTTCCACCATGTCGCCGGAGGAAATCGCCGATATTGTCGATTACCGTTATCTCACCGACGCGCTGACCCGCGACGAGGCGATCGAGATTTTGCGCAAGGCCGAGGACGGCAAGGCGGAACGGATCGCGACGCTCGAAAAGGAAGGTTATGCCTGCTACACGACCTCTGCCGGCTGGCTGGGTTACCCGGATGACAAGCTGCGCCGCCTGGCGCAGGAAGCGGTCGATGCCGGTTTCAATCATGTGAAGATGAAGGTGGGCCGCGATCTTGAAGACGATATCCGGCGCCTGACCATCTGCCGCGAGGTGATCGGTCCCGACCGTTACATGATGATCGATGCCAACCAGGTCTGGGATGTCGATCAGGCAATCGACTGGGTGAAGGCGCTGTCCTTCGCAAAACCCTTCTTCATCGAGGAACCGACCAGCCCGGACGATGTGGCGGGCCACAAGAAGATTCGCGCGGCGATCGCGCCGGTGAAGGTGGCGACCGGCGAAATGTGCCAGAACCGCATCATGTTCAAGCAGTTCATTGCCGAAGGTGCCATCGATATCGTGCAGATCGATGCCTGCCGCATGGGCGGCCTGAACGAGGTTCTGGCCGTGCTGCTGATCGCCGCAAAGTTCGGCAAGGCCGTGTGGCCGCATGCCGGCGGCGTCGGTCTGTGCGAATATGTGCAGCATCTGTCGATGATCGATTATATTGCGGTGTCGGGCACCAAGGAGGGCAGGGTGATCGAATATGTCGACCATCTGCACGAGCATTTTGTCGACCCTTGCGTGATCAGGGACGCGGCTTACATGCCGCCATCGACCCCCGGTTTTTCGATCGAGATGAAACCGCAATCGATTGCCGATTACACATTTGGCCGACCGAAGGCTGCGTGAGGATTTTGGAATGACGAACGATATTCTGGCTCTCAAACTTTCCCCCGAAACCATCCTGCCGGGCGATGCCGACAAGGCGATCCTGATCGGCCGTGTCTGGTCGAACGCTGCCAATGGCCCGCTGCCGGTTCTTTATCGCGACGGCCAGTTGCACGATATTTCCGCCATTGCCTCGACCTCCAGTGCGCTTCTGGAGATCGACGGTATCGCCGCACGTCTGGTGAGCGAAAGCGGTCCGGTCATCGGCTCGCTCGAAAACTTTCTCGACGGCAGCCTTGGCGCGCTTCTGGCGCCGGTCGATCTGCAGGCGGTCAAGGCGGCGGGCGTCACCTTCGCCGGTTCGATGCTGGAACGCGTGATCGAGGAATTTACGCGTGGCAATCCGGCAGAAGCCGCCAATGTTCGCGAACGGCTTGCGCCGGTTCTGGGCGAAAAGCTCACGGGTCTTGTGCCGGGGTCGGAAAAGGCGGCCGAGGTGAAGGCACTGCTGACCGAGATGAAACTGTGGTCGCAATATCTCGAAGTCGGCATCGGCCCGGATGCGGAGATTTTTACCAAGGCGCAGCCTATGTCTTCCGTCGGTTCGGGCGCGCTCGCCGGTCTGCATCCGAAATCGGAATGGAACAATCCGGAGCCGGAGGTGGTGCTGGCCATCCGCTCGGACGGCAAGATCATCGGTGCGACTTTAGGCAATGACGTCAACCTGCGCGATATCGAAGGGCGCTCGGCGCTACTGCTGGGCAAGGCCAAGGACAACAACGCCTCCTGCTCGATCGGCCCGTTCATCCGCCTGTTCGATGAGACATTTACGCTCGATACCGTGCGCAATCTCGAAGTGTCGCTGAAAGTGACCGGGGAGGATGGTTTTGTCATGGATGGCGTCAGCCGCATGAACGCCATCAGCCGCGATCTCGCCGATCTGGCCGTGCAGTTGCTCAACCCCAATCACCAATATCCCGATGGCGCGGTACTGTTCCTCGGCACGATGTTCGCGCCGGTCAAGGATCGCCGTGGTCCCGGCCAGGGTTTTACCCATGAAGTGGGCGACCGGGTGGAAATCAGCGCGCCGGAACTCGGCCGTCTGGTCAACCGCATGGCCCGCTGCGCCGATTGCCCGCCCTGGACATTTGGGGTTGGCGCACTGATGCGCAATCTGGCGGAGCGCGGACTTCTCTGAGGTCGCCCTCAGAGAAGCTGGCAATCACATAACCGCGCCGATCTGCCACGGCACGAATTCGTGGCGTCCATAACCCAGCAATTCCGATTTCGACTTCCTGCCCGAAGCAACGTCGAGGATAACGTTGAAAATCTCCCGGCCCTTGTCTTCGAGGCTGACGCCATCGATGACATCGCCGCAATTGATGTCCATGTCTTCGGTCATGCGGGCGTAAAGCTCGTTATTGGTGGCGAGCTTGATCGATGGTACCGGCTTGCCGCCATAAGCGGAGCCGCGGCCGGTGGTGAAACAAAGGATGTTGGCGCCGCCTGCGACCTGACCGGTTGCTGCTACCGGGTCGTAACCAGGCGTGTCCATGTAGACAAAACCCTTGCGGTCGATGCGTTCGGCGTAGCGGTAGACCCCGCGCAGGGTGGAGTTGCCGCCCTTGGCGACGGCGCCAAGCGATTTTTCCAGAATGGTGGTGAGGCCACCGGCCTTGTTGCCGGGCGAGGGGTTGTTGTTCATCTCGCCGCCATTGCGGGTCGTGTATTCGTCCCACCATGTGATCAGGTCGACGATCTTCTGGCCGACCTCGACGCTTTCGGCGCGGCGAGTGAGCAGGTGTTCGGCGCCGTAGATCTCAGGCGTTTCGGAGAGGATCGCCGTGCCGCCCTGACGCACCAGCATGTCGGCCGCAACACCGAGCGCCGGATTGGCGGTCAGGCCCGAATAACCGTCGGAGCCGCCGCATTGCAGCGCCAGCGAAAGTTCTGAAGCTGAAATCGGTTCGCGGCGCGAGCGGGCGACGAAAGGAAGCATTTCCTTGATCTTTGCCACACCCGCCTCGACCGCCTTGCGCGTGCCGCCGGTCTCCTGAATGGTCAGCGACTGAAAATGCTCACCCTCGGCAATCTGGTAGGTTTCCTTCATGCGCGGAATCTGAAAGACCTCGCAGCCGAGGCCGACCAGAAGCGTTGCGGCAAAATTCGGATGGCTGGCGTAACCCCATTGGGTGCGCGACAGCACGTCAAACGCTTCGCCTTTGCCGGCCATGCCGCAACCCTGGCTGTGCGGCAGTGCGACGATGCCGTCGATATCCGGGTAGTCCGCCAGAATGCCGGATCGGTTGATTTCCTCGGCGATGTAATCCACCGCCGTGGCCGAACAGTTTACGGATGACAGGATGCCGAAGAAATTGCGGGTACCGGCGCGACCATCGGCCCGGCGAAAACCTTCGAAAAAGGCAGGCGTCTCGCCGGGCAGCAGCGTTTCCTTCGGTTTGGCTTCGACCGCGAAGGCGTAATCGCGGGCGAAATCCTCACCCATGGTGACGTTCTTCTCGTGCACCCATTCGCCGGGATTGATATCGGTGGAAGCAAAACCGATGATCTGGCCGAATTTGCGGATTGGCTCACCCTTGGTGATAGGGCGTGTCGCCACCTTGTGGCTGCGCGGCACACGCGCCACGGCGACGACATCGCCTTCGACCATGCTGCCGGTTGGCAGGTCGGCGGTCGCGACCACGACGTTATCCTGAGGGTTTAGTCGCAATGTCTTTTTAATAGTCATATCAAATCTCCAATATCACCTTGATCACGCCGGCTTCCGGCTTCGACCATTCGGCGAAAAGCGAGACGCCGTCTTCCAGGCGTCCGCGATGTGTGTTGAGTGAACGGGTCGGTACACGTCCAGCTTCGATCTGATGAACAACCTCAGCAAAATCGTCGGGCTGGGCGTTGCGGCTGGCAATTAATGTTGCCTCGCGTTTATGAAATTCGGGATCGGAAAAAGTTATGTCCTGTCGCACCACCGACAGTAATATGTAGCGCGCACCGTGGGCGAGAAAATTGAACCCACGCTGCATTGGTATGGCATTGCCTGTGGCGTCGATTACGACATCGAACCACTCTCCGCCGGTCTGGCGTTCAGCTTCCGCCTCGGCATTTTCGTTGGCAAATATGGTTGCGTCTGCACCAAGCTGTTCAAGTGCAAATTTCAGCCGATCTTCACGGGTGTCCATGACGGTCACATGTGCCCCGCGGGTTTTCGCAAAAATGATCGCCGACATGCCGATCGGACCGCAACCTGTCACGAGAACACGATCCTCGCTGGTGACCATGCCGCGTTTGACGCCATGGGCGCCGATTGCCAGAAACTCGATCATCGCCGCATCGGCGAGCGGAATGTTTCCTGTCGGGATAACGTTCTGTTCCGGCACGCAGAGATATTCCGCCATGCCGCCGTCCTTGTGCACACCAAGAACCTGAATGTTGCAGCAGGCATTGCTCAGGCCTTTGCGACAGGCCTTGCAGGTGCCGCAAAACAGATAGGGTACGATGTAGACCGGATCGCCTGTCTTAAGCCTGCTATCCGCGGGTGCCTCTTCAACCGTTCCCGACAGTTCATGACCCATGACCCTGGGATAGTCGAGAAAGGGATGTTTGCCGGCGAAGATGTGAAAATCCGTGCCGCAAATGCCGATATGGCGAATGCGGACTTTGACTTCGTTTTCGCCCCGCACCGGTTCCGGGCGAGTGACAACGGCCAGATGGCCAGGTTCGTGACAGATCAGCGCTTTCATTTCGCGTTCCTGCCTGCAGTGCCGACGATGGTTTCCAGAACCGGAGCCGGTGTGCCTGCCCAATCCAGAAATGCCTTGATACGCCGCTCGATTTTCACCGCATGATTGCCGGAAATGTCGGCGATACGGTGTTCGAGGTAGGGGTTGAGGAAACGGCTCATCGTCGTCTCTATATAGCTTGTGGCGTCCTCACCCATGCCATGCGCCGCAAAACCGGGAACCACTTCATCGCGATAAACCGCATCAAGCCGCTGGCGAACCGCCGGATCGGCAAGGATGTCCTTTACGGTTTCATTCTTCGGGCGGCCTTCCTGCAACCAGATGTCGGCGAGCACCGTATGGCCAAGATTGAGGATATGCAGTTTCAGGCGCTCGAGCGGCTCAAGTTCATCCGTCAGGACGATGGAGGGGTGAGTGCACGGCATTGTCAGGCCGGGGCTGCGCTCGATGGCCCAAAGTGCATAAGGTTCCGCGACGGCACCCACCGGCTCGATCGGCTCCGAGACGATGCGATCGACCAGCGTGTTCGCAAAAATGGCCTTCTCATCCAGCCATGCCAGAAATGCTGAACCCGCGCCGCTTTTATGCGCCAGATCGCGGACGATAGCTTTCAACACCGGGCCATTGCCGTTGATGAGTTCACAGGGGAGAATGACGATCGGCTTGGCCGTTCGCTCGAAACGCGCGCTCAGAAGCTGAGCCAGCTTTCCCGGAAATGATGGCCGCGGCGAGCGGGTGCTCAAATCCGCATCTTGCGCCTCGGACGAAACGTCATAACCGGAATCGCCGGTATTGGAGAGGACGTATTCGGCGCGTTCGCAAAACAGATCGACCACTTCGGGCCAATTGCTGCCGGCAGAAAGGCCACGCTCGATGCTTTTTACCGCAACGGTGCGTTCGACAGGTTTGCCATCTTCCAATCCGCGAATGACCACCGGAAATCCGTCCGGGTTGGCGAATGCGGCTAGGCGGCCTGCACGCTCGGCTGAACCCGATGTCTGTACGATGATAACCGGTAAAACATCCTGTCCGCTCTCTTTCGCCTCATGCAGGAAAAAATCCGCGTGCGCCTGAAGAAAACGGCTGGTGCCGAACTGCAAAATGATACCTGTCACGAATTCTCCTCCCGATCCGACAGTTGTGGGAAATGACGGTCTGCGGAGGCTTGTTGTTTTCTCGCATAACAATCAGCAACTGTTCTTTTGGGATAAAAGACAATCGCCTTGCGAGCAATTTGTTTTTTATATAAAAAGAGCATTCATAAAAAACAGGCTTCGTATTTGTCAGTTCAAATTGTGCTCACTACGCTATGAAAACAAACGCACTTTACAAACGCAGCTATAATCAGGTCCTAGATATGCTGGGGGGCGACGCGGCGGGATCGGCGCTGCCGTCAGAGCCGGCGATGGCTGCGACGCTGGGTGTCAGTCGCACGACGGTGCGAGCCGTGTTGGCCGCGCTTGCCGCGCAAGGCATTGTCGCCATAGACGGGCGCACAAAACAGCAATTGCGGCTCCCGAAGCGCAGCGATTATCTGACGGACGTCGACCTCGAACCGCTTGCCGATATGGTGGAGCGGAAGTTCATGGCGTGGCTGGCGGGGCCAGACTGCAATCCCGGCCAGATGATCAATGGTCTCGATCTGGCGCGGCAGTTTGAGGTGTCGACCTCGGCCATTCGTGAATGCCTCAACACATTCAGTCATTTCGGCCTGCTTGAACGACAGAGCAATGGACGTTGGCGCACGCTGGGGCTGACGGTCGATTTTGTCACCGAGCTTTTCGATATGCGCGAGCTGATCGAGTTCCGGGCCGTCGACCGTTTCGTTGTTCTGCCGAAGGACGATCCGCTTTGGGGCGAATTGTCGCTTCTTGAGGAAGAGCATTATGCCATTCTTGCCGACCTCGACAAACGCGGCCGGGAGTTTTCTGACCTCGATCACCGCTTCCACAAGCTGGTGGATCGCGCCGTGCCAAACCGCTTTTTCGGAAACATCCAGGGCGTCATGTCGGTGATTTTTCACTATCATTATCAATGGCACAAGAAAGACGAAGCGGCCCGAACCCACAGCGCGGTCAACGAGCATCTGGCCTATATCGAAGGCCTGCGAAGCGGCGATCTCGCAACAGCCCGCGAATTTTGCCGTCAGCATTTGCATACGGCGCGTTCTACGATGCTCGCCTCCATCGATGTCGGATGATGAGTGCGAAATTCCGTTTCGTCATCTTGACACGTAATGATATTACATAACATAGATAATTCGCATTGACGACAGGCGCTCCGGCCAGCTAAGTCATCCTCGACGGTTTCCAGCGCCAAAAGCAATGGGATTAATAGGGAACACGGTGAGGACCTTGAAAGGACCGATGCCGTGGCTGCCCCCGCAACTGTAAGCGGATCACCGTCCATCCTTGAGATGCCTCATAAGGGTATCTAGCCACTGTGCCGTGATCGGCATGGGAAGGCAGGTGGACGACATGTTCGTGAGCCAGGAGACCTGCCGTCAGGACAGAGCTATCGTTACGGGCGGGGATGCCCGGAAGAGGATCACGTTATGACGCTTCCATGCGCTTATGCGCACTCCATGGTCTTTATCCCTTTTTCGTCGATGCCGGCTGTCCGTCGGCAAGCGTTCTGACACGCCTTGCCGCCCTCCATCGATCACATACCTCAAGGAGAGACCATGTTTCATTTCACGCGCCTGTCGGCCTGCACCGGCCTGCTGGCATCTGCTTTTGCCATTCTTCCTTTCGCGACGACGGTTCAGGCCGCAGAAACCCAATATCCGCTGACGATCAAGAATTGCGGTCTTGAGCTGACCTTCAAACAGGCACCGTCGCGCACCGTATCGGTCGGCCAGAGCGTGACGGAAGTGCTTTACCTGCTCGGTCTGTCGGAAAAGGTGGTCGGAACGGCGCTTTGGGTCAGCCCGGTTCTCAAGGGATTTGAAGAGGCCAATGCCAAGGTGGAACGCCTTGCCGATAACGATCCGAGCTTTGAAGCCGTGATCGGCAAGAAGCCGGATCTGGTCACCACGCAGTTCCAGTGGCAGATCGGCCCCGAAGGCGTGGTCGGAACGCCCGCGCAGTTCGCTGAACTGGGTGTGCCGGTCTACACATCGCCGGCTGATTGCGTCGGCAAGGACAATTCCGGTGGCGGCGACGGCGTGCGCACCGGCGTTTTCGATATGGAACTGATCTATCAGGAAATCCGCGATCTGGCGGCAATCTACAATGTGCAGGATCGTGGCGAGGAAGTTGTTGCCGATCTGAAAAAGCGCGAGGAAGCGGCGCGTGCGACGATTGCCTCTGCCGATGGCAAGCTGTCGGCCGTCTTCTGGTTCTCCAGCGCTGAAATGGATATCGACCCTTATGTGGCGGGCCGCCACGGCGCGCCGGGTTACATCATGTCCGCGCTCGGCATCAAGAATGTCATAGAAAGCGATGAGGAATGGCCGACGGTCGGCTGGGAAACCATCGCCAAGGCAAACCCGACGATGATCGTTGCCGGCAAGATGGATCGTCGCCGCTTTCAGGCCGATGATGTTGCCGTCAAACACACGTTCCTGAAGGAAGACCCGGTCGCCAGCCTGATGCCGGCGGTCAAGGAAGGTCATGTGTTTGAAATGGACGCTCAGGCCATGAACCCGACCATCCGCACGATTGAAGGGCTTGAAGTTCTGGCAGATGCAATCGCCGCTGCCGGCCTTGCCAAATAAAGCAAAAGCAGTGACACGCATTTCATCAAAATTTGGAGGGACGGGTGCCGCAATTGCGGCGCTTGTTCTCCTTCTCTGCGCCCTGATCGCTGGTGCGGCTATCGGCGAAACCTCGATCCCATTCGATGTGGTGGTAAAGAC
>Ga0075364_10000249_pt1 | contig 25906 bp, 28 predicted proteins | sample EndMetdeltDD1764_FD_71517 | JGI IMG/M metagenome (GOLD analysis project Ga0075364, IMG submission 71517) | Populus endosphere microbial communities from Tennessee, USA - Endosphere MetaG P. deltoides DD176-4 | ecosystem: Host-associated > Plants > Roots > Endosphere | place: USA: Tennessee... | reverse complement strand
GCGCGCTGAGCGCTCCCGAACGCACACAAATCGCTAGCTAGCGCTGGCCCAGCAGCTGCGCGGTTTCCCGGTGCAGCCGTCCGAAGTTGTAGTACGCGGCGCACGCGCCTTCCGGGGACACCATGCACGTACCGATCGGCGTCTCGGGTGTGCATGCGGTGCCGAACACCTTGCACTCCCACGGCTTGATGACGCCCTTGAGCACCTCGCCGCACTGACATGCCTTGGGGTCGGCGACCCGCACGCCGGGCATCGCGAACTTGTCTTCCGCGTCGAATTCGGCGTAGTCGGGATGTACCTTCAATGCGCTCTGCGAGATGAATCCCAGTCCGCGCCATTCGAAGTGCGGCCTCAGCTCGAAGGTCTCCGCCATCAGCTTCAGCGCCTGGGTATTGCCCTCGGGTCGCACCACCCGGGTGTACTGGTTCTCGACCTCACATCGTCCCTCTCGGATCTGCTGAAGCAGCATGTGCACCGAGGCGAGGATGTCGAGTGGCTCAAATCCGGCTACCACCATGGGTTTTCCGTACACCTCCGGCACGAACCGGTATGGCCGCAGACCCACCACCGTGGATACGTGGCCGGGCCCGAGGAACCCAGACAGCCGCAGGTCGGGCGACTCGAGGATGGCCTTGATCGGCGGGACGATGGTGACGTGGTTGCAGAACACGCTGAAGTTGCGGACACCCAGCGCACGGGCTCGGACCAGCGTGACCGCGGTGGACGGCGCCGTCGTCTCGAATCCGACCGCGAAGAACACCACGTGGCGCTCGGGGTTGTCGAGAGCGACCTTAAGGGCATCGAGGGGGGAGTACACGAAGCGGACGTCGGCGCCGCGGGCCTTGGCCTCGATGAGGTTGCCCTTCGACCCTGGCACCCGCATCATGTCGCCGAACGTGGTGAAGATGACGCCGGGCTGTTCGGCCAGCCACATCGCATCGTCCACGCGACCCATCGGAATCACGCACACCGGACACCCGGGTCCGTGTACGAGCTCGACGGCTTCGGGCAGCAGGTGCTCGATTCCGTGCCGGTAGATGGTGTGCGTGTGACCGCCGCACACCTCCATGAACTTGAAATGGTCGGTACCCGCCAGCTCGGTGATGGACTTCACCAGTGCACGCGCGGCCGCCGGGTCCCGGAATTCGTCGACGAATCTCATGTCAAGCCTCTCAAGCGATCTCGGACGAGTTGAATGCTTCTATCTCGTTGACGTAATCCGCACCCATCTTCTGCACCTGGTCGAGCGTTGTCGCCGCCTCGCGCTCGTCGATCTTCGCCATCGCGAAACCGACATGCACCAGCACCCAATCGCCGACCTGCAGGTTGTCGTCGGCCAGCAGGCGCACGCTGATATTCCTTCGGACACCGTTCACGTCGACCTTGGCCAGGGACTGTTCGGCGTCGACGATCTCGACCACTTGACCTGGTATCCCAAGACACATCGTCAATCTCCTCTCAGCAGATCCGCGGTAGGGGATCGCCGACGAGCATGTCGACGATTCGGCTACCGCCGAATGACGTTCGAAGCGCGACGATTCCGTGCGGTTCGGAAACGATCTCGCCCACGACCGCCGCATCGGCGCCTTGCGGATGTTCGTGTAGTGCCGCGATCGCCGCGTCGGCCTCGTCGGCAGGAACGATGGCGACGAACTTGCCTTCGTTCGCCACGTACAGCGGGTCGATGCCGAGCATGTCGCAGGCGCCGAGCACCTGTGGCGCCACCGGCAGCTTGTCCTCGTCCAGGATGAGCGCGAACGGGGAGTCCTTGACCAGTTCGTTGGCCACGGTGCCGACACCGCCGCGCGTCGCGTCGCGCATCCATCGCGTCGACGGCGCCGCCGAGAGCAGGATCTCGACCAGTTCGTGCACGGGCGCGGTGTCGGAGGCGATGTCGGCGTCGATGGCCAGGTCACCGCGGGCCAGCATGACGGCCATCCCGTGCTCGCCGATCGTCCCCGAAAGCACCACCTTGTCGCCGGCTTGTACCAGGTCGCGAGACAGCCGCCTGCCATCGGGGATGACGCCGACACCGGCAGTGGAGATGTAGACACCGTCAGCGGCTCCTTTGCCGACGACCTTCGTATCGCCGGTGACGATCTGCACGCCCGCCTTGGTCGCGGCTTCGCTCATGTCGGCGACGATTTCGCGGAGTTCGGCGATCGGAAAACCCTCCTCGATGACGAAAGCCGCCGACAGCCACTGCGGACGCGCGCCCGACACTGCGAGGTCGTTGATCGTCCCATGCACGGCCACGTGGCCGATCGAACCGCCAGGAAAGCGCCGCGGCGAAACGACATACGAGTCGGTCGAAAAGGCCAGCCGTTCACCGGAGGGCAGGTGCAACACAGCGGCGTCGCCGAGCTGTTCGAGTTCGTCGTTGCGGAACGCCTCGAGGAACACCGCGTCGACGAGCGCCGCCGACGACTTCCCGCCCGCTCCGTGCGCGAGCGTCACCACATCGTCAAGCAGCCTGGGCCTGCGCTGCCGAAACTTGTCGATCCGTTCGAGCACGCGGTCTTCGCGGTCAGCAGTTGTGCTCATGCGCGAGCCTCCGACAGCGGACGGGCCATGTGCTCCTGGGTGACTGACCACAGGCGATATCCGAGCATTGCGTGGCTCTCCTGTATGCGATGGATGCTCTGCGAATGCACGGTGAAACAGAAGTCGAGATCCTCCGCAGCGGCCATCCTCCCGCCGTCGTGCCCGGAGAACCCCACGGTGAGCACACCCCGTTGATTTGCTTCGGTGATCGCTGTCATCAGGTCTTCGGAATTGCCGGACGTGGACAACGCGATCGCGACGTCGCGATCCCTGGCGTGAGCGATGATCTGGCGCTTGAAGATCAGCTCGAATCCGACATCGTTGCCCAGTGCGGTCACCACCGCCTCGTCGGCCGCCAGCGACCAGGCGGCCACCGGTCGGCCCCGCGCGGGACGGCTGAACAGCGACGCCAGTGTCGCGGCGTCGGTGGAACTGCCGCCGTTGCCAAGCGTGTAGAGCCTGCCGCCGCGCAGGAACCGCTCGGCCATCGCAGTTCCCGCCGCAGTCAGAGCGGCTGCGTACTCGTCGAGCGACTCTCGTTGCAGCCGTGCGCTTTCGGTGGCCTTGGCCCGTGCCGAGGCGGCCAGGTCATCGAGAAGACTGGTGGCGTCGGTTTCCTCGGATTCGATGAACGGGTAGAGAAAGCCCGTGCTTTCGGGTTCGTGGCCCGTCAAATTCCCAGTCATGGGCTGACCTCCAGACGTGTGATCGCCGCTCCGGCATGCACGAGCACCAGATCGTTGGTACGGACATCGCCGACGAGGGTGGTGTCCACCCACTCCTCGCCGGTGGCCGTCCGCACCAGCGCCTGCCCTGTCGCGCCGCTGCTTTCCGCGCTCGGCTCGAGCACCACCTCACCGAGTCGCCCTTCGTCGCCGCAGGTCACGCACACCTCGTCGGTGCACTCCTGCGCGGGCGCCTTCAACAGGCCGGGGTGTTCGAAGCAGACATGGGTGAGTTCCCACAGCAGGTGATACATCAGCACGAATCGGCCCGTCGCGGGAACCATCGGGTCGTCGGAGTCGATCCACAGGACGTGATTGGCGGCGCCGACGGGTGGCCGTGGCCCGGAACCGATCCACAGCGTCAGGACGCCCCACGCCTGGGCGCGCCGCATGGCGTCGATCACCGCGGGTTCGTCGGCCGATGCCACCGCGATCAAAAGATCGCCGGGCTGACTTGCGACCCGCGCCTGCGCCACCGGATCGGGTTCGACGAGCGCGACCGATGGCAGCGCGCGCTTACCCATGATCACAGGATGGACGAACTCGACCGCGACGTGATGGGCGTGGGGTTCCCACTGCGGTGAGATCACCCACAATGTCGCGCCGTCGTGGAATCGGCGTGCGAGATCCAGCGCGGCGGCGGCCAAGTCGGCGGACAAATCCGCACCGACGTAGGAGTCTCCAAGTGCCTCGGTGATCGTCATTCTCGGTCTCCCCTCGGGGATATCTGATCTTCGCGCGCGGCGTTGACCAGATCCAGCGTCGCCCGCGTGGCCGACTCCAGCGCTGCGCTCTCGTCGTCGGTGAGCGTCGCGCACACCCAGTCCCAGTGCGCGGACACCGTTGCACCGGGTTCCGGTGCGGGCGCAAGCGATACGCCGTCCTTGCTCCAGTTCACCCGCTGTGTCTCAGGGTCGCCAAGCGCCAGCACGCCGGCGTCGAAGGCCAGCGGGCGAGAGGTGATCACCACCTGCTCACCTGCCACCGATTCCACCGTTCCCCAGCGGATGCGGCAGTCCTGCATGACCTTCAGCGCGGTCGCCGGATCACGCTCAAGGAACCGTATCCAGGGGTAGACCACGAAGACGTGGAAGCTGTGGTGCGCCAACACCTCGGTGGTGGCGGGGACCGCGTCGAGCAGCCCGGTGACCTGACCCTTGAACGCTGTCCGCAGTCGGGTCAGCAGCACCGCGGGGTCGACCTTGTCCAGTGCCGGCCCGCCCACCCAATAACTGCGGACGATGTCCTCGTCGAGCGGATCGGAGCTTCCGGCCGCGTCGGCGATGGTGGTGAGGTATGGCCACGCACCGTCGAATTCCTTGGCGTGGGTGGCGAGTTCCGACGGACCGTCGCCGCCCGAAGGCCCGCAATAGCCGAGCTCATTCGGCGGATAAGCGTACTGGGCGAACATCGCGCGGCCCGTCGACAGAGTGTCGCTGTTCATCCGCAATTGCCCACTAACAGTTGACCCAATGCGATGCCGCCATCGTTGGGAGGTACCCGTCGATGGGTGATGACATGAAATCCGGTGGCCTGTAGTCGCTTCAACGTCAGGTGAAGGAGCAACGCATTCTGGAACACGCCGCCCGACAGTGCGACGGTCTGCGATGCATCCCTGTCTTCGGTCGCGAGAGTGACGACCAGATCGGCCACTGCGCAGTGGAACCGCGCCCCGATCACGCCAGCGGGCACACCGGCACGGTGGTCGCGGACCACGGCGTGTATCACCGGAGTCGGGTCGATCAACGCCGGACTTCCCGAGCGGTCGATGCTAAACGTGTAAGAACTCACGTCACCGTCGACGCCGCGGGCCAGTCCCTCCAGCTCGATGGCCGCCTGCGCTTCGTAGGCGACGACTTGGCGGACACCGATGAGTGCGGATACCGCATCGAACAAGCGGCCCATGCTGGATGTCGGCACGCAGCCCAGGCCTGTCTCGAGCTGTCGGCGCAGCACCCGTTGCTCGTCGGCCGGGCAGGCCGCCACCGGCGGCAGGTCCTCCTCCCAATCGATTCCTGCCGCCCACAGATGGGCCAGTGCCATCCGGTAGGGCCGCAGCACGCTGATATCGCCGCCGGCCAGTGGCACGTAGGCGAGCTGTGCGAGTCGTTGGTAGCCCTTGTAATTGGCGAGCAGCACCTCGCCGCCCCACACGGCCGCGTCGGTTCCGTAGCCTGTCCCGTCGAACGCGAATCCGAGCACCTGCTGCGATCCGTCCATGCCGTGCTCGGCCATCACCGCCGCGATGTGCGCGTGGTGGTGTTGCACCGTCCGGACTGGGCGGCCTGCCGCGTTGCGGTGTGCCCAGGCGGTCGACCGGTACAGCGGATGGGCGTCGGCCACAAGCACTTCGGGTTCGACACCGGTCAGCTCCTGCAGGTGCCGTTGGGCCGCGTCGAAGGCGGACAGCGTGGCGAGGTCGTCCATGTCGCCGATGTGCTGGCTCAGCCACGCATACTTTCCGTCCGCGACCGCCATCGTGTTCTTCAGGTCGGCACCGACCGCCATCGTCGGTGGCACCGAGACCGGCAACGCGATCGGCAGCGGCGCATAACCGCGGGACCGCCGGATCGGTAGCTCCATGCCGTCGACAACCCGCACGACGGAGTCGTCACAGGGCACCAGAATCTCCCGATCGTGCATCAGCCAGCCGTCGGCGAGGTGTGAAAGGCGTTCGAGCGCATCGTCGTCGGTGAAGCAGATCGGCTCTCCGCCGAGATTGCCTGACGTCATCACCAGCACGGCCGGTCCTGCGTCGTCGCCCGGCAATCCGAACAGCAGTGTGTGCAGCGGCGTGTAGGCCAGCATGACACCGAGGTCGGGGTTGTGCGGTGCAACCGCGTCGGCAATCAGCGCATCGCGTCGGCGGGGCACCAGCACGATCGGCCGCTGCGGACTGCAGAGTAGGCGAGCGGACGGGTCGTCGACGTCGGCGATGGCGGAAACGGTCGGCAGATCGGGCACCATCACCGCGAACGGCTTGTCTCCGCGCCGCTTTCGCCGTCGCAGCTCGGCGACCGCCTGCTCGTCTTCGGCGTCGCAGGCCAGGTGGTATCCGCCGATTCCCTTGACCGCGAGGATGCCACCGTCGCGCAGAAGCCGTCGCGCCAGCAGCAGCCCATCCTCGCCGTCGGTCATGCCGCCGTTGCCATCGCGGTAGCGCAGGGCAGGTCCGCAGTTCGGGCAGCACACGGGTTGGGCATGGAACCGCCGATCGGCGGGGTCGGCGTATTCGCGGGCGCAGTCGGCGCACATCGCGAAGGACGCCATGGTGGTGGCGGCGCGGTCGTAGGGGACCCGACTGATAATCGTGAAGCGCGGGCCGCAGTTGGTGCAGTTGACGAACGCATGGCGGTAACGCCTGTTGGACGGGTTGCGTTGTTCGGCCGCACAGTCTGCGCACATGGCGACGTCGGGGGAGGCCAGCGTGCGGCCTCCGTCGGACCGCGTCGTGTCGGCGATGGTGAAGCCGGTGCCGCCGACAGCCGGGATATCGTGCGTTTCAATCGATTCGATGACGGCCAACGGCGGTGGTCGGTCGCGCAACCACGTAATGAAGTGGTCGATTTCGGCGGGGTCGCCCTCCACCTCGACGATGGCGCCGGAGGTGTCGTTGCGCACCGACCCGGACAACCCGAGGGCGGCGGCCGAGGTATAGACGAACGGCCGGAAACCCACGCCCTGGACCACGCCGTGCACGCAGATACGTAACCGGCGCCGGGGTGTCATGGCGACGTCTCGATGTCTCGGCCTCTGCCCATCAGTTCAAGGCCTTCCATCGCCGCGTCAGCGCCGGCCTTGTCGGTCTTCTCGACGGCGAAGCCCATGTGGATGATGACCCAGTCGCCGGGCGCGAAGGTCTCCTCGGGCAGCATCCCGACGTTGACCTTGCGGCGTTCACCCGCAACATCGACGAGGGCGAGCTGGTCGCCGTAGCCCTCCAGCATGTGGATGACCTGTCCCGGGATCCCCAGACACATGGTTCAGCCTTCCCTCACCGCGGTTCGCGCCAGTAGCTCGCTCAGCACGTCCTCGATTGCGCGCACCGCGTCGGGCACGGCGCTCGCGACGGTGTCCGACAACCCTATGCCTTCGTCGACATTCGCGACTTCACATCCGATCACGATCGTGTACGGCGGTGTGCCGCCCAGCGCGTTGAGACTTGCGAACACCGCGCCCGGATCCATCGCGTGGGCATCCAGGCCTGCAGCGGCAGCGAGACTTTCATGGTCTGCTTCGAAGACATGCACCGTCCCCGGCGCACCGTTGTCGGGGATCGCGTCGACGAGCACCAACGCATCGCACCCGTCAAGCAGGTCATACGCCAGATGCATTCCCCTGATGCCATAGTCCACCAGCTCGACGTGCGGGCCGGCGAGCTCTTGCGGGACGTGGCGCATCACCTCGGGGCCGAAGCCGTCGTCCCCGAGGAAGATATTGCCGATCCCGGCTACCAGGATTCGGGACGTGATTTCACCTCGCAGACTGTTACATGCGCCGAATCTTGAGGTAGCGCCGAGCATCCGGGATGGACACGACTCCGATCAACGCGCCGCCAATTACGACGGCAGCCACCACCCCTACAGCGATCCAGCCCACTACTTCCATTTCGAACTCCTTTCGATAAGTGGTTCCACCTCGTCTGGTGCGAAATACAGGTACCGGCCATACCAGTCGTGCAGGTCGGCGGCCGGATCGTCCTCGATGACGACGCCGACGTGTTGATCGCCGTCGACGTCCTCGTGCACGGAGGTGACCCGCGCGATCTTGTCGGCGTAGAAGAGGTCCTGGGCATCGGCCCTGCGCGACGGCCGCAGCCGGACCCGGGTGCCACGGGTCACCCGCATGCCGTTGACCAGCACGGCGTCAACATCTGGACGAACAGCGTTATCGGCCAACGGGTCCCACCAGTCGACGCCGTCGGGGATCTCGGGTATCAGGCGGTCGTCTGGCGCGGCGACATGCGGATTGCGCAGCACGCCGTGCAGATCCAGCATCGCCTCCGGCGACATCGAGTCGCACCGGTCAATGATTCGGGCCGCCAACGGGTCGGTGGCGCGCGCCTGTGCCTTCTCTTCGTCGGTCATTGTCATGACCCGCAGCGTGAGAATCTCGTCGATCTCGGTGGAGTCGTATAGCGCACCTTGACTCTGCTCGGCGATCTCGGGGTGGTCATACAGGATGATCGGCGACACCAACATCAAGTCGTTGGCCCCGGGTGGGCCCGCGAGCACAGGGAAGCAGCGGTGGTGCCCGCACCGCGAAACGGCGTCCACATCCGCGTCGGGCGGTTCAAGCAGCGATACGAATTCCCCGTCCGTGACTTCGATGAGCAGGTGCGTGCCTATAAGTGAGGTCGCGATCGCTTCGTCCTTGTCGGCGGCGGGCGGTGCGGCATTGCGCACCTCGAACGTCAGCCGCAGCAGATCGCCGTCCTTGTCGGCGGAGATGTCGAGCTGACCGTGCAGCGAGCGGCGGGTGCGCACCAGCCTGCCGCCTTCCACGGCTTCGACGTCGGTGCCCGCCGGAACCGAGATATCAAGCGTGCGAGGCAGGCTCGTGGCGCGGAACCGGTCCATGTTGACGTTGCATTCGACCGCCTCATCCCAGCTGACCCACGCGGTCGAACCGGCTACCAACTCGTCGACCCGTTCGTAGCGGCCGTCGCCGACCTCGCGCTCGGCTCCCCGGTGCTGCAACTGCAGGAACCGCACCACACCGGAGACCGAAGGGACTCCGTAAGACCGCACCAGCACCTGCGTGGACAATGTGCTGTCCTCACCGATGCCGGCGTCGGCGGCCCCTTGCGGCCCGAGCACGCCGAACTGCCAGCGTGACTGGTTCTTGCTCGAGCTGGCGCGGTAAGGGTAGAGCAGGTAGCCCTCGTACAACACCGCGTCGGCGACGGCGCGTGCCCGATCCCAATCGGCGCTCATGAGATCTCCCTGGCCGAGACGTCCGCCAGAAGCGCGGTGATCGCGTCGTCGAACCCGAGCAGGCCCCGCGCCGATCGATACGCGGCCAGCGCGTCGATGGTGTCGCGGTCCAGTCGCAGCCACCCCGTGTTCGGAAAGTGCTGCTGGATCAGATCGCGCCAGACGGACACGGGCATGTCGTAGCGTTCCTCGCGGTCCCACGGCACCTGCTGGACGGTGAAGCCCTTGGCGCCCGGGCTGAATACCGTTCCGCTGAACAGGAACTGCAGGGGAATGGTGCCGTCGCGCAGCGCGTGTAGGTACTTTGCCGCGGCCACCTCGAAGTCGTAGGTGCATTCGAGGGGCAGCTGGACCTGGGTGGTACCGGTGAATCCCTGCACCATCGCGGCGGCGTGTTGCCACACGAATGAGTGTTGTGTGGCAGCCCATCGTTCTCGCGGACCGAACAGGTCCATCAGCTCGGCGGCTTCGTCGTCGGAATATTGGCGCCGCGACGGCTCGATGCGAACCTGACAGCGCAATGCGATCGCGTGCACCGGCTCCTCGCCGTCGGAGGCGATGCCGATCCGCGCCATGAGGATCGGCGTCACCGCGTACGGTTCCGGCACGATTTCGAGAACGGCGAACGTAACGTCGGTCATCGCACCACCACCCGGCCGCGGTCAGCGAGCAGTTCAAAGAATTCGTCGATGTAGTTGCGTACGTCCTGGCCGCCGTCGAAGCCTCGCCACATCATGCGCAGCCGGCCGACGAACTCGTAACAAGCATCGATCGGGACCAAATAGACGTGTGGAGGCGCGGTTTCTTCATCGGGCACCCGTACCAGCAGTGCCTCCGTGTCCGCTGCGACGCTGTCCGCCCTGGGGTCGGCCGTGCGGATGTCCGTCCACGCCTGCAGATCCAGCTCGGATTCGCATGCCCCCGCAGGGCCGGGGTAGAAGGCCACCGTTCGTCCGAGCGCCGAGTTGTAGAAGAAGAACGCCAGCCCGACCGGTATCTGAAGCGCCTCCCATTGGCGACGGTCCAGCGCGAAATCCGGGAACGCGAGGTAGCGGTCGGGGATGGCGCGGAAGCGCAGCTCTGCCTCGGTATCGGTGAACAGCAGGTAGCAGCCGCGGCACACACACATCAGTTGGCGGCCTTCGATGTTCACCACATGCTGGTGTTCCTCGGCGATGTCCTCCGCGCACATCTCGCAGCGTTCGCCCGCAGCCGCGGGCGCCGCGCGGTTCGCGCGGATGCGCGCCAGCACATCGAACGCACCGGCGGGCTGGAGCGAAGCGACCGGGGGATTGGTGGAGTCCATCACGTCACCCCTTGTGGCACGGCCATCGACAACACACCGTCACGTACCAGGACAGGTATCGGATCGAGGTGACTATCGCCGCCGACGCCTGCCCCCGCGTGGACCACGTCGAAGCCGGCGCCGCAGTTCGGACACTGCAGCACTGCGCCACGCAGTTGCGCGCCGGCCAACGTGCCAAGGCAGCTCGAGCACCGGTCGCGGTACGCGAAGACGTCGGCGCCCACCCTGCAGGCCAGTGCCGTCATGCCCCCCACCCGGAACCCGCCGACCTCACCGTCGGCCAACTGGGCGAGCTCCGGGACTGGCTGCCATGCTGTCGACCGATCCCCGTTGCTGCGCAACCGGGTCAGCAATGACTCAGCCGGTATCGTCCCGGAGCTCGGGTCCTTTTCCGCAGCAATGACTTCGATCGACGAGATCTCCGGCGCGGCGGCGCGCACCGCGTCCTCGACGGCCAGCTCCAGCGTGACCGATGACGACGGACATGTCTTGCAACTGCCCTGGAATTGAAGGCGAACCACGCCGTCGTGCACCCCGAGCAACGACACATCACCGCCGTGGGACCCGAGGTAGGGCCGTACGCTGTCCAGCGCGTCGGCCACTCGTCGCTCGACGTCATAGGGATGCAATCCGTGCACAAGCAGGAGGCTGGCGACGAGGTCGTCGGCCGCAAACCGGCGGGCGAGGCCCGGATCCGCGGCCACCGCCACGCCCATCATCCGCTCGAGCACCGCCCCGTAGAGGTCGGTCACTTCACGGACGAGCTGCTCTGCGCGTTCCCGTGCGACGGCGCCGCCGGTGGAGGACGCGTCGAGCAGGGTTTGGATGCGATCGCCCGCCGTGCGCCACTGCGCGTCGTCCTCGGTTTCGTCCGGGCCTGGCAGTGTCGGCGGGGCCATACCCTATTCCCCGGTTACAGATTGGGTGGGGGAGTGCAGTAGGTCCAGTGACTTTCCCTTGCCGAGGTACATGTGAACCCCGCACGGCAGACACGGGTCGAAACTGCGCACCGTCCGCATGATGTCGATCCCCTTGAAGTGCTCCCTGTCGTTCTCCTCGAAGATCGGTTGGCCCTGCACCGCATCCTCATACGGGCCAGGTGTGCCGTAGCTGTCCCGCGGATTGGCGTTCCACGGTGTCGGCGGATACGGGTGGTAGTTCGCGATCTTGCCGTCGCGAATCACCATGTGGTGGCTGAGCACGCCGCGCACCGCCTCGGTGAACCCGCAGCCGATGCCCTCGTCTGGCACCTCGAACTTCTCCCAGGTCTTGGTGCGGCCTGCGCGGATCTCCACCAGCGCCTTCTCGGCGAAGTGCAATGCGCACGCGGCGGAGTAGGCCTGGAAGTAGGTCCTGGCGCGGTTGCGCTCGATCGTGTTGCTTCCGTACTGCGGAATCTTCCACTCGAGTGACACGGGACCCTTGAGTGCGGTCTTCGGCAGATTGATCTGCACGCTGTTGCCCGTGGCCTTGACGTAGCCGATGTCGACCAGGCCCGCGAGCGCGGTCGCCCACAGTCGGGCCAGCGGGCCGCCGCCGGTATCCAGCGCCAAGTGGTCGGTGCCGTCGAACCAGCGCGGCGACATCACCCAGCTGTACTTATCGTCGAAGTCGCGCTTCTGCGGTCTCGGGTTGGTGTGCTGGTTCCACGGATGACGCCGATCGACCGGATTGCCGAGCGGATCGGTCTTGACGAACATGTCCTGGTCGGTCCAGTCGTCGTAGTACGAGTGCCCCAACAGGATTCGGATGCCGAGGTTGATATCCACCAGTGAATGCGTGTGCAGCTTGCCGTCGATCACCACTCCCGGCGTCACGAACATGGCGTCGCCCCAGCGCTCCATGTCCTTGTAGGCGAAGTTGCAGACCTCTGGGTCCTGGAAGGAACCCCAGCAGCCCAGCAGCGTGCGCCGCAGACCCACTTGGTCGTAGCCGGGCAGGGCTTCGTAGAAGAAGTCGAAGAGGTCGTCGTGCATGGGCACGACCTTCTTCATGAACTCCACGTAGCGCATCAGCCGGGTCATGTAGTCAGTCATCAGCTGAATCGTCGCGGTGGTGCCGATGCCACCAGGGTAGAGCGTCGACGGATGCACATGCCTGCCTTCCATGAGGCAGAACATCTCTCGTGTCCACCGGCTGACCTGCAGCGCCTCCCGGTAGAACTCGCCAGTGAACGGGTTGAGCGCCCGCATGATGTCGGCGATCGTCCGGTAGCCGTGCATGTCGGCGTGCGGAGCCTGGGTGTTCTCTGCCTTGGCGAGCACGCTCGGATTGGTCTCGGACACCATCTTCTCGCAGTAGTCCACGCCGACCAGATTCTCTTGGAAGATGTTGTGGTCGAACATGTATTCCGCGGCCTCACCGAGGTTGATGAGCCACTCACCGAGGTGCGGCGGCTGCACACCGTATGCCATGTTCTGCGTGTACACCGAGCACGTGCAGTGATTGTCACCGCAGATGCCGCAGATGCGGCTGGTGATGAAGTGGGCGTCGCGAGGATCCTTGCCCTTCATGAAGATCGAATAGCCGCGGAAGATCGACGATGTGCTGTGACACTCGACGACTTCGCGGTTGTCGAAGTCGATTTTGGTGTAGATGCCGAGGCTGCCGACGATGCGGGTGATGGGATCCCATGCCATCTCGACCAGTTGTCCGGGATCCCGCTTTACATGTGACGGCTCGGGGATAGTCGTTGTCATCGAACTGTTCTCTTTCGTCTAGTGAGCAGCGCCGCAGGACTTTTCGGCGATGGGAAGCGCACCGGGCAGCCCGAGAGGCCCGCACCTACCAGGTGCGGGTTGCTCCGGTTTCGAGCTTCGTGCCGGGATGCCGCCACTTTGGTTCCTTGTCCACCGTGCGGCCTGTGATGTGGCGAAGGTTGCGGATGACCGAGCCGTACAGGCCCGACGCCGTCGTTGAAACCTTGCCGCCCGGCGGCTCGTCCATGAACGGCATGAACTTGTCAGGGAATCCCGGCATCGTGCATCCGATGCAGATGCCGCCGACGTTCGGGCAGCCGCCGATGCCGTTGACCCAGCCCCGTTTCGGCACGTTGCACTTGACGACCGGGCCCCAACAGCCCAGTTTGACAATGCATTTCGGCGACCCGTATTCGGTCGCGAAGTCACCCTGCTCGTAGTAACCCGCCCGATCACAACCTTCGTGCACCGTGGCGCCGAACAGCCACTTCGGCCGAAGCGCGTCGTCCAGCGGAATCATCGGCGCCTGGCCGGTCGCCATGTAGAGCAGGTACGTCAGCGTCTCGGCCATGTTGTCGGGATGGGCCGGGCAGCCGGGCACGCAGACGATCGGGATGCCGGCCTTGCTCTTCCAGTCCCACCCCAGATAGTCGGGCACACCCATCGCTCCGGTCGGATTGCCGGCCATGGCATGGATACCCCCATACGTGGCGCAGGTCCCGACCGCGACGACGGCGGTGGCCTTCGGCGTCAGCCGGTCCAGCCATTCGCTTGTCGTCATCGGCTGACCGGTGGCGGGGTCGTTGCCGAACCCGCACCAATAGCCTTCATCCTTGAGTCGCTCGTTCGGAATGGACCCCTCGACGACGAGGACGAACGGGTCCAATTCACCGCGTTCGGCCTTGAAGAACCACTCCAGGAAGTCGTCGGCGCCACCGTTCGGGCCGCACTCGAAATCGATAAGGGGCCAGTGGACGGCGATCTTGGGCAGACCGGGAAGTGCGCCGAGCGCAATCTCCTCGATGCTGGGTTGGGTGGCCGCAGTCAACGCCACCGAATCGCCGTCACAACTCAAGCCCGCGTTGATCCACAGGACGTGGATCAACGCCTCTTCTGCTTTGACTGCTGCTTCGCTTGGCATGCGTCACAGCTTCCTGGGGCCGGGGCTGGCGGCCCCCATAGCGCGGGGCTCGCGGGCCCCTTTATCAAGGAATGTGCCTGCGCCCCGCTTCTAGAGCGCTAATTTTTCGGTTTACTCTCGGGACAATGTCTTGTCAACGGATCGTTGTGACATGTTGTCGTTTGCCCGAAGTCCGATCCAGTCCAACCACGCCGCGGTACCATCGCCCGTCGTAGCGGACAGTGGCAAAATCTCCGCCGTGGGATTGATTGACTTGACAAAGTTTCCAAACTTTTCAAGATCAAAGTCGACGTAGGGCAATAGATCGATCTTGTTCAACACCACCAGTCCGGCCGCTGCAAACATGTGGGGATACTTCAGCGGCTTGTCGGCGCCCTCGGTGACAGAGATGACCACGAGTTTGCTGTGCTCGCCGAGGTCGAACAGCGCCGGGCAGACCAGATTGCCGACATTTTCAATGAACAGCAACGACTGCGGCTGCGGTTTGAGCGTCTCGAGCGCCCGGCGGATCATCTCGGCGTCGAGATGGCAACCCGCCCCGGTGTTTACCTGTACCGCTTCGGCGCCGGCCGCGCGGATGCGCTCGGCGTCGAGCAGCGTTTCTTGATCACCCTCGATCACGCTGACGGCCCACTGGCCAGCCAGCGCGCCGATCGTCCGCTCGAGCAGGGTCGTCTTGCCCGCGCCCGGCGAGCTGGTGATGTTCAACGCGAGGATGTTGCGCTCTGCCAGCCATGCGCGATTCTGCTCAGCGATGCGGTCGTTCTTGGCCAGAACCTTCTGCTCCAGGGAGATCGTTTCGGTATGGACGTGGGTGTGCTCGTGCGAGTGGTCATGCGGATGGTCGTGTGGATGGTCATGCGGATGGTCGTGGTGGCCATCGCCGGCCAGGGTGATCACCGCTGAATCGTCGCCACAGCCGCACGTTGCGCACATGATCAGCTCACTTCCATCGAGAGAATCTTCAGATCCCGTCCGGCGAGCACCTCGACATCGGCACTGCCACAGGGGCACAACAAGATCAAGTCGTGCAGCTCGAATTCTTTCGCGCAGGTGCGGCAACGCGCCATGCCGGGCTGCACGTCGAGGTCGAGACGCGCACCGTCGGCCACTGTGCCCTCCGTGGCGAGCTCGAAGCAGAACTGCATCGAGTCGGGCACGACGGCGCACAGCGCACCAATCTCCAACTTGATGCTGTGCACCCGGCGACCCGCGGCGTGTTCGCACACCGCGTCGACAACACTTTGCGTTATCGCCATTTCGTGCACGGTTGCCCCGTTTCGGCAGGGATGACCCCACCTTACGTGCGCCGAACGTGAGCTGACTGCGAAAAATCGGCCGGATTCTCGCGGTGGACGCACGCTCGGCGCGCCTCCTTGAAATCGAACACACGTTCGCTATTGTCTGTTCGCAGAGCTTGTCGGTGCCCTGATCTAGCGTCACGGCCAACCGATCAACCGGACACTCACGAGGATGGAGACCACCCATGACACAAGGCCCCGACCGGGAGAAAGCCCTCGAGCTGGCTCTCGCGCAGATCGAGAAGAGCCACGGCAAAGGTTCGGTGATGCGGCTCGGCGACGAGGTGCGCCAGCCGATCTCTGTCATCCCCACCGGCTCGATCGCCCTGGATGTGGCGCTCGGCATCGGCGGGCTGCCGCGCGGCCGGGTGGTCGAGATCTACGGCCCGGAATCGTCGGGTAAGACCACGGTCGCGTTGCACGCGGTCGCCAACGCCCAGGCCGCAGGCGGTATCGCCGCGTTCATCGACGCCGAGCACGCGCTGGACCCGGACTACGCAGCCAAGCTTGGCGTGGACACCGACTCTCTGTTGGTCTCGCAGCCGGACACCGGCGAGCAGGCGCTGGAGATCGCCGACATGCTGATCCGCTCGGGCGCGCTGGACATCCTGGTCATCGACTCGGTGGCCGCGCTGGTGCCGCGGGCTGAGATCGAAGGTGAGATGGGGGACAGCCACGTCGGCCTGCAGGCCCGGTTGATGAGCCAGGCGCTGCGGAAGATCACTGGTGCACTGAGCAATTCGGGTACCACCGCGATCTTCATCAACCAGCTCCGCGAAAAGATCGGCGTGATGTTCGGAAGCCCGGAAACGACCACGGGCGGAAAGGCTTTGAAGTTCTATGCCTCGGTTCGCCTGGACGTCAGGCGAATTGAAACCCTCAAGGACGGCACCGACGCGGTGGGCAACCGCACCCGGGTCAAGGTCGTCAAGAACAAGGTGTCACCGCCGTTCAAGCAGGCCGAGTTCGACATCCTCTACGGCAAGGGCATCAGCAGGGAAGGCTCGCTCATCGACATGGGTGTCGAGCAGGGCTTCATCCGCAAGTCCGGCTCGTGGTTCACCTACGAGGGCGAACAGCTGGGGCAGGGCAAGGAGAACGCCCGCACCTTCCTGATGGAAAACGCCGACGTGGCCAATGAGATCGAGAAGAAGATCAAGGAAAAGCTTGGCATTGGCGCCGTCGTGACAGCTGACGTGACCCATGACGAAGTCCTGCCAGCCCCCGTCGACTTCTGAGGTCTCTCGCGAGGAGCAGGCGCGAGCCCTGTGCCTGCGTCTGCTCACCGCGAGGGCACGAACCCGTGCGGAGCTGGCCGAGCAACTGACGAAGCGGGGATACCCCGTTGACGTCAGCGGCCGCGTGCTCGATCGGCTGGCCCGGGTCGGCCTCGTCGACGACGTCGATTTCGCCAAGCAGTGGGTGCAGTCGCGACGAGTGAACGCCGGAAAAGGCAAGCGCGCCTTGGCCGCTGAGCTGCGGACCAAGGGCGTGGACAACGACGTGATCACCGCAGCACTCGCCGACATCGATGCGGCAGCAGAAAGGGAGCGCGCCGAGCAGCTGGTCCGCGACAAGCTGCGACGGGAGAAGCTGGGCGACGGCGACGACCCGAAGGTGATGCGCAGGCTGGTCGGGATGCTGGCCCGCCGCGGCTACGGCCAGTCGATGGCCGTCGACGTGGTCACCTGTGAATTGGCGAACGAGCGGGAGCGGCGTCGGGTCTAATCACCTTCGTCGCCACCGCCTTTCGAGCAATCGCCCGATTCAGATGGTGCCGCCGGCGCCGGCGCCGAATGTGCCCTGCGTGACGGGCTGGATGTGCATGGGCTCCGGGCCCTTACGGGAGCGCCGCATCCGGCCCTCCAACCGCGTCGCGAACCAGGACAGCGTGAAGTTGACGCTGATCATCAACGCCGCGATGACAATCAGCGCGGGGACGTAGTTGCCGTACGACGCGCCGACCTGAGTACCTTGTCGCACCATCTCGAGGAACGTGATCTGGTAGCCGATCGCGGTGTCCTTGAGAACGACCACCATCTGCGAGATCAGCACCGGCAACATCGACGTGATGGCCTGCGGCAGCAGGATCGACCGCATGGTCTGGCCCCAGCTCAGTCCAAGCGCCGATGCGGCCTCCGACTGTCCGCGGGGCAGCGCGTTGATGCCTGCGCGGACGATCTCGGCGATGACGGCACCGTTGTACAGCGTGAGGCCTGTGATGACGCCCGCCAGCGCCAGATGCTTGGACGGGAAAACGTCGTACTGCGCGTACAGGAAGTACGCGAAGATCATCATGATCAGCACCGGCACCGCGCGGAAGAACTCCACGAACACCGCGGACGGCAAGCGGATCGCGGGGTGGGTGGAAAGCCTTCCCACGCCGAGAATGAAGCCCAGCGCCAGCGCCAACACGATCGACACCGCGGCGGCGGTCAGCGTGCCCTGCACGCCGGGCAGGATGTAGGTCTTCCACAGGTTGGCCGTCAGGAACGGTTCCCACTTTGCGGCGGTCAGTTGACCCTTCGCGTTCAGCTGGGAGTACACCACCCAGACCACCAGCGCGATGACCAGCGCCGTGACGACGTTGAACACCCGGTTCCGTGCCCGTGCGCGCGGTCCCGGTGCGTCGAAGAGAACTGAACCTGCCATCTACCGTGCCACCGCCAGTCGCTTACCCAGCCAGCCGAAGAACAGGCCCATGGGCAGCGTCAAGATGACGAACCCGAACATGAAGATGGCGCCGATGTAGATCAGCGCGGCCTCGTTCTCGATCATCTCCTTCATCAGCAACGCGGCTTCGGCGACACCGATTGCCGAGGCGATCGTGGTGTTCTTCGTCAATGCGATCAACACCGAGCCGAGCGGACTGATCACGGCGCGAAACGCCTGCGGCAGCAGCACGATTCGCAGATTCTGGCTGAACGTCAGCCCTAGCGATCGCGCGGCCTCCGCCTGGCCAAGCGGGACCGTGTTCACACCGGATCGCACCGTCTCACACACGAACGCCGCTGTGTAGACGATGAACCCGAGTACCGCCAGCCGGAAGTTGCTGTCCTCGATCGACGTCAGCGACTTCGAATCCACCAGCGTGATCCCGAGTGTCTGGGACAAGCCGAACGAACAGAACAGGATGATCAGCGTCAGCGGCGTGTTGCGCACTACGTTGACATACGACGTGCCGATCCAGTTGAGCATCGGCACCGGCGCGAGCCGCATCGCGGCCAGCAGCGTGCCCAAGATGAGTGCACCGATGGCCGAGTACACCGTCAACTGGATCGTGGTCCAGAACGCCTCGAAGATCTGGCTCTGGTACTTACTGAACAGCTCCACGTCGGCAGGTGGCCGCTTACTTGTCGACCGGCGGCGGCGCCGGCGCGGGGATGCCCGCAGGCCCGAGGTTCTTTTCCCACGCCGCCTTCCACGCGCCGTCCGTTTCCATCTTCGTGATCGCGTCGTTGATCTTGGTCCGTAGCTCCGTGTCGCCCTTCTTCAGGCCGATGCCGTAGCGCTCCTCGGAGAAGGTCCCGCCGACAACCTTGAACGCGCCCGGGCTCTGCGCCGCATAGCCGGCGAGGATCACCTCGTCGGTGGTGACAGCGTCGATCGCGCCGTTCTTCAGGGCCTCGACACACGCCGAATACGTGTCGTACTGCTGCAGCTGGACACCCGGGTACTTGTCCTTGATGCGCTGCGCCGGAGTCGAACCCGACACCGAGCACAACTTCTTGTTGTTCTGCAGCGACTCGGCGCCGGTGATGTCGGTGTTGTCCGCGCGCACTAGCAGGCTCTGCCCCGTGAGCAGGTACGGCCCGGCGAAGTCGACCTTCTGCTTGCGGGCGTCGGTAATCGAGTACGTCGCTGCGATGAACTTGACCTGATCGTTCTGGATCAGCGTCTCACGCTGGCCGGACGGGGATTCCTTCCACTCGATCTGGTCCTCTTTGTACCCGAGCTGTTCGGCGACGTACTTGGCGACGTCGACGTCGAAGCCGCTCATCGTGCCGTCCGGGTTCTTCAGCCCGAGCCCGGGCTGATCGAACTTCGTTCCGATGACGATCTTGTCGCCACCGCCTCCACCACCGCCGCAAGCAGTCGCCGAGAAGGGCAATGCGATGGCGAGTGCGACGGCCGCTGCGACTCGCACCTTGAGGGACGGCATGTTCGGTTCCTTTCGCCGGGGCGTTTAGTGCTTGAGAATCTTGCTGAGAAAGTCTTTGGCGCGATCGGTTTTCGGGTTTCCGAAGAATTCGGCTGGTTCGGCGGACTCGACGATCGCCCCGCCGTCCATGAACACGACGCGGTTCGCGGCGCCGCGGGCGAAACCCATCTCGTGGGTGACAACCACCATGGTCATCCCCTCCTTGGCCAACGACGTCATCACGTTGAGCACTTCGTTGATCATCTCGGGATCCAGCGCGCTGGTCGGCTCGTCGAACAGCATCACCTTCGGGTTCATCGCCAGCGACCGGGCGATCGCCACGCGCTGCTGCTGACCGCCCGACAATTGAGCCGGATACTTGTCCGCCTGATTGGCGATGCCGACGCGCTCCAGCAGCGACATCGCAGTCTCGCGGGCCTTGTCTTTCGACGCCTTGCGCACCTTCATCGGCGCGAGCATGACGTTCTGCAGAATCGTCTTGTGCGCGAACAGGTTGAACGACTGGAACACCATTCCCACATCAGACCGCAACTGCGCCAGCTTGCGGCCCTCGTCAGGTAGCACCTCACCGTCGATCGCGATCGTGCCCGAGTCGATGGGCTCGAGGCGATTGATGGTGCGGCACAACGTCGACTTGCCCGATCCCGACGGCCCCAACACGACGATCACCTGCCCGCGGTCCACGTCGAGGTTGATGTCCTTGAGCACGTGCAGGGCACCGAAGTGCTTGTTGACCGCCTTCATCGAGACCATGGGTACGCCTGTGTGAGTCGAATCGACGTCTTTAACACCCGCCCCCGTCGTCTCCATGGGTGCAGACCTTACCCAGGTAACGCTCAGCTTGCCTGGAACTCGCGAATCCACTCAGATCGCTCCGCCGAGGCGTCCGTACGATAGGGCCGTGACTTCGATGGTGGCGCAAGAAGTGAACGCTGGCGGTGATGTTCGCCAGCAAGCTTCGGCTGTCGGCTCCTCGCGCGAGCGGCAGTCGCGCACCTATCAGGTCCGCACGTACGGCTGCCAGATGAATGTGCACGACTCCGAACGACTGGCCGGGTTGCTGGAAGCCGCCGGATACCAGCGCGCGGCCGACGGAACCGACGCCGACGTCGTCGTGTTCAACACCTGTGCCGTACGCGAGAATGCCGACAACAAGCTGTACGGCAACCTCAGCCACCTCGCGCCGCGCAAGCAGGCCGACCCCGACATGCAGATCGCCGTCGGCGGGTGCCTGGCGCAGAAGGACCGCGACACCGTCCTGCGGAAAGCCCCGTGGGTGGACGTCGTATTCGGTACCCACAACATCGGGTCGCTGCCGATGTTGCTCGACCGCGCTCGGCACAATCGGCAAGCTCAGGTCGAAATCGTCGAGGCGCTGGAAGAGTTCCCGTCGTCTCTGCCTGCGGCGCGCGAATCCGCTTACGCCGCATGGGTTTCTATCTCGGTCGGCTGCAACAACACCTGCACGTTCTGCATCGTGCCCGCCCTGCGCGGCAAGGAGGTCGACCGCAGGCCGGGCGATGTGCTGGCCGAGGTGGCTTCGTTGGTCGATCAGGGCGTTCTGGAAGTGACGCTGTTGGGCCAGAACGTCAACGCGTACGGGGTTTCCTTTGCCACGGACGAGCGCTTGCGCGAGGACCCGACAACTTGGGCCGGCGAGCCCCGCGACCGCGGTGCATTCGCCAAACTGCTGCGCGCGTGCGGGCGCATCGACGGCCTCGAGCGGGTGCGGTTCACCTCTCCGCACCCCGCCGAGTTCACCGATGACGTGATCGACGCGATGGCCGACACCCCGAATGTGTGCCCGACGCTGCACATGCCGTTGCAGTCCGGCTCCGACCGCATCCTGCGGGCCATGCGGCGCTCGTACCGTTCCGAGCGCTACCTCGGCATCATCGAGAAGGTGCGGGCGGCGATCCCGCACGCCGCGATCACCACCGACCTCATCGTCGGGTTCCCCGGTGAAACCGAAGAAGACTTTCAGGCCACGCTGGACGTGGTGGCCCAGGCGCGGTTCTCCAGCGCCTTCACCTTCCAATACTCCAAGCGCCCCGGAACGCCGGCCGCCGAGCTCGACGGGCAACTTCCGAAAGCCGTTGTGCAAGAACGCTATCAACGGCTGATCGACCTTCAAGAGAAGATCTCGCTTGAGGAGAACACCGCGCAGATCGGGCACACCGTCGAGCTGTTGGTCGCCACCGGTGAAGGGCGTAAGGACGCCAGCACCGCGCGGATGTCGGGACGCGCCCGTGACGGCCGGCTGGTGCATTTCAACCCGGCAGGTCTCGCTATCCGGGCAGGCGACATCGTCACCACCACCGTTACCGGGGCCGCGCCGCACCACCTGATCGCCGACGGCGACCCGCACACCCATCGGCGCACCCGTGCCGGCGACGCGCACGCAGCAGGCGAGAAACCCCGCACCGGTGTCGGACTCGGTATGCCAGGCATCGGCGTGCCGGCAACACAGTCCGCCTCGTCCGGGTGTGCCCGGTGACCGCGGGCGACTCGAACAAGGGCGACTTCGAAGAGTTCAAGGGCGATATCGAGGCCGCCGAACGTCGCGTGGCGCGTGAAATCGACCCTGGCGCACGGGCGTTGGTGATCGCCGTCGGTGTCTTCGTGCTGCTGCTGACCTTCGTGCTACCGCACACCGGCGACGCAAAGGGCTGGGACGTGCTGGTGGGAGACGACGCGGCGATCCGCAACGGCATTGCATTGCCGTCGCGGGTGTTCATTTGGCTGGCGCTGGTATTCGGTGTCGGTTTCTCGATGCTCGCGCTGCTGACCCGCCGATGGGCGCTGGCGTGGATCGCATTGGCCGGATCCACGCTGGCATCCTTCACCGGTCTGCTGGCGGTGTGGTCGCGGCAGACCGCGCCAGCACACCACCCTGGCCCTGGTATCGGGCTGATCATCGCGTGGCTTGCGGTGATCGTGTTGGCCTTCAACTGGGCCCGCGCCGTGTGGGCGCGAACCGCCCTGCAGCTGGCGGCCGAGGAAGAACGCCGCCGGATCACCGCCGAGCGTCAGAAGAAGGGCCTATTGGACACCCTTCACGACGACGTAGACGACACCGACGACACGGGCGACGCCGGCAATGGCTTGGAGAAGCCCTAGCCCTTCCTGCCCAGCGCCTCGGCGGCGGCGTCGGCCCACTGGCGCCACTGTTCGGCGCTTGCACGCGCCTCCTCGGCGTCCTTCGTCCGCCCCGCTGCCGCGGCCTTCTCCGCCTGTCGTTCGAATTGCTCTGCACGAGACCGGAATTGGTCTGCCCTTGCCTGCGCTTCCGGATCGACGCCTCTGGATGGCGCGTCACGCACCTTCTTCTCCACGGCGCGCAGCCGTCGCTCCAGCTCGGCACCCCGTTCCCGAGGCACCTTGCCGATCGCGTCCCATTTGTCGCCGATCGTGCGCAGCGCGGCGCGGGCCGCATCCATGTCGGAGGTGTCGAGCTTCTCGGCCTCGGCCAGCAGCTTTTCCTTGGCGTCGGCATTGGCCCGGAACTCCGAGTCACGCTCTGCGGTTGCGGCGTTGCGGGCGGAGAAGAAGGTGTCCTGCGCGGCCTTGAACCGCTGCCACAGCACGTCGTCGACGTCCTTGGCGGCACGTCCGGCGCCCTTCCACTCCGTCAGCAGGTCGCGGAACGCAGCGCCGGTGGCGCCCCAGTCGGTGGAGTCGGCCAGTTCCTCGGCGCGTTCGCACAGCGCCTCCTTGGCCTGCCGGGCGCCTGCGCGTTCGCGGTCGAGCTCGGCGAAATGCGATCCGCGGCGGCGGTTGAAGGTCTCGCGGGCCGTCGAATACCGTTTCCACAGCGCATCATCGGTCTTGCGATCCAGCCCGCTGATGGTCCGCCATTCCTCGAGCATTTCGCGTAGCCGGTCGCCTGCGACCTTCCACTGCGTCGAATTCGTCGCAAGGTCCTCGGCCTCGGTGGCAAGCGCTTCCTTGCGTGCGGTCTGTGCGGCGCGGTGCTCGTCGCGTTTGGCCTTGTCCGCCTGGGCGTGGGCGTCGGCGTGCTCGACGATGGTGGCCAGCCGCGCGGCCAGCGCGTCGACGTCACCCAGCACGTGCGCCTCGGGCAGGCTCTCGGCAAGCGCAGCGGCAGCCGACTTGATCTTGCGGGCATCGCCGGTCCCTGATTCCAGCCGCCGCTCCATCAGTGCGACCTCGGTGTGCAAGTCGTCGAAGCGACGGCCGAAGTGCTCGAACGCAGCCTCGGTGTCACCGGCCTGCCACGACCCGATGACGCGTTCACCGGTTCCGGTGATGAGCCAGACAGTGCCGTCGGGGTCGACGCGGCCGAACCGGTGCGGATCGCTGGACACTGGTGCGGCGACCGTCGGCGCCGGCCGGCCGGGGCGGGGAACAGGGCGCGGCGGTCCTGGCCGGGGAGCGGGTTTGGGGGTGGAGACGTCCCCACCTGGCTCGCTGGTCGTCATATCGGTTCCTCGTACCCTCCGCGCGTTCCCGCGCACCTGCCGCGCGACGCGGCGCCTGATAGCTCGAACGCTATTCAAACAGGTCGCAGTCGCCCGCGCCCACGCCTTTCGCGATGCGCTTGCCTACGCTCTCCCCAAGACAAACGGGAGGCCGGCGATGGACAAGGCGGATATCGCCGCACTGTTTGCCGTCGGCGCTGCGTTCTTCATCGCGATCGGCGACGTCATCCATCAGCGGTCCGCGCAGGAAGTGACCGACGAACCGGTGAGCCACGTCGAGCTGTTCATGCGCTTGCTGCGCGACGGTCAGTGGTGGCTGGGCAGCCTGATCTCGGCTGCCGGATTCGGGCTCCAGGCCGCCGCGCTCGGCTTCGGCTCGGTGCTGCTGGTACAGGCGCTGCTGGTGACGTCGCTGCTGTTCGCGCTGCCGATCAACGCGTGGTTGACGCATCGCAAGGTGTCGCGGTGGAACTGGACGTGGGCGGCGCTCCTGGCCACCGCGGTCGCGGTCATCGTCACCGTCGGCAATCCGACCGCAGGGCATTCCCGGGCGTCGTTGGAGACGTGGACGGCGGTGATCGCCGTCCTCGGGCCCGCTCTGGTGCTGTGCGTGATCGGCGCGCGGATCTGGTCAGGAACCGTCAGCGCGGTGCTGCTCGCGGTGGTGTCCGGCACGTTGTGGGGCGTGTTCGCGGTGCTGACCAAGGGCGTGGTGGACCGCCTCGACGACGGATTGTTGGCGCTGCTGCGCACGCCCGAGCTTTACGTGTGGGTGCTGGTCGCCATCGCGGGTACGGCGTGGCAGCAGTCGTCGTTCCGGGCAGGCGCGCTGACGGCGTCGCTGCCGACCATGACCGTCACCGAGCCGGTGGTCGGGTCAGTGCTCGGCGTCGTCGTGCTCGGCGAGACATTGCGGCCAGGGGACGCCGGGTGGCTGACGCTGATCGTCGCCGTTGCGGTGATGGTGGTCGCCACGGCCGCCCTTGCCCGCGGCGAGGCGGCCAGTGCCACCAAGCAAGCCGTGTGAGCACTAGTTTGGTGGCGTGCTGAGCGCCATCGCGATCATCCCTTCGGCACCCGTCATGGTCCCCGAACTGGCCGCGACCGCCGCCGAGGAACTGGCCGAGCTGCGGGAGGCGGTCTTTGTGGCCGCGGCGTCGCTGCCGTCGAGGTGGATCGCCGTCGGTGTCGGCGCTGCCGACGCAGTGGTGGGACCGGACGTGGCGGGCACCTTCGCGGGCTACGGTGTCGATCGGCGGGTCACGCTGTCGCCCGCCGCCGCCGAAACACCCCGCGAACTGGCGCTCTGCGCGTTGATCGCGGGCTGGGTCCGCGGACAGGTCAATCCAGAAGCACATGCAGAGGTGCGGGTGTACGCCGCGGACCACGACGTCAACGCCGCGCTGGCCCGGGGCCGCCTGTTGCGCGCCGAGATCGACGCGGCTGTCGATCCGGTCGGCGTGCTCGTCGTCGCGGACGGCGCGCCCACGCTCACCCCGCCGGCGCCCGGCGGCTACGAACCCGAGTCGATACCCGCGCAGGCCGCGCTCGACGACGCGCTCGCGGCAGGCGATGCCGCCGCGCTGACCCGGCTGCCCGACACCATCGTCGGCCGGGTCGCCTACCAGGTGCTGGCCGGGCTGACCGAAC
>Ga0075364_10000248_pt1 | contig 26037 bp, 22 predicted proteins | sample EndMetdeltDD1764_FD_71517 | JGI IMG/M metagenome (GOLD analysis project Ga0075364, IMG submission 71517) | Populus endosphere microbial communities from Tennessee, USA - Endosphere MetaG P. deltoides DD176-4 | ecosystem: Host-associated > Plants > Roots > Endosphere | place: USA: Tennessee... | reverse complement strand
ACACTTGCGGTCCCGCTTAGGGTCCAGTAGCCGTAGGGCACGCTGTAATGGGCGGTGTAGCTTTTGGTGCCCTTGCTGTTGGCGTTGAAGACGTCGTGGTTGACGTTGGCGTAGAACAGGTCATTCCACATCAGCAGGTCATCGAGCGAGAGCGTGACGCCGCTCTGGAGTTTGCCGGTTGCCTTGCTGCCCGAGTCGTCAAGTGTTGCGGAAAACCGAACTGGGGGTGAGCGCTGCCGCCAGGTGATGACCAGATCGCTCTCGCCGGGTCGGGCGTCATCGCCATCGGCCGGAACGATCTGGATGTCTGCCTCCACGGTGGGCACGCGCTTGAAGTTCTCCAGCGCTTGCTCGATATCGCGCAGGTTGAGCAGATCGCCGCGCTTGGCGGGGACGGCGTTCCATGCGGTGGCTTTCAGTGATGTATGGGCGGCGAAGCGGATGGCGCGGATACGGCCCGGCACGACCGTAAGTCGCAATGTGCCGGTGTTGAGATCCTGCGGCGCAGCCAGAATGCGCGTGGTGACGAATCCGCGGGCGACGATGGCGTTCTGAACCCGGGCCATCACCACATTGATCCCGGCAGTGCCCAGGCAGCGACCGGTTGCGGCGTCATGCTTCGGATCTGCCGCGCTCAGCGCCCAGTTGAAACGCTGTGCATCTTCACCATCGAGTTGAATGCGTGACATGCGAAAGCATGGAGATTCGTCCGCAGGCAGTTGTCTGGGCGCGGGTGCCTGCGACGGGCGCAGCCGCACATCGGGCGAGCTTTCCTGCTGATCGCGCAGCACCCGCTCGCGGGCCTGCTGTCGCAGCAGTTCCTGCACGGCGCCGTCCTGCGTTTGTGCCAGTACTGGCGCCAGCGGCAGCAACATACCGAACAAGCCATGACGAGCTCGTCCCAACCATACTTCCATCTCCTCTCCCTGGCATCCCTGTGCCCTGCGGCCCGGTTCTGTGCGTGCGCTGTGCGACGCTGCGACCGGTTGATCTTTGGGGGCAGAGGATAAGGAAGGTCGCTAAGGGGAGGAAATCAGAAAATTCTTATAAGTGACTGCGCAAACGCATCGGTGTTGTTACGGGTCGGGTGAGGATGCGGGGGAGGGCAGGCGTTCGGCGCTGGACGTTCATGGCATAGAAAAAGGCGACGTTCGCAAACGTCGCCTTTCTTGATTCCGAACCCGATCAGCAACTGATCGATGTCGACATGTTTGCGGACCCGATCAGTGGCTGATCGATGTCGACATCATTGCAGACCTGATCAGTAGTTGATCGAAGCCGACATCATGTAGGTTCTGCCGGCCGCGTTCGTCACGAACGAACCGGACGCGAGCCAGTACTTGCGATCAGCCAGGTTTTCGATGTTGGCGCGGAATACGACGTCCTTGCCGGCGATCTTGGTCATGTAGCGGGCGCCCACATCGAAGCGGGTGTAGCCACCCAGACGCAGCGTGTTGGTGTTGTTCAGGTAAACCGACGAGGTGCGGATGGTGCGCCCGTTCAGGCTCAGGCCCTGCACCCATGGCGTGTCCCAGTCCAGGCCCACGCTGTAGGTGCTGGCAGGCACGCCAGCGGGGCGATTGCCTTTATTCACACCGCCAGGTGTCTTGGTCAGTTCGCTGTCGATGTAAGCAGCGCTGGCCATCAGGCGCAGACCACGCATGATTTCGCCATAGCCCGACAGTTCCAGGCCGCGGTTGCGCTGCTCACCGAAGTAACCATAGACGTTGCTGTTGTCGTCTTTCTGCCCTGCCGGGCGTTCGATCTGGTAGAGCGCCAGGGTCGTGGTGACGTTGCCCCAGTCGACCTTCACGCCAGTTTCGTACTGCTTCGATTTATAGGGGGCGAGGACCTCACCTCTGTTGTCGTACTGCTCAGCCACGATCGTGCCTCGGGTCAGGCCCTCGGCGTAGTTGGCGTAGACAGACACATTCTGCACGGGTTTGATGACAATGCCACCAATGGGCGAGTTCGCGCTGGCACGATAGCCGCTGGTACGGGCACCTGTCGTGGTGTTATAGCTGTCGACCTCGACGCGCTGATGCCGCACACCTGCAGTAAGCAGGATGCGGTCATCTGCAAACGAGAGGGTGTCGGCCAGGGCGAAACTGGTCAATGTGGTGTCAGATGCCTTTTTAGGCGACAGGCGTACGCCGGGACCGTCGGGAATATCAACCGGGTCATAGATGTTGGACGCCACGACATTGCTACCTTTTGAGTAGCTGTTGCCCGCTTCCTGATTCATGTATGTGGCGCCAAGTGCCACCCGGTGCTTGACGGCTCCCGTGTTGAATCGCGCCGTCACACCTGTGTCACCGCTTTTCGTTTTCGAGTAAGAGTCGTAGTAGCTGGTCGTGACGTTGAAGTTTCCGTCGCGATCAATGTACTGGCGCCCCAGCGTGACGGGATTGACGGTTTCAGGGAATACCTGCCTGACGTCGCCTTTCCGATAACCGGCAGCCAAGTGAGCGGTGACGTTGTCCGTCACGTCGTATTCCACCCGGGACATGATGGTGGTGTCACGTTGGGAAAGACGCGTGCCAGGGAAGAAGTTGATGTCGCCATCGGGCGGGGAGGGTAGCGCGGTGACGTTGGGTTGCCACCCGATTTGCCCGCGGTTATTTTCGATCACATCTTCCTGATGGATAAAGTCAGCCGACCACCGCAGGCGCGAACCTCGATAGTCGATGCCGAGCGCGCCCATGTCCAGATCTTGCTTGCCGTCTTTCAATGAGAATTCACCCCCGCGCTTCACGCCGTTGAAGCGCAGGCCCCACGCATTGTCTTCACCGAATCGGCGCGCCAGATCGATCTGGCCCGTCAGGTTCGACTTGCTGGCGTAGCCCAGCGTCGCGCGCGCCAAAGGTTCGTCTTCGGCGCGTTTGGTGACTACGTTGATGGCCCCACCCACGCTGCCGCCCGGGGGAATGCCGCGCATGAATGCACCAGGGCCTTTCAGCACTTCGACCCGCTCCAGAATCTGCACGGGGACGCGGCTGGAGGACACCAGACCATACAGCCCGTTCACACTGACATCACCACTGCCCACGGCAAAGCCGCGAACCTGGAAGTCTTCGCCGAAACCACCGGCCGAGGTCAGCGTACGCACCGAGGCGTCGTTCACCACAACGTCGGCCAGTGTGCGTGCCTGCTGGTCATACAGCAGTTCGGAGGTGTAGTTGACCGTGCTGAACGGGGTGTCCATGATGTCGCTCGAACCCAACAGTCCCAGGCTGCCACCGGTCGCGACCTGTCCGCCAGCGTAGGGCGGGGCCAGATCACCCAGAATACCGGCGCTGACGGTGATCGTTTCCAGTTCCTGCGGTGTTTGCTGAGCCTGCGCAGCGTTGGACATGCCGAAGGCAAGCGAGAGCGCGCCGGCCAGTGCCGTCAGTGTCGTGCGCGGTACCAGGCAGTACGCGCGTGGGGCGGATGAGGGGTTCAAAATCGGAGTTCCGTGGTTGGCGGTTGGGTGACGATCGCAGGCGGATGCACAAAAGAAGGAGGAATCGTAATGAAAATGGTTATTGATAGCAATATTTATTCATAATTGGAATGGGCGAGCGTTGCGCCAACTTGAAGTAGAACGGTCTGCCATTGGCATCAGATCGATGCGCAACTTGCATCAGGCGCCACGCTGGGCCATGATCGTCTCTTAAATCAACGAGAGCCTCGCGTGTGAATTGCTACTCGCTTCATGACGACCCCATTCGGGGCGGACGACGCCGCTGCAAGGATGCGCGGCGATGACCACGACACCGATCCGCGTGCCCTGTCCAGCAGGGGCCTGCACCTGCGATTACGACCGTGTGGTGGCCGACACCACGGCCGACCAGCGGGTGCTGCTGCTGACGCGTGAACAGGAAAAGCGATTGGTGTGCCGGCTGGAGCAGGTCACGACCTTGCCCGATCTTCGGCATGTCTGCGAGCGCATCGAAGCGCAACTGGGCGTGGTCGTGACGATTGCGCCAGGCGCGCGCGAGGTGCGCACGGCGCGTGGTATCGACATCCAGCTGCAGCCTCGGCCCGGCCTGTGCCGCAAAACCCAGAAAACGGTTCCCGCTGCGATCAGGCGTTGCCTGGAGGCGAACCCCGAGATCGTCTACGCACTGCTCGATGCGGATTCGCTGTTTGGCGACTAGCGCGCACGACTGATCGTTTACCTCTTTATCGTCCCCAGCGACCCGGCCGATGGCCCGGGTCGCTTTGTCATGGGCGCGTCATGCGTCGAGTAAACCCGCATCTCGCAATCCCTAGTGTTGTGCTCACACCATCATCTGTAAGCTGCTCACAGGTTCACAGAAAGATGTTCAGGTGTGCTGGCCAACATTCGGGAATGCCATGTCCAAGTCCAACGACTCCACCTCTTTCGGCTCTGCCGGGAGCAACGTAACGCCTTTGATGGATACCTCGCGGCGGGGCGACCAGGCCTACGAGCGGCTGCACAGTGCCATCGTGTCCTGCCGGATTCTGCCGGGGACCCAACTGACCGAAACCGCGTTGATGGATGAGTTCCAGATTGGCAAGGCAAGTTGCCGGGTGGCGTTGCTGCGTCTGATTCAGGAAGGCTTCGTGCGATCGCTGCCGCGTCATGGCTATCGCGTCATGCCCGTCACGGTCAAGGATGTGGAAGAGATCTTCGCCATGCGTACCGAGCTCGAGCCGCTGGCGGCGCGCCTGGCGGCAGGGCGCGTGGATCAGGCGCAACTCGAACGCTTTGAGCGAGCATGTCGCGTGAAGGTGTCCAGTGAAATGGGCAATCAGATCGACTTCTTTCTGGAGGCGAACCGCAGCTTTCACATGGCTATTGCGCAGGCCAGCGGCAATGCACGCCTGTGCCGCACGCTGTCAGGTCTGCTCGACGAAATGACGCGACTGGTCGCGCTGGGTTTCGGTGTGCAGAAGGTGCGTCCCAGCATCGAAAACGACCACACGCTCATGATCGAGTATCTGGTAGCCGGTGATGCGCAAGGGGCTGCCGATGTGGCGCGTCGCCATGTCGAGACCTTTCGTGAAATGACGCTGGAGAAGGTGATCGACAGCCTGCGGGACACCACCTCGCTCATGCCGATTGCACAGCGGCGGGGAGGGCATCGTGGCGATTGATACCTCTTCGTCAGCCGCGCCGATGCTGCGGCTTGAACGGGTCAGCAAGTGGTTCGCACAACGTGATGGCAACCCGTTGCATGTCCTGCAGGATATTGATATCACCGTTGAGACAAATTCCATCGTGGCACTTCTCGGCGCGTCAGGGTGTGGCAAGAGCACCTTGTTGAATATTGTGGCAGGCCTGGTCACGCCGGATCGTGGCCGTGTGTTTCTGGAGGGCAAGCCGGCATCGGAATCGTTCGACTGGCGCGCAATGACCTACATGTTCCAGGAAGACCGCCTGCTGCCCTGGCGAACGGCCCTGCAGAACGTGGCGTTCGGCCTGGAGGCGCTTAACGTGCCTCGTGCGCAGCGCATCGAACGTGCGGCTCAGGCCCTGAACATGGTGGGTCTGGACAAGTTCGCCAGCGCATTTCCCCACGAACTGTCTGGTGGCATGCGCAGCCGTGTGGCGCTGGCGCGCAGCCTGGTAACACGCCCCAAGCTGCTGCTGATGGATGAGCCGTTCTCCAAGCTCGATCCCAGCATTCGTTCGCACATGCATACGGAAGTGCTGCGTTTGGCGAGAATGACTTCAACCACCGTGTTGTTCGTCACGCACGATATCGAGGAGGCGGCAGTGCTGGCCGACCGTATCGTTTTGCTGCAGCCCAGGCCAGGGCGCGTGCGCGAGGCCATCGAAGTCGATCTTGCTCATCCCCGGCACGCGGCTTCACCTGATGTGGTGACCTGCGTGCAGGCCATTCGACAAAAAATGCACGCGGAGGCCACATGCGCGTGAAGCCAGCGGACGATCTCATCATGCCCAAGCTACCGGCGGCAAGCGAACCGAACCACAGGCGGCGTGTTCTGCTGCAACAACGCCTGGGGCTGGTGGCATTCGTGCTGGCCGTCTGGGCCATTGCCTCCATGAATGCACCGGCGTTCGTGTTGCCCAGCCCGGCGCGGGTGTGGCAGGCCACCTTGGGGTTGATGGGGTCTGCGACCTTTCTGGCCGATGTGGGGGTCACCTTCGGGCGCGTGCTGGCGGGGTTCATCTTTGCCGCCGTCATCGGTACCGTCGTGGGCATGGTGCTGGGTGCCAATCGCAAGCTGGGCGAATTCTTCGAACCCATCCTGGCGGTGATGAACACGATCTCCTCGGCGATCTGGGCCATCTTCGCCCTGATCTGGTTCGGCCTGTCGAACTGGACCACCATCTTCGTGGTGTTCATGACGGCATTCCCGCTGGTGCTGACCAACGTCTGGCAGGGCACCCGCACGGTGAACGTGGAATTCATCGAGCTGGCCCACACGTTTCGCATGTCGCGCTTGCAGGTGCTGCGCAAGATTTATTTACCCACCATCCTGCCGCATTTCTTCTCGGGCGCCCGTCTGGCCTTCGGATTCGGCTGGCGGGTGAGTCTGGTGGCCGAAACCCTGGGCGCCAGCAGTGGAATCGGCTACCGCCTGCGTCAGGCCGCCGATCTGGTTCAGACCGATCAGGTGTTCGCCTGGACACTGATGCTGGTGCTGATGATGGTTGTGATCGAAAGCTTAGTGCTCAAGCCACTGGAACGCCGCCTGTTCCGCTGGAAGAAACCCTCCTCGCAGTAATTTCTCCGGAGATTTGCCATGCGTCATCGTGTTTCGCTATCTATAGTCACGTCCGTACTTTGTTGCGCAAGTTGGTGGGTGAGCCCGGCGCACGCCGCCGAGGACAACAAAGTACGTATCGGTTACTGGAGCAGTGGCGTGAGCCTGGGCTTTGGCGCCGTGCTGAAAGCCGGCCAGTTCATGCAAAAAGAAGGGCTGGACGTGCAGTATGTGAAGTTTCCCGATGTGAATGCGCCGACCAAAGCGATGGCGGCGAACGCGATCGATTTCGCGATCGGGGCAAGCGCAGGCGGGGCGCTGAGTGTGGCGGCTGATGGCTTGCCCATGCGCATCATGCTGGCCACGCAGGTTGCCGAACTGTCCTTTGCCGTGCTGGAAGACTCCCCCATCAAATCGATGAACGATCTGAAAGGAAAGAAGATCGGCATGTCGCCACCGGGCAGCGCCACGGCCGCCATTACGGCGGCCATTCTGGACCAGAACTATGGTCTGAAGGCGGGCGATTTCACGGCGGTGCCTGGCAATGATCCGCGGCTGGCGCAGTTTTTGGTACAGAAAGATGTGGATGCCGTCGCCATTCGATCGGTCACGATGGCACAGTTGCCCGATCTCAAACTGCGCCGCATCGGCGACTTCCGCGAAGAGTGGAAGAAGATGACCAAACAGGATGCGCCACCCATTCTTGCCGTGGGCCTGGTCAGCGAGGCCTGGCTGGACAAGCATCCCGAGAGCGCGGCAAAAGTGGTTCGCGCCATGCAAAAGGCGTATGACTATGGCCGGGCGAACAAGCCCGCCGTGGCCGATGCGCTGATGAAATCAGCCAACCTGCCCGAAGCTGATGCCATGGCCTACGCGCGGCTGTGGGACGGAATCTACACCGTCAGCCTGACGCCAGCCGATATCGCCTCGCTGAAACTTCAGTTCGATGTGTTCAAGAACGTCGGCGCAGTGAAAGGCAGTCTGCCCGAAAAAGCCTTCGCGCCCGAGCCTTTCCAGCAGGCCAGCGCGAAGCCCTGACACGCGTCGCGTCCTGGCACGCGTCGCGTCCTGGCACGCGGCCCGTCCATGCATTGAGTCGTACATGCCTGTGCCTGGTGGGCACGGGGCGGGGCCGCCTGCGCACCGCATGCGCCAAACAGATTTTTTCAGTCGAATCAAAAAGGGGAAGTTATGTCTGCAACCATGAAGGCGCTGGTGCTCAACGCACATGGCGATGTCGATGATCTGGTCGTGCGCGACGACTATCCCATGCCGCAGGACGCGCCTGGGCATGTGGTCATTCGCGTGAAGGCGTCGTCGTTCAATTATCACGACGTATTCACCGTGAAGGGTATGCCTGGAATCAAGGTGCCGTTTCCGGTGGTGATCGGTCTGGACATGGCCGGCGAAATCGTGTCGCTGGGTGAGGGCGTAAACGACTGGAAGATAGGCGATCGCGTGCTGGTCAACCCCTTGAAAAGCGGTGTCGGCCTGATGGGCGAGATGCTGGACGGCGGGATGGCCGAGTATTGCGCCGTCAGCGTCGAACAGTTGATCGCGATGCCGCCCGATGTCACGTTCGAAGAGGCGGCTGCGCTGCCCGTGGCCTATGGTACGGCGCATCGCATGCTCATCACCCACAACACCGTCAAGCGGGGCGACCGGGTGCTGGTGCTGGGCGCAAGTGGCGGGGTGGGCACGGGGTGCGTGATTCTGGCCAAGCACCTGGGTGCCGAAGTGATCGCCTGCGCAGGCAGTGACGACAAGATGGCCCGCCTGAAAGAGCTTGGTGCAGACCACGTGATCAATTATCGCGATACCGATTTCTCGAAATGGGCCATCACGCAATATGGCAAGCCCCAGCGCCGCAGCTTCGACGGTGGCGTGGATGTGGTCATCAACTTCACCGGTGGCGATACCTGGGTCCCTTCGCTGAAATGCCTCAAACGCGGCGGCAGCCTGCTGGTGTGCGGTGCCACGGCCGGACACGACCCCAAGGAAGACCTTCGTTATATCTGGAGTTTCGAGCTGAAGGTGATCGGTTCGAACAGCTTCTATCCCGACAACCTGTCCGGGCTGATGGACATGATTCAGGCCGGTGAGTTCAAGCCGGTCATCGACAAGGTGCTGCCGCTGGAGCAAGCCGCCGAAGGCCTGAAGGCGATCCGTGACCGCGCGGTCATGGGCAAGATCATCGTGACCCCATAAGGAGCCTCTCATGTCTGATACACCATTGAGTATGGAAGCGGTTCAGGCCAAGCTGCTGCGCGGGCCTTATCACCAGTGGCTGGGCCTAAGCGTCGAGGCGCTGGGCGAGGGCACCATTACCTTGAAGGCGCGATGGCGCGAAGAATGGGTCGTCAATCCCGATGCAGGCTATTGCCACGGGGGCATCCTGGCCACCCTGGTGGACCTGACCGCCGACTGGGCCCTGGTCTCCAAAACGGGGCGTGGCGTGCCGACGGTGGACCTGCGGGTGGATTACCACCGACCGGCGCTGAAGGGCGATCTGACATGCGTGGGCACGGTGGTCAAGTTCGGCAGCCAGCTGTCGGTGGCCGAGGCGAAGATCATGGATGAGAAGGGCGTGCTGCTGGCCAGTGGGCGCGGGGTGTACATGACTGCGCCTCCCAAATCCTGATCGGAGCATGACCATGAATCTGGGCGATTTGCTGGACCGCCAGGGTGCGCCGGATCACGCTGTCGTGATAGGGGTGGGCGAGAGCGGTGCCCCGCGGGTGATGACCCGCGTCGAGCTGGACGCCATGGCAGATGCGTTTGCGCGCGGCCTGCTTGCACGCGGCGTGCTTGCGGGCAGCCGCATCGCGCTGCTGTCGGCCAATCGTGCCGAGTACGTGGTGGCCATGCTGGGCGCCATGCGGGCCGGCGTGATTCCGGTGCCGGTGAACCACAAGTTTCCGCAGGCGCTGATCGACTATGTCATCCGCGACAGCGGCGCGCGTCTGGTGTTGTGCGACGGGCCGCGCCGCGCCGGGTTGACTGAGCTGGCGGCAGGTGTCGCGGTTGCCGGTTTCGATGACCCGGGAGAATCTGGATTCGGCAGCTGGCTGCAGGCAGGGCCGTTCACGCCCGTGTCGCCTGAACCGGACGACGTCGCCCTGATTCTGTACACGTCGGGATCCACCGGCAAGCCCAAGGGGGTGAAGCTCTCGCATGCCGCCCACGTCTGGGTGGCGCGAACGCGCATGAACGGCAGACGTGCACCGCACGAACGCTACCTCATTGCCGCGCCGCTCTATCACATGAATGCACTCGCCCTGATGTTCCTGGTGTGTGCATCGGGTGCCACCGCCGTACTGTTGCCTCAATTCCAGGCCCGGCGTTATATCGAGGCGATCTCCCGTTATCGACCGACGTGGCTGACGGCGGTGCCGCCCATGATTGCCATGATGCTGCGTGAAAAGGAGGCGTTGGCCAGTGCCGACTTGTCCAGTGTGCGCGCCGTGCGCATGGGCTCGGCACCGGTGAGCGACAATCTGGTGGCCAGGATCAGGGCTTTGCTGGTCAACGCCGAGATCGTGAACGCCTATGGCACGACCGAGGGCGGGCCAGTGGTGTTCGGGCCCCACCCAGATGGGCATGTCACGCCAGTGGCGTCTGTCGGCTATCCGCACCCGGGGGTGAGCGTGCGGCTTGCGGGTCGCCTGGCACCTGACCAGGGCGTGCTGGAAATGAAGAGCCCGGGCATTATGCTGGGCTATCACGCCCGTCCCGACCTGGTTGCGCCCATATCTGAGGACGGCTATTACCGCACGGGCGATGTGTTCCGGCGTGACGACGTGGGCTTCTTTTATTTCGTGGGGCGTGCCGACGACATGTTTGTGTCTGGTGGCGAAAATATCTATCCGGGAGAAGTGGAGGCGGTGCTGGATACGCATCCCGATATCGTGCAGTCGTGTGTGGTGCCGGTCGACGACGAGATCAAGGGCACCAAACCGGTGGCCTTCGTGGTGCGTCGCGAAGGTGCCGTGCTGGATGAGGCTGCCGTCAAACAGCATGTGCTGGACAACGCACCGGCCTATCAGCATCCACGTCATGTGTGGTTTCTGGAGGCCATGCTGCTGGCCAGCACGAACAAGGTGGATCGCACGGCGCTGAAAACGCTGGCACGCGAGCGGCTGGAGCGCGCCGAGGGTTCAGACGGCTAACGTGAGATTGCGCCGCTGCGTCCAGCCGAAGAATCGGTCAGCCGAAGAATCGGTAGCCGACCCCGATTTCCGTTCTCAGGTAAACGGGCTGCGCCGGGTCTGCTTCAAGCTTGTGCCGCAGGTGGCCCATGTAGATGCGCAGGTAGTGGTGGTCATCGGCATGCGAGGGGCCCCAGACCTGCTTGAGCAGATCGGAATGCGTGAGCACTTTTCCGCGTTGTGCAAGCAGGGCGGCCAGCAGGCGGTATTCAGTTGCCGTCAGGCTCACCTGCTGGGTGCCACGCATGACCAAACGCTTGGAAAGATCCACGCTGACGTCGCCAAAGCGGATGATGGCCGTGTCGTCATGCGCACTGCGCGCGCTGCGGCGCAGCAGCACTTTCAGCCGCGCGATCAGCTCGCCCACGCCGAAGGGCTTGGTCAGGTAGTCGTCTGCGCCGGCACCGAGCGCAGCAATCTTGTCCTTTTCCGACGCGCGTGCCGACAGGACCAGAATGGGAATCTGCGTCCACCCTCGAACGTCGGTAATGAGTGCCATGCCATCGCCGTCGGGCAGCCCCAGGTCCAGCACGATGACGTCTGGCCGCCGTGTACCGGCATCGATCAAGCCGCGCGCCATGGTGGCCGATTCATGCACGATCCACTGTTGTTCAGTCAGCGCAGCAGTGACGAAGCGACGGATCTCCGGGTCGTCCTCGACCAGCAGGATGTGAGGCGCAGTGATGTAGGACGAGGTGGGTTCAGGGCGTGTCATGGAGTGTGGATTCAGCGACTGCAGCGGGTTGGGGGGGAACAGGCAGCGTGAAGGTAAAGCATGCACCGGGCTGGCCGTCCGGGCGTGGGGTAAGCGCTATGTTGCCTTTGTGAATGGCCATGATGGCCGCGCTGACGGCCAGTCCCAAGCCTACGCCGGGGGTGGCGGACTCGTCGGAGAGCCGGGTGAATTTCTCGAAGATGCGCTCGGCGTCCCGTGGATCGATGCCCGGGCCCTGATCCGACACGGACACTTGCACCGCATGGCCTGCGTCGATCTGCCTGGCATCGATGCTGATCGTCGTGGACGCGGGCGCATATTTGGCGGCATTTTCCAGCAGGTTGCACAGCACGCGCTCGATCAGCACTGCATCGCAGTGCACCAGGGGCAAGGTGGTCATGGGGGACACGCGGACCTGGTGATGCGCCAATGCTTCCGCGCAGTCTGCCAGTGCCGCGCCCACCAGTTCCTCGAGCGATTGCCAGTGCAGCGCGATGGGCACATGGCGCGCCTGCAGTCGGGCCATGTCCAGCAGATTGACGACCATGGCGTGCATGCGCTTTGCCTGTTTGCGTAACGCCTGCACGGTGTCGCACGCGTCAGCGGTCATTGCGCCGGGGGTGCGCAACAGGGCGTCGCTCATGCCGATCAGGCTGGTCAGCGGCGTGCGCAGGTCGTGCGAAATCGTGGACAGCAGGGCGTTGCGCAGTTTTTCCGACTCGATATTGACCAGCGCCTTCTGCGCGATGTCGACATAGTGCACCCGCTCCAGGGCAATGGCGATGAGTGTGGCGTAGGCCTGCACGAGTTGCTGGCGTGCCGATTCCGAGATGGCAGGCACAGCATCGGCCTGGATGGCGAGCACGCCGCGCGTGCGCATGGGCGCCTTCAGTGGCAGATAGAGCCAGAGATGACGGTTCAGCGTTTGCGTGCCCGCGCCCGCAGGCTGGCCATGGTCGAACACCCACTGGGCGGCGCCAGCATCGAGCGAGGCGGGCGAGTCCGGTGCTGGCGTGACGATCTGCAGTTGATCGGAGTCGTTCAGCACATACAGCGCACAGCGCGCGTGAAAGGCCGCCTGGATGAACGTGGTGGTGGCGCGGGCGACCTGCTCGGTGGCCAGTGCCGAGGAGAGTTCGCGCGCGAACTCATACAGCCCGCGCACCTCGTTCTCACGCGTGGCCGACGCCTGCGCCTGCGCCCGCAGCCCGGCCGTCAACTGGCCCACGACCAGGCCCACCACCAACAGCACGGCGAAGGTCACGATGTACTGAACGTCCGAGATGGCAAACGAATTGACGGGCGCGACGAAGAACCAGTCGAATATCGCCACGCTGGCCACGCTGGTCAGGGCAGAGGGGCCGCGCCCGTGACGCATGGCGGCCACCACCACGGCGATCAGGAAGAACATGACGACATTCGTCTGGTGCAGCGCCGGCGTGACCAGGCTGGCGAAGCCTGCGGCAATGGCGCAGTACAGCAGGGACCACAGGTAACCCGCCGGATTCGCCGACGCAGCACCGGGTTCGACATCGGTGCCCCGCGCCGCCTGTTCCAGGGCGGCCGAGGGCTGGGCCGGTGCTGACGCGCGTGGCGAGGACGCGGCAGCAAGCCGCACGACGTCCAGCCCCGGGCATTCATGGGTCAGCGCATCGGCGAAGCTGCGCCTGCGCACCAGACCGCCGGGCGAGATGAGGCGCAGCAACAGCGACATGAGGGTCGAACGGCGGTGGCGATCGGGCTGGTCCGCGCGTCCCAGCAATACCTTGGTGATGTTGTGCCGACGCACATAGGCGCTGACGGATTGCACCATGTCCACACCGGAAAGCGTTTCGGTGCGGGCGTCCAGGTCGGCTGCCAGCGCCAGGGCCGACTGCATGGCGTCGCGTTCTGAAGGCCGCTCGGGCAGAATGCGCGGGGTGGCAATGGTGACCACGTGCAGGTCGCACTCGAGTTGCTGCGCCATGCGATGCGCGCTGCGCACGATGTATTCGGCGTCCTGTGACGGGCCGATGCAGGCCAGAATGGCTTCGCGTGTCTGCCAGATCGCGCTGATCTGCCGTTCGCTGCGATAGTCCTGGACATCGTCATCGACATGTTCGGCCGTGCGGCGCAGCGCAAGCTCGCGCAAAGCAATCAGGTTGCCCTTGCGGAAAAAGTTGCGCATGGCGGTCTGGGCCTGGGCCGGCATGTACACCTTGCCGGCGTGCAACCGGCGCAACAGTTCATCTGCAGACAGATCGATCAGAATGACTTCATCGGCCTGATCGAAGACGCTGTCGGGAACGGTCTCCCACACCTGAACACCTGTGATGCTGCCTACGGCATTGTTCAGGCTTTCCAGATGCTGGGCGTTCAATGTGCTCCACACGTCGATGCCGGCGGCCAGCAGTTCCTGTGCATCCTGCCATCGTTTGGCGTGACGTGAGCCGGGTTCATTGGAATGGGCCAGCTCATCGACCAGCACGATCTGTGGCCTGGATGCCAGCGCGGCGTCCAGATCGAACGCCTTGAGCGTGTGGCCGCGGTAGGCGACCTCAAGCAAGGGCAAAGCCGGCAGCCCGGCCAGCAAGGCGGCGGTCTCCTGGCGCCCGTGCGTTTCGATCACGCCGGCCACGATGTCCACCCCGGCTGCGCGGGCAGCGCGTGCCGCGGCAAGCATGGCATAGGTTTTCCCCACGCCTGCCGATGCACCGAAATAGATGCGCAGCTTGCCACGCGAGCGCGACGGGTCCTGACCGCTGATCTGACCGAGCAGCACATCCGGGTCGGGTCGCGGTACAGAGAGGTCGGGCATGGCGTCGCGCAGTCGCATTGATCGATCAGTTTAGCGGGAGGCGGGGGCGCCTTCGCCCTTTTTTTGCAGATCATCCAGGGCGATGTTCAGTGTCAGCACGTTCACCACGGGTTCGCCCAGCACGGGCAAGGCAGGCTGGGTCGTGTGGGCCTGGATGAGATCGCGCACGGCGTCTGCCGTCATGCCTCTGACGCGAGCCACGCGCGGCGCCTGGTAGGTGGCAGCTGCCACGCTGATATGGGGATCCAGACCGCTGCCCGAGGCGCTGACCAGGTCCACCGGGACCCGGTCGGTGTTGCCGGGATCGGCCGCTTTCAACGCAGCCAGCCGCTCGGCAAGCACCTGTGCCAGGGCAGGATTGCGCGGGCCCAGATTCGAGCCCGAAGAGGCGCCGGCGTTGTAGGGGGTGGGTGAGGTGGCGGACAGGCGTCCCCAGAAATACTCGGGCTGGGTGAAAGACTGACCGATCAGACGGGAGCCGACGATTTTGCCGTCCCGTTCGATCAGCGAGCCGTTGGCCTGTTCGGGAAAGAGGCTTTGTGCGATGCCGGTGGTGAGCAAGGGGTAGCCGATGCCCACGATCACGGTCATCGCAAGGAAGATGATGAGGTTTGGCCGCAGGACCGACATGCGTGACGTGCGGGCCTGGGCGGCATCGCCCGGGGTGGAAGAAGCGAGCCGGGGGTCGACGGTATGGCGGACGGTGTTCATGTTCAGTTCCAGTTCATGTCATGGGGGAGCGGCGCGAGGCCAGACGAGTTCGAAGGGCGAGGGAGTTCAGGTCATGCCGGTTGCCACCAGCAGCAGGTCGATGGCCTTGATGCCGATGAAGGGCACGATCAGCCCACCCAGGCCATAAATGAGGAGGTTGCGCCGCAAGAGGGCGGCGGCACCGATGGGTCGATACCGCACGCCCTTCAAGGCCAGTGGAATCAGCGCCACGATGACCAGCGCGTTGAAAATCACGGCCGACATGATGGCCGAGGTGGGGGTGGCCAGGCCCATGATGTTGAGAATGGCCAGTTGGGGGTAGACCACGACGAAAGCGGCGGGAATGATGGCGAAGTACTTGGCCAGGTCATTGGCCACGCTGAAGGTGGTGAGTGCGCCGCGGGTCATCAGCATCTGCTTGCCGATGGCGACGATTTCGATCAGTTTGGTCGGGTTGGAGTCCAGATCGACCATATTCCCGGCCTCCTTGGCTGCCTGCGTGCCGGAGTTCATGGCCACGGCCACATCGGCCTGGGCCAAAGCCGGCGCGTCGTTCGTGCCGTCGCCTGTCATCGCCACCAGATTGCCTCCGGCCTGGTGCGCGCGAATCAATTTGAGTTTTGCCTCGGGGGTCGCTTCTGCCAGAAAATCGTCTACACCCGCCTCGGCGGCAATCGCACTGGCAGTCAGCGGGTTGTCGCCCGTCACCATGATGGTCTTGATGCCCATGCTGCGCAGTTCGGCGAAACGGCTTTTGATACCGGGCTTGACGATGTCCTTGAGCTCGACTATTCCCAGGGCCCGATCGCCGTCGGCCACGGCCAGCGGGGTGCTGCCCCGCCGCGAAATGGCATGGGCCAGATTGTCCAGCATGGCGCCGGCCTCCACGCAAGCGGCGGGCAGCCATTGCACGATGGCACTGACGGCCCCTTTGCGAACCTGACGCGTGCCGATGTCTGCGCCGCTCATGCGTGTCTGGGCAGTGAATGCAATAGGCTGAAAGTCTGCCGGCGTATCCTGCGCGTGGTCCCCAAGCACGCTATCGGCCAATGTCACGATGCTGCGCCCTTCGGGCGTGTCATCGGCCAGCGAGGCCAGCCGCGCCGCCTGGGCCAGGGTCTGCACACTGACGCCTGGCGCCGGGCAGAACGTGGCGGCCTGGCGATTGCCGAAGGTGATGGTACCGGTCTTGTCCAGCAGCAGCACGTCCACATCGCCTGCGGCCTCTACGGCGCGACCCGAGGTGGCAATCACATTGGCCTGCATCATGCGGCTCATGCCGGCCACGCCGACGGCCGATAGCAGGCCGCCGATGGTGGTGGGTATCAGACACACCAGCAGGGCCACCAGACTGGTCACGGTAACCACCGCACCCACGCCTGCGGTCTGCACCGCGTACATCGAGAACGGCAGCAGCGTGACGGTGACCAGCAGGAAGACGATGGTCAGTGCCACCAGCAAAATGGTCAGAGCCAATTCGTTCGGTGTTTTCTGGCGCTTGGCACCTTCCACCATGCCGATCATGCGATCCAGAAAACTCTCGCCCGGGTGGCTGGTCATGCGCAGAAAAAGCCAGTCCGAGAGCACGCGCGTGCCGCCCGTCACCGAGGCAAAATCACCTCCGGATTCCCGAATGACTGGCGCAGACTCGCCGGTGATGGCACTTTCGTCCACGGACGCCACGCCTGCGAGCACTTCACCATCGCCAGGAATGATCTCGCCTGCCCGCACCAGCACGATGTCGTCTCGACGCAGGTCGGCCGAAGGCACACTGCGCAGCTGTTTCTCATAACGTTGGGGATGCGCCAGGCGCGCGCTTTCCAGCACGAAATCCTGCACCACATTGGCCATGATGGTGGTGCGCAGCCCGCGCAGTGCGGCGGCCTGCTGTTTGCCACGCCCTTCGGCAAGCGCCTCGGCGAAGTTGGCAAACAGCAGGGTGAACCAGAGCCAGGCCGAGACGGCGAGCGTGAAGCCTGCGGGCGCCTCGGCGTAGCCTGCCAGCGCCGCCAGCCAGAGGCCGGTGGTCAGCAGGCTGCAGACGTAGACGACGAACATGACCGGATTGCGGATCTGGGAGGCCGGGCCGAGTTTGACGAATGACGCGATGAGCGCGGGCCGGATCAACTCGCGTGCAAACAGGCCGGTGCGTGCACCGGTGTGGGGGGATTGCGATAGGGCGTGAAGTGCCATGATGATGTCCTGGGCGTAAGTGTCAGAACTGCAGGTGTTCGGCGATCGGGCCCAGCGCAAGGGCCGGGATGTAGGTCAACGCGCCCACCAGCAGCACCGTGCCGATGAGCAGCACGACGAAGATCGGTCCGGCGGTCGGCATCGTGCCGGCACCTGCCGGTGTTCGAGGTTTGGCGGCAAGCGAACCCGCCAGGGCCAGCAGGGCCACGATGGGTACAAAGCGGCCAAACCACATTGCCAGGCCCAGCAGCACGTTGTAGAAGGGGGTGTTGGCAGACAGACCGGCGAACGCACTGCCGTTGTTGTTTGCCGCGGAAGACAGGGCATACAGAATTTCAGAGAAACCGTGCGCTGCAGGATTCAGCACGCCGGCGCGACCGGCTTGCAGAAGCACGGAAAGGGAGGTGCCCAGCAGGACGAGCAGCGGTGTGACCAGAATCACGACGGTCACCATCTTCATGTCGAATGCCTCGATCTTTTTGCCCAGAAATTCCGGGGTGCGCCCGATCATCAGCCCGGCGATGAACACGGCCAGAATGGCGAAGGCCAGCATGCCGTAGAGTCCCGAGCCCACGCCACCGAAAACGACTTCTCCCAATTGCATCAGCAGCAGCGGGCCCAGGCCGCCCATGGGGTTGAATGAGTCGTGCATGCCGTTGACGGCACCGCACGACGCTGCGGTGGTGATGGTGGCAAACAGCGTCGTGGCAGCAATGCCGAACCGGCTCTCCTTGCCCTCCATGTTGCCGCCCGGCATATCCGGTCCTGCCGTGCTGGTCACCGCGGCATGGGCCAGCATGGCGTTAGGCTGCTGTTCGAAGTGCGCGGTCATCGCTGCAAAGCCCACGAAGAGAATCGTCATGGCCATCAAGATGGCCACGCCTTGCTTGCGACTGCCCACCATGGCACCGAACGTGAAGCAAAGTGCTGCGGGGATCAGGAAAATGCCCAGCATTTGCAGGAAGTTCGACAGCGCAGTGGGGTTCTCGAACGGATGGGCCGAGTTGGCGTTGAAAAAACCGCCGCCATTGGTGCCCAGTATCTTGATCGCCTCCTGGGAGGCCACGGGCCCCATGGCGAGCGTCTGCGGCTCGCCGGCCTGCACGACGAGATAGTCCGAAAAGTTCTGGATCACGCCCTGGCTGACGAGCACCACCGCCAGACACAGCGATAGCGGCAGCAGCACATAGAGGGTGATGCGCACAATGTCGACCCAGAAATTGCCCAGGCCAGTCGTTGCACTGCGGGCCATGCCGCGCATCAAGGCGAACAGCACGGCAATGCCGGTGGCAGCCGAGAGGAAGTTCTGCACCGACAGGGCGGTCATCTGTGTCAGATAACTCATGGTGGCCTCGCCGCTATAGCCCTGCCAGTTCGTGTTGGACACGAAGCTGATCGCGGTGTTCAAGGCCGAGTCTGGCGACACTGCGCCCAGCCCGGCGGGGTTCAATGGCAGCGCACCCTGCAGACGCTGCAGCGCATAGACCGCAATGGCGCCCAGAATATTGAAAGCCAGCACCGCCATCGCATACTGGCGCCAGTTCATCTGGCTGTCGGCAGGCACGCCCGCCAGTCGATAGAGCGCACGTTCAACCGGCTGCAACCACGCGGGCCCGTCCTGAACGACATATTTGATGTAGCGGCCAAGCACGGGGGCCAGCGCGAAGAGGATCGCCAGGTAGAGGGCCATCAGCCCCCAGAATGAGGGGGTCATCAGAATGTCTCCGGTTTGAACAGGGCGAACAACAGATAGGCGAACAGCAGCAGCGCCGCGATGCCGCTGACGATATAGAAGCCGTTCATTCCGAGCCCTCCGAAAGCAGGCCGAGGCATCCGGTCACGAGATAGAGGGCGCCTGCCAGGCAGGCGAACAACAGCAGATAAATGGCATCGGCCACGGCGTTCTCCACGTCGGGGCGCAAGCCCCATATAGGGTCATTCGAGGCGTGGTCGAGATGACCGATGCGCGATGAATGACCGATGTGGAAAGCTTATGTCTGCGGGCGTAAAGGGCTTATATAGCTTTGATGCCCCGGCATAAACGCCGCGTAAAAACCGATGTCCCTGGAATCTTGGCGTGGGCGGGCAGGATGATGCGGTTTGCTATAAACGTGGCTTGAGTCCGTTTTTTACAGGCAGGCGAGCATGGTGGTTCACGCAGTAACACGATGGGGAGCCGTAGCGGCCTTGGCAATTCTGGTTGCCGGCTGTTCGCTTGGCGGCGATGGTCGCAGCAACGAGTGCCGATGGAATCGCAGCGCATGCATGTACGAGGGCGCCTACGAACCGGATGAAGAGGCCTATGCCGAAGAGGAAGCACAGCGCTTGAACCGTGACGCCGCAAGGCGGGTGCGGCGCTGGTGAGGTGAGGGAGCACGAGCGGCTCCCATCGGCGTGCGAGCGTGCCCAGAACGCTGCGTCGTTCTGAGCCGGGCGGTGGCGGCTGGTCGTGCCAGACTGGGTCAGGGCTGGCCCGCGATGCCCAGCGCGCGCGTCAGTGACACCCGGAGCATGTCGCCATGGCTGCTATCCGGAAAGGTTTCGTAGGTCGCGTCACTGCCCGCCCCACGCAGTCCCTGGGCGATGTTCTGCACGGATTGCCGGGAGTCTGCTGCCGCCTGACCCGATGGGGCGATGCCGCGTCCAGGCTCGCGTGGTTTCGTACCGACCAGGATAGCGACACGTTTGCCACTGGCCTGGCGGGCATCGAAAGCCTTCCATTCGCTCAGCAGTGCGCCGTCGTTCCACCAAGCCGACGGGTCGCCTGCGATGTAACGGGCGAAGGCGTCGGGCTGGGTGAACAGGATGTGCAGGGCGAATAAGCCGCCGTAGGAATGCCCCCACAGATATTCACGCTGGCGATCGACGGCCACGCGTTCGCGCACCAGCGGTTTGATCTGTTCCTGGATCAATTGCATGAAGATATCCGCACCCCCGCCCACGCGCCCGCGCACCACCGGCTGGGCGTCGGGCTGGCCGTTGCTGCCGGTCGGGGGGGTGTAGTCGAAGGCGCGCGAGACCACGTCATTACGGGTGGCCACTTCGTAGCCGATGGCCACCAGCACGGGCGAGCGTGGGCTTGCGGACAACTGGTCCAGATCATTTTGCGTGAGCGTGTCCATGGCAGCATTGCCATCGAGCATGTAAAGCACGGGAAACCCGGCCGCAGGGGCTGGGGTCTTGGGAATCGCGATTTCGATTCGATAGTGGCGTTGTCCGTCGGCAGAACGCAGACTGTGTTTTTCGAAGGCGTAGAGCGCAGAAGGGCGATCTGCAATGGTGGATTCGACGATGCGCTGGGCCCCTGGGCGGCCACCGGGCTGTGCGCTGGCAGACGGACTGCTCTGGGAATAGGCAGGCACAGCAACCACACAGAACAGCACGGCGGCAAGGAAGGGGCAAGGAAATACGCGCACGACAGGCCTCATTGGTTACACGCGCATTCGGCGAATGGCGTCTTCGTAGCTCGATTATAAATAGAAATCATTCACATTTTGGGTGGCCCGGATGCGGTTTGGGGTGGGCCGGGCGTGGTTTCGGGCAGGCGCGTCATCGCGATGTCACGAGGCGGGGCTAGGCTCCCACAGGCGGATGTGTTCCCTGGGGGCCGGGTTCGCAAAGTGGGTGCCAGCTTGGCACGTAAAGGAACGCCTGACCGTCTGCTACCGCCTGTGCGCATCTCGTCGTGGCGCGGGGAGTGGTCATTGGCCGCGGAGGGCCTGCTGATGTATGAAGGCGAACGGTTCAACAGCGTCACCCATCTGGCGGGATTGGTGCTTGCCAGTGCATCAACGTGGCTGCTCATGCAGCGCGCCTACAGGCTGCATGCCGACACGCTGGCATTGATCAGCTGTTCGTTGTTCGGGCTGGGCCTGCTGGCGGTGTATGCCAGTTCGACGCTCTATCACAGCTCGCGCGGTCGCCAGAAACGAATCTGGAAGAAGGCGGATCATTGCGCCATCTTCCTCTTGATCGCGGGTACCTACACACCGTTGGGCCTGATTGCGCTGCGAGACGATTGGGGCTGGCCGCTGGTGGGTGTCGTCTGGTTCATTGCGTGCCTGGGCATTGCACGCGAGCTGCTCTCGGGTGCTTTGGCTGCACCCTCGCTGCCGTTGTACATGGTGATGGGCTGGGCTGGCGTGCTGGCCGCTTTTCCCATTGGACGCAACCTGTCTGATCCCGCCCTCATGTGGCTACTGGGCGGGATGGGCTGTTATACCGTAGGTGTGCTCTTCTATCGCAACGATAAGCGGTGGCGACATGCGCACGGGATCTGGCACTTGTTCGTCATGGCCGGATCTGGCGCGCATGTGATGATGGTCTGGCATGCCTTGATGCCTGCCCCATAAGTCGCGCGCACGCCGTGGCCTTGATTCCCGCCCTGGGTGCACGTGTTGCCCCGCGCGTGGTGAACGTGGCGGGCGCGACCCGATCGGCTCAGGGAAAACGCCTGTTGGGTCAAGCAAAAATAATGCTATGTAAAGGCATTTGTAGCGTGTAAATTCGCGCTATGGACGCCATAGACAGAACGATTATTTCGCTGCTGCAGGAGAACTCCGAGACGCCGGTTCATGAGATCGCCGCGCAGGTGAACCTGTCCGTCACGCCCTGCTGGCGGCGCATTCAAAAATTGAAAGACAGTGGCGTGTTTCGCAAGCAGGTGGCACTGTGCGACCCCGTCAAACTCAACTGCGGTGTGACCGTGTTCATCTCGATCCGCACGAGTCAGCACTCGCAGGCATGGTTCGAGAAGTTTTCACAGCATGTGATCGATATTCCCGAGGTGGTGGAGTTCTATCGTATGAGCGGCGACGTGGACTATCTGATCCGGGTGGTGGTGCCCGACATTGCCAGCTACGATCAAGTCTACAAGCGCCTGATCAAAATCACGGATATATACGACGTCAGCTCGTCGTTCGCCATGGAGCAGCTTAAGTACACCACTGCCCTCCCTGTGGAGTATGCCCGCTAGGGGCAGGGCGTTCATCCGTATGGCGCGTGACCGTTACGCATCATCATGTGATCGCACTGTGACGAGTCGACGGCCAGACCTGCCAATGTTTGCGTCATACCGTGACCATGCGATAGATGATCGTCACACGGCGATGATGCGGTAGTGACCGTTACACCGTGACGATGTGATTGACGTGGGTGGATACCTGCTGGGCATTCACGCCATAGACATGCAGGGAAATGGCGCGCTCACCCGTTCTGTTGCCCAGGCGGTGAATCTTCCCCAGCCCGGCGTGTGCACTCAACGCCTGTCCCGCATTCAGAGTGACCACGCCTTCGGCGCGTGCGACGCGACATTCATCGTCCCAACCGAACCGTTCTTCGTGCAGGCTCCCCTGCAATACGCCATAGGCACACCACGTGTGGTGACCATGGGCGGGCGTGCGCTGGCCTGGATGCCAGATCAGCGCAACCAGCGTATAGCGCCCGGCGAAATCGCTGTGCAGCACATGCCGGGTGTAGCACTCGGTCGAGCCCGCTTGCTGTGCTTCGGTCAGCAGGTCGGCCGCCTGCAGGCTGCGGGTAAGCGCCTGTGCAACCTGGGCGGGAAGGGCATCAGGCGTGACCTGAATTGCGGCGTCGAGTGCGGCGATCAGATTGAGCAGCCCGCGGGGGGTGGGCACTGATGCAAGTTGTGGCGAGGCCATGGCATTTCCCGGTTCCAGTCAGAGCAATAAGCTTAACGAGGCGTCGGGAGAAGATGGCAGCAAAATATCGCCGATCTTCGTTCTAAAATAGGTTTTTATTCTATTTTTTTGGCAATTCTTCGAATGAAAGGCCGGTTTCCCGACCCAACTGCACGACTACGCCCGCGCCACTGCTCACGACATTGCCCGCGAGCGCCGAAATATTCACTTGGTGGGTCACCATCACATAGGGCCCGCCCCGGGGATCGAGCCGATAAATGAAGTCTTTCAGTCGTGCGGTCTGCTTGTCGCCTTCCCCCTGCTTTTCCCAGAATGAATTCAGTTCGGCCAGAATAGCGATCGGACCCATTTTCAGACGAATGGCCGTGTCTACGCATCGGCACCACGCACTGGTGAAGATGCGCGAGGGGAAAATACGCGCGGCTTTCCAGGCCTCGCCCAGTGCTTCTGCCTGCGCCCGACCGGTCTCGTCCAGATTGCGTTGTGAGGCACAGTTGTTGAGGTCGAAACCTGCCGGGTCGCCCACGCCAGGTGCCTGGGCGTGTCGAATCAGAATCAGCGTGTCAGGTCTGGCAAGGTGAGCCAATCGTGATGCGTCCCAGGCAGCTGTGGGCAAGGGGCGACCGTGTGTGATGGCAGGGCGGGCCGTGGACGCCGGCTTGACGGTGATCGTCGGAGGGCTGCTTGCCTGCGCCACAGATTCATTTCCCTGGGCGATGGGGGCGGCAAACATCAATGCGGCCCAGACGACCATTTTTGCACCCGTGCCAAGAAAAAGGGCATAGCGGTTTGCAGCGAACATGGCAACTCCAAGGGGTAGGGTGAAGCACACACCCTGAAACAAGTCGGTCGTAACACGTCATCATGACAAGTGCCTGACTAATGTTAATCTCATGCGCTTGAAGCCGGGGCCGTCGAGTGCCTCGGCACCGACAGGACGACCATACGTCCGGGAGAAGACGGAATGAGTGCAGTGCCGGAATATTCACGCATGGCAGCCAAGGCCCCTGCCTGGGTGAAGAACGAGAAGCTCAAACAGTGGGTTGCCGACATCGCCACCCTGACCGAGCCGGACAGCATCGAGTGGTGCGATGGCAGTCAGCAAGAGTACGATCGGTTGTGCGCGGAGATGGTCAAGTCGGGCACCCTGCAGACGCTGAATCCTGAAAAACGGCCGGGCTCCTACCTCGCACGATCCTCGCCCTCGGATGTCGCACGCGTCGAAGATCGTACCTATATTTGTTCGGCCAACGAGGCCGATGCCGGGCCCACCAACAACTGGTGCGATCCGCAGGAAATGCGCACCAAGCTCAATGGTCTGTTCGCCGGTGCCATGCGTGGTCGCACCATGTATGTCGTGGCGTTTTCGATGGGCCCGGTGGGATCGCCCATTGCGCACATCGGTGTCGAACTCACCGATTCGCCTTATGTCGTGGTCAGCATGCGCACCATGACCCGCATGGGCCGCCGTGCCTATGACGTGCTGGGTGCCGATGGCGTGTTCGTGCCGTGCGTGCATTCGGTGGGCCACCCGCTGCAGGCCGGACAGGCCGATGTCGCCTGGCCGTGCAATGACACCAAATACATTGTTCACTATCCCGAAACACGCGAAATCTGGTCCTATGGATCGGGTTATGGCGGCAATGCGCTGCTGGGCAAGAAGTGCTTTGCCTTGCGTATCGCCTCGGTGATGGGTCGGGATCAGGGCTGGATGGCCGAACACATGCTCATTCTGGGTGTGACATCGCCTGAAGGTCGCAAGATGCATGTGGCGGCGGCATTCCCGTCGGCATGTGGCAAAACCAATTTCGCCATGCTGGTGCCCCCGGCATCCATGTCGGGGTGGAAAGTCACCACCATTGGCGACGACATCGCCTGGATCAAGCCCTCGTCCGATGGCAAGCTGCGCGCGATCAACCCCGAAGCGGGTTATTTCGGTGTGGCACCTGGCACGGGCGAGAAGACCAATCCAAACTGCATGGCCGCCTTGCGTGAAAACGTCATCTTCACCAACGTCGCGCTGACGGACGATGGCGACGTGTGGTGGGAAGGCATGAGTGACGCACCGGCTCATTGCATCGACTGGCAGGGTCAGGAATGGACGCCGGAAATCGGGGCGCAGACCGGTCGTCGCGCCGCGCATCCCAATGCCCGCTTCACAGTGGCCGCAACGCAAAACCCGGTGATTGATCCCGAATGGGACAACCCCGATGGCGTGGTGATCGATGCGTTCATTTTCGGTGGCCGCCGTTCGACTACCGTGCCTTTGGTGACCGAAGCGCGCAGCTGGGTGGAAGGTGTATACATGGCGGCGACCATGGGCTCGGAAACCACTGCTGCGGCCACCGGCCAGCAAGGCGTGGTGCGTCGTGATCCGTTCGCCATGCTGCCGTTCTGCGGCTACAACATGAGCGATTACTTCTCGCACTGGCTCACGCTGGGCGAACGCCTGACGGCCGCCAACGCGACCCTGCCGAAGATATTCTGCGTCAACTGGTTCCGTACCGATGCTGCAGGAAAATTCGTCTGGCCGGGTTTCGGCGACAACATGCGCGTGTTGAAGTGGATCCTCGAGCGTCTGGATGACAAGGCCGATGGTCGAGATCATCTGTTTGGCGTGACGCCGCGTTATGAAGACATGACCTGGGACGGGCTGACGTTCACCCCCGAACAGTTCGAAAGTGTCACTGCGATCGATCCGCATGCGTGGAAAGACGAGCTGGCCCTGCACCGTCAACTGTTCGATGACCTGCACCTGGGCCTGCCGCCTGCGCTGGTCGACGTCGAGCGCAAGCTCAGTGCAAAGGTGGCCAACGACTGATCGTTGCTGCGCGGTCCACAGGCCTTCAAAAATTTGAGTGCCTGTGGACACACGGAAAAATTTCGTGCTATAGTGCTGGTCTTGGCTTCGCAAACACAAATTTGTGTCGCTAAAGCGCCCGTAGCTCAGTTGGATAGAGTACTTGGCTACGAACCAAGGGGTCGTGGGTTCGAATCCTGCCGGGCGCACCAGAATGCATGTCTCAAAAAGCCTCGAAGCACACGCTTCGGGGCTTTTTGCATTGC
>Ga0075364_10000247_pt1 | contig 26092 bp, 29 predicted proteins | sample EndMetdeltDD1764_FD_71517 | JGI IMG/M metagenome (GOLD analysis project Ga0075364, IMG submission 71517) | Populus endosphere microbial communities from Tennessee, USA - Endosphere MetaG P. deltoides DD176-4 | ecosystem: Host-associated > Plants > Roots > Endosphere | place: USA: Tennessee... | reverse complement strand
CAATTACATGGGTAATAAGATTAAGTTAATAAAACACATAAAGGAAAACTTACCAAAAGACTACAATCGCTTTTTCGATGTATTTGGCGGTGGATTCAATGTCGGAGTTAACATTAACAGCAAATCAGTAATTTATAATGATGCGAACTATTTCGTAAGCAATCTGATAGAGTCTTTCAAATTGATTGATACTTATCAATATCTGCTTTACGTTCGTCGAATGACTAGTAAATTTGACTTAAGGAAAGCCAATAAAGAAGGTTATCAAAAGGCTCGAGCCTACTATAATTCGCTGCCTGCAAAGTCTAGAGACTCCAGAATGCTCTACACAGTGCTTCTATACGGGTTTCAGCAACAGATAAGATTTAATGGCAAACATGAGTTCAATAACCCAGTTGGAATGAGATGGTTCAACGATAAAGTTCTTGCAAAAATGATCAGCTTCTCTAGGCAAGTCAAAGAAAAGGATGCAATATTTTATTCGCTAGACTTTGACCTATTGGAGGGCAAGATTTTGGAAGACGATTTTGTTTATCTTGATCCACCTTACAGACTTACCCTTGGTTCATATAATGATGGAAAAAGAGGTTTTGGTGGTTGGGGCATAAATGAGGAGAAAAGATTTCTCGATTTTTGTGATCGCCTTAATAGTCGCAACATAAAGTTCATGCTTTCATATGTTCTAGAACATAATGGTGAGTTTAATGAGCTAGTAAAGAAATGGGCTTCAGAAAATAGCTACAAAGTAATGCCTATAGAGGCAAAGAATGTTAGTCGAGCAGAGGTAATAATTGTTAATTACTGATACTATATTTCTGTGGCTCATTTTACGATCAATAATAACTTTCAGAAACGTGACAGCAAATACTCCGATATTTTAACGGGGGAAATTCTTAAGGATGTATGTAAAAGGATAACCGGACAAGAAGAGTATAGTTGGGACTTTATTGATGCGGTAAACGTTGGTAGGCTTGCAGTCTTAGAACATAACGGGGTTAAGTCCTACATATCTTTTTCGGAAGATTCGATTGCTGGCAGAAACTCCAGTTTTCAAAGTCTACCTAGTGCATTTACTAGGTTTACTCTTGATGGTTCCAGTAACAAAAATATGTACTTTTACTTTTTGCCTGCTGAAGGATCCTACGAATCACCATACTTCTCATTCATGTATAGATTGATGACTACGGCAGGTATTACGATTTTAAATTCCAGGGAATATCTGAACTATAAAGTTCAGCCTTTTACCTCCGTAGAGGATCTCATTAACAGCCGAGAAAGCAATAGATCGCGAAACAGAAGTAATAATTCGACATATGTGACTCGCGATGAAAATAACAAAGTACAAATCTATGGTAAGACATACGGTGCTAGTAAAAAAGAATCTACTCTATTGTGTGTTGCGCTGTCAAAAATCACTGAAAGTGAAATTGACCTGTACCAGATTACAGAACAAAATTTAACCACACTACCAGCACCCGACATGGCAGTTATTGAGAGCTTGGGCAATATAAACGTGGTAGTTACCGATATTACGCTTGAAAGAAGAGAGTATGAGGCAGAAAACAGCCTAAGGTCACCTAGCTTTATCTACAATTTATTAGTCAGACTTGGACCAAAAAAGTGCACCTTATGTGAATGCGAAATACCGGAACTAATCCAGGGAGCACACATCTGGGCTGTGTCTGATATTAAGCGTAGCCAAATGGATGAAGCATCGAAAATTGAACACGCCATCAATGGCGATAATGGAATGTGGTTATGTCAAAATCATCACAAGCTATTTGATACCGAAATCATCAGCTTTGATTTGTCCGGTAGAGTCAGTGTTGATAACAGAATGGGCACAAAAGACGCTGAATATATCGGCGGGATTACGTCCAAATGGCAAATTGATAATGAGCAGCTTAATGACGGGGTTCTGGGTTATATTCGACAAAGATATAGACTGGCTCAAACCGCATAAGTATTAGTGTAAGTACCAATACTCACCTGATACCAGAGAACTCACGATATAGAACACTTAATATTGACCTCCATCGGCTGTACTCATCTCTTATAGAGTGAAAACTTTTTCCATATCCTGCACTATATAAAACACGTCACCTCGGTGGCGTTTTTTATATGATCAGGCCTGAGGTTTTAGCCCCCACCCGGCCCGGGACCAAGAACTGCCGGGGCAGTCGGCGGCTCGGTTTTTTGCTATGATTACTTCCATGGATACAAAAACAATATACAAATTTGCAGGGGCATCAGCCCTAACCGCAGGATTATTATTTGCGCTCATACAATTTATTCATCCCGAGGAAACTTTAGCGGCGCTAACAACAACACGCTGGGAAATAGCACACGTACTGAGCGTGATCTTCCCCGTACTGGCGCTGCTGGGCGTCACGGGTATTTATGTGAAACAAATGAAAGAGTCTGGAAAATTAGGCTTTATTGGCTATTTGATGTTAGTTGGCACTTTTTCGTTGATGTTATGTTTTGGCTTTTACGAAGCTTTTGTGGCGCCGGTGCTGGCTACAGAAGCGCCCGCCGTCGCGACCGATGTGATGTCGATTCTACAGAACAAGCCAGGACCGGGCTTAATTGGCGAGGTGTATCAGCTGAACGGCATCTTGTACCTACTCGGAGGATTAATTTTTGCTATTGCGACCATTAAGGCCAAGGTATTTCCGTTATATGCGAGTGGTTTATTGGGGTTAGGGGTTTTGGTTACCCTTAGTGCGGCGGCTTTGCCGGTTTTGGCGCGCCCGAGTGCCGTTGTGTTTAGTCTCGGATTAGCGCTACTTGGTGTTGCGCTTATGCGGCGCCCCAGCACAAAAGCCTAGCATTATCTCGAAAGCCAGATCGCTCAAACGTAGATCGTACGGTCCAAAGCCGGATGTTAAACTTATAGAAGCAACATAAAGGAGCGTATGAAAATGGCAAAATATATTGATGGATTTGTGCTCGTGGTGCCTAAGGGTAAAGAAGCCGAGTACGAAAAGATGGCAAAAATGGGACGTGATTCGTGGATGAAGCACGGCGCGCTGCAATATTTTGAATGCCGCGGCGATGACCTCAAGCAGCAAGAAATGGGCGATGAAAAGACACGTGCTTTTTCTGAGATGACAGGCGCCACCAGCGATGAAAACGTGTGGTTTTCATTTATTGTCTTTAACTCTCGGGAACACCGCGACGAAGTAAACGCAAAAGTAATGCAAGAAATGAGCGAAAGCTTTAAAGACCAGGCAGATTTTGAAATGCCCGCCGACATGAAAAAGATGGCCTACGGCGGGTTCGAAGCCGTCGTTGAAGGCTAAAGGGTATACTAAAGATATGCAAAAAATCGCCACAAAAGTATTTGTCTACGCCTCGGTTACCTTTGGCGTAGTGGGAATTTTATCGGTTTTGACATCATCAGAAAAAGACAGTGATGCCTCTGATATAAACAAAATGCTCATGAAACTTTTGGTAATAACGGTGTTTATTATCCTGTCCTCATTTGCGCTCAGCGTTGCGAGTAAATACTTAAAAGACAAATAGTAAACATAGTATTAACGCAAAAGCTCTTGCCAACGGTAAGGGCTTTTTTGTTGGGGCAAGGTGCCATATACTAAGGCGCGTATGAATACAGAGCAAACTCACGGCGTTATCGACCAGTCGCATATCGACCGCAAGACAGATTATTTATTTCGCATTTCCATAAAAGGCATTATCCGGAGTAGTGATGGCAACGTTTTGGTAGTAAAAGAGGCGGGCCGCACAGGGTGGGATTTGCCTGGCGGCGGCATGGACCATACCGAAACTATCAAGCAAGCAATCGCCCGCGAAATGCACGAAGAAGTAAGCCTGACTGGTGATTTTGACTACCGTATTATAGCGGTCGAAGAGCCCAAAATACTCGAGAGAATTAATGTATGGCAAATGCGGCTTGTGTTCGAAATTACGCCCACCACCATGACATTTGCACCCGGCGAAGATGGCGACGAAGTTGCATTTATCGACCCAAATCAGCTAAAGGACTCGGCAAACAAAACAGAACGCCGCGTGTACGAATACGCGCAGCTCTTGCCTAGGTAGGCCGGTACCCGACCTTTTGCTATCGGTGTTAGAATAGGTACAAACGTAATGCCCCGGAGGCAAGCTACATGCGAAAAATAATTGTCCAAGAATTTATTACCCTCGACGGAGTCATGCAGGCGCCAGGTGGCCCAGACGAAGACACAACAAGCGATTTTAAGTTCGGTGGCTGGACCGCGCCGTATTTTGCCGAGGCCGACGAAGCAGCCGGTGAGTTTATGCAAAAGTGGATGGAATCCACCGATATTCTCCTTGGCCGCAAAACATACGGCATGTTTGCAAAATATTGGCCAGAGCACGCCGACATGTGGCCGGGCATTTTGGACGTCACTAAATACGTGGTGAGCGGCACGATGAGCGACACCGATGTCCAAGGCTCGGGCTGGGATAATTCGGTTTTGCTAAAGAACGTCGAAGATATCAAAAAGCTCAAAGACTCAGACGGCGGCCCGCTAAAAGTCCACGGCAGCGGAAAGCTGGCGCAAACGTTGTTTGAACACGACTTGGTAGACGAGCTGTGCCTCATGACGTTCCCCATTGTGTTGGGCAAAGGCAAGCGATTGTTTGGCGAAGGCTCGGCTCCGGCGGCGTTTACGCTGACGGACAGCCTGGTGACCAAAAATGGTGTTATCTTTGGTTACTACAAGCGAGCCGGAGATGTAAAAACAGGAACCGTTGGCGCGTAATATGGATGCTCCTCGCCCGCACGTTATTGTTTTTTCGCATGATTTTGGGGTCCGCAAGGAAAACCGCGGGCTTTTTACGGCTATCGCCCGGACTTTTCCGGGTGCGACAAGTATCTTGTTTGACTACAATCCTATCCACGACAAATCAAATACGCTGACCGCCAAGCCGCTGGCCGAGCAGTCACGCAAGCTGCGTAAAGTTATCAACACTGCGCGTGCCGAATATCCTGGCGCCGTCATTGACCTTGTATGCCACGGCCAAGGTTGCGTGGTGGCGGCGATACTCAAGCCGCGCGATATTCGCAAGATTATTATGCTGGCGCCGCCTCAGGACGTGAGCGAAGAAACGCTTATTCGGCAGCTCAGCAAGCCCGAAGTGGCAATTGATACCACCACTCGTACCCGTATTTCTGGTTCAGATGGCAGCACAACGGTGATTCATCCCGAATATTGGCAGAGCCTGGCGGGTGTTAAGCCGGTCAAATTGTATAACAGAATGGCCAGATTTACCGCACTGCGTCTTATGAGCGCTCGCAGCGACGAGCTATTGGGCGAGCAGAAATTTGAAGAGCTCGAGCCAAGCGTTTCGGCTGTGACGCTGGATGGTAACCATTACTTTACCGACCCAGAGTCACGCAAACGAGTGATTCATATTTTGCAGAAGGAACTAGCGCTGGAGCGCTAAAAGGAGAATTTTTGCATGGCAGACCCAGACCTTAAAAAATGGACTACAAATAGTTCAAAATATGTTTTGAATGACCGATGGTTTAAGCTGCGAGCAGATTCGTACACCACGCCAGATGGGCATGTTATTGACCCTTACTACATACTTGAATTTCCAGATTGGGCCAACTGCTTTGTGATAGACGACAACATGGACGTTATTATGGTGAATCACTACCGCCCTGGTGCCGACACCTATATCCCCGAGCTTGTAAGCGGTGAGCTCGAGGCAAAAGACGGTTCGCCCGAGGATGGCATGAAGCGGGAGCTGCAAGAAGAGATCGGCTACGTTGGCGGCAAGATTTTCCAGACCGGCGTGAGCTATCCAAACCCCGGCCGACAGGACAATAAAGTGTTTTCGTTTATCGCGTTTGGCGGAAGCTGCAGTCAAAAACAGCAGCTTGAAGCAGGTGAGGACTTACAGATTATGAAGATGCCATTCCGCGACTTTATGGCTATGATTGAACAAAAAGATTTGGACGTTATATATCAAAGTATGCACTTGGCTTCTATATTTTTGGCGTTGAACTTTATAAAAAATTCAGACCTGCCAGAATTACAAAAACTCAACGTACAATAGCAATCTGCTATAAAAGATAAAGCTTATTCTTGCAGACAACAGGGGTGATATGTTATGTTTGAACTAATTCATAACATTTGCAAGAGGGAGCAGCATGAGTTTTTTGTCGTGGTTTTTAATTTCGTATGGCGTTTTGGCGCTGTCGCACATCTTTTTTCAGATGCTGATGGGGCACATGGAGCACCGCAAGCAGCAAACAAAAACATTTAAAAAATTCCACACCGGCCACAAAGCAAAAGTAACTGTGGTGGCGCCGGTCTACAACGAAAACCCAGCTATTTTGGACAAATGTATTAAGTCTATTTATGACCAGAAGTACGACGACCTAGAGATTATCGTTGTGGACGACGGCTCGAGCAACGCCAAAGAATTAGACAAAAAGGTTTACCAAAAATACAACCACGGCCGCCTGCGCACTGTTATGGCAGGCAAGCACATTGGCAAGCGCGACGCGCAGAAGCTCGGCTTCGACGCGGCAAAGGGTGACATTATTGTAACGGTCGACTCCGATACGATTTTGCGTTCTAAAAATGTTATCACGCAGATTGTGCAGCGGTTTAAAAACCCAGAAGTTGGCGCCGTGACTGGTGACGTGCGGGTGGCCAACCAGGGTAAGAACGTTTTGACTCGCCTGATTGGCCTGCGCTATTGGACGGCATTTCACCAAGAGCGCGCGGCGCAGAGCTACTTTAACGTGCTGATGTGCTGCTCGGGCCCGTTTTCTGCCTACCGCAAAGAAGTTGTGGATAATGTTAAAGAAAAGTACATCTCGCAAACCTTCCTTGGCAAAAAGTGCACCTTTGGTGACGACCGCCACCTGACCAACCTGGTGCTCGAAGAAGGTTACAAAGTGGTATTTGATGGCCATTCGCGCGTGTACACCTTTGTGCCAGAAACGCTTGGTGGCTATATCAAGCAACAGGTCCGCTGGAACAAGAGCTTCTACCGCGAAATGCTGTGGACATACAAGAGTTTCCGTAAGCACCACTGGTACATGATGTACGATCTGACGATGCAGCTGGTTTTGCCATTTATGCTGCTGTTTGCACTCGGCGCCATGGTATATCAGGCGATTGCGTTTAACGACCTCATGATTTTGTGGCAATACCTGGCAGTTTTGGTGGGCATTGCGCTGCTCCGCGCGGTGTATGGTATTTACCGCACGCGCGACGCCGGGTTCCTCTTGTTTGTTTTGTACGGATTTATGCACGTGTTCTTGCTTATTCCAACTCGTTTGTACGCACTGGTTACTATTAACAAAGTACGCTGGGGCACTCGTTAGTAATTTGCGGTAGCGCGAGTTTTCTGCTTAAATATCGGTAAATTGGTCGTCCCATTGCAACCATGCGCTATTCATTCGGCGAACACCATGGCCGGACACAAAGACCATTAGCAGAGTGGTAGCCAATGCTACTAAGATATAGTCGAATCCGTGTAGCAAAGGTTTTTGACAACTAACGGGAGGCACTATATGCAACATCAAGGCAAAAGTACTCAAGACCAGCAAACCTGGAGCTATGAGAACAGTATGAAAAACTGGCGCGCGTGGGGCTCATGGTTTAGCTGGGGTAGTCCAGTTGGACTTGGCTTGTTCTTTATCTCTGTGGCGGTAACGCTGTGGATTTTGAGCAAGGCTTTTGGCTGGGGCGCGTAAAGCTCTAGGGCTACATTTAAAAAGCACTGCTTTTGGGCGGTGCTTTTTTGTTGGGGCAAGGTGCAGTATAATAGCCTCAATTTATGGAGACTTATGAAACAACAAAATTTTAAAGAATTACCGCTTGTTGCCGCTGCGTTCCTGACGGGTGCATCATTTACTGTGGGTGCACTTTTTAGTACCATGTATGCATTAAGATGTACCGAATCTGCGTTTGGCTGCGGGAGCGCATTTTCACCACTCATTTCTGGATCTGGATTGTTACTCGGAACGCTAGTAGGAGCGTTGAGCCTTCACTCATGGTTAAAAACTCGATGGCGAACAAGTATAATCGTTCCGATGTTGTCTATACTGTATACGCTAACGATAGTTTTTCTAAGCTTCTGGATATGGCGGCGGGGCTTTGCGGGGCTCAGCTTATTTATAGTGCCCGCTATTTTCTTGATACTATTTGCTAGTGGCATTTATTTCTTTGAAAAGCTCGATAGATTGTATACATGGTCGATTGCAGGAATATTGTTCAGCCTTTCTTTTTTGGTCGTGTTTTTGTATGCAGCAAGCATGGGCATCTAGCACGAGGGGTGTAAATTGTGCGAAAAATAAAATTAGGTCTGTTGATTTTCATTGGTGTTTCTGTGATATCTTTTGCTGCGATTGCAATACCTTTATTTATGCCAACTGGCCTTGAGAAATATAGCGGCCGAGCGCGAGAAGTTGCAGCTGTAGTGTATCGTGATGCCAAAAGTATGGAAGAAGGAAAAGAAAAGTTTACACGAGGGCACTTTACAGTTCATATAGATAAAATCTACCCAACGCCACCTGGAACCTGGAGCTAGCGGATGGTGCTGGGGCACTAAAGATGGTGATTATTCGGTTGAGGTTAGTTACCTAACTTTTTTTGGATTAAGTATCGATACGTTCACGATGGCGTATTGCGGATAACTTATGCTAATTAAGGCAAATGTAGCGGTCGCCAACACTCACTTGGCGTCCAAACCAGGTTACGTCTTCAATGGAGACTTTATAAAAATCATTACATTTAGCAAAAATACCACCAGTAGGGACTGTTGCCCTAGAGACATCTTTAACTCGGCGACTTAGTACGCCAATATTGTCTAGCTTATCCATGCCGCTGGTTGATGCAGAGTTGACCTCGTTAAGTCCTGTCTGGGCAGCCAGCTTCAAGTCGCCTTTATAGCCGTTAACGCCATTGCCTATAAGAACGGGGCTTATGGCCCAAATAATAATTGCAATCAATACTACACCAACTACTAGAGCCTTGTGTGCCTTTTTAAGTTTAATGTTGATTTGCGCCGGCTTTTTGTTCATATGAGTAGTTAATATTAAAACCAAGCCAAGGTCAATCTTCTTGACGCAGCACCCAACATGTATTATGATTGCCGAACGCTCTCAGAAGAGGGCTGTACCTGCTGAGCATTTGGATGGAGGAAAATGCAGAGCGCCCTTAGCCGTTGCAGGACAATACTCCTGCTAGCTTGCACGATGCTCATGGCGTTGGCTTCTCTTGTAGCCATGCCAACTCCTGCACGAAGTGCTGGATGCATCCCGGACTTCGCCCCAGACTCTGGAATCCTCACAACGAAAGGACCTTTCAGCAATAAGCACTATCAGGTCACGTTTGCTTTCCGTTTGACGCCGCAACAGGTCGTGAACCTCCAGTGCGTTGACCCGTACTTGGAGCTAGATTTCAAGATCTACGGCTTCACGACAATAGCTCTTCCGATTATCGGTTGGGAGAGCTACGACATTGCCAGTGATCTGCCGGGCGCCACGAAGGACACCTCGCTCTTTGACGGGGCGACGCGAATTGCTGGAATCACCGGTGTAAAAACTGGTGATATCAAAGCAAACAAGACATATACCTCTCGCGTGGAGTGGTATGCGCCTAGCTCAGACGCGCCCACGGTGGAGGTGGCGTATTCGCCAAGTCGGAAGCCGCAGGGCTATTTCGAGTCGAATTTCTGTGATGCATCGGGTGGCAAGGCTGCCTATTGCATCTTCGGCGACGACCGGAATTCGTACAACCTAACGGCCGCCATGTTTCCTAGCCTTCATGGCATGCTGCCGTTTCTTCCGACGGAGATGACTTTCGAGTTTGGGCCTGATGGCGTTAGTATTACGCTCGCAGGTCTTCCATGGCTTACGCTTGAGCCAATGGAGAGGCTCGTCCCGCTACCGCCGGAAGACCCACCCCGCCCGGCGGCCCTGCAATACGGCGCCTCCGAGCTCAGCGTCTTCCATCGCGACGCCGACACTCGCATCCACAATGATTCCTGGAACGGAACTGCGTGGTCGGGCTTCGGCGACATGGGCGGCAACCTGCTAGGTAATCCGGCGGCGGTCCAGTTCGGCAACCCAGCCGAGATGGACGTGTTCGCACGTGGCACCGACAACCAGGTGTACAAGAAAACCTGGAACGGTTCGGCGTGGTCCGAGTGGAACAGCCTGGGCGGAGACTTGCGGGGTAGTCCCGCAGCCATCGCCTACGGCAACGAACTCAGCGTGTTTGCCCGGGGCTCGAACAACGAGATCTGGAAGAACACGTGGAACGGTTCGAGCTGGTCGGGCTGGAACTCGCTGGGTGGCGACATGACGGGTAACCCCGTTGTGGTCGTCCACGGTAGCGAGCTCGACGTGTTCGCACGTGGCACCGACGGCGCACTCTGGAAAAACACCTGGAATGGCAGTTCCTGGGGTGGATTCAGCTCGCTTGGCGGCACACTCGGTGGGGGCGACCCCTCGGCGGTGAGCTTCAACGGTGAGCTGAGCGTGTTTATGCGCGGCACGAATGCCGAAGTGTGGAAGAACACCTGGAACGGGTCATCTTGGTCCGGGTGGAACTCCCTCGGCGGCAACGTGCCGGGCGATCCCGTGGCCGTGAAATACGGCAACGAGATGGACGTGTACGTTCGCGGGTACGACGGCCATATCTACAAGAAGATCTGGAACGGATCTTCGTGGGTCGGCTGGGATAGCCTTGGAGGAGACTTCATTGGCAACCCGGCGGCCGTCAAGTTCCAGAACGAACTGAGCCTGTTTGCGAAGGGCGCCCAAGGGCAGGTCTTCAAAAACACCTGGAATGGTTCCTCGTGGAGCGGCTTCAGCGGGATGGATGGCAGCACGCCGAACAACCCCGCCGTGGTCGGGTACTACACCGAGATGGACGCCTTTATCCGGGGCGGAGATGGCCACATCTACAAGAAAACGTGGAACGGCCAGTTCTGGTCCGGGTGGAACTCGCTCGGCGGCAACATGGTCGGCGACCCAGCTGCGGTCGCTTACAACGGTGAGCTCGACGTATTTGCTCGCGGTGGCGACGGTCATATCTACAAAAACACCTGGAACGGTGACGCGTGGAGTGACTGGAACGACCTGGGAGGAAGCTTCGTCGGCAATCCGGTCGCCGTTAAGTACGGCAACATGATGGACGTCTACGCCCGAGGCGGAGACTGCAAGCTGTACAAAAACACTTGGAACGGCGAAAGCTGGTCCGGGTGGAACAGCATGGACGGCTGTATTACCGGCGATCCGTCGGTGATCAGCCTTGGTTCTGAGCTGCACGTTTTTGTGCGCGGTACCAGTGGGAGCATTTACCAGAAAGTTTGGGACGGCTCTAGCTGGCACGACTGGGAAAATCTGGGCGGCAATGTCCCGAGTAACCCGGTCGCGGTGCTGTATGGCTCCGAAATCGACGTGTTCGTTCGAGGTGGTGATGGCCATATCTACAAGAAGACCCACAACGGGTCGGACTGGAGTGGCTGGAACGACCTCGGCGGTTACGCCGAAGGAGACGTGGCGGCCGTGTGGTACGGCTCAGAACTGAGCGTCTTCGCCCGAGGCGGAGGGGACCACAAGATATACAAGAACACCTGGAACGGGAGTTCTTGGAGTGGATGGAACTACCTGGGGTAGGCTATCTACTCACCGATTCGCGGTGGGTTGGCCGGGCAATGTGTCGTTTTACGCGACGCTGCCCGGCCAACCACTGCGATTTTTTTATTTGTGTGCGTTATACTTATAGTAATATGTCTACTATTCCATCCCCACATCCCGAAGAAATGCATCGTTCTCACCGGTCGCCGTGGCTGCGTGCTGCTGTGCTTGGCGTGAACGATGGTATTGTATCAACGTCTAGCCTTATGATTGGTGTGCTCACGGCCACCTCAAGCGTTGACGCTATTTTGACCGCTGGTATTGCTGGCCTTGCGGCTGGTGCGCTGTCTATGGCTGTTGGCGAGTATGTGTCTGTTAGTTCGCAGCGTGATTCTGAGCGCGCCGATATTGATATTGAGCGTCGCTCGCTCGAGGCCAACCCAGACGGCGAGCTTGAAGAGCTCAAACACATTTATATAGGCCGCGGGCTCGATGCCGACCTAGCTGGCAAAGTTGCTCAGCAGCTGCATAATAACGACGCTATTGCGGCGCACGCCCGCGACGAGCTTGGTATTGATCATGAAGACCTGTCTAATCCGCTGCAGGCATCTCTTGCATCTGCAGCGTCGTTTTCTATCGGTGCGTTAGTGCCGATTTTGGCGGCAATTGTACCGATGAACGACCGCGGTCCGCTTATTGTCATCTGCTCGCTGATTGCCTTGGCTATTTCTGGCGGCGTTGGTGCATATGTAGGTGGTGGCCGCAAAACGTGGGCTGGGCTGCGCGTGTTGATCGGCGGTGGTTTGGCCATGGCCATTACGGCGCTTATTGGTAACCTTATTGGCGCACACCTGTAAAAGGTATGTTTCAAAAAAAGATATCTGACGGCACGGTTCACAAACTGCCGTCAGATATGCGTAGGGCGCTTTTGGCGAGCCCAGAGGCCCTGGCGGCCTGGGAAGATATCACACCCCTGGCGCGCAGTGAGTGGATTTGCTGGACCACAACGGTCAAGCAGCAAAAGACTCGCGACGAGCACGTCAAGCGGACGGTGAGTGAACTTATAGAAGGCAAGCGCCGCCCGTGCTGCTGGGTGGGCTGCATACATCGGCCAGATAAGCCTAATGTGTGGGCCGAGCGCCTCAAGAAAAAACGCCCCTAAAACAGAAACACCCCTTCCGAGGTGCCTCTGCCTAGCTAGGTGAGCGCCCCAGATAGGGGTGGGTGTGGTGAGGTCGCGGGGCTCAGCTCTCCGTCAGGAGACCCTCGCCCTCGACGAAGTACTTGCCGAGCAGGCCGGCGAGCAGGAGCGCGACCGCGTGGTCCTCGGCCTGGCTGAAGCCGCTGACGGCGCAGGTGAAGATCATGCCGCACATGGGTACGCGCACGCCGCCGCCCCAGGGGAAATCCCCCCAGGCGAAGCTGCCGTCGTCCTGGCGGGAGTCCACCTTGTCGCGGAAGTCCTCGGGGAAGCCGTGGTACATCTCCAGGCTGCTCTCGGCGTATGACCGCAGCATGGGCCGCATCTTGCGCGCGGCGTTGGCCACGTACTTGCTCGAGCCGGCTCCCCATCCGCCGACGCACCACACGAACTTGGCGGGGTCGTCCCAGTGGTCGGAGAGGTCGTACTCGTCGACCGCCATCGGCACGCCGAAGGCGAAGCCGAAGCTGGCCTGCTTGATGACGCCGCCCTCGGCCAGGGCCGCGATGGCCTTCGAGATCGTCGCGGTGAACTGCTCCACGTCGAACGTGCTGTCGTCCTTGAACGTACGGGTCAGCTCGCACGGCAGGGTGCGGATGTCCAGAGTTTCCAACACGGGATTGCTCCTTGTTCTCGTGCCGCCAGAAGGATTCTGGCGACGATGACCTAATAATTAAACTATATTATTAGGTTTTTGTAAATATATTTTTAGTTGTCGCATTTGTTATACTAAAGGCCATGCGATCTACTTTGTTATCATCACCCTTGAAAAACACCTATATTTTTATGCGCCATGGCCAAACCACGGCCAACGCCAAGCACATATACGCCGGAGAAATGGATGTCTTGCTTACCCAAAAAGGCGAGCAGCAGGCTGCAGAAGCTGCCGACCGGCTGCCGAGCCGTATTGATGTGGTTGTGTGCTCACCCCTGACACGTGCCCGTGAAACCGCACAAATTGCGCTCCAAAGCCGGGGCTTTAACCCTGATACGTTCCTCGTGGATGAGCGCCTCCGCGAAAAGCACGGCGGTGCAATTAGCGGATTGACCTATACTGAAATTGCTCAGAAATATCCCGCTGAATGGGATCGCGAGAATACTTCGTTTGAGGATGTGGTTTCGATTCGATTTCCTCAAGGTGAGTCTGACCTTGACGTGGTTGCTCGTGTTGAGGAGGCGCTGGCCGCGCTTGAACAGAGGTATCATAATCAACACATCCTTATTGTGGCCCACGCCGGCATTATGCTTGCGGCGCGGTATATCTGGGGTAAAAGCGAGCAAGAGGTTCTTGGTGATATCCCCTCTTGTGGTATCGATGTATATCCTGCGTAGGGTTTGAAGTCTGTGTGGAAAAGGGCGCCTCGCGTGTGCGGGCGCCCTTTGACTGTCCGTGATCCCTAGGCGGGGAGCTGTTCTACCACGCCCCCGGGACCGGTCACGGTCATGCTGATGAGACGTGCGTGGCCGCGGAAGTTGAAGTGCTGGATCACCGGCTCCAGTGCTTCGAGGGTCTTGCCCTGAATGTCCACCTCTTCGGTCGCGCCGTACTCGAGCATCACCCCGTAGTCGTAGATCGTTCCATCGAGTTTCAACGAAACGGTCAGGCGGAAAGGGAAGTCATCGCGCGGAGGGTTGTTGATGTTGCCGGTGTTGTGGCGAACCACATGGATGAGGGCCTTGTCGATCTCGGACACACGAGCCTCCAGTTTCTGAACGAACTTGCATAGTATAAAATATTTTAAAATAAATGTCACGTAGGTGACAGCCCGACCGCCAAGAACTACAATATGCTTATGGATAAAAGACTCTTTTTAATTGGCGCGCGGCTGATTTTTGCGGCGCTCAATATTTTGGCGATTGTGACGCAGCTTGTATACTCTGCGCAGTATTCGGTGAGTTTTAGCTTGGTAAACTTTTTTAGCTATTTTACCATTCTGAGCAATGTGTTTGTGTCGATCGTGTTTATTATGAGTGCGTGGTACGTGGCGGTGGGGCGAAAACCATCGGCGGCAGATGATATTCTGCGTGGCTCATCGGTGCTGTATATGATTATTGTTTGGGGCGTGGTGGTAACGTTTTTGTCGGGGCAAGAGCTTGATTTGTCTTTGAAGTGGGTTGATTTGCAGCTTCACTATGTCATGCCGCTGGTTGTGGTGCTAGATTGGCTGTATCAGCCACAGCGCGCCATATTAAAAACCAAGCAAACGCTTGCTTGGTTAATCTTTCCGTTTTTATATGTAACCTATACGCTCGTGCGTGGCGCAGTAACGGGCTGGTACCCGTATCCGTTTTTGAATCCGGACGTTGCCGGTGGGTACGGTGGTGTTTTGATGTACTCGCTGTTTATTCTGGCAGCGTTTGGCGTTGTAAGCATACTACTTATGGGTATAGGCAATCGCTTAAAACGCCACGTGAACGTATAGTTTTAGATCTGTTGTACGGTTACACCAACGGTTTTGATACCGTTATTTGCCACGCGAAGAATGAGTTTGTAATGATCTGGCGTGCCAGTGGTAGCAACGCTTGTACTGACTGAATTGGCCGGGCGTGGGTTGGGATGGATGGCAATACGAAAGCCCTTTGGTGGGTTTTCAGCACTAAAACTGCCAAGCAAAATAGATGGCTGCTGCTTTGGCTTTACGCGAAGTTCGCCGATTTGATGATCGGACTGATTGATCAAGTCTGCCTCTGGGGCGTCGGCTGACGAGATGAACGATGTCATAAACAGGTTCCTTTCTTAATTATGACAAACCTATATTGACCGCTACACTGGAGTTATGTGCGGCTATAATCACGCGAGTACGGATCCGTTTTCCCAAAAGCTATGCTTGATAAAACGCTATGCCGGTGGTAGGATTTGTACTTGTAGTAAATTGATACGGGGCGAGTAAGGCGCCTACTCAATTTAATGTTACACAAAAATGGTGTAACATACAAATATAATTTTCATGTAAGCGCAAAAGAATTGGAAGATCTATGCTTTACTTTAAACATTCAGAACTGGCAAATGAGTACCATGTGTCTCTGAAAACGGTGCACAACTGGATTGATGCTGCCAGGCAGAGCAAGCTTGATCTTAAATTGCACGAAGTAAATGGCCGCACGTATGTTGCCAACACTACTGCTAACCTTATTGTTTTGGAGCGTATGGCCAACAAGGGCCAAAAATACCGCAACAACCTGCATCATAAAGTCGTGACGCCAAAACCAGAGTTTTATGAGCTCTACACTCGGCGCCAAATGCTTGATATTATTTCGAACCTTACAATTCACCACGAAATTCCACGCCAGTATAACTACATGGATGGTGGCGCAAGCAACTGGGACCGTTACGCAAAGAGCCTCATGGAGGAGGCTACGCCCAACCTTTTGAAATGTACCATCGAGCTTATTGACTCGAATCTTAAAGATATTGATCGTCTAATGGGTAACGCCAAAAAGGTAAATGTGATTGATATTGGCCCGGGCAATGCCGTGCCAGTGCGTGGGCTTTTGGAGCATTTACAGGCTAGCGGTAAGCTGAACCGCTACATTGCTATTGATATTAGCGAGAGTATGCTTGATATCGTGCACGAAAACATCGCCGAATGGTTTGGCGATGATATTCGTGTAGAAGGCCACGTTAAAGATATTACCTACGAGCGTTTTGACGATATTTTGGTAGATGACATGCTGGGCGCAGACGCCGATGAGACAATTAACATCGCTGTTTTTTTGGGTGCTACGCCTATGAACTTCCGCGCGCCATATGATTCGCTGAAAGCCATTCGCCGCAGCCTTGGGCAGCGCGATTTGTTGCTGTATAGCGACAAGCCAGACACTGAAATCGACCGTCGCTACTTCAACTTCAACCCCGAGAGCGATAGCGTGACGGTGCTTTCGCCTAATCACCGTTTTATCTTTGACCTCTTAAACATTGATGAATCGCTCTACGATGTAGAAATGGGTTTTAACGAGCAGAAGCGCATTCGCTATATTCGTGTGCGTCTTAAAACTGCGCTCACTATCGACTTTAAATTTAAGACGGGTGAGCGCAAGATTGTTTTGCAAAAAGGCGATACTATCTTGCTGTGGCGCGCGTGGCACCAAACGACATTTGAGCTGATTTCTGATTTTGAAGAAGTTGGCTTTACGTTGCTGCAGGCTAATCTGACCGAAGATCGCCAGTACTTACTGACTATTTCGGGGGTGGCGACTGACTCAACTGGCGAGGTTTAGCCGGGGCGGTATCGAATTTCTCTCAGCTCTAGCCCAGCCTAGTGTGATAAACTGTGCCGTGGGTCGGCAAGGAGCTGTTATTTGATGAAAATTGCCATGATGGTCCGAGGGTACCTCCCAACACCTCACCCCAAAGATATGGTTTATGCGCCAGCGGAGCTGGCATACAATATAGCGCATGGGCTTGCAGCCAGCGGTCACCAAGTGACTTTTTTTGGACCGCAAGGTACGCATATTCCTGGCGTAAAAGTCGAGACGCTTGATCTTCGTGCGCACGTGCACGATCAAAAAGAATTCGGAGAGCTGACGGGCGACACCGAGAAGCTCATGCATTACGTGCCTGCACTGTGGGACAAGCGCTACGCCAGCGCCATGTTTACGCGTGCCGAGCGTGGCGAGTTTGATTTGTTATTTTTTCACCATCCCGAAGTTGCGCTTGATCTTGCGCCGCTGTTTCCGGACGTGCCGGTGGCATACACACTACACGATCCTATTTTTAATTGGTACCGAGATCTTTTTGACTTATACGCCAGCTCGAACCAACATTTTATTTCGGTTTCGGACAGTCAGCGGCGCGATGCGCCAGATTTGTCATTTTGCGCCACAGTCTATCACGGAACAGATGTATCGCAGTTTAGCTATGAGCCAGAGCACGAAGATTATTTACTATTTGCTGGTCGCCTCACGCCGGATAAGGGCGTAAAAGAGGCAATTAGCGTCGCCAAGCAATCTGGTCGGCGATTGTTTATTATCGGCCCGATACCGGACGTATACCAGGAGTATTTTAATCAGTACGTTAAGCCAGAGCTGAATGATAAAATTTTGTATTTGGGTTTTATGGAGCAAGAGCAGCTAGTGAAGTATTACCAAAAAGCCGCAGCTCTTTTATTGCCTCTGCAGGGGCCAGAGACATTTGGGTTGGTCATGATTGAGGCAATGGCGTGTGGTACGCCTGTGATTGCTTTGCGCCGTGGTCCTGTGCCCGAAATTGTAGTGGATGGCAAAACGGGGTTTGCTTGTGACCACGTGCAAGATATGGTGGAGGCGGTTGATAAACTTGACCAAATCAATCGTAAGGATTGCCGCCGTCACATTGAGCAGAATTTTACCATTAAGAACATGGTCGGCGCATATGACAGAACATTTCGTGCTATCTTAAAACATGAAGACGCCGCCCTTACGCCAATTAAGCAGGCTAAAAAGAAACTGCGTCGCTTGCCCTCGCAATTAACACGCAAGTTTAAGTTGTAGTTGGCGCCAGAGGTACACTCCGGTATAATGAGGTTTGTTAAAATGACTCATGGCACCTTGGCGGAGTGGTTACGCAGAGGTCTGCAAAACCTCGTACACCGGTTCAATTCCGGTAGGTGCCTCCAAATTTATCGCACAATGCCCGGACACTTGACGTCCGGGCATTGTGCTTTTAGGGGGCAACGTTTATTGTCCGCCGCAATGTCGTAGCGCCCTGAAGGCAACGTGTAACAACAATTGCCACAGGCAATCGTTGGGTTCAATTCCGGTAGGTGCCTCCAAACTTATCCAAAAATCGTCCGGATTTATCTGGGCGATTTTGTGTTAGCTGCCGTATAACTCGGCGTCGATTGCGCTGTGACCGCCAAACAGCCGCGGATGCAGTGTCACGAGGCGCAGGCATACGACGTGGAGATGTATACCCAGCCAGAGTACGGCGATAGCAAATCCAAATTGCCCGATACCAAAAAGCGTATCAAAAGCGCCAGCACCGCTGCGGGCGGTGATAATACAAAAGGGCAGGAGCGCCCCTAAAAATACAAGCCAATATGCCGCCCAAGTGGCTAATCCGCCAATACGAATAAGCATTCTTTCGAGCACTTCCAGCTCAACACTGCGTCTTTCGGCGCCATGCGTTACTTCTATGTCTTCGACGGCATCACGTGCGCCACCCAGGGCAATACTGATATTTTGCAGCACAATATATACCAAAATGCCTATCAGAGCCGCAATAAAAGTCATAAGAATATAGTAGGTGTAGGCTTGGTCAAAAATGCTTGTGTCAAAGAAACTCGCAGGGTCAGTTTGCTGGAGGGCGGTGGCAATACCGTAGGCGCCAAAGAAGTAATCGTAAAATAATGGCGAGTGCGTGGCGTACGTCCAGCTGGTAAAGGACAGCACGCCTAGGCTGGTCGCGGTGGCCAGAAGAGAGCTTGCGATAGATGGCCGAAGCATGAGGCCAAATAACCTTAGTTGATACACATCCCTATAATAGGTAAAATAAGAGCATTGCGCTAGGTTTGGGTATGCTTGCAAGGTATTCTATCTTTATCTTTGGCACGTGCGGGTCCTGTTTTGTGGTTTGTGTACCACAAAACGAGCTTCCGAGCTGCCGCAGATGAAAGATAGAATACCTTGCTCCCAACCCTAATGCTTTATGGGCAAGTGGCGGAATCGGTATACGCGGCGGACTTAAAATCCGTTGGCCTTAACAGCCTTGAGGGTTCGAGTCCCTCCTTGCCCACCACGAAAAAACGACCAGCTTTAGTTGGTCGTTTTTTCGTGGCTATGTTTAGCCTCAAACCCGTAGGGGCGCAGTCTAATGATGCTAAGATAGGGTAGATGAAGAACGAAATTCCAGAAAACCCAATCTTTACCTACGATAAGACGTCAATTCAAAAAATCGTACAAACTATTCCTCAAGACATTCGCCGCGATTTTCCGGATCATATTTTTGAGCCCGAGCGTATTGAGGTTGCGCGCGAGTTGGTGCTAAAAGAGTACTACAAGCTTTTTCCTTCATTGGTACCTGCGGATTTTGCACAAATGAGTGATGATATTTTGGCCTGGCTTGCGGGCGTGGGTTATGAATTGGCGCCGGTTACGGATTTTTGGAATTATATCGATGGTATGATGCTAACGCTTAAGCTTAAGGATATCGTTCCCCAACTTACTTCTGGCAATATTACGTGGACTCTCGAAAATATTGCGCTAAAAGATATCAACCTTTATGCGCCAATCGGCAATCTTGCTGAGCACGGCAAGCCACCATACACGTTTGATTTTATTAACGAAAAAATTTTACAAGACAAAGCGCACAAAGAGATTAACCTTCGTATATCTGATGAAAAATCTAGCCATACAGTACCACGAGACCACTATCCTATTTTAGTGCGTCGGGAGCTGGATGGCGCGGTTACGCTTCTGGACGGCAATCGCCGGGTGCTGCGAGGCTTATTGTATGAAAAAGAAGGTATCGATGCGTGGGTCGGCACTGTCAGTAGCCGGCCTGCGCTTCAAGACCACTGGGTTAACACGGGTATCTTAAGGCGGTTACTGGATGCATATCAAGCCTCTTCTACTGCCGAAGCAAAAAAAGCGCTTGAGCTACAGCTTAATCTTATACTTCAGAGCTCATCGATAGCGCGACATAATTTTAAGACTCGTTGTGTGCCGCACTATGCTTTTATTTCTGAATTAGATCTTCCCGATAGTCTCAAGAAATAAAAAACAGGCCCAGCCCGCAGCTCCCCTGGGAGGGAAAACTGCGGGCCGAACCATAGCCGGCGGCGTGCCGACGAATCAGCCGTTGCGGCGGAGGCGTCCACGCCTGGGTTGCGCCGGGGGCTCACTCGTGCCCAGGTCGGCGAGGTCCCAGCCGGGGCCGTACTGATCCTGCGGGTTGCTGGCGGGCGGCGGAGTGCTGGTGCCGCCGGTCACGCGACGCAGCAGGCCTTTGCCCGTGCCCTTGCCCTGCTTGGCCATGGCCAAGCTCCTTTCGTAGCGAACGGAACGATAATAGTACTATAAAGTATTTATACAAAATGTCAATGTATGGTGATGATGATTTGGTTTTACAAGGGTTAGTGCTACTATAAAAGAGTAAACAAAAGGATCTATTACTCATGGAATTGCTTTATATTGTTCTGGCAGTCGTTGTTGTGCTTGTGATTGTACTTATTGCTATCTTTAACAGCTTGCAGACACTCAAAATTCGCGTGGATGAAGCCTGGAGCGACATTACAGTGCAGCTGAAACGTCGTTACGATCTTATCCCGAATCTTGTTGAGTCAGTAAAGGGTTACGCTACTCACGAAAAAGAAGTTTTTGAGAAAGTTACCGAAGCTCGCTCAAACGCACTGAATGCTCAAGGTGTTAAAGAAACCGCTGCCGCCGAAAACCAATTTGAAGGCGCCCTAAAGAGCCTTTTTGCTGTTTCAGAAGCCTACCCACAGCTCCGCGCCACCGAAAACTTTCAGCAGTTGCAGGCCGAACTAACCGACACCGAAGACAAAGTAATGGCCGCTCGCCGGTTTTACAATGGCGGCGTGCGCGATCTCAACACGAAGCTGCAGGTTTTTCCAAGCAACTTTGTTGGTAGCATGTTTGGTATTAAGCCTCGCGAGTTCTTTGAAGTCGAAAACCAAGCAGAAGTTGAGAAGCCAGTTTCAGTCAAATTCTAATAGGCGAATCTCAGCCTTTTTACAGATAAACCGTTTACAAGATAGGATAGTATGTATTCCCAGGTAGCTGCTAACAAGCGAAAAACGTGGCTGATTATGCTGCTTTTTGTGGCGCTCATTGCCGTGCTGGGGTGGATTATAAGTAACATTTGGGGCCGTGGTAATGTAGGCTGGGTCTACTTTGCTCTGTTGGGAAGCGCACTTTATGCGCTAATCCAGTATTTCCTGGCAGCCAAAATTGCCACTGCTGTAAATGGTGCACAGCAGATCGAAAAAAAGGACAACCCTCGGTTGTACCGTACGGTCGAAAATCTTGCCATTACTGCAGGTATGCCAATGCCCAAAGTGTATGTTATGAAAGATCCTGCCTTGAACGCCTTTGCTACGGGGCGTGATCCTAATCATGCGATTGTCTGTGCTACGACCGGTCTGCTGAGTGCCATGAACGACACCGAGCTCGAGGCAGTTATGGCCCACGAAATGAGCCATGTGCGTAACTACGATATCCGCGTTATGATGATTGTATTTGGGCTGGTCAGCGCTATCTCTTTTATTGCCGACATTATCTCCAACCTACTATGGCTTGGTGAGGACGGGGATGACGAAAAGAGCAACGTAATTTTTATTGTACTTGGGCTAGTAGCAGCGATTTTGGCCCCGATTGTAGCTACGATGGTGCAGCTTGCGATTTCACGACGCCGAGAATATCTGGCCGACAGTAGTGGTGCCTTGCTCACGCGCTACCCCGAAGGCTTGGCAAGCGCCCTTGAGAAAATTCGCGACACAAGCTCTGCCACTAAGCGTCAAAATACCGCAACGGCTCATTTGTTTTTTGCCAATCCATTGCGCGGCGGCGTTGCAAAATTTTTTAGCACTCATCCCCCAATTGAAGAGCGTATTGCAAAACTTCGCGGTATGGAAGGCCGTATGTAATGACATCTAAACCCAAAAAAACACCCCCACAAAAACAAACGAACAAAGGGGTATTTCAGCCCAAATGGCGGCGCGCATGGGGCGGCGTGGTTACGTGGCTCAGGCATATTTCTTCCCGAACCCCAAACAATCCGCACCACGCTTTTCGGATGACAAAACCAAAAATCTATCGCCCAACAGCGGCTGATGTGCGCTCGACATGGTCGCTCCTGCAAACCACCTGGCAGTTCATACTGGCGCATAAGCGTGTTATGTTGGGGCTTGGATTGCTGTATGCAGTGCTCTCGTATCTTTTTGTGGGTGGTATTTCGCAGGTTGACTACGTAACGTTGAAAGACGCGACATTGCAGGTTGTTGATAGCGGTTTTGGCGCATTTGGTAATGCCACCACGCTCTTTGGCGCTGCGCTGAGCGGTAACTTGATGGCACCATCGAGCGATACGCAACAATTTTTGTCGGCATTTATGACGCTATTTTTCTGGCTTGCGCTAGTGTGGGCGGCGCGAATGTTGATGGCAGGCAAAGACATAACCTTGCGTGATGCACTATATAACAGCGGTGCGCCGATTATCCCAACTCTCACGACGCTTGCCGTCGTTGCGCTGCAGCTGATTCCGGCCGCAGTTGGTGTATTCGGCTACACAACGGTTGCGAACAACTGGGCGAATAGCGGTGTTGAGTCGATGATGTTTGCTATCGCTGCGGTGTTGCTTATTCTTTTGTCGTTATATCTTGTGGTGAGCTCTCTGATTGCGTTGGTGATTGTGTCTTTACCGGGTGCATATCCATGGCAGGCGCTGCGCGAAGCTCGGGCATTTGTTATGGGTCGCCGCTGGAGCATCGTGCTACGGATTCTGTTGCTTATTTTAGCGGCGCTGGCTGCATGGGCAGTTGTGCTTATCCCGGCATTTTTGCTGGACAACTGGCTACGATTTGAGTGGCTGCCGCTGATACCGATTATCGTACAGCTACTTGTTGGTCTGACGCTCGTGTATTCATCAACGTATATTTATAGGTTGTATCGTTCGTTACTATGAAGCAGCTCACACACGCGCAGGCCGCTAGTCGCGTAAAGAACCTGCGAAAAACCATCAACGATTATCGCTATCACTATCATGTTCTTGATGAATCGATAATGAGCGAAGCCGCTGCAGACAGCCTTAAGCATGAGCTGGCGCAGATTGAAGAGCAGTTTCCCGACCTCGTAACTCCAGACAGTCCAACGCAGCGCGTGGCTGGCTCGGCGCTACCCGGTTTTGCGCAGGTTGAGCATCGCGAGCGTATGCTGAGCCTCAACGATGTGTTTAGCCGCGAAGAAGTTGAGGCCTGGATTGTGCGCATGCAAAAACTAGCGCCAGAGGCAAAGCCAGAGTTTTTCATAGACGTAAAGCTCGACGGTTTGGCCTGTGCAATCAGGTACGAAGACGGGCAATTTGTGCAGGCTGTCACGCGCGGCAATGGGTTTGTGGGCGAGGATGTTACGACAAACGTCCGCACTATCGAGAGCGTTCCTATGCAACTTCGCGATAGCAAGAAGTATGCTCATTTTTTGCAAGGTCGTACCGAAATCCGTGGCGAAATTATAATTTACAAAGAAGATTTTGCAGCACTGAACAGTAAGCGTGAGGCAGCCGGCGAGTCCGTATACGCTAATCCGCGAAACCTCGCAGCGGGAAGTATCCGACAGCTCGACCCGCGCTTGGCTGCGGCGCGCCCGCTTCGATTTCGCGCCTGGGATATTATGCGCGATAATGTGAACGATGTTGCAACAAATGCCGAAGCCTACGAAATTATTAAGGCACTTGGTTTGAGCTCTGGTTCGCAGTCTGAGGTCCTCCGCGACGTCGACGCGATTATGAAGTTCGCCGACAAATGGGATAAAAAGCGCCAGTCGCTGCCATACAATACTGACGGTCTGGTTATTAAGTTAAACGACCGAGCCGAATTTCGTCAGCTTGGTGTAGTTGGCAAGGCGCCCCGCGCGGCGGTTGCGTACAAATACGCCGCCGAGGAAGCCACCACTATTGTTCGTGATATCGTTATAAGCATTGGCCGCACCGGTGCAGCAACACCTGTTGCCGTGTTTGACCCTGTTGTTGTGGCTGGCACGACAGTGCAGCACGCGAGCCTGCATAACGCCGACGAAATCGCGCGCAAAGATATTCGTGTGGGTGACACGGTCATTATCTTTAAAGCGGGCGATATCATTCCGCAGGTTTCAAAGGTTCTGCCAGATTTGCGCCCCAAAAAGAGTGTTGCTTTTGATATGCAGGACGAGCTGAAACGGCAATACCCAGAGCTTGCCTTTGCGCGTCCAGAAGGCGAGGCCGTATACCGCGTGGCTGGCGCAACGGGGAAGATTTTGCTAAAACAGGCGCTCGAACATTTTGCCAGCAAGGCAGCGCTAGACATCGACGGCATGGGCGAGAAAAACGTTGCTGCGCTTGTGGACGCAGGGTTGGCGCATGACCTAGCAGATATATATACGCTCACCAAAGCGCAAGTGCTTGAGCTGGATAGATTTGCCGAGATTTCGGCAACTAATTTAGTCAACGCTATTGCCGCAGCAAAGCAGCCGCCGCTACCGCGCTTTTTGTTCGGCCTGGGCGTTCGCCATGTTGGGTCGCAAACGGCAATTGATTTGAGTGAGCATTTTGGCTCGATTGAAAAGTTATCGCAGGCCACGCTCGACGATTTGCTTGCCATCGAGGGTATTGGCGACACGGTTGCCGAATCGGTATTGGCGTGGTTTGCAGACCCCGACAACCAAGCACTGCTAGAGAAATTCGAGACGTTGGGCGTTCGCCCTGTCTTTGCTTCGCACGCAAATGGCCCTTTGCATGGTCAGAGCTTTGCTATAACTGGTACGCTCACCATGATGGACCGAGATGCAGCAGCCGATAGAATTCGTGAGCTCGGCGGCACGTTTCAAAGTAGCGTCGGTAAAACCACGACTTATTTGGTAGTGGGCGAGGCACCTGGTGCAAGCAAAGTTGCGAAGGCCGAAAAGCTTGGTACTAAGCGCATAACCGAACAAGAGCTTCAAAAGCTACTATCGTAAGTATTGTATGAAAGGGGTGGGTGTGTTTAAGCAATACAAAGGGAAGATGTTCTGCTTTTCGCCGCCGGTTATGCTGGCGACGTTTATCGTCGAAATCAGCTTGGCGATATATACGCTGTGGCGCTACAAGATGAGCAAATCAGTACGGCTTGCGATTTTGCTCCTTATCTTTTTGGCAGTATTCCAACTGGCTGAATACATGGTGTGTGGCGGCTGGGGAATAAATAGCATGGACTGGGCGCGTATCGGGTATGTTGCGATTACGGCATTGCCGCCATTAGGTGTGCATCTGGCGTTTAGCCTGGCCGGTAAGCGTAATACGCCAGTGGTGGCGAGCGCGTATGCCGTTGGCGCGTTATTTATGATGTATTTCTTGTTTGCGACAGATGTATTTACAGGGAGTCAGTGCTTGGGCAATTATGTTATTTTTCAGATGGGCAGTTTTGCCTCGCAGCTCTATTGGGTGTACTATTATGCGCTGCTTTTGTTGACGATGGGCGTGAGCTTTCGGCTGGCAATGCAAGTTCCAAAACGCAAACGCGCACTCGAGGCTTTTGTGGCCGGATATGTTTTATTTATGCTGCCGACTACGATAGCTAATACTATTAATCCAGAAACTATTAAAGGTGTGCCCTCTATTATGT
>Ga0075364_10000246_pt1 | contig 26150 bp, 25 predicted proteins | sample EndMetdeltDD1764_FD_71517 | JGI IMG/M metagenome (GOLD analysis project Ga0075364, IMG submission 71517) | Populus endosphere microbial communities from Tennessee, USA - Endosphere MetaG P. deltoides DD176-4 | ecosystem: Host-associated > Plants > Roots > Endosphere | place: USA: Tennessee... | reverse complement strand
ATCATCACTATCAAAACCAATATCACTTTGGCTGACATCATTCACGACCATTAAATCAGCGCCCTTTCTTAAACGCTTCTCTTCTGCAAAGCGGAATATATCGGCTGTTTCTGCAGAAAAACCAACGATAAGCGGCTTGGGTTCATCCATTTGGCCAACCATTGCTAAAATATCGTTAGTTAACTTTAAATTTAATGTTAAATGATTCGCTATCTTTTTAATTTTTTGTAAACAAGGTTCTGCAACGTGATAATCCACGACGGCAGCGGTACTGATAAAAACATCCTTTTTAACGATTTCTGTTTGAACGGCTTCCAACATTTCTGCCGCTGTTCTAACCGCAATAAATTTGCATTTTTCAGGTGGTTTTAAAGCCACAGGACCACTAATCAATGTAACATTTGCCCCCGCATCGATGGCTGCTTGTGCTAAAGCAAAACCCATCTTGCCTGAACTACGATTAGATAAGTAACGAATGGGATCTATAGGCTCTTGGGTAGGACCCGCTGTCAGCAAAATATTCTGGCCTCTTAAAAAAGGCTCTACAAACACATTCGCTAAACTCCTTACAATCTCTGCAGGTTCGAGCATGCGGCCTAAGCCAACATCGCCGCAAGCTTGATTGCCTTCCGCCGGACCTAGAAATAAACATTCTCGTTCTTTGAGTTTATGCAGATTAGCCTGTGTCGCCCTATTAGCCCACATGGCTTGATTCATCGCGGGCGCTACAACGATTCTTGCATGAGATGCCAAACAAAGTGTACTCAGCAAATCATCCGCAAAACCATAGGTCAATTTAGCAAGGAAATGTGCTGTAGCAGGCGCAATCAAAATACAATCTGGCCAACGTGCTAACTCAATATGACTCATAGCCGCTTCTGCTTCGCAATCCATGAGCTGCTCGTAAACTTTATGTTGCGAAACCGCTTGGAGTGCAAGGGGTGTTACAAAAGCTCTGCCGCCAGAGGTTAATACCACCCTGACTTCATAATCTTGTTCTTTGAGTTTCCGGATTAAATCTGGAATTTTGTAGGCAGCAATACTGCCGGTAATACCTAACAAAATACGACGCTTTTGCATGTTTTTCATGCTATTAACATAACAAAAAGGGGCATGGAAGTCATGCCCCTTTTTTACTGAAAACCTAAATAAAGACTTATAAAGGTTAGAAGTATAAACCTATCTGGAATGTGACCGTATTTCCACTATTACCGGTACCGGTAATTGTATTAAAGCCTGTACTGCCTGTCGCTACATCGGTTGTTTTATAATCGATGTCATGGCGGAACTCGATACTTTCGATGGTGTCCTTCCAAATAGAGGTACTTGCTGTTGCACTATAACGCTTTTGAGGAATTAACAGTGCTAAGGCATCTTTAGAGTGGTCATAACCAACAATAAATGCACTTGGCTTATCCCAAGCAGCAAACTTATAAGCAACTTCCGTATGGAATGCAGACGGTTTAGCGCCTTTTTGATTAAAGGACAATGTTGACTCTGCAAATGTGCTTGCCGCCGTAACGTATTCAGCCGTTAAGCTAACAGGGCCTACCGATAAGGTTCCACGCCCATCTAAACCACCCACAGGGTTAAGTACTTCGGTTTGATCATTGGTTGCAAATCCATCAAAGTTACCATTTCCAGAGTTACCGTTATGTTGCATACCCACTGCGTCAGCAATGCTACGAATATAACTAGCCGCTAAATCTAAACTCCATTTAGGTTTCGTAAACGTATAATCAATATTTGCGCCGTAGTTATGTAGGCCATTATTTCCTATCGTGGTTCGAGTAGGACCCCTAAATATAAAAGCAGCTAAATCCAAATTATTTTCTTCATTAAACTGCTTAGAAAAACCAAGAGAAATCGCTCTTGCTTTCGTCCGGCCTAAGGTTTTTGTAAATGGGTCGCTGATCATCGCTGAAGAATATTGACCAAATGGCATATAAAACTGACCAATAGTACCGTAGAATGGAAGCTCAGCCAGATTTCCAACCGTCAAAAATCCTCGCTCTAATAACACGTTTGAGTTATCGATACGACGCGGTGATGAGGAAGGAGGGCTATTGTCATAGACAAAAGCAATAAGACCCGTCACCCATTTATTGACTAAAATTTCGGTATCAAGCTCAATTCCTGTTAAATCAATATCATTCATTGATCCACGTTGGAAATTCCCTCCAAAATCATCGGCATGAATAACTTGTGCTTCGATTTTACCGCTCAGATTAACAATAGGTGTGTTAGACCATGGATGATCATCGGCTGGGTGTAAATAATTCCATAGCTGCTTGCGCTGTTGTAGCAAGTGCAGATCTTCATTGACATAAGGCTGGTTGACCACCAAGTCGGAGGCATTATATTCCGAATTGATCCCGATATAAGGAGAACTAATGACGGGAGTCCCTAGGATAAAAACAGGATGCTTAGGATCCGCAATAACCTTAACGTCGGGCACTAATTGCTGATCTGCCGCTCTTTTTTGAGACGGTTTCTTCTTGAGTGTAGCCACCTGACCTTGCAGATGCTGTATCTGTGACTCTAAAGCTTGGGTACGCGCCGCCAATTTTCTAACGAGTTGATCATCGCCCGTTGTCTGATCAGCCGCTAAAGCGACATTTCCCTGTAATCCTAACCAACAAACACTAGCTGCCAGTGCGGTTAATTTATACTTTTTGCTTGACATACAAAGACCTTTTTATTTGGAGTAAGCAGTGGGGCTCTTATTTATCAAAAAAATCAAGCTGATGCAAGCTTATTTTCAATTAATTTGTCACTGGTTTTTTCTTTCCCGCCAACGGGCAGCCAAAATGTTCAACCATTCTACAAAAATTGAAAAGGCAATGGCAAAATAGAGGTATCCTCTTGGCACATGCATACCAAAACCATCCGCTACCAATACCAGCCCTATCAACAATAGAAAACTTAAACCGAGAATCTTTAGACTGGGATAGGTATTGATAAATCGGCTCAATGGTCCACTGGCCCAAATCATCAAGGCAATCGCTATGATAATGGCGAGCGCCATTACTATAAATTCCTGAGCCATCCCTACTGCCGTAATCACACTATCTAAAGAAAAAATAATATCCAGCAGCATGATTTGGATAATAACGAATGAAAACCGTGAAAACCGACGCAATGCACCCGATTTTTCATCGATTGAACTGACATTTAAATGGAGCTCGCTTGTCCCCTTTGCCAATAAAAACACCCCCCCGGCAATTAATATCAGATCTCGCCCTGAAAAAGTATGTTCCGCCAGCGTAAAAAGGGGGTTGGTAAATCGCGTCATCCACGTAATGGTGGCTAACAATAAGAGCCGTGTTAGACACGCCAATACTAAGCCAAACTGCCGAGCAAACTTCTGCTGCGAAACGGGCAATCTATTGGTTATCAAGGAAATAAAAACCAGGTTATCGATTCCAAGAACGATCTCTAAGGCGGTTAAGGTAAGCAGGCTTATCCAGGTTTCTGGAGAAAGAAATAATTCAAACATAGAGACGTTGTTTACCCTTTTGAGAGCTACCCTATAAAACTTTAGATTTATTCTATACGATTCGCTTATATCACCCCACTTAAATTTATTTTAATTATAAAAAAGCCCACCGAAGTGGGCTTTGAAGATAAACGTATTTAATTATTTAGTTTAAGCAAATTTAATGCTGGCACGTAATTGACCAAAGGTAGATTTACCATTTGTCGCACCTAGATGCACTAAAGCACCTTGGGTATCAAAAATAGCGCCTTCACCTACACTGTAATCTCTGTCTTGAACGACAGCAACGCCCATATCAAACCATTTGGCCATATTGACTAAATAATCTATATAGATACGTTTCTTAGGCAAGAAAGTCGCTAAATGGGTTGTTTGCTGCCAACCTAAAGCAACACGTGATTGATGCGCTTTCACAGGGAAAGTCAATCCTGCTTCTAGACCCCAGACATTAGGTTTGCCTAAGAAACCGGGTGTTACTGAAGCTGGCGGTGTTCCTGGAGCAAAACCACTTAAAAACACCGGATTAGCGAGACTACGTGTCGTAGCAATATAATGACCATTCACATCAAAAGGTCCAAATGCGAGGTCAGCGTTCACGTCCCAAGCAGGAACCTTGTCATTAGGTATCCCTGGTACGCTTGCACCTGTTACGAGTGAGTTGAGATAATAGGAAGATAAGAAATTAGAGTCTGCAATGTTAGCGATCCAACCTGCATCGACATTAATTTTAGTATTCAACAATTTCAAACCAAACCCTATATCAACACCACCATTTTGAATACGGCGTGTAGAACCACCGTCACTTATTTTAGGATTACCCGCAAAGGTATAAGCCGAACCATAGAAACCACTCGGCATAACAAACCCTAATTGAGCGACAGTTTGATTAATTTCAGTAAACAATTGGGTTGGGTTTTCACTTTGTACAAACGCATATGGATCATACTGGCCAAACGGTACGTATTCTTTACCGACACGAAGATAAATCGGTGAAGCTTGGAAATTACCGATGGTCGCATAAGCCGTATCTAAATTGGTCCGATTAACCGGATGATACACAAAAAGAGAATTTGCGATGTTATAAGGACCTGTGGAACCAGCTACCCCTGTCAACGAGGAATAAACCATGGACATCATCGCCGTCACCCAGTTATTAACACGGGCATCAACGAACAAATTAGCATTGTTCAATAATAAATCACTTGCTCGACCCGAAGAAGGGATCATAACAAGATTGCCGGGACTAGCAATAGGAGCCCCATCATTAAAAGCGGGGTTAAATGTTAAAAAAACCGGTGGGCGGTTAGCAAGATAAGCATCTGTGTTTATCCAACCACTGAGGTTAATTCTACAAGTCCAACCACAAGGCTGATCAAATCCGCCTGGTTGGTTTTGATCCATTATTATATCTGCTTTATTTGCTTGGTCACGCATCACATCTAACTGATACGAAGTATCCATATAATACGGCGCTGCCAAAACAGGTGCGCTAAGCCCAAGTGCTACGAGTGAAGCAACTATCGTCTTGAGTTTCATACTCATCCATCTCCTTAATAGGTTATCTACTTAACATTAAACTTAATTTTATATCTGCAACCCACCGATAAAATTGGAATAGGCGGCATTCATAAAAATAATTCAAACACGGTCTTTATCGCTTGTTATTCCCTACCAAGGCTGTTTAATTTCCATTCCTGCCTGTCAAGGCGATATCGGCGAAAATTAAACAACCCTGGTCTTGGTACCGCTATACATTCTTTTAATTAACTGTTTCGCAAACTCTAAACAATAAACTTGCTTAGCGGTTTACCAGAACCTTAGATACTTTATTATTTTTTGATTTTTCAGCTATTTGGCAGGCACAAGATTTTGTTATTTTTGCTGAAAATTGCTGCACATCAAGCATTAGATATGCTATTGCGTTTTATACCTAACACAACGACTGGTGTCAATGGTTATTTGTAAAAACATCATGTTAATCTAATGCTTAAAAAGAAACCTTGCCAATTACAAGAAAATAGATGGCAAATCTATTAAAATCAAGTTTCTGATATTTTTTTCTGCAACTCACCTGTTTTATAGAGTTGTTCAACGATATCGCAACCCCCGATCAGCTCACCCTTATAGTACAGCTGCGGAAACGTCGGCCACTGTGAATAGCGTTTTAGCTCCTCACGAAGATCATTATTTTCCAAGATATCAACGTGTGCAAATTTTGTCCCGCACGCCTTTAGCGCTTGCACTACGCGTGCTGAAAAACCACAACGCGGATGGTCGGGCGTCCCTTTCATATATAAAATAAGCGTGTGTTCAGCAAGCTGCTGTTTAATCATTTCTAAGGTATTTTGTGTTTTACTTTCCATTATTGCCTCAAAAGCTCTGGTCAACCATTATTATTACATTTTAAAAACTTCATGCCTCAAGTACGAAGCGCATATAAAGCTTGCCTTATGATCACTCGGATTTTAAACTCACGCAAGCAATTTTAGCGTTTTTAAAAATAAACGAGGATCTCGCGCATGAAACATGAATTACCCCCCCTACCGTATAGCTTAGATGCCCTAGCACCCACACTTTCTAAAGAAACTTTAGAATATCACTACGGCAAACATCATAAAGCTTATGTGGATAAACTCAACGAACTCATCCCAGGCACTGAGTTTGCCGAACTATCCCTGGAAGATATTATAAAAAAAGCACCTGCAGGCCCTATCTTCAATAATGCAGCCCAAATATGGAATCATACTTTTTATTGGCACAGCATGACGTCTGAAAGTACAAAAAATAAACCGCATGGCGCATTGGCTAGCAATATAGATAAAGCATTTGGATCCTTTGAAAAGTTCAAAGAGGCCTTTAATAAAGCCGCTGTTGCTCAATTTGGCTCCGGATGGGCCTGGTTAATTAAAGATGCCCAGGGCCTGAGCATTCAAACCACTAGTAATGCCGCCACCCCTTTTAAGGATGGAAAAATCTGCTTAATGACCTGTGATGTCTGGGAACATGCTTACTACATTGATTACCGTAACGCCCGTCCCAAGTATTTAGAAAAATTCTGGGAATTAGTGAATTGGGACTTTGCTAGCAAAAACTTCGATAAATAATGAACTCAAACAACCCCCAACATTCCATTTCTAATTTAATGCCGATTTATCCCAATCGCCTAGCGATCGCCTTTGAACGAGGCCAAGGAGTTTGGCTATGGGATAAAGACGGTGAAAAATACTTAGATGCCTTAGCAGGCATTGCTGTCTGTGGTTTAGGCCACTCGCATCCCGCTGTGACCAAAACCTTCTGTGAGCAAGCTGGAAAATTGATTCATGTCTCTAATACCTATCAAATCCCTGAACAAGAAACGCTCGCTACCGCTTTAGCGCGCACGTCGGGAATGGATCAGGTTTTTTATGCTAACTCAGGCGCTGAAGCCAACGAAGCAGCCATAAAAATGGCTCGCCTGTATGCGCGAAAAAAAAATATTGTTGAGCCGATTGTTATTTGCATGAAAAATAGTTTTCATGGCCGAACCATGGCCACACTCAGTGCATCTGGCAGTGAACGCTTACAAATTGGTTTTGAGCCTTTAGTAGAACGATTTATCCATATCCCTTTTAATGATATCTCCGCCTTAAAAACGGCTGTAAAACAACACGAAGCAAGCATCGTCGCTATCATGCTTGAACCTGTTCAAGGTGATGGTGGTATTCAAGCAGCAACGACTGAGTTTCTAAAAACAATCCGTCTACTCTGCGACCAACATGATTGGCTGATGATTTTGGATGAAATTCAAACTGGACTTTGTCGTACGGGCCCTTGGTTTGCATATCAACACTATGATGTTATGCCTGACGTTTTAACCCTCGCTAAAACGCTAGCCAATGGTTTCCCCATAGGCGCCTATCTCTCTCGCGGTAAAGCCAATAATTTATTCCCTATTGGCAAGCATGGTTCCACCTTTGCAGGCAATACATTGGGTTGTGCCGTAGCTATCACCGTACTTGAGACATTAGAAAAAGAAAATATTTCTGCACATGTAAAAAAAATCGGGGATTATTTACTTCAACACTTAAAAAAGTGCTTTTCTAAACACTCACAGGTTATTTCAATACGAGGCCAAGGTCTTATGATTGGTATAGAGCTCGATCGCGAATGTCGCAACCTACCGCGTTTAGGACTGAAACATCGACTACTATTTAATGTCGTTGCTAATAACACGATACGACTTTTACCGCCTTTAATTCTTAACCAAGAAGAAGCCAATGAAATCTGTCATCGTCTGGTAAAAACAGTCGATGACTTCTATACCGTTGAATCATTATGACAACGTCTAAAGAAAAAAAATTACAGTTCGCTACACGCACTATTCATGCTGGACAATCACCCGATCCCAGCACAGGTGCTGTAATGACGCCTATTTATGCCACCTCAACCTATGCTCAAAAAAGTCCTGGCGAACACCAAGGCTTTGAATATTCCCGATCACACAATCCAACCCGGTTTGCTTATGAACGTTGTATCGCTGACCTGGAAAGTGGGCAGGCTGGATTTGCCTTTGCTTCTGGATTAGCGGCTATCAATACCGTACTTGAGTTATTAACTCCAGGTGATCACGTTATCGGCATGGATGATTTATATGGTGGTACTGTGCGTTTATTTAGCCAAGTAAAACAACGCTCTGCCGGCTTGCAATTTTCTTTTGTTGATTTAACACAACTTGATAATCTAAGTAGCCATATAAAACCTGAGACTAAATTACTCTGGATAGAATCGCCTACTAATCCCTTGTTAAAGTTGGTCGATATCGCCGGCGCTGTAAAAATTGCGAAACAACACAACATTCTCGTGGTAGTTGATAACACCTTTGCTACACCCTGGATACAACGTCCTTTAGAAATGGGTTGCGATTTAGTTGTACATTCAGCTACTAAATATCTGAATGGTCACTCAGATATGGTAGGCGGAATTGTAGTTGTCGGTAATAATCACGATCTCGTCGAGAAAATGCGCTATCTACAAAATGCTACCGGCGCAATACAAGGACCTTTCGATAGTTTTCTGGCATTACGTGGATTAAAAACACTGGCCTTACGCATGGAAAAACATTGCTTAAATGCCATACAAATTGCACAGCACTTAGAAAATCATCCGAAGGTTGCTGAGGTTTATTACCCGGGACTTGCGAGTCATTCTCAACATGCATTAGCTAAAAAACAAATGGCAAATAAGTTTGGCGGCATTATTAGCTTTGTTTTAAAAGGTGATTTAAACGACGTTCGCCATTTTCTTTCACGTTGCCGTTTATTTACCTTAGCTGAAAGTTTGGGTGGTGTAGAAAGCCTTGTCGATCATCCTGCCATCATGACACACGCATCAGTACCTGCAGAAACGCGTGCGCGTTTGGGCATTAGTGATGGTTTAATTCGCTTGTCTGTTGGCGTAGAAGCAATTGAGGATCTCATCCAAGATTTAGAACAGGCCCTGAGCTTTAAATAATAAAACCCATGATAAAAAAAGCAATCGCTCTTATTTCCGGCGGTCTAGATTCCATGCTAGCAGCTCGAGTGATACAAGAACAAGGTATTCATGTCGAAGGTATTAACTTTTACACGGGATTTTGCGTCGAAGGTCATACACACGCTATCCGTAACACGGATAAAAACAAACCTAAACGCAATAATGCGTTATGGGCGGCAGAACAATTAGGTATTAAATTACATATCATCGATATCATCCAAGAATATAAACAAATTGTATTAAATCCTAAACATGGTTATGGCACACATCTTAACCCTTGCTTAGATTGCAAAATTTTCATGGTCAATAAAGCAAAACAATGGATGGAAGAAAATCAATTTGACTTTATCATTACCGGCGAAGTCATTGGCCAGCGACCTAAATCCCAACTAAAAAAAAACATGCCTATTGTGGCACGGGAATCACAAGCAGATGATCGTCTACTACGACCACTTTGCGCTAAATTTCTAGCACCCACATTGCCAGAGCGAGAAGGATGGGTAGCACGCGAAAAACTACATGGTTTTTCTGGCCGTAGTCGCACACCACAATTTGATTTAGCAAAACAATTTAATTTCAGCGATTATGCCCAACCTGCCGGTGGTTGCTGTTTTTTAACCAATGGTCACTACAGCAAGAAACTCAAAGATCTTTGGCAGCATCGAGGTAAAAAAGACTATGAGTTTGATGATATTGTCTTACTCAAAGTAGGGCGCCATCTCCGACCCAGTCCTCTATTCAAACTCATCATCGGCCGTGATGAAGGTGAGAATCATTTTCTTGAAGGTTATCAGCAACAATTTACCGCAATCAAACCGATCAGCCATCGTGGCCCCTTCACGCTAATCGATGGTCAGCCAACTGCCGAGGATATTCACATTGCGGCACAAATTGCTGCTCGATTTTGCCAAGCAGAAACAAGTGATTTAGTGACTTTAGAGATCCACTCACAAAGTGGTAGCTTGCTAACCCTCACTGTGAGTCCCTTTACTACAGATCAGATCTGCAAAGAATGGTATATTTCAGGGTAATTATTTCTAGCCTGATCAATAATGACCCATTACCAACTGGATGCACGTCGTTTACTGTGCCCTCTACCCGTTATTCGAGTACAAGAACGAGTCAAACAACTGAAGGCTGGCGATATTTTAGAGATTGTCTGCACAGACAAAGGCAGTTTATCTGATATCTCTGCGTGGTGCCGCGTCCATGGGCACCATTTAGTTTCTAGCCACCATCAGCAACGAGAGATTTTTATGACCGTACAAGTAGGTTCAGCGTAGGATATGGATGGAATCTAGTCGATACCAACAAGTACGTTCCGTCAGCCTTTGGGGTGGACTAAAGAACGTCATCCTTTCCACAGTCAAAATCATCTTTGGGATTACCGGACATTCGCATGCGCTATTAGCGGATGGCATCCATTCTCTATCAGACTTACTGATTGATGGTGTTGTTATTATTGCCTCTAAATTTGGCAGTAAGGCCGCTGATGAAGACCACCCTTATGGGCATGGGCGTATAGAAACGGCCGCAACAGTATTTCTAGCATTAGTATTAGCACTGGCTGGCTTTGGCATCATTATCGATGCAGGCTTTACCATCGCCGCTTCTCAAGTTAACACTATCCCCTCTCATTATGTCTTATGGATTGCTATCGCATCGATTTTTTTAAATGAAGGCTTGTATTACTGGACCAAACGAATTGCAAAACAAGTTAAATCAAAATTATTGATGACTAATGCTTGGCATCATCGCAGTGATTCTGCTTCCTCGTTGGCTGTTGCACTCGGTGTAATGGGTGCCTGGGCAGGATTTCCTAAGCTAGATGCCTTGGCTGCTGTTATCGTTGGCCTCATGATCCTCAAAATTTCTTGGGATTTCGGTTGGCATAGTATCCAGGAACTGGTGGATACGGCGCCTAGTTTAGAAGAAACAAAAAAAGTTAGGCAATTTATAAAAAAAATTCCGGGTGTAGCCGCTATTCATCAATTGCGTACGCGTTCAATTGCAGGTTCAATCTTTTGTGACGTGCATGTATTAGTGGATCCGCAGCTTAGCGTCTCAGAAGGCCACCATATTGGCCAAGAAGTCGAACACCTTTTAACAGAGAATTTTCCTGATATCACCGATGTAACCGTCCATATTGATACGGAAGATGATGAGCTAACAAACCCTTCGCGTCATTTACCTAATCGAGCAACGTTACAGCCTATTTTGCTTCGGGAGTGGAAACCTCTCCTTCCTGAAACAATCATTTATGCAGCCACTTTTCACTATCAAAGTGGTGGAATATTGATTGAATTAAAATTGCCGCTTAGCTTTTTAGATCAGCCTTCTTTGCTACAAGAATTAAAAAAAATAATAAATTCAGCTGAATTTATTACCGATATTAAACTCTTTTATTATAAACCCAATGAATAAAATGTTTACAATTGCAACCTGGAATGTTAACTCATTACGTGTTCGACTTAACCATGTATTAGAATGGTTAGCACTACGAAAGCCCGATGTACTCGCTTTACAAGAAACCAAAGTCGAAGATCAACATTTTCCTGAAGAAGCATTACGCCAAGCGGGTTATCATGTTTTTTTCAATGGCCAAAAAACTTATAATGGCGTTGCACTGCTTAGTCGCTCACCGCTGCATAATCTGCTTACCACCTTACCCAACTTAGATGATGTTCAACGGCGCGTTTTAATCGCCAATATCGGCAATTTACGTATCGTTAATGTCTATGTGCCGAATGGCGCCAGCCTCGACTCCGAAAAATATACCTATAAACTAAACTGGCTTAATAAATTGCAAGCCTATTTACAACAAGAATTAACTCAGCACCCTCGTTTAATCGTACTCGGAGATTTTAATATTGCGCCTGAAGATAAAGATGTCCATGATCCAGCGGCCTGGGAAGGCCATGTGCTGGTTAGCCCTGCCGAACGCAGTGCGTTAAAAAACATCTTGGATTTAGGATTAAAAGATAGTTTTCGCTTACTCAATACTGAACCAGGGCAATATAGCTGGTGGGATTATCGTGCTGGCGCGTTTCGACGCAATAATGGCTTACGAATTGATCATATTCTAAGCAGTTCTGAGTTAGCGCCTCATTGCGTACGTTGTGAAATCGATAAAGAAATACGTGGATGGGAAAAACCATCTGACCACGTCCCAGTCATAGCAAGTTATGAAAATATCAACTAGGATTTAAGATATGACAGATACTATTAAAGCACGTTTTGGCATTGGCGAAATTGTGCAACATAATTTGTTTGGCTATCGTGGCGTCATTGTCGACGCTGATGCTGGCTTTCAAGGTGATGAAAGCTGGTATAATAAAAATGCACCAGGAAATCCCTCTAAAAGCCAACCCTGGTATCACCTTTTAGTTCACGGCTCAGTGCACCATGCCTATGCAGCGGAAATTAACTTAGTAAAAGACGACACCTCGGATCCTGTTGAACACCCTGAATTGGATTATTTTTTCGATACTTTTAAAGACGGTATGTATCATCGTCGCCGTTATAGCAATTAAATAAAAATGAAAACCTTGACCCTCATTCGGCACGCAACGGCTAATGATGCACGCGCTTCACAACCAGACAGCGCCAGAAACCTCAGTGAACTAGGAAGGTTTCAGGCACAAGATATCGCAAAGCAATTAAAACAAAAAAACTGCTTACCTGATTATCTACTATGCAGTCCTGCCAATCGAACACTACAAACTGCAACGCTACTTTGCCACACCCTACAGCTTAATCCCGACATCATTAAAATAAGTGATATCCTTTACTCAGGCGATGCCGATGATATTTTAAGTGCCCTGCATAGTGTAGATTCACAGCAACTCTGTGTTGTAGGGCATAACCCTCATCTCAGCTGGCTAGCTCATCTTCTCTGTAGCGGCACAAAAACTATCACTTTACCCCCTGCCGGTGTTATAAGCTTAGCATTTGAAATAGAAAATTGGTCTGAATTAACCAAAGCACAAGGACGGCTACTTTTTTTTATTGAGCCTCACCATGAATCCAGTTGAAACGCTTTTTAAACAAGCGACCGATGCACATCAGAAACATGCGTTCGATGATGCAAAAAAATACTATCTACAGATATTAACCCTGGAACCGTCCTTCATACAGGCGCATTGGAAATTAGCAACTATTTATTGGCAGTCCAATGATTTAGAAAAAGTACAGGCGCATTATCAAAAACTACTTGAAATCATTCCGAACTCACCGGCCTTACTGAATAACCTAGCCGCACTTTCTCTTCAACAAAATCAACTAGACCGTGCTATCGATTATTTTAAACAAGCGCTTCACATTGAGCCTAAGCATAAAGAAAGCAGAAATAATCTAGCGGCCAGCCTATTACAAAAAAATGAATTTAAAGAATCTATTTGGCACTACTCGTTGTACTTAAATTTAGAACCCGATGATAGTGAAGCACTTTATAATCGCGCACACGCTTTGATGCTCACAGGACAACTTGATAAAGCTATTGAAGATCTAAAAAAAATACTTAATCTGGATGGCAACCATATTGATGCCACCTGTAATTTAGCAGCTATTTACTTAAAATTAGATGATAACGATACCGCCATTAACTATTACCAACAGGTTTTAACACTGCAAAAAAATCATCCCATTGCTTCTTATATGCTGAGTGCTCTCACCCAGCAATCAATACCGCCAACTCCACCTTTTGAATATATTAAAAATCTATTTGATAATTATGCACTGCAATTTGATCAGCACTTAAAAGAAACCTTAGCGTATAAAACACCCGAATTATTATATGAACAAATCAAACCTTATTTAAATAATAAAAAATATACTTTACTGGATTTAGGCTGTGGCACGGGCCTTAGCGGCGCACCCTTCGCAGCAATCGCTGAAAAACTAACGGGTATTGATATTTCAGGCAACATGCTAGCGCAAGCGAAAACCAAAAATTGTTACACGACATTAATTGAAAATGATATTTTAAGTGGACTTAAGGCATTAAAAGAAGCTTATGACCTAATTGTGTGTGTAGATACACTGGTTTATTTTGGCGATCTAGATACATTATTTACCGAAATAGTGCTACGTTTAAAAACGGATGCATTATTCGCTTTTTCTATAGAATTGGCAGAAGAAGTAACAATTTCTTATCAATTACAAACCACTGGACGTTATCAACACACAAATCTTTATATAGAAAAACTGGCTAAAAAACACCATTTAGAATGCCTTAAACAATCAACAGTAGAAGGTCGCTACCAAAAGAATGGGTTTGTAAAAAGTAGTTTATTTGTGTTAAAAAATAAACACTCTCTCTCCTAATTAAAGATAAACCTTGAACACTTTCACTTTTCCACCCACGCGTTTCTTAACCAGCGCGGCTCAACTCAGCCAATTACCCCCTGACAAAGGATCAGAAGTCGCCTTTATTGGTCGATCTAACTCAGGAAAATCAACCGCCATTAATGCGATTACAGGGATAAAAGGATTAGCTCGAGCTAGTAAAACACCAGGACGTACGCAGTTACTTAATTTTTTTCAAATTACCGAGGAACAACGCCTGGTCGATCTGCCTGGTTATGGCTACGCCCGCGTTAATGATCAAAGAAAAGAAGATTGGGAAGCCGTCATCTCTGATTATCTGCAAACCAGACATTCACTAAAAGGCTTAATTATTACGATGGACTGCCGCCATCCACTGAAAGAACGCGACGAGTTCATGCTTGCGTGGGCTGCGAATTATCAAATTCCAGTCTACATCCTGCTAACAAAAGCCGATAAACTAACCCGCCAGCAATCCTTAAAAGTTTTAAAAGAAACTCAACAGCGACTCATCATGCTAAACAACAGCAGCATTATCCAGCTTTTCTCCGCCACAAAAGGTACTGGGCTTGAAACTGCTCAACGCACCATTCTAAACTGGCTACGGCAAGAATAGACAACGATTTTTAGGTTCACATTTGATGCAGATCAATAGCGCTGGTTATAAGTTTTTTTGACCTCGGGGGCACAATATGATAAATAAAATGATTCTCAAAAAAATAATCGCGAGATTTTATGCCTTCACAACCGACTGAAATCACAGTTCGCGCGGTCCTATTGGCTATTGTATTAGCTGTTATTCTGGCAGCAGCCAATGCCTATCTGGGTCTAAAAGTAGGATTGACTATCTCAGCCTCTATTCCGGCGGCTATCCTTTCCATGGGTATTTTAAGGTTTTTCAAGAATCCATCGATTCTTGAAAATAATATCGTTCAAACCGGTGCTTCAGCCGGAGAAGCTGTTACAGCTGGAATGGCCTTCATGCTTCCTGCGTTAATCCTTCTCCATTATTGGCAACATTTTGATTACTGGCAAACCGTTTTTATTGCCTTAACTGGCGGTATTTTAGGCGTATTATTTTCTATCCCTTTACGACGGGTTTTATTAGCGGATGAAACCTTACGTTTCCCAGAAGGTACCGCTATAGGCCAAGTTTTAAAAATAAGCGCGGATACGAAAGGGAATCTCAAGGAGCTAGTGCAGGGAGGCGCACTAGGTGCCATTATTGCCTTGTTCCAAGGCGGCTTCCAAATCATAGCTGATAATGCACACGTATGGTTTAAAACTGAGAATAAATTTATTTACGGTTTTACCTTTGGTTTTGAACCTGCTCTCTTAGCCGCCGGTTATATCGTTGGCGTAGGTGTTGCGCTAAGTACCTTACTCGGAGTAGTGATTGGCTGGGTAGTCGGTGTCCCTATTTTCAGCTATTTACATCCTTTAGCCGCCAATACGGATGCTAATAGTTTGGCCATGAGCATTTGGCAGTCTGATATTCGCCCCATCGGTGTAGGAACGATGTTAGTCGGTGGTTTATGGACTATGGTGTTGCTTTTTAAGCCTATCATTAAAGGTCTGCATTCGTCATTTGCTTCTTTACAAGCCGTTAAAAAAAGTGGTTATGCCTCTTTACCAAAACATGAACGTGATATTCCTATTCACTACACCATCGCGTTATTAGCTGTTTTATTAATTCCATTGGGCTTTATTTTATTTAACTTTATTAGCCATCCTGCCCTTGGTTTAGGCTTACATTTACAAATCATTACCTTAAGCATCGGTGTCCTCTTTATTCTGATAACCGGCTTCTTTTTCTCTTCATTATCCGGTTATTTCGCAGGGCTTATTGGTAGCAGCCAAAGCCCTATCTCGGGTGTTTCCTTGTCTGTACTCTTATTGGCTTCCCTGATGTTATTAGGGCTCTTTCATTGGGCGCCCGGATTTACTGCAGATACCAAGCATTTACTTGAAGGCGAAGGTTTAGCGATCATTATAGGTGCCTTAGTGAGTACCAGTTGTGCGATTACCAACGATACCATTCAAGATTTAAAAGCCGGACAAATCGTTGGCGCAACGCCCTGGAAACAGCAAATAACATTAATACTTGGCGTTATCGTTTCAGCCTTAGTCTTAGCACCTACCTTAGACCTACTCTTTAATGCGTATGGTATCGGTGGAATTTCCCCTCCAGGACGCCACATGGATCCTTCACAAATGCTTTCAGCACCACAAGCAACTCTAATGGCAAATCTAGTAGCCGGTGCCTTTAATCATAATCTACCTTGGGGCTTAATCAGCATTGGTTTTCTTGTCGCTATAGGATGTATCTTGGTTGATAGATTTCTTCAACCTCGTGGCATGCGGTTACCGGTACTTGCCGTAGGTCTAGGGATTTATCTTCCACTCGATACATCTTCTGCTTTAATTTTTGGTGGGCTTGCTTCTTATTTCGTTGAACGAACCTTACACAAACAGCACCCTAATCAAACCGAAGAATCCGGTGACAAGCCAGCAAGACAACGTGGACTTACCTTAGCGTGTGGATTAGTGGCAGGTGCTTGTTTAATGGGTGTGGTGTTAGCTATTCCATTTACATTGGCGCAATCTACGGATGTATTACGTCTGATGCCTGCACACTTTTCAGGACTTGCAAGTATATTTGGCGTACTTTCAACATTGGGCGTTTTAGCTTGGATTTATAAAACAGTTTGTCAAAAAGTTAATTAAACATTAGCTCGGACAAAAGTTTTATTCAGCTTTGCACCGAATAAGTACAATAAAATTTATCCAATAGGACATATTGAAATTATCTATTTAACATTTTTTCAAGTTTTTCATATATACTGATTTAGTAAAAAATTAAAGGAACGTACTAATGAATATTTATGAAAAAGTACAACTGTATATAGCCTGTAGAATGGGCGATACTAAAATGGTAAAGTCTTTTATAGATAAAGGGGCTGATGTTAATTCAGCCGGGTTCTTGGGAAGAACACCATTACATGCTGCTAGTCAGTATAAACATATTAAAATTGTAAAGTTACTTCTAAACGAGGGTGCTGATCCTAACCAAGCGGATCGGGCTGGTATTACTCCACTGTATTCGGCTCTCTGTAGAGAACATACTATAATAATGGCTATGCTGATGCGTGATATGATTTTGAAAAAACAAATTAAACCGCGTTACGTTACAAAAGATAAAAAAGCTTCATACATGTGGGAAGATATTTCACAAAAAACTAAAAAATTATCTTCAAGATCACAACTCTTCAAAACTTCTAGAAACCCATCCGATACCCGACAGGGGGCTAATAATTCACTTACAACACCAGAAGCCAATCACGAAGCCATGTGCCAGGTGAACACGCAATACATGTCCAGGTAGGTTAGAAAGTATCTATGTGTATGGGTGAAGTTCTTATTTCTTACACACAATATCTCTATTGACAAACTAAAGAAATAAAACTACTTTCCCTTGAAATTCAGGGGAATAAACAACGTGTTCTCCCTCTAATCCAAAAATGGGGATAAGACACTGTGTCAAAGCTCTACAATCCTTTTTCGGTTAAGCACTCGATCAAAGGGTTCCCCAATAAATGGGACTTAATTGCTTTTATCATTGTGCTCGGCATGCTGGCGGCATTTGTGTGGGGCGGAAAACAAATGGCAGCCCCGTATCATATTGGGCAAACATTCCCTCTCACGTTAGATCCACATCAACTACCTAAATATGCGCTATTCACCGTACTGCGCTTATTTACCGCGATGGCTTTTGCGTTGCTATTTACCTTTACTATCGGAACCTTAGCAGCAAAAAATAAACGTGCGGCTAGTCTCATTATTCCCTGTATTGACGTTCTACAATCTGTTCCCGTTATAGGACTTTTATCGATTACTGTCGTGGGTTTTATTAAATTATTTCACGGCAGTCGTCTCGGCCCTGAAGCAGCGGCTATCTTTGCTGTATTCACCGCACAAGTTTGGAATATAACGCTTAGTTTTTATCAAAGCCTACGCTCCGTTCCTTTAGAACTCAAAGAAGCCGCCGATATGTTTCATCTCTCGGCTTGGCAGCGTTTTTGGCGAGTAGAAGTCCCTTTCAGTATTCCAGGATTACTCTGGAATATGATGTTGTCCATGTCGGGCAGTTGGATCTTTTTAATAGCGTGTGAAAGTATTTCGGTTAACAATCAAACGATTGTATTACCTGGTATAGGTTCCTATTTAGGTCTCGCTATTAGTCAATCCAGCATGCAGGGAGTCATTTATACCATTCTCACCATGCTGGTCGTTATATTATTGTATGACCAATTATTTTTTAGACCTTTACTGAATTGGTCCAAAAAATTTACTTTTGAACAACTAGGCCAAGAATCTGTCTCACGCTCTTGGATAACCATTCTTTTGCAACGTTCAAGTGGCATGAAACACATAAGCCAATTTTTTGCAAAATTAGGCGATCACATTGTCAATTTACGTGCCTTCAAACCTTCACAAACAATAAGAAAATATAAAAATACCCACTTAGAAACTGCCGTAAATATCACTTGGTATGTGGTTATTACCGCACTCATTTTTACTTCTTTATGGCTACTAATACAGTTTATAGTACGCCATATTTCATTGAGTGAAATACCTCATGTCCTATTTTTAGGAGCCATGACATCATTACGTGTTATTGCTGTTACCATCCTATGCAGTATCATTTGGGTTCCTATTGGCGTTTGGATAGGACTAAATAGACATGCCGCTAAAATTGTACAGCCTATTGCTCAATTTTTAGCAGCATTCCCAACGAATGTTTTATTTCCTATCGTTGTTATTCTCATCTTGAAATACCAGCTCAATGTTAATATATGGACAACGCCACTGATGTTACTAGGTACACAGTGGTATATTTTATTTAATATTATTGCAGGTGCTTCTGCTATACCCGAAGACTTAAAACAAGCAACCGCTAATTTTGGCGTGAAAGGCTGGCAATGGTGGCAGCGTTTAATTTTACCAGGAATTTTTCCTTACTGGATAACCGGCACAATAACGGCTGTGGGCAATTGTTGGAACACCAGTATCATTGCAGAAGTGGTTAGCTGGGGCGCTACAACGCTGACAGCCACCGGACTGGGTGCTTATATTGCACAATACAGTAAACTCGGTGACTTCCCCCGTGTCGCGCTGGGCATGGCCACGATGAGTATTTTTGTATTGGCTATGAATTATTTAATTTGGCGACCCCTTTATAATTTAGCTCAATCCCGTTATAAATTAGACTAAACAAAGCATTTAACATTGCAAATTCGCCTCTGCGAGTGTAAAGATTATAGATTATGCAAAAACAACCTATTTTTACCGTAAAAAACATTAGCAAGTCTTTTAAAAAGGCCGAACAACAAGAATTACTTGTCTTAGATAATGTTAATTTTGAACTCTATGAAGGTGAAATTGTTGCACTGCTTGGAAAATCAGGCTCTGGAAAATCCACACTATTACGCATCATTGCAGGTCTATCAGAACCCAGCAGCGGCACAGTAACCTACCGTGATCAACCGGTACAAGGACCTGTGTTTGGCATGACGATGGTCTTTCAAAATTTTGCCCTTTTACCTTGGTTAACCGTTTTAGAAAATGTTGAGCTCGGCTTAGAAGCCTTAGGCATTTCTCGTGACGAACGTAGAACCCGAGCATTAAAAGCTATCGATATTATAGGTTTAGATGGTTTTGAATCCGCTTTCCCTAAAGAGTTATCCGGCGGAATGCGTCAACGGGTGGGCTTTGCACGCGCACTCGTGGTTAATCCTGACATTTTATTAATGGATGAACCTTTTTCCGCGCTTGATGTGTTAACGGCAGAAAACCTTAAAAGCGACTTGCTTGATCTCTGGGAAACTAAGCAAACCGGCACGCGCGGCATTTTATTTGTGACACACAACATTGAAGAAGCCGTATTACTAGCGAACCGAATCATCGTTTTTGATAGTGATCCTGGCACTATTCGAGCAGAATTAAAAATTGATTTACTTTACCCACGTTCTGACCAAGACCCCGCCTTTAGAAAATTAGTGGATCAAATTTATTCTTTAATAACACGCCAAATGGATGAACGTAAAAAATTGTTGCATAAAGAACAACTCCCACGTATTACTGATATAGGCTATCGCCTTCCAGATGCTGATATTTCTGAGCTGAGTGGTTTACTTGAAACATTAGACGAAGCAGGCCACGAGGGACACATTGGTTTACCGGAGCTTTCTGAATCTTCACACTTAAATATCGACGATTTATTTCCCTTAACAGAAGTATTAGATATTTTAGGTTTTGCTTACGTCAACAATGGTGAATTAATTCTAACCGATGCCGGTAAATTATTTGCAAACGCCGATATTTTAGAGCGCAAAAAAATATTTGCCGCACATCTATTACGTTATGTACCGCTAGCTAAGCATATTCGCCAAGTTTTAGAAGAACGCATTACAGCGGGTCAACGCGCATCCAAAGATCGCTTTTTAAATGAATTAGAAGATTTCTTGAGTGAAAAAGAAGCAGAACGTGTACTACGTACAGTTATTGATTGGGGGCGTTATGCTGAATTATTTGCCTATTCGAATAACACTCGGATGCTCAGCCTCGAGAATCCAAACTAATAAAAGGTGGCACGATGAATGACAAAAAATTCTCTGAATCAGCACTCGAACTCATTAAAATCGAAGGGGCTGCTGTTAATAGCTTAGCAAAACGAATAGATGCCAACTTTGAGAAGGCGTGTGAGCTACTCTTCGACTGCCAAGGGCATATCATTGTCATCGGTATTGGTAAATCAGGCCATATAGGAAACAAAATTGCTGCCACGCTTGCAAGTACAGGTAGCCCTGCTTTCTTCATCCACGCAGCCGAAGCCAACCACGGTGATCTTGGCATGATCAACGCTAAAGATGTGGTTTTAGCACTCTCCTATTCGGGAGAAACGGATGAGCTGATCAGTATATTACCCACCTTAAAATTATTAAAAATTCCTTTTATTCTCTTAACAGGGAATCCTGACTCTACCTTAGCACAACAAGCCACCGTTTCTCTTGATATAGGCATTAAACAAGAGGCTTGCCCTTTGGGTTTAGCACCTACTTCAAGCAGCACTACCATGTTGGTTATGGGTGATGCGCTAGCAATCTCATTGCTGAATGCGCGCGGATTTACCCACGAGGATTTTGCGAAGGTTCACCCTAAAGGTCGATTAGGCCGGCGCTTGTTGTTAAAAGTCGCGGATATTATGCAGTCGGGCGCTGCAATCCCCCAGGTACAATCAGGCACGCCCATCATTGATGCCTTATTAGAAATATCACAAAAACGTCTTGGCATGACGACCGTCACTAAAAATGGGCAGCTTTTAGGTGTTTTTACGGATGGTGATCTAAGGCGTACCATCGATCAAGGTTTAGATTTACACACCACCCTGATTGATAAAGTCATGAGCTCTAATTGTAAAACGATAAGCGCCAATCAACTTGCAACAGAAGCCTTACGCCTTATGGAGAATAACAAGATCACCACCTTAGTGATCGTTGACGATACAAAAAAACCCCTTGGCGTTATTCATATTCATGATATTCTGGCAAAAGGTATTAAATAGCAGCTAACATTTCACCATATTCATTTTAACTAGAAAAATTGCTGTGGGTATACTCACAGCAATTGGATTTTTGGCAAGGCGCCGCGAAAATGAGCAACCGGAGTGTATATAACATACATGAGGATTGCGAGTTGAGCGGCAACGCAGCAAAAAATTTAAGTGCGAAGAGTATATATGTTTTCTAAAACACTATTCATTAATCTCATCCTCGCCGCAATGATCTTATTGGGTACTTGGTATACCTGGCAGCAGTTAACCCGAAGTACCAACGCCTTTACAGAGCGGCATCAACCCGACACCTATGCCACCCAAGTCACTATGTTTCACACGGATGCTGACGGGAATCTACATGATCAATTAAAAACGCCTTTATCTATTCACTATCCTCTAGACGATAGTATTTCGCTTGCGACTCCGTTATTCAATTTGTTCTTAAAAAACAACGAAACATGGGATCTTTCAGCTAAATATGGAAAACTAAAAGAAAGTAATGATCACTTACAGCTTTGGGATAATGTAAAACTGGTACAAAAAAAAGGTTCTAATACGAATATTTCATCCACCTTAACGACTTCTATTTTAAACATTAATCTTAAAGAAAAAACGGCAGATACTTCTGAACCTGTTGTCATCACACAAGCCAATCAAGTGCTTAATGCAGTAGGGCTACATGCCGATTTTAATACAAAAACCATCCAACTTTTATCCCAAGTCAAAGGACAGCTCAAACCTACTAAAAGTAAGTGAGGTTTTATTAGATGCAGGAATGCAATGATTTACGACGGGTAATTAATAAGAAATTTTATTTAATATTCACGTTATTCACGTTAGTTTTTTTCTATCCCTACGCCTATGCAAACATTGATAACCAACAAGACATCAATGTTGAAGCCGATAGCTTACAATTTAATAATGAGACCAAGGTGGGTGTCTACCAAGGACATATCAAAGTAACACAAGGAAGCCGCATCCTTACCGCTGACCATGCCACCAGTTATTCTAACCAAGCAGGGGAAATTGTTAAGATTATTGCCTCAGGACATCCCGCGGTTTACCACGCCCTTATCTTTCATAAACACCCTAAGTTAATTGCTACTGGAAACACTATCTATTATTATCCCTTAACAGATTACCTAGAGGCCGTAGGGGATGCACAGATTATTCAAGGCCAAAACCATTTTCAAGGCCCACAAATTAACTATGACTTTAAGAAAAAAACCGTAGCCTCTCCCTTATCAAAAGAAGGACATACCCAAATTACATTGGCTCCACTTCAAGCACTGCACTCATGAGTAACAAACTACAAGCCATCAACTTAGCAAAACGTTACCACACCCGTGTTGTCGTTAAAAACGTCTCCCTGGAAGTAGAACCCGGTGAAGTAGTGGGCTTATTGGGCCCCAATGGTGCAGGGAAAACAACCAGTTTTTATCTGATCGTTGGCTTAGTTGAAAGTGCACAAGGTAAAATCTTACTCAATAATAGGAATATTACCCACCTCCCTATGCATACACGCGCGAAAGCCGGCATAGGCTATTTACCGCAAGAGCCCTCTATATTTCGCAAATTAACGGTGGCTGATAATATTCTTGCTATCCTGCAATTACGTAAAGATCTCAGTAAAGAGCAACGTAAGCAGCATCTAGAAAATTTATTGCATGAATTTCATATTACCCATGTACGCGATACCCTCGGTATCAGCTTATCCGGCGGCGAGCGGCGACGTGTGGAAATTGCACGTGCTTTGGCCATGGAACCTAAATTCATGTTGTTAGACGAGCCCTTTGCGGGTATTGACCCCATTTCTGTTGTAGATATTAAACGTATGATTACCCATCTTAGTCATCGGGGGATTGGAGTATTAATTACTGACCACAATGTTCGAGAAACCCTAACGATTTGTAAACGAGCTTATATTGTCAGTGAAGGGGAAACGATCTATGCCGGCACACCTAAAGAAGTATTGAATAATCAACGCGTAAGGGAGGTTTATTTAGGCCACGAATTTGACCTCTAGATCCAACAATCCCCTTCAGCGCTTCCTGTTTTCCCTACTCAAGCTACGATATACTAAAGCAACGTGAAAATTATATTTTATAACACTTAAAATCATATAGGGGTTGTTAATGCAAATTACTATTACAAATGATGGCATAGAAGTAACGGATGCATTGAAACAGCACATATTGGATAAATTTAAACGCTTAGATCACATCCTCACTAAAGCAACGTCTATACATATCACCCTAAGTATAGAAAACTTAGAACAGGTCGCTAAAGCGCTCGTACACGCGCACGGCACAGAATTTTATGCGCGTGCCGAGTCTAAAGATTTATATAGCGCCGTTGATGATTTGATTGATAAAATTGAATTGCAGGTCAATAAACACAAACAAAAAGAAAAGGAAAAACGACACGATAGGTCAGAAAAATTCGATAACGGCTATACTGACGAAGAACTCTGAATCTAAGCATAAAACGACATTTATACTTATTTTTTTATCGAGGCTATTGTGCAACTAAACTCTTTAACGGCAATATCCCCTGTTGATGGGCGTTATCACGGCAAAGTCGCCGAATTACGCCCTTTATTTAGTGAGTATGGATTATTTCGCTTTAGAGTTTTGATCGAAATTCGATGGTTACAGGCGCTTGCAAACCATGACTCGATTAAGGAAGTTGGGCCTTTTTCAGAAAAAACCAACAAACAACTCAATGCCATTATTAAAGAATTTGATGAACATGACGCACAACAGATTAAAAAGTTTGAAGCAACCACAAACCATGATATCAAGGCCATTGAATATTTTTTAAAAGAAAAAATAAAAAACAATTCCGAACTTAAAAATAGCAGTGAATTCATTCATTTTGCGTGTACATCCGATGATATTAATAATCTCGCCTACGCTTTGATGCTTAAAGAAGCCAGTGAAAGCTGTCTGACTCCCTCTATTCAAACCCTGATCACGCAATTAAAGAGTTTAGCGAAAAAATATGCTTCTTTTCCCATGCTTGCTCGTACCCATGGACAAGCCGCTGTACCAACCACCATGGGTAAAGAATTGGCCAATTTTGCGGCACGTTTAACGACACAACTTGAACTGTTCTCTCAAGTTAAACTACGCGGCAAATTCAACGGCGCTATTGGCAACTACAACGCACACCGTATTACCTATCCCGACATCGATTGGCCTGAAATTTCCAAACAATTCGTTGAAAGCTTAGGATTAACTTGGAATCCTTACACCACACAAATCGAATCGCACGATTCCATTGCTGATTATTGTGATGTCCTTAAACACATCAATACTGTTTTAATTAACCTTTCCGCTGATATGTGGGGATATATTTCATTAGGTTATTTTAAACAAAAGTCTAAGGCCGAAGAAACAGGTTCTTCGACAATGCCACATAAAATTAACCCTATCGATTTTGAAAATGCTGAAGGTAATCTTAGCCTTGCTAATAGCTTATACGAGCATTTTTCCCGTACTTTACCCGTCTCACGTTGGCAACGAGATTTAAGAGACTCTACTTTACTACGTAATTTAGGGGTTGCACTTGCGCATAGCTTAATTGGCTATAAAAGCCTATTAAGTGGTTTGGAAAAAATTGAGCTTGATACCGCGAAATTAACCGAAGATTTAAATCAACATTGGGAAATCTTATCCGAAGCGATCCAAACCGTTTTGAGAAGGTATGGCAGCGAAATGCCTTACGAAAAATTAAAAGCATTAACGCGTGGAAAAAAAATTAATCAAGAATCCCTACACCAGTTCATTCATGGACTCGATCTACCTGAAAACGTAAAACAACAATTACTAGCGCTAACACCTACCAATTATTTAGGGTATGCGATTGAATTAGCACAGCAACTCTAACTAAACTGAGTTACTCAAGGATCTTATGAGTGTAAACTGTTCTAATAAGTTACTCCTTGCCTTCATTCGATGAGACAAGGAAAGCAATGCACAGTCGAAGAACCCGCGAAAGGCGCGCGTTGACGGGCGAAGCAGGAAACGCACCGCGCCGTAGAGTCGATTTGTGGGAGCGAGGTGCGCACTGACCCAGAATGGACCAGTGCGTCGCGGACGTAGGACGATCGCGGCTTAATTTCAGTCGTGTCATGCGAATTAATTTCGGAGACAGGATAGCCGAAATTTTTCATGAGCATAGCGACTCACTTGAATG
>Ga0075364_10000245_pt1 | contig 26164 bp, 29 predicted proteins | sample EndMetdeltDD1764_FD_71517 | JGI IMG/M metagenome (GOLD analysis project Ga0075364, IMG submission 71517) | Populus endosphere microbial communities from Tennessee, USA - Endosphere MetaG P. deltoides DD176-4 | ecosystem: Host-associated > Plants > Roots > Endosphere | place: USA: Tennessee... | reverse complement strand
CCATGGCCGCCAGCCGCCGCGGCCACTCGGAAAGCGCCGCCTCCAGGAACTCCCGCGAGGCGCGCCAATGTTCGGCGAGGTCGGCGTCCACCAGTTCGGCCAGCCGATCGCCCGCCTCGATCTCCTCGATCTGCAGGCTGTCGAAGAAGCTGCCCAGGGCGTCGGCCAGCTCCAGGGCCTGGGCGGCGGAGATCTGCGGGTCGGCCAGCAGGTCGCGATGGTCGGAGACCAGCCGGGTCAGCTGGAAGCGCCGGCGCAGGGGCTCGATGGCGGCGGGCAGGTCCAGCGACAGGTCGCCCGGCTCGAAGGGCGGCTCGCCCTCGTCCAGGTCGCCGACGGGACGCATCTGCGGCGGCAGGACGGCGCGGCCGCCGGCCGCGGCGACGAAGGCGTCGGCCAGCGCGCGGGCGCCCCGCCGCGTGGGGGTCAGGACCGTGGCCTGGGACAGGGCTTCGGGGCCCAGGGGCGAGAGCGCCTCGAAAAGCCCGCGCGCCAGGTCCTCGGCGAACGGCCGGTGCGCCGGGATCGTGAACCAGCGCGGACCGGGCTCGCCGAAGAGGCCGCTCACCGAAGCCTGGCCTCGGCCGCGTCGCGGGCGGCGGGATCGCCCACATGCATCCAGAAGGCGTCCATGGCCGCGCCGCAGAGCCGACCCTGGGCCTGCAGCCGATGCCAGGTGGGGACGATGGAGAACGGCCCGGTCTTGGGCTCGCTGTCGAGGATCTGGGGCTTGAGGATGCCAAAGCCGACGTTGGCGAAGGGGGTCACCACGTCTGGCGAGGTGGAGTGGGTCAGCCGGCCGGCCTCGTCCATCAGGAAGCCCTGCGGCCCCTCGAAGCCCAGGCCCTGGCCTCTTGGGACCAGCAGCAGCAGGAGGTCCATCCGCTCAGGATCCCAGGCGCGCTTGAGGGTCTCCAGCGGCGGGGTCGCCCCGCCGTTCCAGAGGCTGTCGATGTTGGCGACGAAGATCGGGTCATCACCCAGGAGCGGCCTGGCGTGCTGGATGCCGCCGCCAGAATCCAGCAGCCGCTCGCGCTCGTCGGAGACCAGCACCTCGATGTCGCGGCGGGCGGCCAGGTGGCGCTCCATCTGGTCGGCGAAGTGGTGCACGTTGACCACGGCGCGGCGCACGCCCGCGGCGGCCAGCTCGTCCAGCACCCGGTCGATCAGGCTGCGGCCGGCCACCTCCACCAGGGCCTTGGGCCGGGTGTCGGTCAGCGGCCGCATGCGGGTGCCCAGGCCCGCGGCCAGCACCATGGCGGTGGTGGGGCCAGGCGCTTGCGTCACGCGCGGTGCTCGGGCGCGACGTGGCGGTCGAACCAGGCCTTCAGGCCGGTGAGCTGCGGGTCCAGCAGGTTGCGCTCCAGGTAGCGCCAGGTGCGCGGCATGTAGGCCTGGTACTGTTCCCGCCCCGCCAGCGCCTGGCGGGCGAAGACGCGGCCCAGGATGCGCGCGGCGTTGGAGGCCGCGAGCGCGCGGTAGTCCGCCAGGAAGGCCTCGCGGTCCAGCTCGGGCCGCGCATCCAGGAAGCGTTCGAGCATGGCGGCCTCCAGCTCGGGGGCGACGTCGCGCCGGGCGTCCTGCAGCAGGTGGGTCAGGTCCCAGGCCGGATGGCCGCGCAGCGCGTCCTGGAAGTCCAGGAGGCCCACCCGCGCCGCGCCCTGCCGCCCCGGCAGCCAGAGCAGGTTCTGGGCGTGGTAGTCGCGGTGGGTGAAGACGCTCGCGCCCGCGTCCCCCCTGGCGAACACCGGCGCCCACAGGGCGTCCCATTCGGCCACCGCGTCGGGCGAAGGCTGCGGCGCCCCGCTGAACCTGGGCCACCATTCCAGGAAGGTGTCGGTCCCGACCTTCAGGGCCAGCTTGTCGTAGGCCTGCAGCGGCCAGGCCGCGCCGTCCGCCTGGAGGACGTCTGGCGGGGTCTCGCCCTGGAGCCTCGCCTGGACGTCCACCGCCGCCTCGTAGAGCGGTCGTTCGTCCTCGCCGCCTTCGATCAGGCTGGCGAACAGGCCATCCCCCAGGTCTTCCAGCACCGCGAGGCCCGCTTCGGCGTCATGGGCCAGGATCCTGGGCGCCGAGAGGCCCTGGTCGCGCAGCCAGCCGGCCACGGCGACGAAGGCGGCCACCGAGCCCGCGGCCAGGCGGGAGGCGGCGTTGTAGCCGAGCGCCAGGCGGGTCTCCTCGCTGGCGCCGGGGGGGCTGATCACGCTCTCCACGGCCGGCGGCTGGTCCATGAAGATCAGCGGTTGCCCGGTGGCCGTCGTCAGGCGCTCGTAACGGCGCGTCGAGGCGTCGCCGCTCAGCGGGACGCGCATAGCCTCGCCCCAGCCGTGGCGGGCCAGGAAGTCGGCCTTCAGCGCCTCACGATCCTGATCCAAGCTCCCGTCCCTTCCACGCGCCATGGCCGGCGAGGCTGGCCGCCCGCGTCTCGCCTTCCTGCGAAGGCGCGATGACTACATCGAGTCGGTCGCCCGGCAGGCGGCCCCCCAGCCGCTCCGGCCACTCGATCACCACGGCCCCCTCGTCAAGGGCTTCGTCGAGGCCGACCTCATAGGCCTCCGCGGGCGAGGCGAGGCGATAGAGGTCGAAATGGGCGACCTTCAGCCGCGGGCCCTCGTAGAATTGCGCCAGGGTGAAGGTGGGGGACGGGACCTCCTCATTGGGCGTGGTGAGCGCCCGCACCAGGGCGCGGGCCAGCGTCGACTTGCCCGCGCCCAGCGGCCCGGAGAGGCACACCGCCTCGCCCGGCCGCAGCGCCTTGGCGATGGCGACGCCCAGGGCCTGGGTGGCGGCCTCGTTGGGCAAGATCAGCGTCCGCCCGCTCATGCGAAGGCCTGGTCCGGGTCGGCCGGCAGGGTGTGCTCGACATAGGCTTTCAGGCGCGGCGTGACGACGGCGGCCTCGCCGGCGAGCGCCTCGGCCGGAATCGGCGGGCCGACGATCAGGCGGAAACGCCGGCCGCGCTTGTTGAGCAGTTCATGGAACAGGGTCACGTCGCGCAGCTCGCTGGAAAAGCCGTGGAACAGGTGGAAGAGGGTCGACCAGGGCCCCGCCACATGGATCGGCAGGACCGGGGCGCCGTGGCGGCGCGCCACAGAGACGGCGGTGGGCGTCCAGGCGGGGTCGGAGAGCCAGCCGCCGGGCTGTCGCCGGGCGATCCGCCCCGCGGGGAACACCACCAGGGCGCGGCCGGCCTCGAGCACGGCCTTGGTGGCCTCCAGGGTGCGCCGCGCGCCCTCCCGCGAGCGCTTGGCCTGCACCCATTCCACGGGGATCAGCACCTCGCTCAGGCGCGGGCTGACGCGCAGGGCGTCGGCGTTGGCGTAGAAGGCCAGGTCCGGCCGGATGGGGCGCAGGGCGTCCAGCACCGCCACCCCGTCGGCGATTCCGGTGGGATGGTTGCAGACCACCACCAGCGGTCCGGTCCGGGGGATGCGCTCTGCGAAGCGCATGTCGACGCGCAGCGAAAGCGTCTGCGAGACATGGGCCAGGGCCTGCGCGCCGCTGAGGGGCGCGATCGCGTCGGCCATGGCGCGGGCCTTGCGGTAGTCCAGCAGGGCGTAGAGCGCCGGGCGCAGCAGGGGCCATAGCGGGCCCCCGGCCAGGGTGGGCGCGCGCTCGGCGATCAGCTCGTCGACGATGTGCCTTTGCCGGGCGGCCAGCCGGTCGGACGTGAGCGCGGTCATCGGCGCCGAAGATGCGCCGCGCTGGCGTGCCGGGGCAAGCGCCGGACGCCCCCTCCGTCTCGGCCCTGCGCGCCGATCCACCTCCCCCGCAAGCGGTGGAGGCGTTAAGCCAAATTGCTCCACCGCTTACGGGGGAGCTGTCGCCGAAGGCGACTGAGAGGGCGTGCGGCGCACGGTTCCTCGCCCGCCCCCCTTGAATTCTGGCGCCGGCATCAAGACTTCTGCATCGCCGGCCAGGGCCGGCAGGGCTAAAACACCACCATCCCCAGTGGAGCTCGGACGAGGGTCCCCATGCTGCGATGTCGCCATCTTGTAGGCCTGCCGAAACCGGCCTGACGCAGCTTCGACGCGCGCACGTCATCATGGCGTCGCGCTCCTACCCTAGAGACCACACGCGAAGGGCCACTCGACCCTTCGATGGATTGGGAGCTACCAAAATGGCTCTGACGATTTCCGTCGTCCCCGTCGGGGACGGCTGGGCCGTGCGCTCGGACGGCTTCGACAACGACATGCTGTTCCAGGCCGGCGCCAAGGCCGAACTGGCCGCCCGGGACCTCGCGAGGCGTTCGGCCGACGGCGGCCGGGGCGCGGAGGTCGCCATCTTCCTGCGCGACGGGGCGCTGGCGGGGCGCTTCGTCTATCCGGCCATGGACCGCGAGCTGGAGCTGATCTCCGCCTGAGCCGGCGCGCCCCGCCGCCTTGCGTCGGCGGGATGACGTCGCTAGGGGCGGGAGATGGCCTCCGACCTGCAAGCCGCCTACGACCTGCGCCTGGCGATGGGCGAGATCCGCCCGGACCCGGCCCAGGCCGACGGCCTGGCCGCGCTCGTGCGCCTGCAGGACGACCTTTCCCGCGCTCCGGCGGGTCGGGGACTGTTCCGCAAGCGCGAGGCGGTCTCGCAGCGCGGGGTCTACCTCTGGGGTCCGGTGGGGCGGGGCAAGTCCATGCTGATGGACCTGTTCTTCGAGACCGCGCCGGTGGAGGCCAAGCGGCGCACCCACTTCCACGTCTTCATGGGCGAGGTCCATCGGCTGATCGACGCCTGGCGCAAGGGGGACGCGGCCGCCCGCAAGGCGCGTTTCGGCCAGGCGAAGGGCGATGATCCGATCCCGCCGGTGGCCGACGTCATCGCCCGGGAGGCGTCCCTGCTCTGCTTCGACGAGCTGCAGGTCACCGACATCGCCGACGCCATGATCCTGGGCCGGCTGTTCGAGGCCCTGTTCGCCCGGGGCGTGACCCTGGTGGCCACCTCCAACCGCGTGCCGGACGAGCTCTACAAGGACGGCATCAACCGCCAGCTCTTCGTCCCCTTCATCGAGATGCTGAAGCAGCGGCTGGAGATCGTCGCGGTGGCCGGCGGCCACGACTGGCGGATCGACCGGCTGCGGGCGGCGGGCACCTGGTTCTCGCCGCTCGATCCGGACAATGAGCGCAGCTTCGAGGCCCTGTGGCGGGAGATGCTGGGCGGCCAGGAGGAGGTGGGCGCCGAGCTGGAGGTGCTGGGCCGCAAGATCACCCTGCCGCACGCCGCCGGCGGCCTGCTCAGAGCCAGCTTCGCCAGCCTCTGCTCGGTGGCGCTGGGCCCCAACGACTATCTGGCGATCGCGGGCGCCTTCCACACCATCTTCCTGGCCGACGTGCCCAAGCTCACCCCCGCCCGCCGGGAGGAGGCCCGCCGCTTCGTCACCCTGGTGGACGCCCTTTACGAAGCCCACACCCGCACCATCGTCCTGGCGCAGGCCGAACCGATCAAACTCTACCCGGAGGGCGACGGCGCCTTCGAGTTCGAGCGCACGGCCTCGCGCCTGCAGGAGATGCGCTCGGCGAGCTGGCTGGAGGAGCGCTGAGCCTTGCGCCCGGCGGCCGCGCCGCTATCCATGCGCCCCGCCCTTCCGTGGAAGGGAAAGCTTGGAGGGACGAATGAAGGCGGTGATCCCGGCGTTTGCGCGCAAGTCGCTGGAGGACCAGCTTCCGCCGTCCGTGCAGGCCGTCTGGCCGGCCACGGCGGAGGAGGCCATGGCGGCCATGCCGGGCGCCGAGATCGCCTGGCTGGACGTGCCGGGCCTGGACCGCAACGCCGCCATCCGCGCCAGCGAGACCCTGCGCTGGATCGTCGGCTCCCAGGCCGGCCTGGACGAGCTCGACACCGCCCTGATGGCCAAGCGCGGGATCATCATGACGAACGGCTCGGGCCTCACCGCCATCGCCGTGGCCGAGTACGCCGTCATGGGCATGCTGGTGGCCGCCAAGCGCTATGACGAGGTGGTGCGCCACGCCGACCGCCACGCCTGGCCGGCCCGCCCGCCCGGCCGCGGCGAGCTGGACGGCGCCAGCGCCCTGATCATCGGCATGGGCGCCATCGGCCAGGCGGTGGCCGACCGGCTGAAGGGCTTCAACACCACCGTCACCGGCGTCACCCGCTCGGGCCGCGAAGGGACCCTGACGCCCGACGCCTGGCGCGCCCGGCTGGGGGACTTCGACTATGTGGTGCTGGCGACCCCGGTGACCCAGGAGACCCAGGCGATGATCGGCGCGGCGGAACTGGCCGCCATGAAGCCCAGCGCCTGGCTGGTGAACGTCGGCCGCGGCGCCCTGGTGGACCAGCCCGCGCTGATCGAAGCCCTGAAGGCCGGGACCATCGCCGGCGCCTTCCTCGACACGGTGACGCCCGAGCCGATGCCGGCGGACGATCCGCTGTGGGACGCGCCCAATGCGCTCATCACCATGCACATGTCGGGCTACAGCCAGTCCAGCCTGCGCCGGCGGGCGGTGGAGCTGTTCCTCGAGAACCTGGCCGCCTACCAGGCCGGCCAGCCGATGCGCAACGTGGTGGACCTCAGCGTCGGCTACTGAGCCGCCTCGAACCGCAGCGCCTCGGCCAGCGCGTGGGGCCGGGTGATCATCACCTGGTGGCCGGCGTCGATGCGCACCCGGCGGTCCACCTTCAGGCGCCCGGCGAAGGCCTCCTGCCAGGCGGGCACGAGCGCCAGGTCGCTCAGGCAGACGATGTAGGTGGCGGGGACCGCGCCCAGGTGGTCGTAGCTCCAGCGTGACTCGGTCATGGTCTGGGCCGGCCAGGCGTCGGAGCCGAGCCGGCCCATGAAGGCGTCGGCCCCGTCGGGCGACATGTCGTTGCAGAAGACGGCGCGAAGCTGGGCCGCCATGTCCTTGGGGGGCTCGCTGGGCGGGGCGGACGGCGCGTCGCTTGCGAGCGAGCGGCCCATCTCCATCACGTTCTCCCCGTCCAGCGGCGCGACGGCGGTGACATAGACCAGGCGGCGGAACAGGTCCGGGCGTATCCTGGCCATGTGCGGCAGCACGGTCCCGGCCTGGGAGTGGCCGGCGATCACCACGTCGCGGAAGCCGGCGGCCTCGATCTCCCCCACCAGCTCGGCGGCGATCTCCTCCGCGCCCCAGGTCTCGACGCGGCCGCGCTTGGTCCCGCAACCCGGCGCGTCCAGGGCCAGCGCGCGGCCAAAGCGCCCGCGGGTCTGGGCCTCGAGCGCGGCGATGGTGTCCGACCACACCCAGCCGCCCTGGCCCATGCCGTGCAGGAAGACGTAGTCCGCGGTCTCGGTCATCCGGGCCTCTTCATAAGGAATGCGGCGCGACCTTCGCAGGCCGGCCCCGCGGTGGGCAAGCGATCAGGCCGCCTTGAGGCTCTCCACCAGTTCGCGGGCGTAGAGGCCAAGGCCGGCCAGGCTGCGCACGCAGATGCGCAGTTCGCGCAGCGCCCAGTCGTCGGCCAGGTCCACGACGCCCAGCTTCATGGTCTTCACGGCTCGCGCCGCGGTGGTCTTGGGGACCACGCCCACGCCCACCCCGCATTCCACCAGCCGGCAGACCCCGTCGAAGCTGCGGAGTTGCACCCGCAGGCGCAGCGGCCGGCCCTCGCGGGCGGCCTTGGCGGCCAGGAACCGCTGCAGGGAGCTGGACCGCTCCAGCCCGACGAAATCGTGCTCCAGCACCTCGGCGAAGCCGACCTCGCTGCGGCCGGCCAGGGGATGGTCGGCGGCGGTCACCACCACGAAGCGGTCGGAGCGGAAGGGGAAGGTCTCCAGGGCGCCCATGTCCACGGTGCCCGCGACGATGCCCACATCGCCCACGCCCTCGGCGATCAGGCCGACGATCTCGTCGGAGAGCCGCTCCTCCAGGTCCACGCTGACGTGGGGGTGGCGCGCCAGGAAGTCGGAGAGCGCCTCGGGCAGGAATTCGGCCAGGGCGTTGGTGTTGGCCAGCAGGCGCACCTCGCCCGAGAGGCCGCCGGCGAAGGCGCCCAGATCCTCCCGCATGCGGGCGTTCTGCGCCAGGATCGCGCGGGCGTGGCGCAGCAGGGTGCGGCCGGCCTCGGTGGGCGTGACCCCCTGGCGGGAGCGGGCCAGCAGGCGCGCGCCCAGCGCCTCCTCCATGCCGCGGATCCGCGTCGAGGCCGCGCCCAGCGCCAGCGCGCTCTTCTCGGCGCCGGCGGTGATCGAGCCGGCGTCGACCACTTCGCAGAACAGCTTCAGGTCGGTGAGGTCGAAGCGCATGGGACGGATCAATCCTTCGTAATCGACGAAGGAACCCTACAGCAAACACGCATTGCGCCAAGGCGCGGCCTGGGCGACTGGTTCCGGATCGGCGAAGGTCGCGCGCGGTTCGCGCCGGGCTTCGTTGACACCCCGCCCGCTGGGCCTAAAAGCGGCGCGGGCGAAGCGGCTCAAGGGGACGGATGCGAATGAGCGAGGCGGGCAAGACGGTGCGCGAGCGGCCGATGTCGCCGCACCTTTCGATCTGGCGCTGGCACCTCACCATGGCGACCTCGATCTGCCATCGGGTGAGCGGGGTGGCGCTCTACGTCGGCGCCCTGATCCTCGCCGGCTGGGCCGTGGCGCTGGCCCAGGGGCCCGCCGCCTACGCCTGCTACAAGGGCCTGCTGGCCTCGCCGCTGGGCCTGGTGGTGATGTTCGGCCTGACGCTCTCGACCTTCTATCACCTGGCCAACGGCATCCGGCACCTGGTGTGGGACGCCGGGCACGGCCTGGACGTGAAGTCCGCCAACGCCAGCGGGGCCTTCGTCTTCGCCTTCGCCGTGGTCGCCAGCCTGGCGATCTGGGCGATCGCCCTCATGATCGGAGCGGTCTGATGGCCAGCTATCGCACGCCGCTGTCGCGGGCCCGCGGCCTGGGCGCCGCCAAGCACGGGGTCGGCACCTGGATCGGCGAGCGCGTCAGCGCCCTGGCGCTGGTCCCGCTCACCCTCTGGGGCGTCTACGCCGCCCTGCGCATCGCCGCCGGCGGCTACGACTTCGCCGTCGCCTGGGCGCGCGATCCGGTCAACGCCACCCTGATGGTGCTGCTGCTGGCCGTCAGCTTCTGGCACATGCAGGCGGGCCTTCGGGTGGTCATCGAGGACTACATCCACACCACGCTCGGCAAGTCCGCCCTGCTGATCCTCAACCTCTTCGTTTGCGTGCTCGCGGGCGCGCTCTCGATCTTCTCGATCCTGAAGGTCGCCTTCACGGTCGGAGCCTCCTGAACGCCATGGCTGCTTATCAATTCATCGACCACAAGTTCGACGTCGTCGTCGTCGGCGCCGGCGGCTCGGGCCTTCGGGCGGCGCTGGGCTGCGCCCAGGCGGGCCTCAAGACCGCCTGCATCTCCAAGGTGTTCCCGACCCGCTCGCACACGGTGGCGGCGCAGGGCGGCATCTCCGCGAGCCTTGGCAACATGGGCGAGGACGACTGGCGCTGGCACATGTACGACACCGTCAAGGGGTCGGACTGGCTGGGCGACCAGGACGCCATCGAATACCTCTGCCGCAACGCTCCGGCCGCGGTCTACGAGCTGGAGCACTGGGGCGTGCCCTTCTCGCGCACGGACGAGGGCAAGATCTACCAGCGCGCCTTCGGCGGCATGACCCGCAACTATGGCGAGGCGCCGATCCAGCGCACCTGCGCGGCGGCCGACCGCACCGGCCACGCCATGCTGCACACAATGTATGGGCAGAGCCTGGCGCACGACACCGAGTTCTTCATCGAGTACTTCGCCCTCGACCTGATCATGGACGAGGGCGTCTGCCGGGGCGTCACCGCCTGGAAGCTGGACGACGGCAGCCTGCACCGCTTCCAGGCCCAGCAGGTGATCCTGGCCACCGGCGGCTACGGCCGGGCCTATTTCTCCTGCACCAGCGCCCACACCTGCACGGGCGACGGCAACGCCATGGCGCTGCGCGCCGGCCTGCCGCTGCAGGACATGGAGTTCGTGCAGTTCCACCCCACCGGCATCTACGGCGCGGGCTGCCTGATCACCGAGGGCGCGCGCGGCGAGGGCGGCTACCTCACCAACTCCGAGGGCGAGCGCTTCATGGAGCGCTATGCGCCGAGCGTTAAGGACCTGGCGCCCCGGGACATGGTCAGCCGGGCCATGACCATCGAGATCCGCGAAGGCCGCGGGGTGGGTCCCAAGAAGGACCACATCTTCCTGCACCTGGACCACCTGGACCCGAAGATCCTCGCCGAGCGCCTGCCGGGCATCTCCGAGAGCGCCAAGATCTTCTCCGGCGTCGACGTGACCAAGGAGCCGATCCCGATCCTGCCGACCGTGCACTACAACATGGGCGGCATCCCCACGAACTTCTTCTCCGAGGTGGTGACCCGCGAGGGCGACGATCCGGACAAGGTGGTGCCGGGCCTGATGGCGGTGGGCGAGGCGGCCTGCGTGTCGGTGCACGGGGCCAACCGTCTGGGCTCCAACAGCCTGATCGACCTGGTGGTGTTCGGCCGCTCGGCCGCCCTGCGCTGCGCTGAGACCATCAAGGCCGGCGAGAAGCAGCCCGAGCTGAAGCCGGCCATGACCGACGGCCACCTGGCCCGCTTCGACAAGCTGCGCAACGCCAGCGGCGGGACCACCACCGCGGCGCTCCGGCTGGAGATGCAGAAGACGATGCAGGAGGACGCGGCCGTCTTCCGCACCGGCGAGACCCTGGTCAGCGGCGTCAAGCGGCTGCAGGCGGTGCACGACAAGCGCGCCGACCTGGGCGTCAGCGACCGCGGCATGATCTGGAACACCGACCTGATGGAGACCCTCGAGCTCGACAACCTGATCGGCCAGGCGGCGGTGACGGTGAACGGCGCGGCCAACCGCACCGAGAGCCGCGGCGCCCACGCCCGCGAGGACTTCCCCGACCGGGACGACAAGACCTGGATGAAGCACACGCTCGCCTGGTTCGACGACGCCACCGGCAAGGTGAGGATCGACTACCGCCCGGTGCACAACTTCACCATGACCAACGACATCGCCTACATCCCGCCCAAGGCGCGGGTGTACTGAGCAGGTAGGAACGCGCCCCCATGGTCGAGCTTCGGCTGCCCAAGAACTCCCGCGTCGTCCGCGGCAAGCACCACCCCGCTCCGGCGGGCGCGGGGAAGACCAAGACCTTCCGCGTCTACCGCTACGACCCGGAGACCGCCGGCAATCCGCGCTGGGACACCTATGAGGTGGACGTCGAGGCCTGTGGCCCGATGGTCCTGGACGTGCTGATCCACATCAAGAACACCATGGACCCGACGCTGGCCTTCCGCCGGTCGTGCCGGGAGGGCGTCTGCGGCTCCTGCGCCATGAACATCGGCGGGCGCAACACCCTGGCCTGCACCCACGGCTGGGAGGAGGTTCCCGGCAAGGACGTCGCCATCAGCCCGCTGCCGCACATGCCGGTGGTCAAGGACCTGGTGCCGGACATGACCCTGTTCTACGCCCAGTACGCCTCCATCGAGCCCTGGCTGCACACCAAGACGCCCGAGCCGCAGAAGGAGTGGGTCCAGTCGCCCGAGGACCGCCAGAAGCTGGACGGCCTCTATGAGTGCATACTCTGCGCCTGCTGCTCGACCTCCTGCCCCAGCTACTGGTGGAACCAGGAGAAGTACCTGGGCCCCGCCGCCCTGTTGCAGGCCTACCGCTGGCTGGCCGACAGCCGCGACGAGGCGGCCGGCGAGCGGCTGGATGAGCTGGAAGACCCCTTCAAGCTCTATCGCTGCCACACGATCATGAACTGCGCCCAGGTCTGCCCCAAGGGGCTGAACCCGGCCAAGGCGATCGCCGAGATCAAGCAGCTTCTCGTCGAGCGCGTGGTCTAGGTCCCATTTGACAGCGGACTGACAAGTAAGGCATCGAACGCCCATGAGCGAAGGCCCTAACGCACATGTGGTTATCGTCGGCGCCGGCCATGCCGGCGGCACCGTGGCGTCCTTGCTGCGCCAGTATGGCCATGCGGGCCCGATCACCCTGATTGGCGACGAGCCCATCGCGCCCTACCAGCGCCCGCCGCTGTCCAAGGCCTGGCTGAAGGGGGAGGCCGACGCCGAGTCGCTGGCCCTGCGGCCGCTGGCCTACTACGCCGAGAACAACATCGACTTTCGGCCCAACGTGCGGGCCGCCAAGCTCGAGCGCAGCGATCGCAAGCTGGTGCTCTCGAACGGCGAGACGCTCTCCTACGACTTCCTGATCCTGGCCACCGGCGCCCGCGCCATCGCCCTGCCGATCCCCGGCGCGGACCTGAAGGGCGTGATGTTCCTTCGCACCGCCGCCGACGCCGAGGCGCTGAAGGCGCAGGTGGGGCCCGGCAAGCGGCTGGCCGTCGTCGGCGGCGGCTACATCGGCCTGGAGGTCGCCGCCTCCGGCCGCGCCCTGGGCGCCGAGGTGGTGGTTCTGGAGCGGGAGTCCCGCCTCCTGGCCCGCGTCGCCAACGAGGTGCTCTCGACCTTCTTCCGCGAATTCCACGAGAAGCACGGCGTCCGGTTCGAGCTCGGCTGCTCGGTGGTCGGCTTCGAGGGGCGCGACGGCCATGTGGCCGGTGTGCGCCTGGCCGACGGCCGGGTGCTGCCCTGCGACGCCGCGGTGGTGGGCGTGGGCGCCCATCCCAACGACGAGCTGGCCTCGGAAAGCGGGCTGGAGACCGCGCGCGGCGTGGTGGTCGACCTCGAGGCGCGCACCGCCGACCCGCACATCTTCGCCATCGGCGATGTGGCCCACCGGCCGATGCCGATCTACGGGCGCATGTTCCGCATGGAGAGCGTGCCCAACGCCCTCGAACAGGCCAAGCAGGCGGCCTCGGCGATCACCGGCCGCCCGCCCCCGCCCGGCGAAGTGCCCTGGCAGTGGTCGGACCAGTACGATCTGAAGCTGCAGATCGCCGGCTACGCCTTCGACGTCGACGAGATCGTCATCCGCGGCGATCCGGCCAGCGGCAAGTTCGCCGTCTTCCACATGGCGGGCGATCAATTGCAGTCGGTGGAGGCCGTCAACTCCCCGCAGGAGTTCATGGGCGGTCGCCTGCTGATCGGGAACCGCAAGCCGGTGGACAAGAGCAAGCTTGCGGACCCCGCCGTATCCATGAAAGAGGTCGCCGCCTGAGCGACGACAGAGAAGAAATGGCCAAGATCACCTACATCCAGTTCGATGGCGCGGAGCAGACCGTCGACGTGAAGCCCGGCCTCTCCGTTATGGAAGGCGCCGTGAAGCACAACGTGCCCGGCATCGACGCCGACTGCGGCGGCGCCTGCGCCTGCGCCACCTGCCATGTCTATGTGGACCAGGCCTGGGCCGCGAAGGCCGGCGAGCGCGGGGCGATGGAGGAATCCATGCTCGACTTCGCCGAGAACGTTGAGCCCAACAGCCGCCTCTCCTGCCAGATCAAGGTCACCGACGAACTCGACGGCCTGATCGTGCGCCTGCCGGAAAGCCAGCACTAGGCTCTCCTCTCCCCCGCGAAGCGGAGAGGGAGAGGGTAGGGAGAGGGCGGCTCGGCGTCGCCTTCGCTCGGGTTTCGGATCGACCGTGCGGCCTGTGTGCATGGTTGCGTAATGGCGCGGCGGGCGGACATGCCTGCGCCGCCCTCTCCCTACCCTCTCCCTCTCTCGCTTCGCTCGGGGGAGAGGATTACGGCGCGAAGCCCAGCTCCGGCTGGGCGGAGGCGGGGGCCTGGGCCTCCTCGGGCAGGTGGCAGGTGAAGGCCGCGCCGGCCCCCGGCTCGCTCTCCAGCGCCACCCAGCCGCCGTGCAGTTCGGTCAGCGCCTTGACCAGCGCCAGCCCCAGGCCCGGCCCGCCGCGCTCGCGGCCCACGAAGCGGTCGAAGATGTGCGCCTGGACGTGGAAGGGAATGCCGCGCCCGGTGTCGGAGACCTGCAGCTGGATCTCGCCCAGGGCCCGGCGCGCGGCGAGCGTCACGGTTCCGCCCGGCGGGGTCTGGCCAAGGGCGTTCTCCATCAGGTGGTCCAGAACCTGCGCCAGCCGGCGGGCGTCGCCGCGGATCACGCCCACGTCCTCGGGCCACTCCACGGCGAGCGTCACGCGCATGGCCTCGGCCTCGCCGCGCCAGCGGTCGGCGACGGTTCCCAGCAGTTCGGCCACCCGCACGTCCTCGACGTCCAGCGCCATCTCGTCGGCGTCGATCTGGGCCATGTCGAGCACGTCGTCGATGGAGCGGGCGAGCTGGGTGGCTGCGGCCTTCACCGCCGCGGCGTGGCCCCTCACGCGGTCCGAGAGGGCCTCGCCCGAGCGCTCCAGCAGTTCGGAGTAGCCGATGATGGTGGTGAGCGGGGTGCGCAGCTCGTAGGAGACGTTGCCCACGAAGTCGCGCTTGAGCCGCTCGGTCTCGGCCAGGGCCGCCTCGCGGGCGCCCAGCGCCTGCTCCAGCTTGCGCGCGTCGGTGACGTCGGTGAAGGCGATCAGGGTCGCCCCGTCGGGCAGGGGGCGGGACTGGTAGGCGACGATCCGCGAATCCGAGGTCTTGGCCTCGCCGGAGATCGGCGCCCGGGCGCTGGGATCGGGGTCGGCGACGCGGCCCTTCAGCTCGCGCCAGAAGCCCAGGTCGTGCAGCTTGGGCACGCAGAGCTCGACCACGCCCTCGAAGTCGCCGGCCGCTTCGAGCTGCGCCGGGGTGATGGCCCAGAAATGGGCGAAGGCGTCGTTGTGAAGTCGAAGCCGCCCGTCCGAGCCGAACACCGCCACCGCGTCCGACAGCTTGTCCAGGGTCGCCTGCTGGACCTGGATCAGGGCGTTGTACTGCGCCTTCAGCCGGAGCTCGCCGGTGATGTCGGAGAACAGCAGCAAGAGCCCGCCCATGGGGTGGGGCTGGCGGACGACCTTCAGGGTGCGGCCGTCCGGCAGGCTCCAGAGGTCGTCGGGGCTGGCCGCCAGCTGCTCGTAGCGCTCCAGCTCGCCGGCCTTCCAGCGGGCGTAGTCGGCGGTCTCGGGCAGCCGGCGGCGCTGGCGCAGGCGGTCCAGCACCTGGCCGTGGCTGGGCTGTTCGGCCAGCCACGCCGGCTCCAGGCCCCAGAGCTCGGCGAAGGCGGTGTTGTGGAACACCAGCTTCTTGGCCTGGCTGAAGATCGCCACGGCCTCGGCGATGTGGTTGAGGGTCTCGTCGTGCGCCTCGACGTTGCGCTTGAGCTGCTCGCGGGTCTCCTCGCGCTCGGTGACGTCCTCGGTCCAGACGCCCACGCCCCCGCCCTCCAGCGGCTGGGCGGCGATCTGGAAGGCTCGCCGGCGCCCGCCGATGGTGATCCAGCGCACGGCCTCGCGCCGCTGGCCAAGGTTGGCCGCCTCGCTGGCGAGCGCGTCCGCGCCGCGGTCGAAAGCGGCTCCCCGGCGGGCCGCCTCGTCCAGGCTGGCCGCGTCCACCGCCTTTAGCCAGGCGGCGTTGACCCACACGGGTGAGCCATCCGCGGCGGAGATCCAGGCTGGGCCGGCGCGCGTGTTCAGGAAGGCGGCCAGGCGAGGCGCCGTGGGCAGGCCCGGCGCCTCGCCCAGCACCGCCGAGAGCCGCAGCCAGGCGATGGCCCCGGCCGCGCGCCCCTCCACCGCCACCGCGCCCGCCGGGCCCTGGGCCTCGAAGGCGCAGGCCTCGCCGAGCTCGAACAGCGCCCGCAGGCGTCGCGCGTGCTCGGGGTCGATCCGCATGAGGGCGTTGACGATGGCCTGGCCCTGGGCGGGCTGCGCCACGCCCAGGGCCGTGGCGCAGGCCGCCAGCGACTCCTCCCCCGACGCCAGGGCGACCGCGCCGTCCTCGACGCTCAGCAGGGCGGAGTCGAAGGCCTCGGCCGAGGCCTGGGCCGCCTCGGCGCGGCGCTCCAGCCGCTGCAGGTCGCGGCCGATGGCGGCCAGGCGGGATTCCGCCTGCCGCCGCTGGGCGAGCGCCCACAGCACCGCGCAGATCGCGAGGGAGACGGCGCCGGCGGCCGCGGCCAGGATCAGTTCGTGCGCGCTCATCGGCCTCGTCCGCGCCCGCGGGACCCGCGCGGGCGAATCATCTCCTTGCGAGCTTAGGGCGAGCCGGCCCGCCTCGCACGCGCGCCTCGTCTCGCCGTCCGTTTTGCCGCATATGTTCGCACCATCATGACGGCCATCCTCTATCCCGTGGCGGCGAGCGCCGACGAGGCGCTGAGCCGGCCCCGCGCCCGGGCCGAGCGCGAGCGCGAGGCGGTTCGCGCCGCCGGCGAGGCGGTGGTCTTCGCCGTCGAGCTGGCGGGTCCGGCCTTCGCCACCCGCGAGGCGGCGCTGGACGCCTATCGCGGCCAGGTGGACGACGAGCGGACCGGCTTCACCCCGCCGCCCGAGGACCGCTGGCGGCGCCTCGTGGAGCAGGCCGCGCCGGAGACGGGCCGCGCCGCGCCCCTGGGCCCGGTCCCGCCGACCTATCGCGACGGCCGCCGCTGGCCCGCGCCCGCGGCCGCGCCCAGGACGGTGTGGCGGCTGTCGGTCTCCTACTGGCGGATCGCCAGCGCCAAGCGCCCGCTGGATGCGCCCCAGGCGCGCCAGGCGCGGCGTTCGGGCCAGGCCATGGACGCCGAGACCCTGCGCGCCATCGCCCGCCAGCCCCTGCGCGCGGTCAAGCCCCAGCAGCCGCTGGACATCGGCCTCTTCGAGACCCGCCTGCCGGAAAACCCCGCCATCGTGGTGCCCGATGAGTGAGGGCCCGGGGTTCGGCGAGGCGCCCAGCCTGGACGACATCGCCGCCCTCGCCGAGGCCGCCTTCGCCGCCCTGCCGGAGGGCTTCCGCGAGCTGGCGGGGGAGGTGCTGTTCCGCGTCGAGGACTTCGCCGACGAGGCGGTGCTGGAGGACTTGGGCATCGAGGACGCCTTCGACCTCACCGGTCTCTACCAGGGCCTGGACCTTGGCCAGCGCTCGGTGCTGGGTCCCGCACCCCAACCCTCGATGGTCTTCCTCTACCGCCGGCCGATCCTGGACGAGTGGGCCGAGCGCGGCGACGTGACCCTCTCGGCCCTGGTGGCGCATGTGCTGACCCACGAGATCGGCCACCACTTCGGCCTCTCGGACGCCCAGATCGAGGGTATCGAGCGCGCCGCCGAAGGCTGACCCGGGGACGAAACTGTGGCGCCGGCGCCGCGCCCGGCGGCATTCGACGCCTGCGGAAAGGCGAAGCCGGCGGGGCCGGCCTCGTGCGACCGCATGGGCGGTTGTCCTGTCACACCGAGCGGCTATCGAGGGCGCATGTCGAAGCGTTCGTCCTTGCTTACCAGCGTCCTCGCCGCCGCCGCGGCCCTGGCCATCGCCGCCCCCACCCTGGCCTCGCCCCAGCCGGTCCTGAAGGTCGAGCTCTCCAGCATGATGGGGCGCTGGTACGAGGTCGCCCGGGTCCCCAACATGATCCAGCGCGGCTGCGCCGCCGGGGCCTCGGACTGGACGCGCACCACCGACGGCTTTTCGGTGATCCAGACCTGCCACAAGGGCGCGCCCGACGGGCCGCTGGCCGAGTGGCGGGCCAAGGCGCGGCCCGCCGATCCCACCAATGTGCGCTTCCGCATGACCTTCTTCGGCGGCCTGGTGACCCAGGAGTACCGGGTGCTCGACCACCAGCCCGCGCAGGGCTGGCTGATCCTCTCGACCACCGACGGCAAGTACCTGTGGCTGATGTCCCAGCGCCCCACCCTGCCGGCCGCGGCCAAGGCCGAGGCGCTCAGCCGCATCCGCCAGCTCGGCTTCGACCCCGCCCGCCTGGAATTCCCCCAGCCCGGACATAGCTGACCCGCCGCGACGCCGCGCGCCCTTGCGCGGGGGGAACGGTTGGGGAACAGTTCGGCCGTCATGGAGATCGCCGTCAGCGTCCTGGCCGCCTCGCGGCCGCAGACCACCTTGCAGGTGACGCGGGGCGCGGCGCGCCTGCTGGCGGACCTGGGCTATGCGCCGCTGGCGGAGGTCTGCCTCCCCAACGGCCGGCGCGCCGACCTGATGGCGCTGGGCCCCAAGGGCCAGATCTTCATCGTCGAGGTGAAATCGGGGCTGGAAGATTTCCGCACCGACCAGAAGTGGCACGAGTACCAGCCCTACTGCGACGCCTTCGCCTTCGCCGTAGCCCCCGAGTTCCCGCGCGAGGTGCTCCCGGACGAGCCTGGCCTGATCGTCGCCGACGCCTTTGGCGGGGCGGTGCTTCGGGAGGCGGCGGCCGCGCCGCTGGCGGGGGCGAGGCGCAAGGCCCTGACGCTGGCCTTCGCCCGGCTGGCCGCCCTGCGCGCCGCCGGGACCGCGGCGGTCATGCTCGAATAGCCGACCCTGGCGAGCCGCCGGAGCGGCCGGCCTCCCAGTGCGCCAGGACCCCGTGCTCGGCGAGGCTGGTGAACAGCCGGGTCAACAGGGCGTGGTTGCGGTCCACGTGGTCCAGCAGGGGCGGCTGCACCAGCACCGCCCCCGGCACCACGTAGCCGTCCGCCTCGCGCCGGCAGAGGTTGCGGCGCTCAAGCTCGCTCAGGTGACGGCGGATGGTCTCATAGGCCACCCCCAGCCGCTGGCTCAGCGCCCGGGGCCGGGCCGGCAGGCGCAGGGAATCGGGGACCTGGCCCTCGGGACCCTCGCGGGGATCTCCGCCCTCGGTGTCGGGCAGGACCGAGGTGTTGACGTTGATCACCTCCATCAGGACCAGGGCGCCGACCGGATCGCCAAAGCCGCCGACGATGGCCTCGATGGAGCGCAGGACGAACTCCACCACATAGCGGGACGTCAGGCGGGCCGGCGGGTCGGTCTCGTCGATCGGCGGCCCGGGCTGGGCCAGGGATTCGTAGAGCTCGATGTCGCGCAGCCGCATGTAGAGCGCGCGCAGGTCTTCCCACTGGTGCTTGAGCAGCGCCTTGAAGCCGGGAGAGGAGGTGGCCGCCTGGGTGACGATCACCCCGCTAGGGGTGATGCGGCAGAATCCCTCCTCGCACATCGCCCGCACGCGGCGGCGGACGGTCTCGAAGGGGACCCCTAGGGAGTTGGCCAGGGCGTTGATGCTGATGGGGTGGCGCATGTCCTCGGGCGGATCGTCCTCGAGGCCGGCGTAGCGGCGCTGCAGCGCCGGGTCGCGGTTCAGGTAGCCCAGGTTGGCCTGTTGGACGGCCGCGCGGATCAGGACGTCGGTCACCTGGCGTCCATCGCCGCTGCGCTTCATCAGCCCCAGCACGAAGGCGCTGGAGAGACGCGCCGCGACCCGCCGGCGAACCCGCTCGTCTGTCATCATCCCTGTTACGCGCCCGCCTGCATCACGCTGTTCTGCGGAAACCTGGCGCGGCCGCCAAGCGTCAAGTCGCCGCAGCCTTGCCCCGGCGCCACCGCCCCGCCTATCGGTACGGACGGGGAAGGGGCCTGGATGCGCAACCTGGGGGATTTGGCGGACGTCGCCGCGCGGCTGGAGGCCTTGCCCGTCGGCGCGCGCCTGTGGCGGCTTGTGGGACTGGTCTCGCTCGGCGGCTGCTTCGAGCACTACGACCTCTTCATGACGGCCTACGTCTCGCCGGGCCTGGTGGCGGCGGGCGTTTTCCATGCGGCGGGCGAGGGGCTCTTCGGCCTGGCCGACCAGGCCGCCTTCGCCGCCGCCACCTTCGCGGGTCTGTTCCTGGGGGCCCTGGTCTTCTCGCAGGTGGCCGACCGGTTCGGCCGGCGCGCCATCTTCACCGCAGCGCTGCTCTGGTACAGCGCCGCCACCCTGGTCATGGCCGCCCAGTCCACGGCGCTCTCGATCGATCTTTGGCGGCTGGTGGCGGGTATTGGCCTTGGCGTGGAGATGGTCACCATCGACAGCTATGTGGTCGAGCTCGTCCCGGCCCGGGCGCGGGGACGGGCGCTGGCCTTCAACCAGGCGATCCAGTTCGTCGCCGTGCCGGTCGTGGCCTTCGCCAGCTGGGCCCTTATCCCGCACCACATCCTGGGGCTGGCCGGCTGGCGCTGGGTGATGATCCTGGGGGCCGCCGGGGCCCTGGTGGTGTGGGCCATCCGAGCACGGATGCCGGAAAGTCCCCGCTGGCTCGCCGCCCATGGCCGCCATGCGGAGGCCGACGCGGTCCTGCGCCGGCTGGAGGGCGATGGCGCGCCCGCGGCGCCTTTCGTTGCAACGGAGCCTGCGTCCGCGCCCGCGTCGCGCGGCCGTTTCGTCGAGCTGCTGCGCCCGCCCTGGCGGGGCCGGCTGGTCCTGCTGTCGGTGTTCAACATCGCCCAGACCATCGGCTTCTACGGCTTTGGCAACTGGGCGCCCTCGCTGATCGCCGCCCAGGGCCATTCGCTGACCAAGAGCCTGGCCTGGTCGTTCCTGATTGCGCTCGCCTATCCGCTGGGACCGCTGATCTTCAGCGGCCTGGCCGACCGCACCGAGCGCAAGTGGCAGATCGTCGCCGCCGCCTTTTGCACGGCGGCCTTCGGCCTGGCGTTCGGCCGCCAGAGCGCGCCGGCCGCCCTGGTCATCCTGGGCGTGGGGATCACCCTCTCCAACAACCTGATGTCCTTCGCCTATCACGCCTACCAGGCCGAGCTCTTCCCCACCCGCCTGCGGGCACGGGCGGTGGGCTTCGTCTATTCCTGGAGCCGGCTCTCGACGGTCTTCACCAGCTTCATGATCGCCTTCGTCCTCAAGGTCGGCGGCGTGCCGGGCGTCTTCACCTTCATCGCCGGCGCCATGGGGGTGGTGGTGATCACCATCGGCGTCTTCGGCCCGCGCACGCGTCGCCAGGCGCTGGAGAGCCTCTCAGAGGCCTGAGGCCGCCGCGATCATCGCCACCAGGTCCACCGGATAGATGCTCTCCTCCGCGGCGGCGATCTCCGCCGCGCGCCACCAGCGGTGCTCGGACACCACCTGGCGCTCCAGCTCGGTCCAGCCGGCGTCCGCCAGTTCGAACGGCTCGACCCGCAGGGCGAAGTAGCGCTCCTCCACGTCCACCGGCTCGCCGGTCTCGGGCGCGCGCATGGCGTAGGTGCGGCGGGCGAGCTCGGGGCCGACATCGGCGACCGCAAGGCCGGTCTCCTCGGCCAGTTCGCGGCGCGCGCCCTCCGCGAATCCCTCCCCCGGCTCCAGGGCGCCGCCGGGCAGGGCCCAGAAGGTGACGCCGGCGAGCGGGCCGGCCTGGAAGGCGAAGCGGAACAGCAGGACGCGCTCTTGCGCGTCGATCAGCAGGACGCGGGCGGCGTCGCGGCGGCGGCGGACGCCCGTCTCGCTCAGCGCGGCGCCCGCTTGGCGAGAATCCGCTGCAGGGTCCGGCGGTGCATGTTCAGCCGCCGGGCGGTCTCGGAGACGTTGTGGTTGCACAGCTCGTAGACCCGCTGGATGTGCTCCCAGCGCACCCGGTCGGCGCTCATCGGATTGTCCGGCGGCGGCGGGGCCAGGTCCCCCTTGGCCAGGAGGGCGCGGGCCACGTCGTCGGCGTCGGCGGGCTTGGAGAGGTAGTCCACCGCCCCGGCCTTCACCGCCTGCACGGCGGTGGCGATGTTGCCGTAGCCGGTCAGCATGATGATCTTGGCGTCCGGGCGGGCGTCGCGGACGGCTTCCACCACCTTCAGTCCGTTGCCGTCCTCCAGCCGCATGTCGAGCACGGCGAAGGCGGGGGGATGGGCGCGGACCGCGCTGATCGCCTCGGCGACGCTGCCCACCAGGGTCGGCTCGAACCCGCGCTGCTCGAGCGCCCGGCCCAGCCGCGTGCGCAACGGCGCATCGTCGTCGAGCACAAGCAGCGTGCGATCACCGAGGGCTGCGACTTCAGCGGATAGGTCCGTCATGCAGTCACCCGCGAGGGGCTCCCTATAAGCATACTTCCGCGGCACTCTGTCGCAGGAAGCGGGACTTTCGCAAGCCCGCTCAGCTCGCGCCAGCCTCAATCTTGGATCGTGGCCAACGCGCGGACACAATCGCCCCGCGCGGCCTTCCATTCTGAAAGGACACAACTGCCCCGGTTCGTTCCAGCAAGGTCTTCGAGATGAAGAACCCCAGCCCCATGCCGATGTGGCCGGTGCGCGAACCTTCGGCGCCCGGACGGGTGGTCACATAGGGCTCGCCGAGCTTGGCCAGGATGTCTGGGGCGAAGCCGGGCCCATCGTCCCGCACCTCGATGGACACCGTCTCGGCGTCGAAGCGGGCGCTGACCAGCACCTCGGAAGCGGCGAAGTCGACGGCGTTCTCCACGAAGGAGGTGAAGGCGTGGAGGATCTCGGGCATTCGGCGGATGTCCGGCGCGGCGACGCCCGAGGCGCCGGTGACGATGGCCTCCACCCGCACGTCGGGCACGTCGGCGTGCGGCTCGATCACCTCCTGCACGAGCTGGCGGAGCGAGAGCCGCTCGTGGACCTCGTCGGAGGCGGCGTCGGGCCGGTCGGTGAGCCGGCGCAGGATCTCGCGGCAGCGCTCGGCCTGGGCCTTGAGCAGCTCGGCGTCCTCCTTGACCTGCGGGGTGGGCGCCTCGCGGATCATCTCCTTGGCGACGATGGCGATGGTGGCCAGCGGGGTTCCCAGCTCGTGGGCCGCCGCGGCGGCCAGGCCGCCCAGCGCCGAGAGCCGCTGTTCGCGGGCGAGCACCGACTGGGTGACGTCCAGCGCCAGCGCCATCCGCGCCGCTTCCTCGGCGGCCTGCCGCACATAGCCGGCGACGAGCGCGATGCCGGCCATCACCGCGATCGCCGCCCCGACCCGGTAGCTGGCGTCCATCCGCTGAATCGCCCCCGGCAGGGGCAGGGCGGCGAAGGCCAGCGCCACGGCCGCTGCGCCGGCCAGGAGGCCCAGCGCCACCACAGGCCGCGCCGGCAGGGTGGCGGCGGCGAGCGTCACCGGCGCCAGCAGCAACAGGGCGAAGGGGTTGGCCGTGCCGCCGGTGAGGAACAGCAGGGCCGAGATCTGCAGCACGTCGAAGCCGAGCTGGGCCGCGCCCTCCCAGTCGCGGAACACCCGCTGGCCGGGCGAAGTGACGCCGGTGAGCAGGTTGATCCAGGCCGCCACGCCGATGATCGCGAAACACAGGGGGTAGGGCGCGGGGTAGCGCAGCCCAAGGCCCACCACCATCAGGAGCAGCGCCTCGCCCGCGATCACCAGCCAGCGCAGGCCCACCAGGGTGCGGACTCGCAGGTGGCTGCGCCGCACCGACACCGCCTCGTCCAGTCCGAAGGCGTCCTCGGGTTGCGCCTGCAGCGGGCGGGCCTTATCGGTCGCCGGGCCGCGCACCGCGGCCAAGAGGCCCCGCAACGGCACGCTAGGCCTTCGCCATGGCCGACGCGGGGCGCCGCAGGGCGTAAGGGATCGCGTCCATGAGCCGACGTCTGCTGATCATCCTGGGCCTCCTTGCGGTGGTGTTCGCCGTCCTCACGGGCCTGGCGGTGCGCCGGGGGATCCTTTCGCCCCGGCCGTCCGTGGAGCAAACCGCCGCCGTGGGCGGGCCGTTCCAACTTGTCGACCAGGCCGGGCGCAGCGTCGACCAGGGCGTGCTGAAGGGCAAGTGGAGCGCGGTGTTCTTCGGCTACACCTTCTGCCCCGACGCCTGCCCCACGACCATGTTCGCCCTGGGCCAGGCCGAGACGCTGCTGGGCGCCGACGCCGACCGCTTCCAGACCGTGTTCATCTCCGTCGACCCGGCCAGGGACACGCCCGCGCGCCTTGCGAGCTTCCTGGCCACCGAGGCCTTTCCCAAGCGGGCGCTGGGGCTCACCGGAGCGCCCGAGCAGGTGGATCGCGCCGCCAAGGCCTATCACGTCTACTACCAGAAGGCGGGCGAGGGGACGGCCTACTCCGTCAACCACTCCACCGTCACCTATCTGATGACGCCCAAGGGCCGCTTCGCCTGCGTCATCGCCTACGACGCCAAGCCCGAGGAGATCGTGGCCAAGGTGCGGGCGGCCATGGCCCAGGGCTCATCCGCGCAAAGCTGCTGACGCTGCAGCGCAAAGCGCGCAGGTGGTGGACCCCTTTACCTTTTTGGGTGTTATGTTGCGGCGCACAACCGCGGGGACCACATGCTCTATTCCCTGTACGAGTCCGGATACTACGCGGCGGCCCCCTTGCGGGCGGCGGCGATGCTGGCCCGCGACTTCTGGAGCTCGCCGCTCAATCCGGCCCGTGAGAGCGAGGCGGCGCGCCGGCTCTACGCGGGCGCCGACGTCTTCCTGAACCTGACCCGGCGCTATGGCCGCCCGGCCTGGGGCATCGACGAGGTGCTGGTCGACGGCCGGCCGGTGCGGGTGCGCGAGCTGGAGGTGTGGTCCTCGCCCTGGTGCAAGCTGACCCACTTCTCCCGTGACCAGGCGGACCTGCGGCGCGCGGGCCGGCGCGGGCTGGAGCCGGCGGTGCTGATCGTGGCGCCGCTGTCCGGCCACTACGCCACCCTGCTGCGCGGCACCGTCGCCACCTTCCTGCAGGATCACGAGGTCTTCGTCACCGAGTGGTCCAACGCCCGCGACGTGCCGCTGGTGGAAGGCCGCTTCGACATGCACGACTTCATCGACCACGTGCGGGAGATGCTGCGGGTGATGGGTCCCCGGCCGCACGTGGTGGCGGTGTGCCAGCCGGGCCCCCCCACGCTCTCGGCGGCCGCCCTGATGGCCGAGGACGGGGAGGAGAGCCGCCCCGCCTCGATGACCTTCATGGGCTCGCCGATCGATGCGCGCCTCTCGCCCACGGTGACCAACAAGCTGGCCGAGGAGCGGCCCTTCGCCTGGTTCGAGTCGAACATGATCTACACCGTGCCGCCGCCCTATCCGGGCATGGGCCGGCGCGTCTATCCAGGCTTCGTCCAGCTGGCGAGCTTCATGTCCATGAACCTGGAGCGGCACCAGGAGGCGCACGCGCGTTATCTGGAGCACCTGATGGCGGGCGATGGCGACAGCGCCGACAACCACCGGGAATTCTACGACGAGTACCTCTCGGTCCTGGACCTGACCGAGGAGTTCTACCTGCAGACCGTCGATGTGGTCTTCCAGCGCTACCTGCTGCCCAAGGGCGAGCTGATGCACCGCGGGCGCCCGGTGCTGCCGCAGAGGATCACCGACATCGGCCTGCTGACCGTCGAGGGCGAGAACGACGACATCTCGGGCATCGGCCAGACCCAGGCCGCCCACGCCCTGTGCTCGGGCCTGCCGGAAGAGCTGAAGGAGGACTACGTCCAGCCCAAGGTCGGGCACTACGGGGTCTTCAACGGCCGCCGCTTCCGCGACGAGATCTATCCCAAGGTCCGGGCGTTCATTCGCCGCACCGAGCCGGTCTTCGACAAGGGGCGGGTCTCCGCCTAGTCTCGCGCCGATGAGTCTGTTCGGCCGCGCCTTCACCGACGGCGATCAACTGCAGGTCGCCGGCGCCGTGGTCACCCTCAAGGTCCACCGCCGCGCCCGCCGCGTCTCGCTTCGGCTGGACCGGGCGCGCGGCGAGATCGTCGCCACCGCGCCGTCCGCACGCCGCCTGCATGAGGCCGCCGCCTTCGCCCGCGAGCGGGCGAGCTGGATCGCCGAGCGCATCGCCGAGCTGCCGGCCAGCGCCCCCATCGCGCCGGGCCTGATCCTGCACCTGTTCGGCGAGCCCGTGCGGCTGGAAGCCGGCGTCGGCCGCGCCCGCTGGCTGCCGGCCAGCGAGAACTTCCCGGCGCGCATCGCCGCCATGGGCGAGGGCGAGGGCTACGCCCGCGCGGTGATCCTGGTGATCCGCAAGCGGGCGCTGGAGGTGATGAGCGCGCGCACGGCGCACTACTCGGCCCTGCTGCAGGTGGAGGCGCCGAAGGTGACGATGGCCGACGCCAAGGGGCGATGGGGCTCCTGCCGGCCGGGGCGGGCGGAGCGGCCCGGATCGATCCGCTATTCCTGGCGCCTGGCGCTGGCCCCCTTCGCGGTGGCCGACTACGTGGCCGCCCACGAATGCGCCCACCTGCGCGAGCTGAACCACGGGCCAAGGTTCTGGACCCTGGTCAACGGCCTGGTGGGCGACCATCGCGCGCACCGCGCATGGCTTCGCGCCGAGGGCGCACGGCTGCACGCCTTCGGGCGGGTATGATTTCTGGATTTGGAAAGATCGCGCCGGGGCGCGAAGGACTTAGCCCTGCTTGGCTTTGAAGCGCGGGTTGGTCTTGTTGATGATGTAGACCTTGCCCTTACGGCGCACGAGCTTGCAGTCGCGGTGACGCGTCTTGAGCGACTTAAGCGAGCTTCTGACCTTCATGACCGTATCTCAAGGCGGGGCCGGGGCGGGCCCGTCCGGTGGCTACAGGAGGGCGGCCATATAC
>Ga0075364_10000244_pt1 | contig 26177 bp, 28 predicted proteins | sample EndMetdeltDD1764_FD_71517 | JGI IMG/M metagenome (GOLD analysis project Ga0075364, IMG submission 71517) | Populus endosphere microbial communities from Tennessee, USA - Endosphere MetaG P. deltoides DD176-4 | ecosystem: Host-associated > Plants > Roots > Endosphere | place: USA: Tennessee... | reverse complement strand
GGCTACAGTTTTTCTAGGACGATGATAAAGTCACGGCTTTCGCGCAGAAGGAGGCCGTGACTTTTCGCATGCGAGACGATGGCCTTGTGTTGGCGTGGGTCGGCCTCGAGGAACAGGAGGGCACCTGCGTTCGTGCGCGCTGATGTTTCTTCGATGAGGTTTTTGATGAGATAGAGGCCACTATCGCTGGCAAAAAGCGCCAGCTCGGGTTCGTGCTCGGTTTCTGGCGAGCGCTCCCATTCAGGGTCGACATAGGGCAAGTTGGCAAGAATAATATCAGGGCGAAAAGGGTAATCAGCAAGAAGATTGCTTCGTTGCAGGCTGACATCGGCTTGTAGGATGCCGGCGTTTTTCTCTGCGACCTTGAGCGCATGATTGCTAACATCAAGGAGAGCTACCTCTAAATCAGGCCTCTCGAGCTTGGCGGTAATGCCAAGGCAGCCACTGCCGGTCCCGACGTCAACAAGTCTTTTTGGTGCTTCTTGTAGCAGGGAGGCGGTTGTTGGCAGAAGCTCTTTTAGTAGCGTGATGATCATTTCGGACTCGGGACGAGGGATGAGCGTTGACGGCGTTACTTTGAACAGCCGGCCGTAAAATTCCTTGTGCCCGATAATATAGGCGACCGGCGTGCGGTCGAGGCGAAGTGCCGCGCGGGCATCGGCAATCTCAAGTTCACGGCCAGTGAGCGGCTCGTCACCGTGGGCGTGAAGATAGGTGCGCTGTTTCTTAAGGGTATGGGCAAGGATGATTTCAGCATCCAGGCGCGCCGAAGGGATGCCGACGCTCTTTAGTGACGTGGTAGTCTCGGTAATCCATTGGCTTATGGTCATGCTATTTCTCCCGTTGGCGGACGACTTCGTAGGCGATGGCGACGGTTGCGGCACTGACATTCAACGAGTCGGCGATGCCGGCCATCGGTAGACGGACGGGCAGGTCGCAGTTGTCGAGCCAAAGGTCAGTTAGGCCGAACTGCTCGCTACCCATGACGATGGCAACGGGCTGGGTGAGGTCGACGTCGGTATAAAGCTCTTTGGCGGCAGGTGTTGCGGCAAGCGACTGGATGCCTCGTTCCCGCAAGAACTCAATCGCGCTTTTGCTATCTGTAATGACGGTCGGCGTGGTGAACATTACTCCGGTTGATGCACGCACGACGTTCGGGTTGAAAAGGTCGGTCACGGCGTCGCAAACGATTACCGCTTCGGCGCCGGTAGCATCTGCTGAGCGCAAAATGGTACCGAGATTACCGGGTTTTTCGATTGCTTCGACGACAATGACGAAGGGGTTGCTCGACAGCTTAAGGTCGGCAAGCCCGGTACGCCACTGTTTGCCGATGGCCAGCAAGCCTTCTGGCCGTTCGCGGTAGGCTATCTTTACGAAGGCCTCTTTGCCGATACGAATGAGCTCGGCACCCGCCCTGCGGGCATCGTCAAGCACCTTTTGCTCGTTGGTGCCAAGAAACCATTCCGGGCAGTAGTACAGTTCGGTGAACGTAAAGCCGGCTGCAAGCGCGCGAGTTATGGGGCGGTAGCCTTCGGTGAGAAAAACTCCTTGCTGGTCGCGCTCGGAGCGTTTTTTGAGCTTGGTGAGAGCTTTGATTCGGGGGTTATGGATGCTGGTGATCGCTTCTTGGTCCATCTTAGTTTCCTTGGCTTTTTTGTTCTGCTTCGTGGGCTTGGAGGCTGCGTTCGGCTTTTTGCAGCTCCAGGACGACATCGTCAAAGTTACCGTCGAGCATCTTTGGCATGTTCGAGCGGCTGTAGCCGATGCGGTGGTCGGTTATGCGGTCTTGCGGGAAGTTATACGTGCGGATTTTTTCGCTACGATCACCCGAGCCGATGAGGCTGCGACGTTCGGCGGCAAGCTTGGATTGTTCGGCCTCGACCTTTTGTTGGAGAAGGCGTGATCGCAGGACGCTCATGGCTTTTTCTTTGTTCTTGATTTGGGATTTTTCGTCTTGGTTGGTAACGACCATGCCGGAAGGCAGGTGAGTAATACGGACGGCCGAGTCGGTCGTGTTGACGGATTGTCCACCGTGGCCGCTGGCGCGGAAGATATCGATACGCAGGTCGTTAGGGTTGATCTCGATATCCGTCTCCTCGGCTTCGGGCAAAACGGCAACAGTGACGGTGCTGGTGTGGATACGGCCTTGGCTTTCGGTAGCCGGCACGCGCTGCACGCGGTGGACTCCCGACTCAAACTTCAGTTGGGCGTACGGCGCATCGCCGCTCACCTTGAAGACTACTTCTTTGTAGCCGCCGGTATCGTTGGCACTTTCGCTCATAAGTTCGGTTTTAAGGCCATGCGTTTCACAGTAGCGCAAGTACATGCGGTAGAGTTCGGCCGCGAACAAGCTGGCTTCGTCGCCACCGGCGCCCGCACGGATCTCAACGATGACGTTTTTCTCGTCGTTCGGATCTTTCGGCGCGAGCATCGCGAAGAGCTCCTCTTCGAGCGCGGCGAGCTTTTCTTCGGTCTCGGTAACTTCTATCTTGGCCAGCTCGGCAAGTTCGTCGCCTCCGCCCATTAGTTGTTTTGCTTCGGCCAGTTGCGATTCGAGCGTTTGGCGGAGCGTCGCTTTTTCAAGGATGGCCTCAAGCTCGCTGAACCGTTTGTTCTTCTTGCTGAAGTCGGGATCGCTAAAAGCACTAGGGGACGCCAAAAAACTAGCCAGCGCGGCTTTTTCGGCTTGTAGTTCGTCGATATTGAGGCTAATTTGCGGCATGGATACTCCTACGGTTAATTATGCCATATAAAAAGAGACTGCGGGAAAAGCAGTCTCTTTTTCATGGACGCTATTTGTCAGCTTTTTTAGCTTTTTGGGCAGCTGCTTTCTTAGCCTTTGATGCAAGTTGTTCCTTGCGGGCCTCGGCAGCGGCGAACTTAGCCTTGAAGCGGTCGACACGGCCTTCGGTGTCGATGATCTTTTCTTCACCGGTAAAGAACGGGTGAGAAGCTGATGAGATGTGGACTTTCACGAGTGGGTATTCGTTTCCATCTTCCCATTTGATAGTTTCGTTGGTCTGCGCTGTACTTTGTGTAAGGAAGGCAAACCCAGCCACGTCGTCGCTAAATACGACCGGGCGGTAGTTAGTTGGGTGTATACTGCTTTTCATATCCCGACCATTGTATCTGTTTTGGATTGAAAAGTCAAAGGGGTTATTGCGACTTGTTCGCTGGCTCACCGTTGTCGCGGTGCAGTATGCCTAGCACCCCGCGTCGTCGGGCGTGTTCGCTAGCGATTTTTTCGTGCAAGCGTTTCATAGCGTGGATGGTGCTGGGGTTTTGGGTCAGGAGCTTGAATTCCTTGTCGAGCTCGTCAAGGTCGGCGTCGCTTAGGTCCTCGAGGCCAACGTAGGAATTGCGAGCTCCCTTGGTTGCGCGAATGAGTTCGTCGAGCTTTATTTGTACGGCTTTGCCGTCCCGGTTTTGCGTGTTTTGGATAAGGAATACCATCAGGAAGGTAATGATAGTGGTGCCAGTATTGATCACCAGTTGCCATGTGTCAGAGTAGTGAAAAGCGGGGCCTGTGAAACCCCATACGGCAATAACGAGGACGGCACCCAGGAAAACTGTTGCGGTACCTGTCCATACGGAGATACGAGCTGCGATTGTGCGAAAAGTGTCTTTCATGATGCTTTTCAGTATATGGTTAAACTCGTTTTTACGCCAGAGGGGCGTTGACCCCTGATAGCAAATGATATATAATAGCCAGGTAACAATTTTTAACGACACAACTCGCGTCGTACTCCTGAACCTTCAGGGACGCGGGTGAGGAACAAGGAGTTCAAAACCATGGCAGTATCTGTCGATATTAAAGCTCTGCTCGAAGCTGGTGTTCACTTTGGACACAAAACGAGCCGCTGGCACCCAAAAATGGCCCAGTACATTCACTCTAAGCGCCAGGACAGCCACATTATTGACCTGACCAAAACAGTAGAAGGCCTCGACAAGGCACTTCCATTTTTGACCAAGGTTGCTGGTAGCGGCAAACAAGTATTGTTTGTTGGTACGAAAAAGCAGGCCAAGGACATCGTGCGGACCGTCGCCGAAAACGCCGGCCAACCGTTCGTGACCGAGCGTTGGGTAGGCGGCATGCTGACGAACGTCAACACCGTTACCGCTCAGATCAAGAAGCTTAAGGACCTCGAGCGCCGCATGGCATCGGGTGATCTTGAAAAGCGCTACAACAAGCTGGAAGTACAGCGCTTCCAGGAAGAAATCGACGAGCTTAACAAGAAGTACGGTGGTATCAAGAACCTAAATGGCAAGCCTGGCGCGATGGTTGTCGTCGACGTTATTACCGACGCTAACGCGATCAAGGAAGCCAAGACGCTTGGCATTCCTGTCGTCGGTGTCGTCGACACGAACGCTGACCCTAGCGTCGTTGACTACGTCGTTCCTGGTAACGACGATGCGATCAAGGGCCTTCAGCTGCTGCTCGATTACTTCGCAGCAGCGACGACAGAGGGTGCTGGAACCGTTAAAAAAGAGGAGAAATAGGGATGGCCGTCTCAATCGAAGACATCAAGAAACTCAAAGAACTGACAGGCGTCGGCCTGACTGATGCCAAGCTGGCACTCGTCGAAGTTGACGGCGACTTTGACAAGGCACTCGAAGCCATGCGCAAAAAGGGACTGACCCGCGCAGAGAAAAAAGGTGACCGCGAAGCTCGCGAAGGTGTCATCGACAGTTACGTCCATGGTGGTCGTATCGGTGTTATCGTAGAAGTAAACTGCGAGACCGACTTTGTCGCCCGTCTTGACGATTTCAAGAAGGTTGCCCACGAAGTTGCCATGCAAATCGCTGCTATGAGCCCGAAGTACGTTACCGAGGCTGATATTCCAACCGAGGAGATCGAACGTTTCAAGGCTGAAGCCATGGAGCGCGTAAAGAACGAGGGCAAGCCTGCTGACATCGCCGAGAAGATCGTTGATGGCCAGGTAAAGAAGCACTTTGCCGAGCAGGTGCTCATGACCCAAGGCTTTATCCTTGACGACAAGAAGAGCGTCCAGGATTACATCAAGGAAAACATCGCGAAACTAGGTGAGAACATCGTTGTCCGCCAGTTCCGCCGAATCGAACTTGGTGTTAACGAATAGAGTCGTTCTGTTCAGCTAAAAAAGAGCCGCACGTCGCGGCTCTTTTGCTGTCCTTGACCTTGCATCGGGGCGGGCGCTATAGTGGGGCCAGCAATAATCCTTACAAGAAAGTAGGCGTGATGACCCCCGAAGTACAGGCAGTCCCTGATGTTGAGTTCGTTCAGTTACCGTTTGAATATGTCACTGAACGGCGAAAGGGTATCGGGCTGGTCGCGCCGTTCGACTTTGCTCTTGATGACGAATGTTGGCGATGGCTGCCTGAAAGCGTAGCGCTGTACGTGACACGCACGGCCCGGCTGGAAGACACCGCCGTGACGGCCAAGCTTGCCGAAGCAGTGGGGGACGAAGCTGCCGTCCGTCCATCGGTCCGATCGCTTATATCGGCCGAGCCCGAAAGCGTTGCTTACGCCTGTACTTCTGGCAGTTTCGTTGGCGGCCTGGCAGGCGAGGCGAAGCTGCGCGGTGTCATGGAGCGTTCAGGGGCCAAGCGGGCCGTGACGACGTCGGGCGCGCTGCTGCAGGCGCTCGAGCATCTAGGCGTCAAGCGGATCGCCATTGCTACACCGTACAACGAGGAGCTGACGAGGCTATTGGCCGAGTTCCTTGAAACGGCCGGCATCAAAGTCGTGAAAGCTGGTTATTTGAACAGCGAACAAGACATCATGCATATTGGCTACGATGCCGTGCGTAACATGGCGGATATCGTTGACCATCCCGATGCCGAGGCGGTCTTTTTCAGTTGTACCAACCTTCGGACCTTCGATGTCATTGGCGAACTCGAACAAAAACTAGGCAAGCCGGTACTGTCCGCCAACCAAGTGACTATCTGGGCGGCGCTCCAGGAGGCTGGCATTGCGCCGCCACGAATCGCGCAAAAACTGTTTGGGTATTGAAATTTTTCATAAAATATGGTAAAATAACTTCAACTTCGGTGGAAACCGGGGGGTGAAGAGTTCCATACCGCACCTTTAGTGAGAGGACACGCCCATGAAGTGGCGTACCGTTATCATCCTCGTCGTGGTTGCTGTCGCTGCAACCGTCGGCGGCATCTTCCTGGGCTCCTGGCTCAAGGGAGAGAGCTCGCCGCAGTCCAGCGAGACAGTTGCTACGGCGACCCAGGACCCGACGGCACCGACGCCGTCCACGACCAAGCAGCCCAGCTCGCCGCCCGTCACCCGCGCGGTGCCGCCGACGACCGAACCGACCGAGCAGGCCACGACGCCCGACCCGGTCCTGCCGACCCCGGCGACCGGGTCCCTGACGAAGGGCCGCGAGAAGAAGCTGTTCGACGGCAAGGCCACCATCCCGAACACGCCCGCGGCGTGGGAGGAGAAGAGCAGCGACGCGGACTCGATGACGTTCATCGACAAGTCCAACTGCTCGGAACGGTGCCCGACCGTCTGGTTCTACGACGTGTCGAAGGGCCAGAACCACGTGACGTTCGGCGACAACCCGCTGGGCGCATGGGCGACGGACCACTGCCACGGACAGGGAACCAACGCGACGACTACCTTCACGGCGGGCGGCGAGGACGCCACGTACGTCAAGCTGAGCTGCGAGGGACAGGACTACTTCGCGTGGTACATCCCCGGCAAGAAGCTGCTGGTGACCACGCAGGACGCTGACGGCCAGATCGCTGACCCGCAGATCATCCAGGCGGTGGTCGCGAGCATCGTCTGGAACCGGTGAACCCGTTCATCAACTTCATCCGACCCAACAACCCCGAGGGAGCCCCGGTCCGCTACGCGCGGCCGGGGCTACTTCATGCCCTAAAACATGGTAGAATAGGGGTATATGTTTGATACCAATGCCTACCAAGATAAAATGAACCTCGCAATCGCTCACTTCGAAGATGAGCTCAAAAAAGTCCGCACCGGTCGCGCTCACCCTAGTATGCTCGACGGTATCCAGGTAGAGGCATATGGCCAAAAAATGCCGCTTAACCAAGTAGCGAACGTCGGTGCTCCCGAGCCCCAAATGTTGCAGATTACTCCGTTCGACCCTAGCCAGGTGCAGGCTATCAATGCCGCGATTCGTGCAGATCAGTCGCTTGGCTTCAACCCTAGCGACGACGGCCGCGTCGTACGCGTTCCCGTGCCGCCGCTTACCGAAGAACGTCGCCACCAGATGGTGAAGCAGACGAGCGAAAAGGTCGAAGAGGCTCGTATCGCCCTGCGCAACATCCGTCAGGATGGCCTCAAGGATGCCAAGCGTAAAAAAGACGCCAAAGAGCTGAGCGAGGATGATGTCAAGCGCATCGAAAAAGAGTTCGACAAACTGATGGCTGACTACCAGGAGAAGATCGAGGCTGCGTTCAAGGCCAAAGAGAAGGAAATCCTGACGATCTGATGGCTGACGGCGAAAAGGTCCCGCAGCATATTGGCTATATCATTGATGGCAACCGTCGTTGGGCAAAACAACATGGCATCCCAACGTACGAAGGCCACTTGGCTGGTTATAACGCTATCGTAGAGGTGGTCATGGCGACATTTGATGCCGGCGTAAAGGTCGTGTCGGCGTATACGTTCAGTACTGAGAACTGGAAGCGCAGCGAAGACGAGATTTCCAAACTGATGGGTCTGGTGTTGCGGTTGCTGAGCTCCGATCTTCATATCTTGCAGGAGGGTAATATCCGTATCCGGATCCTCGGAACGACCGACCGCCTCAGCAAAGGAATCCTAAAGGCAATCCATGACGCCGAAGAAAAGACCAAGGATAACACGCGCGGCACCCTCGCCGTCTGCTTCAATTACGGGGGTCAACTCGAAATCGCCGACGCGTGCAAAAAAATTATTCAGGAGGGGATAGCTGCCGAAGATGTCACGCCGGAACTTCTTTCCGAGCACATGTACGCGCCCGACCTTCCACCGCTCGACATGATCGTGCGGACAAGCGGCGAAAACCGGACGTCCAACTTCATGCTATGGCGGTCGGCATATAGCGAATTCTTTTTTCTGGAAAAGCTGTGGCCGGACATGACAAAAGAAGACGTTACCGCTATACTAGAAGAATATTCACGCCGTGGCCGGCGATTTGGAGGGTAAATGCAACTATTATTCGGTATAATTTTAGGCTTGTTAATATTGGTCATTCTCGTGGTGGTCCATGAGCTGGGGCATGCGATTGTCGCCCGTAGGAACAAAGTAGTAGTCGAGGAATTTGGGATTGGGTTCCCACCGCGTGCCTGGGCTAAAAAGTTGCGTGGCGGCGTTTTGTTCAGCCTCAACTGGCTGCCGCTTGGAGGGTTCGTAAAGCTGCAGGGCGAAAACGATGCTGCCAAGAAAAAAGGCGACTACGGTGCTGCCGGTTACTGGGCGAAGACCCGAATCTTGCTTGCCGGCGTGCTGATGAACTGGGTGATCGCGGCTTTGCTTTTGACCGTCCTTGCTTGGACGGGGCTGCCAAAGATTCTTCCGAACCAGTTCTCCATGCCAAGCGATACTATCCTCACCAAGAAGCCGGTCGAGATCGTTGAAGTCGCGAAAGACTCGCCGGCCGCCAAGGCAGGATTAAAAGTAGGTGACCAAATCCTACGGTTTGACGGTGAACCCGTTCCAACATCTGACAGCCTTGCTAAGCAGTCGAAGGAGAATAAAGGCAAGACCGTCGAAGTTATTTATTCCCGCAAGGGCGTCGAAGATAGCGTCGCGGTGGCGCTGCGCAGCTCGAACGATAGCGGCAAAGGCTATTTGGGTGTTGGCTCGGGCCAGCAGCAGCAAATCAACGCTAGTTGGTCGGCGCCGATCGTTGGCGTAGTGACGACCGCCCAATTCACGCTCGTTACTTTGCAGGGTCTCGGTGATGTCATTGGTAATTTGGTATCGGGAGTGGTACTGCAGTTCAGTCCCGACAGCACGACGAGGGAACAGGCGCACCAAGACCTCGCGGCGGCCAGCGGCAGCGTAGCCGGGCCGATAGGTATCTTGGGTACGATTTTTCCAGCGGCCGAACAGGCTGGCGTGACGCAACTTGTTTTCCTCTCGGCGATTATTTCGCTGACGCTCGCTGTCATGAACGTCCTGCCTATCCCGGCACTCGACGGTGGCCGTTGGTTCGTCATGACCATTTACAAACTTCGCAAAAAAGAGCTCACCAAGGAGCGTGAAGAACAAATTCAAGGAACGGGCTTTCTTGTTTTGATGTTACTTGTAATAATAGTGACGGTAGCAGATGTTAGTAAATTATTTAAATAGACTAGTACAAAAAACAGCGAAGTGGAAATGGCTTCACAGTAGCTGGGTATTCGCGATTATCTTGCCGATTTGGATACTGGTAGGGCTTGCCCTGTCAGTCCTTGCGACGTACGCTCTCCTGTACGTGCTGAGCATCGCTGGTATTTCCTTGGCTGGTCTTGATCGAACGATTCTTAGCGCCACGCTTGCAGCCGTCATATATGCGTTGACGATCGTATTCGTCGTATGGCTGCCGCAACTCTTTAAGAAATACGTTACTCTCAAGGAGCTTGGCTTGCAGCGCTTGCCGAGCTGGATGGATATGCTGCTGTCGCCCGCAGGGTTTATCGTGTACTTCATTGGGTCGTCGCTCCTCGTATACATAGCGACCCAATTGTTTTCGGGCTTTGATGTCGCAGAGGCGCAAGACGTCGGGTTTACGCGGCTGACGCAGTATTACGAATACGTCTTGGCATTCGTGACGCTCATCGTGGTAGCTCCGGTAGCCGAAGAAGTTCTGTTTCGCGGCTTTTTGTACGGCAAGTTACGCGGGCGCATGCCGATATGGGTGGCTATGCTTATCACGAGCGCGCTGTTCGGCCTGATCCACGGGCAGTGGAACGTGGGGCTCGACGTCTTCGCCCTAAGCATCGTGCTTTGTAGCCTGCGTGAAATTACCGGTGGTATCTGGTCGGGAATTTTGCTGCATATGATAAAAAACAGCATCGCCTTCTTTATCCTCTTTATCAGCCCACTGTTATAAGGTATACTAAGACCATGACGAACGTGATTGTTCCAGTCTTTGCTCCCCGCATGCCGGCTTGCCGGTAGTTTGATTTTTACTTAGGCAATGAAATTTTCAGGAATGTAAGAAACGAGGAGTTTATTATGCGAGTATCGCAGCTATTCACAAAAACAAGCAAGACGGCACCGGCCGATGAGGTCGCGCGCAACGCACAGCTTTTGATTCGAGCAGGATTTATCCATAAGGAAATGGCGGGCGTATACGCGTACATGCCACTTGGCCTGCGCGTGCTTGAGAACATCAAGCAAATTGTCCGCGAAGAAATGAACGGTATCGGTGGCCAAGAGGTCATGATGACAGCCTTGCAGCCAAAAGACATTTTCGAGAAGACCGATCGTTGGGATGATGCCAAGGTTGATAACTGGTTCAAGACCAAGCTTGCGAACGGCACCGATCTTGGTCTTGGCCTGACGCACGAAGAGCCGATCGTCGACGCATTGGCGCCGTACGTCAACTCGTACAAAGACCTGCCGATTTTCGTCTATCAAATCCAAAGCAAGTTCCGAAACGAGCTTCGCGCCAAGAGCGGTCTGCTTCGTGGCCGCGAGTTCGTCATGAAAGACATGTATTCGCTCGCACGTTCCCAGGAAGAGCATGTCGAGCTGTACGAGCGTGCTGCCGAGGCGTATCACCGCGTGTATGCCCGCCTCGGTATCGGCGATATTACGTATCGCACGGCGGCTGACGGAGGGATCTTTACCAAGCGGTTCAGTGATGAGTTCCAGACACTCAGCGATATCGGCGAAGATACGATTTATGTCGACGAAGAAAAACGCCTCGCGATCAACGACGAGGTGTATACGGACGAGAATCTTGCCAAGCTAGGGCTCGACAAGTCGAAACTGGTCGAGAAGAAGGGCGTCGAGGTAGGAAACATTTTCCCGCTTGAAACCAAGTATACCGATGCGCTCGACGTTTACTACACCGACGAAAGCGGCAACAAGCAGCAGATTATCATGGGTTGTTACGGCATTGGTATCAGCCGCCTGATGGGTGTCGTAGCCGAGCATTTTAGTGATGACAAGGGGTTGGTGTGGCCAGAAAATATCGCGCCGGCGCGCGTGTACCTAGTGCGAATCGGTGGGGAGGCTGCTGTCAAGCATGCCGATGAGCTGTATGGTGAGTTGACTGGCAGGGGAATCGAAGTACTCTATGACGATCGTGACGAGCGGCCAGGTGCCAAGTTTGCCGATAGCGAACTGATGGGTATTCCATATCGAATTACGGTGAGTGACCGCCTGCTGGAGTCTGAAACCTACGAATTTACGCCTCGTAACACTGGTGAAACAGAGGTATTGACACGAGATGACCTGCTTGCTAAACTAGGGTGATTGTAAATCTTGAAGTGAGGGTTTACACTATATATAGCGTATTATTTTTTGATTTTGACACTATTTCAATTTTATTGAAGGGATGAAGATTAGTATGAAGAAGACATATCAGATTACAGTAGAGGGTAGGCAGGAACTAGAGGCAGAACTCGAGGAGCTGAAGAGCCGTCGCGGTGCTATTGCTGACAAGATCGCCGAAGCTCGTGATTACGGTGATCTGAGTGAAAACGCCGAATACGATGCAGCCCGCGAAGAGCAGGGCCTGGTCGAGAGCCGAATCGCCGAAATCGAGGACATCCTCTTGAACGCCGAACTTATCAAGACGACCAAAGGTTCGAAGGTAAGCCTAGGCAGCAAAGTAGAGCTAAAAACTGGTAAAAAGACCGTCGTCTACGACGTGGTAGGTCCAGTCGAGGCTGACCCGCTAGAGGGAAAAATCAGCAACGAATCACCAATCGGTGAGGCGTTGATGGGCAAAAAGGTCGGCGAGAGCGTGACGATTACGACGCCAAAAGGCCAGATTTCTTACGAAATCATCGCGATTCGTTAAAGACGTATCAAAATCTAAAAAACAGGCTGTTCCCGCGGTCTGTTTTTTGATATGAGGACGAAGACATTTAAAGCGGAATACGGTATACTGTAACGGATATGGCAACACTGCAAGACTACCGTGATGAGCGACTACGAAAACTCCAAGAACTAAAAAATCTGGGAGTTGATCCATACCCTGCCGAAAGCCATCGTACGCTTGGGGCTGGCGAAGTCGCACCAAAGTTCGGTGAGCTCGAGGGTCAGACGGCAACCGTCGCCGGGCGTATTACTGGTATCCGTAAGTTCGGCAAGCTGGCATTCATCGTGTTGCGCGACCAAAGCGGGCAGGTGCAGCTGTTTCTTCGTGACGGCGACGTAGCAACGCTTGATGCCGCACACGGCGTCTTAGGCATGAAAGAGCTCTCCCTCCTTGATACGGGCGACTTCATCGAGGCAACGGGTGAGATTATCAAGACGAAAACCGGCGAAATCTCTATCGGCGTAAAAACGCTGCGTCTTTTGACCAAAACGCTTCGGCCGATGCCAACCGAGCTCACGAACAAAGAAGAGCGTCTGCGTCGCCGTTACGTCGACATGAACGTCAACGAAAACGTCCGTAATCGATTTGTTCGCCGGTCTAAGTTTTGGCAGGCGACGCGTGACTATCTGAACCAGAATGGTTTCGTCGAGGTGAATGTTCCGGTGCTTGAGCACACGACCGGCGGTGCCGATGCCAACCCGTTCGTTACCCATATGGACGCGCTTGATCAAGATTTTTATCTGCGTATTAGCCACGAGCTGCCTTTGAAACGTCTGATTGGTGCCGGGTTCGAAAAGGTCTACGATCTTGGCCCGCGTTTTAGGAACGAAAACTACAGCGACGAGCATTTGCCCGAGCACGTCGCGATGGAATGGTATTGGGCTTACGCCAACTGGCAGGACGGCATGCGCTTCATGGAGGGCATGTACAAGCAGGTGCTGCAAGAGACGTTTGGGACGTTGCAGTTCAAGCTCGACCGTTTTGATGTTGATATGAGTGGCGAGTGGGAAGTGTGGGACTACGCGACCATTATCAAGGAGCGTTATGGTATCGATGTATACGAAAGCTCGCTCGATGAAGTAAAGCAGGCGCTTGCCAGCAACAAGCTGGAGGTCGAACAAACCGAGAATCGTGCTCGTGGCATCGACAAGCTTTGGAAAAACATTCGCAAAGATGTCGCTGGCCCCGTATGGTTGATCAATACGCCCAAATTTATCAGTCCGCTCGCAAAGAGCAACCCGGACGATGAAAATACCGTCCAGCGGTTCCAGCCAGTCATTGCAGGCAGCGAACTTGGCAACGGCTTTTCGGAGCTGAACGATCCGATCGACCAGTTGAATCGGTTCCTTGAGCAGCAAGCCATGCGCGAAGCTGGCGACGACGAAGCGATGATGCTTGATATTGATTTCGTCGAGATGCTGGAATACGGCATGCCGCCTGCTTGCGGTTGGGGGTACAGCGAGCGGGTCTTTTGGATATTCGAAGGGGTCACAGCGCGCGAAGGCGTTCCGTTTCCTCAGCTGCGCGTAGAATATGATGCTACGACAAAAGCAGTCTATCCGGACGTGAAGTTAGAGACCTCCGCTTCGAAGGCGACGGTACGCGAAGAAGAAAAGCCGGTATCTGCCGCTATCGAAGGAACCAAGAAGCTCTATTTGGATGATTTTTCGCTCGTAGAATGCGATGCTGCCGTGTTGTCGACGACTACCACCGAGGATGGCCTGACGACGCTTGTCCTTGATCAAACTTGCCTCTATCCGGGCGGAGGCGGGCAAGCACATGATTTGGGTGAAATATCGTGGGATGGCGGCCGTCTTGTAATTACCGAAGTCAGCAAGGAACAAGATGGCACGGTGCTTCATCGTGGCCAGCTAGAGGGTGCATCGCCCCGCGAAGGCCAGACGGTTCGTTGTAGCGTAGATAGCGCGCGTCGCCTTCTGAATTCACGGCTTCACTGCGCCGGTCATCTTGTCGACTACGCCGTACGCAAGATGGGCAAGGCATGGAAGCCTGGCCGCGGCGCACACTACCCACATATGAGTTTCGTTGAATACGAGGGCGATTTTAACGCCGATGAGGCGGAAGAGCTTCGCCAACGGATCGAGGGCGAAGTCAATGCGTTCATCGCTCGTGGCGGCAACGTCGGTGTGCGCCAAGTGCCGAGCGGGGAAGCACGCCAGTTTAGCGACTATATTCCCGAACCTATCCTCGAAAAGTACCAGATGGTTCATCTGGCAACGTATCCTGAAGATTTCAACGTTTGCTGCGGCGGTACGCACGTTACCGAACTCTCGCAGATTGGCCGCGTAGAAATAACGAAGGTAAAACGCAAGGATGGCCGTAACCGGGTCAGTTACACGCTTTCGGATATTGCTGGCTAGGCTGTCTTGTTGATAGTATCGACGTGTTCGTTGATCTCGCCCATGATGATACCGATTTCATCTTCGACGATTTGCTGAAGTTCGGGAACGTTTCGCATGAGCCAATTGCCCAATTGCTCCTCGGGAGCGGTTTCCTGCAGCTCAACGAGCTCTTTTAGTTTGTCGTCGCTCAGAACGGTGGCGACTTCAGTGCCAACTCGCTCTTGTAGTGTTTCGTTGAGGTGTTCGAGTAAGGTTCGTTCGTCTTGGCCGGCAAGGGAAATCCCGAAGTCTTGTAGCGTTTCTTTGGTGATGTATTGTTGGTCCATGTCCAGTCCTTTTTATTTTCGAGTATAGTATCTCTACTATACTACTTGGCGACGTTCTTGATCGCTTTCCAGGTTTTGTAAGCTGTTTTTGGAGCTCGACCAGTCTTACGCATGGCCGTCAGGGCAGCTCGGCCAACTTGGCGTCGCATTGCGGTCAGGCGGTTTTCGTCTTCGTTGTCGTCGTCTGGCGAGTCTTCGGGCGAAGTTTCGCCGTTAAGCTGCGCGCTGGCTTCGGGGGAAAGAAAGCCGGCAAGGCGTTCGGCTTTGCGCTTCTTATTCCAAACGTATGCCTTGGCAATAAAAGCCGTGCCACCGTTACGCTTGTGCCATGTACCGCGAATAGGAATAAAGCCGTTTGCTTCAAGGGAAGTGACTGACCAACGGCCAATTGCTTTCAAGACGCCGCGAGTTCGCCTCAGGCGCTCTTTCTTTTCGGGGGTCTCTGGGTCGTCTTCATCGGGGTTCAGTTCAGCGGTGTCGTCGACTTCTGGCAGGGGGTGCGTCTCGTCGGTCTCTGAACTGGGAGTTGCCTCGGCCTCTGGGACGAAAGGTTCGTCGTAGGTCGCGAACGCGGCTTCCTGGGCGGATTGTTTTTCGCGCAGGTCATGTTCATCGAGAAGGTTACCGATGCGGTCGCGTGCTTCTTGCCAGTAGTCTAAGTGTTCTGTGGTGATACGCTCTGCATCTATGCCATCAATTTCGGCGACCGTTTCTGGGTCGACGCGTGGGGCTTCTGTAGTTGTGGTAGAAAGGCGTTCAGTCATCAGTGTTGTTTCCTGTATACATATAAGCATAAAAGGAATAAAAAGTCAATCTTTAACCAATATATTTAACAAAAAAGCAATGTTGCTGTCGAACTCATTATTTACTATACTAAGTATAGTAAATAAAACGAGAGGAATGACATGAAGATTGCTGTATTCGTAGGAAGCTTGCAAAGAGAGTCATATAACAAAAAACTAGCCAGTACACTGGAAGGCTTGCTGCCGAAAGGTGTAGAGTTCGTATACGCGGACATAAACCTGCCACTTTTTAACCAAGACCTAGAGGCAGAGTATCCGGCTGAAGCCCAAGCCGTGAAAGATATCGTTACGAGCGCCGATGCCGTGTTATTCGTTACGCCGGAATATAACCGTAGCGTTCCGGGCGTACTGAAGAACGCGATCGACTGGGTGAGCCGACCATATGGCAACAACTCGTTTAGCGGCAAGCCTGTCGGCATCGTCGGCGCGTCGATCGGACCAGTAGGAACGGCCGTCGCTCAGTCTGATCTTCGTCATATCGTCGCATTCCTGAACATGAAGCTGATGGGCCAACCAGAGGTATATGTAGCAAACACCATGGGGCTGCCATTCGGTGAAGACGGTATCCTTGCGGACGAACGTTGGCGTAAGAACTTGCAAGAGTACGTTGATGCCTTCGTTGCTTTTGCTGCCGTCGAACGCGCAGCGTAGGCGATTGACTTTTTAACATAAGCATGGTATAAACTTAATCATGTTTAGACGCCGACGCGACGCGGAACCTACTCAAGCGGCACCTGCCGTTTTACCAACGGAAGGCCGGAATTTTAGCTATCGCTACGAACAGGAGAACGATAGTGACGAACGGACGTCCCGTGCCGAAGGCCGCTATTTAGCAGAGTCGGAACGTGGCAATGACTATAACATCACTGAGCTGACGATGGGCCGGACGGTAACGATGCCTCGCGGTGAGAATATAGGGGTCGGGGATATTAACGACGCTTTTGGTGCCCTAGCGACTTGGCTGGCGAACCAACCTTCTGGAGTATCGTCACGAATCGCCAAGTATCTTGTCGAGTACCCGCGTCATACCGTGGATGCGCCCATTCAGGCTGTGGTAGTCGCGGCGCAAAACGGCGCCCTGCGACTATATGAGTTGAGAGAGGTCGGGGATACCGTACTGGTGGTGGATCGTCCGGATTTTGACGACGATACGGTCATCAGCGCGCCGAAAGGTGCGAGGATTACGACCAGTATCAGGGGCCGCGAACTGGCCGGCGACACCCCATTCGCTAGCGAAGGAGAGTCATCCTACGAAGAGCGATTGATGTCGGAGATTCACGGCGCGATCGTGGACTACGACAGGGAACATCCGATAAGATAAAGAGATAAACGGCACTGATGCAATCGGTGTCGTTTTTTGGTTTTGCTTGATTTTTCTCGGTACCTTGTATAACATAGAACTATGTCACGAAAAGGTTCAAGCGAAGAATATGCTGAACAGCTCGCTATTCAGCTGCGCAAAGGTTTTTTAGCCTACTGCGTGCTACGTGTTTGCGGCGAAACACCAGTTTACACGAGCGATATTATCCGTCGGCTGCACGAGGCTGACATGGTTGTCGTAGAGGGGACGATTTATCCGCTGCTCAGCCGGTTGCAACGAGACGGCTTGCTGCAGCATGAGTGGCAGGAGTCGGAGCAAGGGCCGCCGCGTAAATACTACGAGGCAACGGAGTTTGGCCACGAGGTCATGGCGCTGGTCACCGAAAAAATCGCAACGTTAAACAAGACGCTCAAGAGGTTGTAAAAGGAAAGCAATGAAAGAAGTTACAAGAATCCATATCGCCAAGACGTCGTATGATGTCGAGATAGAAGCGAAGAAAGAGCTGGGGCGCTACCTGGCGGCACTCGAAAAGTATAGCGACGATACCGAAATAATGATGGATATCGAGATTCGTATCACGGAGATCTTGGCGGAGCGTGGTATCAAGAAAGACCAAGTCATTACGCTCGACGACGTAAAAGCGCTCCGCGAACAGCTGGGCGAACCGAAGGAGTTCAAGCAGGATGATGGCGACGACGATCCTGTCGCCGAAGAAACGGGCGAAGCGGGAATCGGCCGCAAGCTTTTTCGTGACACCGACAACGCGGTCCTCGGCGGCGTGCTTAGTGGGCTGGCGGCATTCTTTGGCGTTAATCCGGCGGTGATGCGCATTTTGTTCATACTTTTGATGCTCATGTCGTTTGGGACGGCCCTGCTTGCCTACGTACTGTTATGGGCGGTCGTGCCATCGGCGCAAACTGCGGCTGACAAGCTGCAAATGCGCGGCCGTTCGGTTACCATCGCGTCAATCCGTGAGGTCAACGAAGGCATGGTGGCGCGTCGGCCGGGTATGGATATCGAGACCAAAAAGACGCTTCTGACGCTGACGGGAGTGATTTGCGTGATTGGGGCGGCGCTGACCGTATTGTTCACGGTCATGGCAGGTCTGGCGGTGTATTTTAATCGCTACCACGCCTTCTCTCAGGAGATTGCCGTGTCGAACTTGCTGTTGGGCGCGTTGGTAGGCGCCGTGTGCAGTGGGCTGCTGCTGGCATCCCTCTTCGGTATCTTGGCGTACGCGGCTTTCTCGCGAAAGATGACTAAGCGTACTATCGTTAGCATCTGTATTGTCATTAGCCTGGGGCTTGTCAGTTTTTGCACGGCGGTAGGTTTGACGCAGTACTCGGTATTCAAGACGCGCTACGAGCCCGATGCTAGCAGTTGGGCGCCATCACAATTTCATAGGTTTATAAAGTAGGAGGCATATGATCGAAGTCAAGAACGTTACGAAAACGTACGGAAAGAAACATAACGCCTTCCAAGCGCTGGGGGATGTCAGCTTTACGATTCCCGATGGTGCGAGCGTGGCGATTATTGGCAAGTCGGGGTCGGGGAAGTCGACGCTCATGCATGCCATGAGCGGGCTCGACCGTCCGGAATCAGGCGAGGTGGTGATCGACGGGCGCAATATCCTGAAGCTTAACCAAAAGCAAGTCGACATGTTCCGGTCGCATCGTATGAGTTTTATCTTCCAGAGTTTTTTCGTGCAAGCCAACGAGTCGTGCTACGACAATGTCAGCTTGCCACTTGAAATCGCGAACGTGCCGGCGCGTGCGCGCGACAAAAAGATCTTGGCGGCACTGGAAGCGGTCGAGCTGCTCGACAAAAAGAAATCTCGAGCACGCGATCTTTCGGGCGGCCAGAAGCAACGCCTGGCAATCGCTCGTGCCATCGTAAACGACCCGAAGATATTGTTTGCTGACGAGCCGACAGGCAACCTGGATAGTGCCACCGGCGCGGTGGTCGAAGAGCTGCTTTTTGGCTACAACAAGAACAAAGGCGCAACGCTCATTATCGTGACGCACGACGCGGAACTTGCGGCAAAATGTGACATGCGGATTAATATCAAGGACGGCGTTATCGAGGCGATCGAAACGAAAGGAAAGGCAAAATAATGAAGACTCGGGATATCATCCGGCGCGCTGGCAACAGTTTGCGCCACGCGAAGATCCGAACGCTGCTAACGAGCTTGGCTATTAGCGTCGGTGCGTTTACGGTAACGGTCGCGCTGGCGGCTGGAGCGGGCACCCAGGAATATACTGACACCCTCATCAAAAGCAACGGTGACGAACGAAGCTTGAGTATTTTTGCCAAGTCCGACAACCAAGACCAAACACCAAAAGAATATACGCAGTCAAGCAGCCAGTCATCGCAGGATGCGGGTACGCTTAGCGACAATGACGTCGCGAAGATTAGCAAGATTAACGGCATAGAGAGTGTGACGCCAACGTATAATCTTGGCGCTACTTATATGACACGTGCCGGCGAGAAAAAATACCAGGCCGATATTTCAATCAAAAGCGATCGTACGATGATAACGCTCGAGGCGGGGTCCCTACCGTCGACCAATGAAATTCCAGCGGGCAAAGCGGTGGTTCCTGATGAGTATTTGGGTGTCCTTGGGTTCAAGAACGCGGCCGATGCCATTGGAAAAACAGTAACGGTGCATTTTGACAAGCTATCTCGCCTTGGTGCGGGGAAAGACTGGGCGTTCGTCGTCGCAGCCGTCAACAAGCAGTCGAGCTTACAGCTTCGCTACCAACCAAAACTGCAGATTTCTGCTAGCGACGGGAAAACGATTTACGACTATCAGCACGCGGGTTCTGGTGAGCAGAACAGCTATGGAAGCGTTACGGCTCGCATGGCATCCAGTGCCGATGTCGATAAAACGAAGCAAGCCGTAAAAGATGCTGGCTACGATGTATTCTCGCTGAAGGATATCCAGCAAACGCTGTTCCAATTCATCGATGTCGTAAAGTGGGGCGTGGTCGGGTTTGGATTCCTAGCTATCCTCGCCTCGGTCTTCGGCATCATTAATACGCAGTACATCAGCGTGCTGGAACGCACGCAGCAGATTGGCTTGATGAAGGCACTTGGCGCGCGCCGTCGTGATATTGGTCGGTTGTTCCGCTACGAGGCGGCATGGGTCGGTTTTCTTGGTGGTGCGATCGGCACGGGCCTAGCTGTGGCGACAAGCTTGCTTAACCCATGGATCAACACGACGCTTGGCCTTGAATCGGGCACGGAACTCTTGTTGTTCAAGCCGATGACCAGCATCGTATTGGTACTAAGCTTGATTATCATTGCGGTCGCGGCCGGGTATTTCCCATCACGAAAAGCAGCCAAGCTTGATCCGATCGAAGCCTTGCGCACGGAGTAGCCATCGGCCTGAGTGACAGTGGCCTCTCTCTGTAGCTAATTGGTGAGTATAGGGTATAATAGACCCATGTTAGATATCCGTTACATCCGAGAAAACGCCGCTGCGGTGCAAGAAAACGCCCGTCGCAAAGGCTACGACGTAAGCGTCGATGAGGTAGTGCGCTGGGATAAATCCAAGCGACAGCTCCAACAGCAAGCAGACGAACTTCGCGAAAAGCGTAACGATATCTCCTCGCGCATGAAAGGCGGCAAGCCGGACGATGCGTTGATCGCCGAAGGCAAGACGATCAAAGAGCAGCTGGTGGCCGTCGAGGTGAACCTTAAAGAAGCCGACACTCGCTTCAGTGACACGCTGAAGAAAATCCCGAACATGGCGCTGGGCGACGTGCCGGTTGGTGCTAGCGAAGACGAGAATGTCGTGGCCAAAAAAGTAGGCGAACCTAAAGCCTTTGGTTTCACGCCAAAAAACCACGCCGAACTTGCGGAGGCTAAAGGTTGGCTCGACAAGGAACGCGCAGCAAAAGTGGCGGGTTCGCGCTTTGCCTACTTGAAGGGTGACTTGGTGAAGTTGCAGTTCAGCCTTATCCAGATGGTCATGGACAAGTTGAGCGACCAAGCGTTTATCGACGAAGTGATTCGCGAAAACAACCTGAATGTCAGCAACAAGCCATTCCTGCCGGTCTTGCCGCCATTCATGCTTCGTACTGAATTGTATGATGCCATGGATCGTCTGGAGCCACGCGACGATCGTTATAAGATCGAGGGCGAGGATTTGTGGCTGCAGGGAAGTGCCGAGCATGTACTGGGCAGCATGCACGCTGATGAGATTTTCGATGAAAAAGAACTGCCACTGCGCTATGTTGGCTACGCGACGAGTTTTCGCCGCGAGGCTGGAACGTATGGCAAGGATATGGAAGGCATGTTCCGCATGCACCAATTCGATAAGTTGGAGATGGAAAGCCTGGGCGTGAGCGAAAAAGGGCTCGATGAGCATTTGTTCATGGTTGCGATCCAGGAAAAAATCATGCAGCTGCTCGAAGTTCCGTACCAGGTGCTTTTGAAGTGCACGGCTGACATCGGCAAGCCGAATGCTCGTGGCGTGGACATCGAGGCGTGGCTGCCGGGACAAGACAAATACCGCGAGACTCACACTGCTGACTATATGACCGACTATCAGGCCAGGCGCCTCAAGACGCGTGTCCGCCGGAGCGACGACGGCGCGGTAGAGCTGATTCACACCAACGACGCGACGGCGTTGCCGCTTAGTCGTGGCCCGATCGCCGTTTTGGAAAACCACCAGCAGGCCGACGGTACGATTCATGTTCCCGATGCCCTGCGACCATATCTAGGCGGTCGTGAGGTCCTGTAGCAACAAAGCTTTCGCGCGTTCGCTCGAAAAGCGGTATAATAAAGGTACAGACCTAACCGAAAAAAGGGGGTAGCATGATTGCAGCAATCGATATTACGGGCGTTAAGTATGAGCTCGACGACGTGACGAAAAAGTATGTCATGAAAAAAATCGGACGTCTTGACCGGTATCTCCCCAAGCACGCGCGCAAGAGCGCCACTGCTAGCGTAAAAATAAAGCAGGTGAACCGCGACTTCGGCAACAAATACGAGGCAGAAGTCATCCTGAGCGTTCCAGACAAGGTGCTGACCGCCAAGGACTCTACCGTCAACGCGTTAGCGGCGTTGGATATCGTAGAAGCAAAGCTTGTTAACCAGCTCAGGAAATACAAGCAAACGACCATGCCGCACGTGGGCCGGCGCGGTGTTTTGGCGCGGTTTAAGCGCAGCTACGCACGCGAAGCTCAGTAATCTGGGGTAAATCCCTTTTATCCTCTGGCGAAACGGCGTATACTATTACGTAGTATTTTATGAGAAGTTTCAGTTCACCGGAGGGATGAGGATTTTATGGTCAGCCGACAATCTGCACTAACAAAAGTGTTTGGCGATCCGCAAAAGCGGATTGTCAAAGGTCTTGAAAAAAGGGTCGGCGCGATCAACGCGCTCGCCGACAAGTACAAAGCGTTCAAAAAACCCGAGCTGCCTCAGCAGACGGAAGTATTGAAAAAGCGCCTGCAAGATAAAAAAACCACACTCGACGATATTTTGCCGGATGCTTTCGCGTTGGTCCGCGAGGCAAGCGACCGCGTGCTAGGCATGCGTCATTTCGACGTGCAGCTTATCGGTGGCATGGCGCTTCATGATGGCAACGTAGCCGAAATGAAAACCGGTGAAGGCAAGACATTGGTCGCGACGCTGCCAGTATACCTTAACGCGCTTGAGGGCAAGGGTGTTCATGTAGTCACGGTCAACGACTACCTGGCGCAACGCGATGCCGGCTGGATGGGCCAGCTGTATGGCTTTTTGGGGCTTTCTACGGGTGTTATCATTAACGACGCCTCGTTCGTTTACGACAAGGACTTCGACAACACGGCGCACGACGACCCGCGCATGCGCAAGCTTCGCCCGGTCAGCCGCAAAGAGGCGTACGCGGCTGATATTACGTACGGTACGAACAACGAGTTCGGCTTTGACTACCTGCGTGACAACATGGTAAACGAGGTCGAGCTGCTTCGCCAACGCGATTTGAACTTTGCGATCGTGGACGAGGTGGACTCTATCCTTATCGACGAAGCTCGCACGCCGCTTATCATCAGCGCGCCAGCTGCTGAAAACCCAGACAGCTATTATCAGTTCGCGAAGATTGCCGCCAAACTCGTACCAGATGATTACACGCTCGATGAAAAGCGTCGCAGCGTCGCGCTCACCGACAAGGGCGTTGAAAAAGTACAAAAAATGCTGGGTATAAAAAACTTATACACACCAGATTACGTCCGTTCTGTCTACCACATGGACCAAGCACTTCGAGCACAAACATTGTTCAAACGCGACAAAGATTATGTAGTAACGAACGATGGTGAAGTAATCATCGTCGACGAGCACACAGGTCGTCTTATGCAGGGTCGCCGCTACAACGAAGGTCTCCACCAGGCCATCGAAGCCAAGGAGAACGTCACGGTCCAGCAAGAGAGCATGACGCTAGCGACCATCTCGTTCCAAAACTACTTCCGCCTGTATAGCAAACTGTCAGGCATGACGGGTACGGCTTTCACGGAAGCAGAAGAATTCCAGCAGATCTACAGCCTTGATGTCATCCAAATCCCATCAAATCGCGAAATCGCTCGAGACGACAAGGAAGACCTGATTTTCAAGACCGAAAAGGGCAAGTTGAAGGCTGTCGCCGATGCCATCAAGGAATATCACGAAATAGGTCGTCCAGTGCTCGTGGGTTCGGCATCGATTGCCAAGAACGAGCTGATCGCGACCTGGTTGGACAAAGAAAAAATCCCTTACGAGATTTTGAACGCCAAAAACAACGAGCGCGAAGCGGCCATTATTGCCAAGGCCGGCGAAAAAGGTGCGGTGACGCTTGCGACCAACATCGCGGGTCGTGGTACCGACATCGTGCTGGGCGAGGGCGTCAAGGAACTTGGCGGCCTGGTCGTCATTGGCTCCGAGCGCCACGAGTCACGCCGTATCGATAACCAGCTGCGCGGTCGTGCCGGACGCCAGGGCGACCCAGGTGAGACGCAGTTTTACGTTTCGACCGAGGACGACCTGATGCGTATCTTCCAGGGCGAGCGCATTGCCGGCCTGATGGATCGTCTAGGCGTAGATGAAGACCAGCCGATCCAGAACAAGGCCGTATCAAAAACCCTGGAGTCCGCCCAAAAGCGCGTGGAGGGCTACAACTTCGATACCCGTAAGAACGTGGTGCAGTATGACAATGTCATCAACCGCCACCGCCGTGTCGTGTACGTGATGCGTCGCAAGATTCTTGAAGGCGATGATATCAAGACCGAGATCGAGCGTCTCATTAGCGAGAAAGTGCTAGAGTTGACATACGTGCCAACCAAGAACAACCCTAAGTTTGTTGATGAATTCCGAGAAGTCTTCCCGATAAGCGACAAAAAAGTAGCTGAAATCGGCGAGGTCAAAAAGGACAAGCTTCGCGTCGAAGCAGCCCAAAAAGCCGTTAGCAAGCTATACAAGGACAAAGAAAAAGAGTTGACCACCGAGATTACTCGCAAGGTCGAACGCGAAGTATACCTACAGGTACTCGATAGCTTGTGGATGCAGCACCTTGAGAATATGCAGCACCTACGCGAAGGTATCCACTGGCGCAGTGTTGGCCAGCGCGACCCGCTGGTCGAGTATCGTGCCGAGTCGCAAAAGCTGTTCGAAAGCCTACAGGCAACCCTTCGTGACGAAGTGTTGCGTGCGATCATGCATATCCGTCCAAGCGATATTGTCGTCCAGCAAGAGGAAGACCACGAAACCGAGCTGACGCGTCTTGCTGAATCGGCTGTCGAGCGTGGCGTGAACGAGGTAACTGGCGGCGAAGAAAGCCGCGATGGCGACTTCAAGGTCAAAAAAGGCAACACGGCAAGCGAAGCGGCGAAGCACAAGAACGACGCTCGCAAAAAGAAAAAAAGCCAGCGCCAAAACCGCAAGAAAAGTCGCAAATAAAAACTCGTAGAAATTGAAAGTGCCCGGCACTTCGTCCTGCATAAGACAGGGCGAAGGCCGGGCGCTTTCATCGTATGGCCGCGCTCAGGCGGTCACGCCAGCTTGTCGGCGGACAACGGCAGCGCGCCACGAGTTCGCGCCATGTCGTTGTTCATGACAGGGATGCCATCCTCGGGGTTGACGACGGTGATGGCCGCCGTCTTGCCGTAGATGAGCTCGCGCCAGTTGTGGGCGACGTAGTTCACGCCGAGAGCGAAGATGACCAGCAGAACCACCGCGCCGACAAGGGCGGCGGCCGAACGAACCCGAGTAACGCGCTGAGGGCGGGCGCTGTTGCGCGGGTCGTCCATCATTGCTTCCAAAGCGGGAATGGGCACCGAAAAGCTCCTAGTTCTTGTGACGCATACGATGAAAGGTATCGCTGCGTCCATGGTGTTGGTAACACAGGTATGACTATATTATCATATTTGTTATGTTTAGTCAATTTTCATCTGTTATTCATGAAAATTGAGGTGGTATTATGACCCCAAAAGTGGCACAATAGATGACAGTTATTTTGCCAAACCTAGAGTAGGAGAAGATTTTGAAACATACCGTTGAAGAAGTGAAGCTGCCAAGCGGCGCTCGCGGACTTTTGATTGATATACCAGGCGCGACCGTCATGAGCTTTCAGTTTCAGTTTCGTGCCGGCAACCGTTACGTGCGAAGCAAGGATATATACGAGACCGCGCACGTCATGGAGCACATGGCATTCGGTGCCAACGCGCAGTTCAAGAGCGAGCACGAATACGAGGCGGAGTTTACCAAGAACGGTGCGTATCACAATGCCTATACGAGCGACCTTTCGATGGTGTACGTAGCCGACTGTGCCGACTTTGAGTGGGAGCGGATCTTGGCGCTTCAGCGCGTGGCTATTTGCCAGCCAAAATTCAACCAAGACGAGCTTGAGGCTGAAAAGGGAAACGTAAAGAGCGAGCTTACCGGCTACTTGAACAACCACAACCGCGTGTTGTGGCCAAAGATCCAACAGCTGCTTGGCGAGGACGTGTTCACGTTTTGGCAGCGGCTGCAAACTATTCCGAACGTGACGCTGGCGGACATTCGCGAGCACCATAAGCGCACGCACACGGCCAAGAACATGTGTTTCGTGATTGCTGGCAAGCTGCACGGCCGCAAAAGTGAGATCAAGCGCCAGCTAGCCGACTGGGAACTGCCAGAAGGCGAACGCTTCGAAGTCCCTCGCGACGAACTGTCGAGTGGCAACCCAACGCTGATCCGCCGTAAAGAGGCTTCCAACCTTACGTTCGGCTTGTCGCTCACGCTGCCCCGGGAACTGAGCGACGAAGAGGCCGAGGCCATGAATATTCTCGATCATATCTTGACCGGCACGATGCATTCGCGTATTTACGGCGCGGCGCGCAAGAAAGGTCTCGCTTATGGGGTTTTCTCGGATACGTCGGTGGGCTTTCACG
>Ga0075364_10000241_pt1 | contig 26213 bp, 24 predicted proteins | sample EndMetdeltDD1764_FD_71517 | JGI IMG/M metagenome (GOLD analysis project Ga0075364, IMG submission 71517) | Populus endosphere microbial communities from Tennessee, USA - Endosphere MetaG P. deltoides DD176-4 | ecosystem: Host-associated > Plants > Roots > Endosphere | place: USA: Tennessee... | reverse complement strand
TCGGCAACTTCAACGAACGTCTCCAGCGATTCGATGTCCATCGGGTTCTCCTGAGTTCGGCGTGTGCGTCGTTTGCCCTGCTGGTTATTTCGATATTGAGGGCCGCGTCAGCGGCTCAGGAACGGGGCGCGTCAGCAGCCGATCGGCGCCCGACATGATGTCGCCCTGCACCTGTTCGCACAGGCGGTCGGCGTCGCGCTGGCGAATGTCCTGCGCCGCTTCCTCGACGTCGACATCGGCATAGCCCAAGGCGCGCAGCCCTTCCGCACCCATCAGATAGGCCGACTCGACGGTTTCGCGAATCTCGAATTGCACGCCTGCTCGTATCAGTTCCATGGAGTGTCCGCGGTCGTAGCTGCGAACCAGCAGTTTGGCCTGTGGAAACTCATGCTTGGCCAGTTCAACGATGTGCATGGCCGCTTTGGGATCGTTGATGCAGATCATGATGGCATCGGCTTCGGCGGCACCGCAGTTGTGCAGCGTGTCCAGCCGTGCCCCATCGCCGAAGAAGACTTTGAATCCATAGCGTGCGGCGTCGCGGATGCGATCGGGGTCTTTGTCGATGACCGACAGGCGAATGCCTTTGGCCAGCAGAATCTGCGAGGCGATTTGGCCGAACCGACCGAAACCGATGAAAACGATCCGGCCCTTCAGATCGTGGGCCACGTCTACGCCTTCCATGGAGGCTTCGGTGCGCAGCAGCCGGTCGGCGGCGATCATGAGCAAGGGCGTGAGCGCCATGGAAAGGATCACGACGGTGGCAAACAGGGCGTTTTCCCGTGCATCGATCACCCCGCCCGATGCCGCTGCGGCGTAGAGCACGAAGGCGAATTCACCACCCTGCAGGAACATGGAGGTGCGATGCAGCGCCTGGCGGTTGGTGCTGCCCAGCACGCGGGCAACGCCGTAGACGACGGCACCCTTGGCCACCATGAACGCGACCAGCATGGCCAGCAGGAGCTGCCATTCTTGCGCCACGATCGACAGGTCCAGCGACATGCCGACGGCCAGGAAGAACAAGCCCATGAGCAGGCCACGGAAGGGCTCGATGTCTGTTTCGATCTGATGGCGATAGCTGGAGTTCGACAACATGACGCCGGCAATGAAGGCGCCCATGGCCATCGAGAGCCCCACGACATCCATCAGCAGTGCGGCGCCCAGAACGACCAGCAGCGCGCCTGCGGTGAGCACTTCCCGTGTGCGGGCGCGGGCCAGCAAGCCAAAGAAGGGATTCAGGCACCAGCGCGATACGCCGAGCAGGGCCACCAATGCGCCGATGGCCAGCAGGATTTCCGGCCATCCCGATTGCCCTTGGGAAATGGGCGACAGGAAGGCAACGATCGCCAGCAAGGGCACGATCATGAGGTCTTCGAACAGCAGGATGGCAACAGATTTCTGTCCTTCCGTACTTGATATCTCACCCCGGTCCTGCAGGACAGACATGATGACCGCCGTGGAAGACAGAACAAATCCGGCCCCCGCGATAAAGGCGACCTGCGCGGAAAAGCCGAAGAGCAGGGCACCAGCCAGGGCGAGTGCCGTCACGGCAGCAACGACCTGAAGCAAGCCCAGTCCGAAGATTGCACCGCGCATCGCCCAGAGTTTGGGTGGGCGCAGTTCCAGTCCGATCACGAACAGGAACATGACGACGCCAAGCTCGGAGAAATGCAGGATGGACTGGGCATCGGTAAACAGACCGAGTACCGAGGGGCCCACGAGCACGCCTGCAGCGAAATAGCCCAGCACCGACCCCAGGCCCAGTCTCGTGAACAGGGGTACGGCAACGACGGCTGCGCCCATCAGGACGACTGCGGGGCCGATCATGTGCCCGAGACTGGCTTCTGCCATCGATTTACCTTTTGCATGGATGTGTCGTGTTACGAGGTGGCTGAGCGAGAACGGGCGTGGCCTGAAGGGAGGTGCCTGTCGCTGACTGTTGCTCGAGCCTTTGCACGCAATGCATCTTCGCCTTGCGCACGCGGAGCATATCGCTTCAACGTGTCATCGACTAGTCCCGAGTTGCGGATGACCGCGTTGCATGACGCGGAACAGGGGGTCGCGTTTTCACCTATCACGCCGCGGGGCGTCAGCTTCCGCAAGGGATGAGGCGCTGTTGCCCAGCACAGGTGTTGCGCGTTCTGCGACACAGTTTCGCGGTGTTTGGCGCTATCGAACGGGTCAGGCGACTGCCAGAATCCAACGAGGCATGGCGGCAATCGTCGTCTGTCTTCCTGAACTCAACCGCATTAATGAGGGTGTATTCATGACTTTTCGCAATGGCCTTGCATCGCTTCTTCGACCCGAAGATTCGGTGCTGCTTCTGATCGATCACCAGCCCTACCAGTTGGCGAACCTGAACAGCCACGAGCCACAGATGGTGGTCAACAATGCCACGGCGCTGGCCAAGACCGCCAAGGTGTTTGGTGTGCCCACCATTCTGACCAGCGTGATTGCCGAGCGCGGTGGGCTGATTTTTCCGCAGATTACCGATGTATTCCCAGGGCAGGAAGTGATCGATCGCACGTTCATCAATACGTGGGAGGATAAGAAAGCCGTGGACGCGGTGAAAGCCACCGGTCGCAAGCAGTTGGTGATCGCAGGCCTGTGGACGGAGATCTGCGTGGCAATGCCGGCCATCCAGGCCTTGGGTGAGGGCTGGGATGTCACGGTGATTACCGATGCGTCGGGTGGTGTGTCGGTCGAAGCCCACGAAGTCGCCATTCAGCGCATGATTGCCGCGGGCGCCAATGTGATGACGTGGCTGGCGCTGGCCGGCGAGTGGCAGCGCGATTGGGCGCGCCTGGACACCGCCGCGAAACTGACTGAAGTACTCGTGCAGCATTGCGGTGGCAGCGGCATCGCTTACCTGTGGGAGCAGCAGCTTCTGAACACGCCAGTTCCGAAGAACGCAGGCTGACAGCCGCCTGCCTTGACGCGAGCCGGTGCGCGGGCGTGTCGCGCTCGCATCTTGGCCCGGCCCTGAACACGTGGGGCGCCCGCGCCCACACGGGTGTGCGCCTCGCAGCTATAGTGTCTGTTCACCCCCCCCTGCAGGAGCATCCTTATGATTGAACTGGTCATCGAGCAACGGCGTCGCAATTTGGGCGGAAAGCTTGAAGTAGGCCGCGTGCTGCCGTTCGCGAAACATCGCATGGTGGGCCCTTTTGTTTTTTTCGATCACATGGGGCCGCTCGATCTGGAGGTGGGCGTGGATCGCGGCGTGGACGTGCGTCCGCATCCGCACATCGGGTTATCAACCGTGACCTATCTGTTCTCGGGCGAGGTGATGCATCGCGACAGCCTGGGCTATGAGCAGGCGATCCGTCCGCAAGAGGTCAACTGGATGACGGCGGGCAGCGGCATCACGCACAGCGAACGGTTCGAGCGTGCACGGCTGCAGGGCGATCACCTGCACGGCATTCAGGCCTGGGTGGCGCTGCCGACCGAATTCGAGGAAGTTGCGCCTTCGTTCTCGCATTATTCCGGTGATGATCTGCCGCAGTGGGAAGACGGAGGCGTCACGGGGCAATTGATCGCGGGCAGTGCCTATGGGCTGACGGCTGGTGCAAAAACGCATTCTCCCCAGTTCTATGCGCATCTGGCGATGGAGGCGGGTGCGACGGCGGAGATCCCTGGCGGCTACTCGGAGCGCGCGCTATATATCGCGACAGGTTCGGTGGAAGTGGGTGGTACCTGTTATGACGCGGGAAAGATGCTGGTGCTGGGCGCAGAGGCTTCGTGTGTACGCGCACTGGAACGCTCGGCGGTGATGGTGCTGGGTGGCGAGCCTGTGGGCCAACGATTCCTTTACTGGAATTTCGTCTCGTCGTCGAAGGACCGCCTTGCGCAGGCAGCGGCCGACTGGCGTGCAGGGAAAATGAAGTTGCCCGATGCCGACGACAAGGAATTCATCCCGCTGCCCGACGAGCCTGCACCACCGGCGCCAGCCATGTCGTGATGGTGTGAGGGCGACGCTCCGGTGTCGCTTACCGACTGCCGCCACCGCGATGCCGCGATCCCGCCACCGCGATGCTGCGACTTCAGGGGTTGCAATCGTGCTCCGCCAGAGCCTGCTGCAGCAATTGGCCGGTTTCCTTGAGTCGAGGCACGATCGTCTCCTGAAGATACTTGCGCGTGGCGCCCACGCGAACCGCACCACAGTTCAGCGCCATCAAAGTGTTGTCACGACCCAGGCGTACCGGTACCGCCACACCGAATACATCGCGTTGATATTCGACCAGCGACGTACAGAACCCTTCGGCATCCAGATCCTGAAACGCTTGACGTATGCGTTTGATGCGATCAGGTCCCTGCGGGCCGCCTTGCGCCAGAATATGCACCATGAGTGCTTCGCGCCGGGCAGGCGGCAGGCCCCACAGATAAGCCCGACCTACTGAGGTGACCGCCATCGGCAACATCGAGCCCACCCCCAGACGCAGTGTGGAAATGTCCGCGCTCTTGCAATAGGCCACATAGAGCATGTCGGTGTGGTCGCCCACGGCAAGTGCCGTCGAGACGCCCAGGTCGTCGGCCAGCGCCTGCATGTGCGGGCGCGCCAGGCGCATGAGCGGGCTGGTTTCCAGGTAGGACTGCCCCAGGCTCAGGGCGCGGGTACCGAGCTGAAATTGACGCCCGCCTGATGCACGCGTCAGAAAGCCCATGGCCAGCAGCGTGCTGGTAAAGCGGGACACCGCCGATTTGGAAAGTTGTGTTCTGCGCACGAGCTCCGCATTACCAAGGGGCGTGCGGTCTGCCTGAAAAGCGCGTAGAACCTCCAGGCCGCGCTTTACCGTCACCATGGCATCGGGTGTATCCGGCATATCGTCATTCTTCAAGAGCGGCCTCTTCTTGCAAGGCACTTACCAGCCTCAGCAGCCGGCGTGACAGATCGCGCTCGATGCGTGCTCGCGTCAGGCGCGCACTGCTGCCGATGCAGGCCAGTGCCATCGGTGCCCACCCCGATATCAGCAACGGGGCGGCCACGACGGCGATGTCGGCTTCCCATTCACCCAGTGCGGTGCAATAGCCGGTCTCTCGAATCTGGGAGACTGCCTCTGCCATGCGTCGTCTGCTGCGTGGCCAGTCCCGTGGCAGTTTTCGTTCCATGTGGCTGGAGAGATAGGACTGTTCCAGTTCGGGCAGGGGCGCGAACATGGCCCAGCCCAGGGGGGAACGCGCAATGCCGAAGCGAGAGCCCACGGAAACCGGAAGATGCAGCTTGTCGGCTCGCGCTTCAATCGGCTGGCCACGGCAGGATTCGAGAATCACCACGTCAAGCCGGTCGCGGCTGCCAAGCACGACATAGCTCTCGGATTCATTCGCCAGGGCCTGCATACCAGGCAGGGCGCGACGCTGTATCTCGGTGTATGCAATGGCCGCATAGCCCAGCGAGAGCACTGCCGCCGTCAGACGATAGCTGTGGCGCGGCGCACTGTAATGCACGTAACCCAGAGCCACCAGGGTGTGCATGAGACGGTTGACCGTCGACAGCGGTGTCTCGGTGCGCAGTGCGATATCTTGCGCCTTGAGCCAGCGCTCCTGGGGCGAGAACGCCGAGAGCATGGCAAGCGAGCGCGCAAGCGGCGTGACGAAGGCGGAAGGCCGATGGTGCAACCCTGAGGCAGACATCAAATCCCGCCCTTCGGTGCCGACGTCCCGTGTCATGGCAGGTGTGGCCTAGACCGGTGTCTTCTGCGAGAAATTCGGGGCGCGTTTCTCGCGATAGGCAGCCAGGCCTTCCTTGACCTCCGGGCCGCCGAAGCCCAGCATCTCCAGCGCGCACGAGGCGTCGAACGCCGGCCCCGCCTGACGCAGCCAGTTGTTCAATGCGTATTTGGTGAACCGGATCGCGCTGGGCGCGCCATTGGCCAGACGGGTGGCGATTTCCAGCGCCTTGGCCTGCAGTTCGTCTTCTTCCACCGCCAGGGAGATCAGGCCCATGGCCTCGGCCTTTTCACCGTTGACGGGCTCGCACAGCAACAGGTGGTACTTGGCTTTTGCCATGCCGCACAGCAGCGGCCAGATGATGGCGGCGTGGTCGCCGGCGGCGACACCCAGTCGCGTGTGACCATCGACGATGCGTGCCGTGCGCGTGGCGATCGAAATGTCGGCCAGCAGGGCCGCGACCAGGCCGGCACCGACGGCGGCGCCATGGATGGCTGAGACGATCGGCTTGGAACAGTTGATGATGTTGTAGACGAGATCGCGCGTTTCCCGCCAAACGCGACAGCGAGCGTCGAAATCGTCGATCATTTCCTGCACCATCTCGAAGTCGCCACCGGCAGAGAAAATCCGGCCGTTGCCGCACAGGATCACCGCACTGACATCGGGGTCGCGATCGATCTCGCGCCATACATCGGTCAGCTCGCGGTGCCCGCGCGCATCTAGTGCGTTCAGACGCTCCGGTTTGTTCAGCGTCAGGCGCAGGACGCCCGGCGCAGGGCGATCGAAAAGAATGGAATCGTAGCCTTCGTAGTGCTCTGTTTGGTTCAAGATCAACTCCCGGTTCAGGTGATGGATCGTGCCGAAGACATGCCACCGTCGATGGTAACGATCACGCCCGAGGTATAGGCCGATCGTGGTGATGCCAGCATCACGAACATATCTGCGATTTCTTCGACTGTCGCGGCACGCCCACGAGGCAGTCGGGCAAGCAGCTCGTTCGACCTGCCGGCATCGCCCAGCGTGGCCTGAGCGCGATTCGAGAGGATTTTTTCGATCCGCTCGGTGGCCACCGGACCAGGGTTCACGCCGATGACGCGGATATTATCCTGCAGACTCTTGCCGCCCACGGTGCGGGTGAACGCCATGAGCGCCGCGTTGCCAGTGCTTCCCGCGACATAGTCGAAATCGAATATTTCACCACCGGCGCCGATGTTGTTCAGGATGACGCCGCCATTGCGTGCCCGCATCAGCGGGTAGTAAGCACGCGTCATGTCGATGTAGCCCATGACCTTGAGCGCCCAGCCTTCACGCCAGCGTGCGCCGTCGACTTCCCACAGATTGCCGCCGGGAATGCTGCCCGCGTTGTTGACCAGCACATCCACGTTGGGGGCGCTTTGCGCGATCTGCTCTACGGCACCGGGTTCGGTCATGTCGATGACAAGCACCCTGGGCGCCATGCCGTGCGCCTGCGCCAGCTCCTGTGCGAGCGCGTCCAGCTTGTCGGCACTGCGCGCCACCAGGGTCAACCGGCAGCCTTCACGTGCGAAGGCGCGTGCCAGTGCGGCACCGATGCCCTGTGAGGCACCGGTGATCAGCACGTGCAATCCTGCGATCTGCATGTCCATATTCAGTTCCTGGTCGTCTGGGGGGCGTCGTTCACATGAGCGGTCTGCACGACGGATTGCAGTTCAGCCAGTGCGGCAGGGTTGTCCAACGCCGACATATCGCCATAGGGAAGGCCAGCATACGCGTTACGGATGACGCGCCGCATGACTTTGCCACTGCGCGTTTTGGGCAATTGCGCCATCAGAAACACCTCGGCGGGGCGGAAAGGTTTGCCCAGGCGGGTGGCGACCCGGTTCGCGATGGCGTTGCACAGACCCTGGGGTTGACCCGACCATCCGGCAGCGGGCACGACGAACACGATGAGCTTCTGCCCTTTCACGGAATCCTGTGCACCCACGGCCGCAACTTCGGCGACCTCATCGAGTTCGAGCAGAATTTCCTCCACCTCGGCCGGGCCCAGGCGCTTGCCGGCCACTTTGATCGTGTCGTCGGACCGGCCCAGGATGAAGAACGTGCCATCCTCGTTGCGAATAGCCAGATCGCCATGCAGCCACATGTCAGGCACGGTGCTCCAGTACGTGTCCAGGTAGCGGGCGTCGTCCTGCCAGAAGGATTGCGTCATACCCACGAAGGGGGCGCGAATGGCGAGTTCGCCTATCTCGTTGGTCAGCGATCGGCCCGATGCATCGACGACGTCCACGGCAAGCGAGGGGCTAGGCGTGTTGAAACCGCCGGGTGGGATGGGTTTGACCACCACGCTGGACAGAATCCCGCCCGATACTTCGGTGCCACCGGTGTAATTGATGATGGGGCAGTGACCATCGCCGAAGTGGCTTTGCAGCCAGTTGAAGTGTTCGGGGTCTATGCTTTCTCCTGCCGTGATCATCAGGCGCAGGGACGCCATGTCACCCCTCAGCGCGTCATCGGGATGGGCAGCGAGCCCGCGTATCAGCGTGGGCGAGCAGCCATAGTGCGTGACCCGGTGGCGCTCGATCAACCCGGCCATGCGCGACCAGTCGGGATAGTCGGGTGCGCCGTCGTAGGTGACCAGGGTGGCGCCTCGCATGAATGCGCTGGCACTGACCAGCGAGCCCGCAATCCAGCCCATGTCGGCAGGCCAGCACAACACGTCGCCTGCGCGAATGTCGAAGTGCACCGCGGCGTCGTGCGCGATCTTCAGGGGGAAGCCGCCATGGGTGTGAACGGGGCCTTTGGGTTTGCCGGTCGTGCCTGAGGTATAGATCACCATGAAGGGATCGTGCGCGCTCATCCGTTCGGCAGGCGTGGTCAATGCAGGTTGCGCGGCAAGTGCATACCAATCGAGATCGTCAGGTTGCAGCGGCGCGCCCTCAGGCGAGGCTTTCCAGATAATGGATGCCACCGTTGGCAACTGCGTGCGGGCACCCTCGATCGCGGCGCGTACGTCGACAAAGTTCGAGCGACGAGAGAAGCCGGTTGTGGCAATGATTGCGCGCGCCTCGCAGGACAGCAGCCGAGCGACGATCGCGTCCACACCGAATCCGCTGAACAAGGGGACGACGATCGCGCCGATGTAGGACAGGGCCAGCACCGTGACATTGGCTTCAATGCCGTTTTCCATCAGCAGGCCCACGCGATCGCCCCGACCGATACCCTGTTGGCGCAGGCCTGCAGCAAAGCTGCGCACGCGTCGTTCGAGTTCGGCGTAGGTGACCTGTTCTACCGCGCCCGTTTCGCGCTCGGCGACAATGGCCAGGCGTTGCGCGCTGGCGGGGTCGTGTGCCCACTGCAGGGCGCTGTCCACCCAATTCAGCTCACCGCCGCTAAACCATCGGGTAAAAGGCAGGCCGCGGTCGGCCACCTTGTACTGATCGAAAGGGCGGGACCACACGAACTGGCAGAACCGGTTCACTTCGCGCCAATACGCCTCGGGGTTATCGATGCTGTACTGATAAAAGCGATCGTAGTCGTCGAATCCAAGCCTGCGCATAAGTTGCGCCACGCCTGAGTGCTGGAGATCGTCGGGGCGGGGTTGCCATGCAGTCTGCGGGACAGCGGTCATGGTGTTCATCCTTGAAGTCCTAGATACCCAGATAGGCGCGTTGCACGCGCGGGTCGACCGCCAGATCCGCTGCGGGCGCCTCGAATGCAATCCGACCTTGTTCCAGCACATAGCCGTAGTCGGCCACTGCCAGCGCCGTTTCGGCATTCTGTTCGACCAGCAGCACATCCACCCCGGCGTCCCGGATGTCGGCGATGACCTGACTGATGACATCGACAATGGCTGGTGCCAGACCGATCGTGGGCTCGTCCAGCAAAAGCACTCTGGGTGCACTCATCAGCGCTCGAGCGACAGCCACCATCTGCTGCTGACCGCCCGAGAGCGAGCCGGCCTGGGCGCCCAGCTTGGCGGTCAGGTCGGGGAAGAAAGACAGTGCGCGCTCGAAATCGCGTTCGACCTCGGTGGCGTTGCGTCGACAATAGGCGCCCAGCTCGAGATTTTCTCGAACCGTCATGCTGCCGAACAGGCGCCGCCCTTCCGGTACCAGCGAGAGGCCCAGCGGAACGATTTTGTCAGGCTCCAGCCTGCCGATGTCCTGACCAAAAAGGGCGATGGCTCCTGCGCTGGGTTTGAGCAGGCCACAGATGAGTTTCATGATGGTGGACTTGCCCGCGCCATTGGCCCCGATGATGGTGACGACCTGGCCGGGATGCACCTTCAGAGACACCTCGTGCAGGACGGGCACTTTGCCATAGCGGGCCGATACCGCCTTGAGTTCGAGCGAGGGGCCCTGAGGATGGGCGGTGGTGGATGCCCGTTCATCATTGCGCATGACGTTTCCCCAGATAGGCGGCGATGACCTGTTCGTTGGTCCGGATGTCCAGCGGCGCGCCGCTGGCCAGCATCTGGCCGTGATGCAGAACGATAATGCGCTCGCAGATCTGCATGACGGCTTTCATGTTGTGCTCGACCAGCAGGATGGCGCAGCCGCTCTCATCCCGGATGTGGCGCAGCACGTCAAGCACGTTGGCAAGCTCTGTCTGGTTCAGGCCTGTCAGTGGCTCGTCCAGGCACAGTATGCGCGGCTGCGCGGCATAAGCAATGGCGATGCTCACCAGGCGCTGCAGGCCGTGCGGCAGATTGCCCGATATCTCGTCCAGACAATGGGTCAATCCCAGAGCGTGCGCGGCATGTTCGGCGCGCGCCGCACGCTGGCTTCTGACCTTTCCCCTGAGCGCGCCAATCGCACCGATCAGGATGTTCTCGCGTACGGTCATCGACGGCATCAGGCTGCCATGTTGGAACGTGCGCACCATGCCGCGTCGGCACATTCTGTGCGGTGCCTCGCCGGTGACGTCTACACCATCCATGAACAGGCGCCCCTGCGAGGGTTTGACGAAGCCGCTGATGAGGTTGAAGGTGGTGCTCTTGCCTGCGCCATTGGGGCCGATCAGACCCAGTATCTCTCCCGGGCGGATCTCCATGTCAAGGTCGGCCACGGCCACCAGGCCGCCGTATCGACGTCCGATCTTATCGGTGCGCAGGATGGGGTCGGTGCGGCCGGTCATGCGGCACTCCTCTTTCGACGCATTTCCCAACCGCGCTGAATCAGGCCGGTGATTCCCTTGGGCATCAACAGGACAGACAGTACGATGGCCATGCCATAGAACACGTGTTCACCTGCTCCCATGCCCATTGCGACACTGGCCAGCAACACCAGCAGCACGGCACCCGCCACTGGACCCAGCGGGTTGTCTTCGCCGCCCACTTTCAGGTAGGCCAGTGCAAAGGTGGACAGCAGAAAGCCGAAATCCCCCGGGCTGATCACATTGTTGACGTAGGCCGACAGGCCACCCGCGATACCTGCCGCGAACGCGGCCACGCACAGACACGCCACCTTGGTCATGTGCACATTGATGCCCACAGACTGCACCACGGCGTCGTTATCACGAATGGCGATGCAGGTCTTGCCGAAGTGCGACTTTTCGATCGCGTACAGCGCCAGCAGCAGGACGCCGACGACGGCCACGACGAACGTGGGCAGCCAGGCATCCAGATAGCGCGGGGGGAAGATGCCCACCATGCCGGAGTTCCCGCCCAGCCAGTGGACCTTGGTGTAGATCAGCCGCACGACTTCAGTGAAGGCAAAGCCGATCAGCAGGAAATAGGGGCCTTTGGTGCGCAACGTGACATAGCCGAACACCAGACCGACCACGACCGCGACCATGCCGCCGAACAACAGGCACAGCAAAAAAGGCCAGTCCATGACGGTGGTAGCCACGCCAGCACCGTAAGCGCCCAGGCCGACGAACGCCGCAGTGGCAAAGTTCAGTTCACCGATCAGCATGACAAAGCGCAGGCTGGCGGCGGTCAGCACGGCGATGGCGATCCAGCACACCAGATTGGTGCCATAGCCCGCGGTCATGGCGGCGGTGGCCACGCACAGCAGTGCAACAGCGCCCGCGCCACTGTAGAGAACGCGCTTATCCATTTCCCATCAACCCCTTTGGACGCAACAGAAGGATCAGCATGACCAGCACGAAAATGGCCATGTTGGCGCTGGACGGATCGACGTAATAGCCGCCAAAGCTTTCGATGAAGGCGATGAACAGACTGCCAACGATGGCGCCAGGTACGCTGCCCAGACCACCAATGATCACGGCGATGAAGCCTTTGACGAGATAATCCGCACCCACCGTCGGCGTCACGGTGGAGATGGGTGCCATGATGGCGCCCGCCACCGCGCCCAGGAAAGTCGCCATGGCGAAGGCATGAAAGGCGATACGTTTGTATGGGATGCCTTGCAGCATTGCCGCCTCGTGATCAATGGCCACTGCCCGCATTGCCTTGCCCAGCCGAGTGCGCGTCAGCACCCAATACAGCGCGAAAGTGAAGCCGAAGGCCACCAGGCACAGAATCAGGCGTTGAAGGGTGACGGCAGTGCCAAAGATGGACACGGTGCCATCAATGATCGGTGGTACCGAACGCACCGCACCGCCGAAGTAATGCAGGAACGCGCCTTCGAACAGCAGCACCAGGCCGACTGACAGAATGAAGGAACCCGCCAGATCCCGCTGGAAGAATCGAAACGCAAACTGGTAGAGCAACATGCCCAACACCACCGATGCAGCGATCCCTCCCAGCACGGCAAGACCGAACGCCGCGCTCAGTGGTAGTCCCTGCATGAGCAGCCAGGGAACAAGAACGGCGACCAGCATGGCCGAGAGGGTGAAGAACTGACCATGTGCGAAGTTGACGATCTTCATCACACCGAAAATCAGTGTCAGGCCCAGCGAGAACAGCATGTACACTGAGCCGATCTGCAGGCCCGTTAGTATCAGTTGCAGCAAAGTTTGCATGACCACCTTCCAGCGTTGAAGGGAGCAGAATTCAACGACCCAAGCGCTGCTTGAGTTCCTCGGATTCGATGCGTTGCACCTCTACAAGCTTGTCACCGTTCATCTGCGTCACGATGACCGGAATGAGGATCTGCTGCGGCGAGCCATATGTCTTCTGCCCACCGAAGCCTGCCGTTCCGAATACGGAAGGGAAGGTGATCTCGGGCAGCACCTTGGCCACGGCTTTGGGCTCGATGCTTTGCGCCTTTTCCATGGCGGCCTTCAATGCCATGACCGAATCGTAGAAGCCGATCTGCACCGCGTTCATGGATTCGCCCGTGGCTTTCTGCACGCCGGCGTTCAGCTCTTTCTGCCGTGCGGTCACGTTCGGACCATCAAATGTGACGGCCGCACCCATGTAGGTTTTATCCACGGCACCACGCCCCGTGGCCACCAGACCCTCGGCGCCTGTACCCACTTCCACGACCTGAACACCTTTCCATCCCGCCGCCTTCAATTCCCGGAACACGCTACCTGCGTCTGAGGGCGGAGCTGCGCCCAGATCGACGGCATCGGGTTTGACGCCCGCGAGCTTGGTTGCAATGGGCTGGAACTCGGTCGTGCCGCGTTCGTACCAGTCGCTGGACAGCACTTTTACGCCTACCGACTCCCACGCCTTGCGGGCGATTTTCTCGGTGTCCTGGCCGGTGGCATCGTTGGGATTGAGCAGCGCAACGGTTTGCATCGCCGGGTTGGCTGATTTCACGAACTTGATCAGCGGAAAAAGAATTTCGTTCGGGGTGTTCATCTGCGTGAACGTCAGCGGGTAGTCGGGGCCTTTGATGCTGGCCCCCCATGCGACGTTGAACAGCAGCACACCTTCGCGCTCGGTCAACGACTGCAGGGCGCGCACGGGTGCGGTTCCGAGGCTGCCACCGATGAATTTGACGTTGTCGCGTCTGAGCAGCGTCTGGGCGACTTTGGTGCCCTCAGCGGCGTTGTACTTGTTGTCATAGGCCACGCACTGGTAGTTATAGGTTTTTCCTCCAACCTTGACGCCGCCGCCAGCCTTGATCTCACGTGCGGCCTCCTCGCACAGCCACTGACTGCCGATGCCCCAGTTCGCACCTGCCCCTGATAGCGGTACCGACAATCCGAGCTTGATGACCTCGTCAGCCGAGGCGGCCTGAGTGCCCAATGACATCACACAAGCAACGAAAAATGCCGTGGACGTTTTCGTTCCCATTCGAATCATGTCTGTCTCCAGTTTTTTTTGTCGTCCGGTCTCCGCCAGCGGGCCAAACGTGAGCTGATCATGATGAGGGGAGGCAGGGGCGTCAAGCAGTTACGTCGGTTGTTCCGTACTTTGGTTTGGACCGAAGCGAGTGTGACGATTACTGGCTTTTGCCAAGGTACGGAACATTACTTCCCCACAGTATTGGCCAAAGGGCGGACCGCCCATAATGTTTTTTTGGACGCGAGGAGGTTTGCATGGGACGTCTTAAAGGCAAAGTGGCATTCATTACCGGAGCAGGCGCCGGCATCGGGCGCACCGCCGCGCTTCTTTTTGCAAAAGAGGGCGCTGGCATCGTCGTGGCGGAGCGGGACGAACGTTCAGGTCAAGCGACCTGCTCGCTGCTTTCGGATGCGGGCGCAGAGGCCCTGTTCGTACAGACTGATGTGACGGACGATGCAAGTGTGCGTGAGGCCGTCACTCGAGCGGTGGTGCATTTCGGAAAGATCGACGTGCTCTATAACAACGCGGGCGGGTCCACTACCGCAGACGATCGAGTGACGGACTGCCCGATTGATGAGTTCTGGCGCAAAATCAAACTTGACCTGTTCGGAACTTGGCTGGTCTGCCGACACGGCATGGCAACCATGCTGACCACAGGAGGGGGCAGTGTCATCAACAGTTCATCAGTGTTTGCGCTGATCGGTACGCAAGGCAAGGATGCCTATACCGCTGCAAAAGGGGGCGTGGCCGCGCTGACCCGATCCATGGCCGTGGAGTATGCCGCGCATCACATTCGTGTGAATGCCCTGGCACCAGGCGCCACGCGAACCGAACGTGTGGTCAAGTTGCTGGAGCGGGACCGCTATGTGAAGGACACTTTGAAGGGGCAGTTGCTTGGGCTGGTGGAGCCAATCGAGGTAGCCCAGGCTGCGTTATATCTGGCCAGCGATGATTCCCGAATGACGACGGGCCAGATACTTACCATAGATGGTGGTTTCAGCGTGGCCTGATGCCGCAACGCGGCGCACGATTAGGCCAGGTCTTTTAATGCAAGGGGGCACCGCCCGTGCCGTTCGCGTTAGGCCAGCACCACCCCGATTAAGCCGCTTCCCAAGACCACCAGCCACGGCGGCAGCTTCCACACCATCAGGGCCACCAGCGCGGCAAGCGCCAGAAGGAAATCCTGTGGTGTAAGAATCGAAGTCGTCCACAGCGGCTGATAAAGCGCCGCCAGCAGCAGGCCCACAACCGCTGCATTGATGCCCATCAGGGCCGCGCGGGCGTGGGCGTTTGACCGCATGCCGTCCCAGAACGGCAATGCGCCGGCCACCAGAAGAAACGACGGGATGAAGATGGCCACCAGGCAGACCAGGCCACCCAACCACCCTGCAGGTGACTGATTCATCGATGCACCCAGGTAGGCCGCGAACGTGAACAGCGGACCTGGAACAGCCTGTGTCGCACCATAACCCGCCAGGAAAGCGTCGTTATCGACCCACCCAGTGGGGACGACTTCTGCCTGCAGCAAGGGCATCACGACATGGCCGCCGCCGAATACAAGTGAGCCCGCGCGGTAGACCGCATCCACCAGGGCCAGCACGTGACTCGGAAACACCGCGGTCAGCAGCGGCAGTCCGACCAACAGAGCAAAAAACAGCGTTAACCAGAACGCACCCGCACGCCGTGTGATTGTGATCGGCGCTGCATCAGGCGGGGCGTCGTGTTGCGACTTGATCAGGCACAGGCCCACGCAGGCCGCGGCCACCAGCGCACCGATCTGTCCCGCAGTGCCGGGCCACATCAGCACAAGGCCGCACGCCGCGACCATGATGGCAGCACGCAGGGCGTCGGGGCATAGCTGTTTCGCCATCCCCCACACCGCCTGCGCAACCACGGCCACGGCGACCACTTTTAAACCGTGCAGCGTGCCGGTAGGCATGGCGCCACTATCGTTGGTCATGACATGCGCAAACACGATCAGCGCGATCGCAGACGGGAGGGTGAAGCCGGCCCAGGCGGCCAGTGCACCGGCATAGCCAAAACGAGACATCCCCAGGGCCAGCCCGACCTGACTGCTGGCCGGACCAGGCAGAAACTGGCAGAGCGCGACCAGATCGACATAGCTGCGGTCACTCAACCACTTGCGCCGGGAGACGAACTCTTCGCGAAAGTAGGCCAGATGGGCGATCGGGCCACCAAACGAGGTCAGGCCAAGCTTCAGGAAAATGAGAAAGACCGCCCACGGAGAGCGATCAGTTCGGGAGTCGTTGGCCATGCGGATCGGGTGAATGGGCGTGAAGCGACACAATAGTTCAATTCGGCAGTCGAAAGAAACGTCGCTTGGACACACTTAGTCCAACCGATTTGCATTACTCTGCCCAAAAGCATGCGATGCATGTGTGATGATTGACGCAAAAGAAGAACGAGGGGGCAGACTATGGGCAATCGTCGGCGCACGACGTTGATCGTCGCAACAATTTTGGCTTTGCTGGTCAGTGTGCTGCCTATTCTCATCAGTTTCCATCTTTCGGACCTCAGGGCTGCTCAGGCTGAGCGCGACTACCTTTCCCAGTACGCCCACTGGACGTTGCAGCGCGCCCAAAAGAACCTATCTGAGGCAAGCGCGACGCTGACGGCCATCGAGCGGGAAGGTTGGATGGACTGTTCACCAGAGCACATTCGACGGATGCGGGATCTGGCCAACGAAGCATCGTCAGTCGAGAGCCTTACGTTTATTGAGAACGGTCACCTGGTGTGCAACAGTTGGGGACCCGTGCAGGGCCGGCCCGTGTTCCCTGCACCTGTGAAATGGGTAGGCGAAAAACTGGGGGTCACACTCAATGATGCCGATGCAGTGGGCACCTCCAACGGCACATTGTCGGTCACACTGGGACGCCACTCGGCATTGGTGAAATCCGAACGCCTGGTGGATGTATTGCGCGAAAGATCGATGACCCTAGGCGTCGCGCTGCCGCAGGGGCCGGTGGTCGCATTATCCGGCACGCTGGAGCCCTATCTGGCGAAAGTGCTGGCGACAGGCGATGCCAATGGGGTGGATCAGGAGCACATTTTCGCTACGGCCACTGCTGACGGTCTGGTGGCGTTTGCGGTATCGGAGCGCAGCGTGATCAAGGATCGCATTCAGCACGAATTGCTGGTTCTGGTTCCTATCGGCCTGCTGATGTCAGGGGTGCTGGTGGGGCTGGTGTTCTGGGTGTCGCGGCAGCGCCTGTCTTTTCCGGCCGAAATTGCGTTGGGCATCAAGCAGGGAGAGTTTGTTCCGTTTTACCAGCCGATCGTCTCTCTGCAGACCGGACGGTGCGTAGGAGGGGAGGCGCTGGTGCGTTGGCAGCGGCCGGATGGGGCAGTGGTCTCGCCCAATGCGTTCATCCCTGCGGCCGAAAGCGCCGGCTTGATTGCCGCGTTGACCGATCATGTGATCGAGTGTGTCGTCAGGGACATCAAGAAGATGCTGGTAGTGCAGGATGATTTTCACATCGCCATCAATATCAGTGCGCAGGACATCGAGAGTGGCCGGTTTCTTCCAGTGCTCAGCGCTGCGGTGGCCCGGCATGGTATCGAGGCCTCGCATGTGTGGCTCGAGGCCACCGAGCGGGGATTCATCAACGCGTCGGTGGCGCGCGAGACCTTGTGCAGGGCACGTGAATTGGGCCATGCGATTGCCATCGACGATTTTGGCACGGGGTATTCCAGTCTGTCGTTGCTGGAGCAATTGCCTTTGGATGCCTTGAAAATCGACAAGTCTTTCGTGGATTCGATTGGCAAGCAGGCAGCGACCAGCGTAGTCACATCGCATATCGTCGGCATGGCGCAGGAACTGAGTCTGACGATCGTGGCAGAGGGCGTCGAAACGCGGGAACAAGAGGCGTACTTGCGGGCCGCAGGTGTGCAGTGTGGGCAGGGGTGGCTGTATGCGCACGCGATGCCTTTGCAGGAATTTCTTGCCTATCTTGACCACGACAAGGCGTCGGCGACCGATGTCAGTGTGTCGGGCTAAGGGCTGGGTTGAGCGCAAGACTTGGGGCCCCAAAGCTGCAACGCCCTAATCGGGCGTGCCGCTTGGCGAGGGGGAGGAACTTCGATACCCGCGTGCAGTCCGAGGTACTCTGCCTGCGGGCGCCGCTCGAAAGTTTCCTCTTATGACGTGTCTTGCCACCTGTGCATGGCCTGGTGTGCCCGGATTGCGGGTGTCGCGGACGGCCACTGTTTGGGTCGTGACGCTGCTGATCGCCAGTGCGTGCCTGCCTTCGCGTCAGGCGCACGGCGCCCCTGCCGCGGCACCCGCCCATCAGGCCGCCCTGCAATCACTGCTGGATGACGCCGAATCGCTTGCCCCTCTGGAAACCGTGATTGTGTCGCGAAACGGGCAGATCGTGGCCGAGCGCGGGTATCGCGGGCACAGCACCGCCGCGGCCACGAATATCAAATCAGCCTCCAAACTGGTGATTTCGGCCCTGGTGGGCATGGCGATCGACAAGAACGTGCTGACGGGCACTGACCAGCGCATAGTCGATCTGCTCAAGCAGGACTTGCCCGCCAGCCCGGATGCCCGCATGCAGACGTTGACCGTGGGCAATCTGCTGTCGATGCAGGCGGGGCTGGGCTCGACATCCGGGCCCCATTATGGCGCCTGGGTGGGCAGCCGCAACTGGGTGCGCGCCGCGCTGGCCCGTCCGTTCGAGGATGAACCCGGCGGGCGCATGATCTATTCCACCGGCTCCACCCATCTGCTGTCTGCCATCCTCACGCGGGCCTCAGGGCGTTCCACGCTTGCGCTGTCGCGCGATTGGCTGGGTGCGCTCGAGGGGTTTCGCATCACCAGCTGGACGCGTGATCCGCAAGGGGTCTACATGGGGGGCAACGAGATGGCCATGAGCCCGCGCGCCCTTCTGGCGTTCGGTGAGCTGTATCGCAATGGGGGGGTGACCGCGTCGGGTGAGCGGTTGCTGTCTCAATCGTGGATCGATGCCTCATGGCAGATGCGCACCCGTTCACCCTGGACAGGTGATGGGCAGGGCTATGCATGGTTTCTGACGCAGATCGCCGGTGAAGACGTGCGCTATGGGTGGGGGTATGGCGGGCAAATGCTGTATGTCGTGCCCCGGCTGAACCTGACGGTGGTCATGACTTCGGATGCTTCGACAGCGTCTGGGCGGACAGGCCATCGCAATGATCTGCATCGCCTGCTGGGCGGCATCATCACCGAGATCCAGTAGCGTGGGCAGGGTCATGCCTTTGCCCGAACGTGGTCACGGCGTATAAAGGACGAGTCATTCCGATAGTGGTCCTTCAAAAGGAGAACGCAATTGATCGATCTTTACTACTGGCCCACGCCCAACGGCCACAAAATCACGATGTTCCTGGAAGAGGTCGGCCTGGAATATGAGATTCATCCCGTCAACATCAGTGCGGGCGACCAGTTCAAACCGGAATTTCTGGCGTTTTCGCCGAACAACCGCATGCCCGCGATCATCGATCGTGCGCCCGCCGACGGTGGCGAGCTCATCACGGTGTTCGAATCCGGTGCGATTCTGCTGTATCTGGCCGAGAAGACGGGCTGTTTTCTGCCGACCGATGTGAGGGGCCGCAAGACAGTGACTGAGTGGCTGTTCTGGCAGATGGGCGGATTGGGGCCCATGGCCGGGCAAAACCATCACTTTGGCGTGTATGCCCCCGAGAAGCTGCCCTACGCCATTGACCGATATGTCAATGAAACGAACAGGCTCTACGGGGTGATGGATCGACGCCTGGCCGAGCATCCGTATCTAGGCGGGCAGCACTACAGCATCGCTGATATGGCAGCCTATCCGTGGGTGGTGCCATGGAAACGCCAACAGCAGAACCTGAACGATTTTCCTCATCTGCGCCGTTGGTTCGACGCCATCGGTGAACGCGCGGCGACTGTGCGCGCCTATGCCAAGGGCGAACCGTTTGCCGCACAGCGAGACATGACCGACGCGGGCAAAAAGCTGCTCTTCGGTCAAACTGCGGCCAGCACCGCCAGAAAATGATCGACCTGCGCAATATCGAGACCTTCTACTGGGTCGCCACGCTGGGGACATTCAGCGCGGCCTCGGAGAAGCTGAACACCACGCAGCCCACGATTTCCCAGCGCGTGGCTGCGCTGGAGAAAGACCTGGGCGTGCGTCTGTTCGAGCGTGACGCACGGGGCGTGAAGCTCACCGCCAAAGGGCACGAACTGCTTTCCCATGCCGAACGCCTGCTGCAGGGGCGCAGCGACATGATCCAGGCGGCGCGCGAAGAAAACGTGTTCACCGGCACCTTGCGTATCGGCGTGGCCGAGACCATTGTGCAGACCTGGCTGTCGGCGCTGATCGAGCACGTTCACACGCTGTACCCGGCCTTGATTATCGAGATCGAGGTCGACACCAGCAGCGTGCTGCGCACGCATCTGCAGTCCCGGCATATCGATCTGGCCTTCATGATGGGGCCGGTGCTGGAGGCCCGGGTAGAGAACCTGCCGCTGTGTACCTACCCGCTGGCGTGGGTGGCCAGCCCCTTACTGGATCTGGGGCCTGCTCCGCTGACGCTGGAGCGCATCGGACGGTTTCCGATTCTGACCTATCCTTCGAGCAGCGAGCCCTATCGGGTGGTGCGTGACATCCTCACGCGCGCGAACGTTAACGCGCCGCGCATGTATGGCAGCGCATCGCTTTCGATGGTGGTGCGCATGACGCTCGATGGCATGGGTACCAGCGTGATCGCGCCTATTTTTCTGGGCAAGGAACTGGCCCGAGGTGAACTGAGGCTGCTCGATATCGATGCCGGGCCGCTTCCTGATCTGAGCTTCACCGCCACGTGGATCGGAGGGCACGACAGTCACGTCGCCGCCACGGTTGCCCGACTGGCCCAACGCGTGGCGAGCGCCAGCGCAAGTTAGTGCAGGCCACAGCCGTTCGGGCGCACCGGCCCGTTTTCCTTCTTGGGACTTTCCCTTATACCTGCGCGATATCGGCACGCGCAGGCACGGCGAAGCCGTTGGTGCGGCCAACGTCCCATGCTGCCGCAAGCCGCAGCAGCTAAGCGTTTGCAGACTTCCCGGCAGACGGGCCTGGCTCATCATAAGTAAAACTTATACCCCCGTATGTGAACTTACGATTGGACGCTCAGCCGCACCTGCGTTGGAATGCGCGGCAGAGCCACCCAGAGGTGGTCGACACATTCAAGGGGTATCGGGCAACTGTCATGACCCGGGCCTACAAGGTGACTGATTCGCCTGCAGCGCGTTCGATGTACGGGCATCGCACACGTTCATGACATCCCGTTCAGCTAGGAGCTCCATCCATGAAGAAGCATCTGATTCTCGCCGCGCTGGCCGCGTCGTTTGTTGCAGGCGGCGCATTGGCGCAGGAACTGCCCAAAACACAATTGCGGGTGGTGGGTGGCCTGAGCAACCTGACGGCCTATAACGATTATGAGCGTCCGTTCTGGACCAAGACCATCCCGGAATTGTCCAAGGGTCAGGTCACGGCAGAACTGAAGGGTTTCAATGAAATGGGCCTGAAAGGCCCGGAAATCCTGCGACTGATGTCGCAGGGCGTGATCGAATTCGGTACCGCGACGCTGGCGTATTTCGCCAGCGACAACCCCATCAACGAAGCCATCGACCTCGCCGGGCTGGCCCCTGATGTGAAGACGGCACGCGATGTGACCAAGGCGTTCGAGCCTGTTTACGCCAAGTTCTATGGGCAGGGCAATAACATCAAGCTGCTTGGCATTTCGACCTATCCCGCGCAGGTCCTGTTCTGCAATGCGCCCGTCAATGGCCTGGCCGATGTGAAGGGCAAGAAAGTGCGCACCAGCAGCCGTACGACGGCCGAGTTCGTCGAGGCATTGGGCGGCACCAGCGTGACGATGGCGTTTGGCGAAGTAGTGCCTGCCATGCAGAACAAGGTCGTGGATTGCGCCATTACCGGATCGTTGTCGGGTTACTCGGCCAAGTGGTATGAGGTGTCTACCCACCTGGTTGCCTTACCCATTAACTGGAACCAGCAGATTCATGCCGTGAACCAGAAGGCGTGGGACAAGCTTGACCCCAAGGTGCAGGCATTCCTGCAGACCAACATCACCAAGCTGGTCGATGACATTTGGGAAGGTGCCGCACGTCAGACGCAAGAAGGCTTCGATTGCAACACGGGCGCGGCTGCGTGCACGCAGCCAGTCAAGGGCAAGATGAAGCTTGTCGAACCCTCCGACGCCGATCGTGCGTTGCTTAAGAAAGTGCTGCAGGAATCGGTGCTGCCCAAGTGGGCCGCCCGCTGCTCGGCCCAGTGCGTGACCGACTTCAACGCCACCATCGGCAAGACCGTCGGTCTGACGGCCAGCAAGTAATACCTCCAACTTTCCGCCCCGCATGGCGTGTGCCTTGCGGGCGGGCATAGGCATCCCTCATGACGATATCTCCCCGTTTTCAGACGCTCGGGCGGCTGTTCCGGCTGGCCGAATCCTGCTCGCGTGCGGCGGTGTGGGCCGGCGGCCTGCTCACGATCGCCAGCGTGCTGCTGATCACATTCGATGTGTTGGCCCGCAGATTTTTCGGCTTCAACACCGGTGGTGCAGACGAGCTGTCCAGCTATGCATTCGCCATCAGCACGTCCTGGGCGCTGGCATTTGCCACGCTGCAGCGCGCGAACGTGCGTGTCGATGTGCTCTATCAATACTTCCCTGTGCGCGTGTCGGCCTTTTTGGATTGGCTGTCGCTGGTGTCGCTGGGCGTGTTCATGGTGTTCCTCACCTATTACGCATTCGATGTGGCAGCAACCTCGCTCGCCCAGAATGCTGCAGCGAACACTCCGCTTGCCACACCCCTATGGATTCCGCAGGGGCTTTGGGTGCTGGGGCTGATCTGGATGTGTCTGGTGGTCGCGCTGATGCTGGTGCGAGCGTCGGCTGCGTTGGTGACAGGCGATATCGAGCTGGTCAAGGAAATTTGCGGGGTGCGCTCGTCCAAGGTCGAGGCCGAAGAAGAGGCTGCCGCGGGTGAACGGATGGTTAAAGGAGAAGCGGCATGATCGCCACCACACTGACACTGCTGCTGGTGCTGATCGGGTTGAGTATCCCGGTGGGTGCTGCGCTCGGCCTGCTGGGGCTGTTGATTGACCCGATGTTCTCGATGCTGCCGCTGACCCGCGCCATTGGTGAAATTTCCTGGAGCACCAATAACGAGTTCCTGCTGGTGGCCATCCCGCTGTTCATTCTGCTGGGCGAGGTGCTGTTGCGCGCGGGCTTTGCCGAACGCATGTATCAGGCGATGAGCCTGTGGCTGTCGTGGCTGCCAGGTGGGCTGATGCATGCCAACATCGGCGCCTCGACGGTGTTTTCGGCAACCTCGGGTTCCAGTGTGGCGACTGCGGCCACCGTGGGAACGGTTGCGGTGCCGCAGATCAAAAAGTATGGCTACAACGAGCCCCTGTTCCTGGGCAGTATTGCAGCCGGCGGCACCCTGGGCATTTTGATTCCACCTTCGATCAATCTGGTGATTTACGGCGTGCTGACCAATTCGTCGGTGCCGCAGCTGTATCTGGCTGGCATCATCCCGGGCTTTCTGATGGCGGCGTTGTTCATGGCGACCATCGTCGTGGCCTGCGTGATCAAGCCGAAATGGGGCGGCCATAAGGTGCAGGCCACCTGGGGCCAGCGCATGCGCAGTCTGGTGCATCTGGCACCACCGCTGGGCATCTTCCTGCTGGTGGTGGGATCCATTTATGCAGGCCTGGCCACACCTACCGAGGCTGCGGCGCTCGGCGTAGTCGGTGCACTGGTGCTTGCGGCATGGTTTGGTCGATTGAACGTCACGATGCTGCGCGAAGCGATCGAGGGCACCATGCGCTCGACAGCCATGATCATGTTGATCGTGCTGGCAGCAAGTTTCCTGAACTTCGTGCTTTCAGCGACAGGCGTGACCGATGCGCTGGTGCGCTCGATTACGGGTCTGGGTCTTTCCCCAGGCTGGATGCTGTTGCTCATCATCGTGTTCTATCTGGTGCTGGGGTGTTTCATGGAGACGCTGTCCATGATGATCACCACGATTCCTATCGTGGCCCCCATCATGATTGCGCTGGGTTTCGATCCGATCTGGCTGGGCATCGTGATCATCGTGCTGGTGGAAGCGGCCCTGATTACGCCACCTGTCGGGTTGAATCTTTTCGTGGTGCAAAGCGTGCGCAAGTCCGGCTCCATGAGCGCGGTGATCATGGGCAGCCTGCCCTTCGTGGCCGCCATGTTCGTGATGCTCGCATTGCTGGCCGCCTTCCCCGCCATCGCGCTTTGGTTGCCGCGCGCGTTCAGCTGATTGCACCGCACTGATGCTTCGTACACCTCATTTTTTACAGAGTCCTATATGAAAGTAGCGTTCAAGGTCGCGGGTGCCGATACCCGCGTCGAAACTGATATCGTCAACGTGGTGGTTGCCGGCTGGGCCGGACGCGATCGCGATGCCATCGAGCATCACATCGAGGAACTGGCCGCCATTGGCGTACCGCGCCCGAGCGCCGTGCCACTGTATTACCGCATCGCGGACAACCAACTCACCCAGGCAAGCGCCGTGCAGGCCGTTGGCGCGGAATCGTCCGGCGAGATCGAAACCTTCGTGTTCACCGTAGACGGCAAGATGTATGTGAGCATTGCGTCGGATCACACCGACCGCAAGCTGGAATCGCACAGCGTGGCGCTATCCAAACAGCTGTGCATCAAGCCGCTGGGCAATGACGCCTGGCTGTTTGATGACGTTGCCGATTACTGGGATGAACTGGTGATTCGTGCCTACATCGAAGAGAACGGCCAGACTGTGCTGTATCAGGAAGGGACGCTGGATTCGCTGCAGTCGCCGCTGGACCTGATTGCGGGCTACACCGGCGGCGCGCGCACTTTGCCAGAAGGCACCGGCATGACCTGCGGCACTGTGGGCGCCATCGGTGGCATTCGCCCCGCTGCGGCGTTTACCATGGAGCTTCATGACCCGCGCCGTAACCGCAGTCTGCACCATGCGTACCGGGTCGAGTTCCTTCCTGAAATCGCCTGACGACCAAGCCATCATGACCTCGATCCCCACGCTGAACCAACTCTCCGCATCGCTTGCCAGCGGCAGCACCACCGCCGCCGACCTGCTCGAGCAGGCCATCGCGCGCGCCACCGACCCGCAAGGCGAGGGCAGGCGTGTGTTCATCGAACGCTATGAGGAACAGGCGCGTGCCAGCGCCCGGGCTGCCGACACCTTGCGTGCGGCGGGCATGCGGCGCTCGCCGATTGACGGTCTGCCAATTTCCATCAAGGATTTGTTCGACTATCGCGGCAGCATTACCCGTGGTGGGTCGGTCGTGCTCGATGACGCGGCGCCTGCCACGGCGAATGCCGTCGTGGTCGACCGATTGCTGGCTGCCGGCGCGGTGATCGTGGGCCGCACCAACATGACTGAATTCGCCTATTCCGGCCTGGGCATCAATCCGCATTACGACACGCCGCGCAACCCGTGGGACCGCGCCACGGGACGCATTCCGGGCGGCTCGTCCTCAGGCGCTGCCGTTTCCGTCACCGACGGCATGGCGGCCGCGGCCATAGGATCGGACACAGGCGGTTCGGTGCGCATTCCCTCTGCCCTGTGTGGCCTGACCGGGTTCAAGCCCACGGCGCGACGTGTATCGATGCGAGGTGTGCAGCCGCTGTCAGCCAGCCTGGATTCCATCGGGCCCCTGGCACCGTCGGTCGCGTGCTGCGCGGTGCTGGACGCCATTCTTGCCGGTGAACCCATTCACGTGCCCCAGCCCGCCGTGCTGAAGGGGCTGCGACTGGCCGTGCCCACGACCGTGGCGCTCGATGGCATGGACGACACCGTTTCCGCCGTGTTTGCCCGCACCATCGATCGCCTGCGTGCCGCCGGTGCGCTGGTGTCGGAGATTGCCGTGCCAGCCTTTGCCAGGCTGGCGGGCATCAACGCGGCTGGTGGCTTTACGGCATCGCAGGCCTGGGCCTTTCACCGGAAATGGATTGCCGAAAAAGGCGATCGCTATGACCCGCGTGTGGTCTCGCGCATCAAGCGCGGCGAAGGCATGTCGGCTGCCGACTATCTGGATCTGCTGGACGCACGTCAGGCCTGGATTGCCGAGGTCGATGCCACCCTGGCACCGTTCGATGCACTCGTCATGCCCACCGTGCCGGTGGTGGCGCCTGCCATCGAGACGCTGAAAGCCAGCGACGATGCGTACTATGCCGCCAATGGCGCGATTTTGCGCAATCCCACGCTGATCAACTTCCTGGATGGCTGCTCGTTGTCGTTGCCCTGCCATGCACCGGGCGATGCACCGGTGGGTCTGATGATCTCGGCCCCGGCGCTTGCCGATCAGCGCGTCCTGGCCATAGGCCTGGCGATCGAGGCCGAGCTGTCATGACT
>Ga0075364_10000240_pt1 | contig 26232 bp, 22 predicted proteins | sample EndMetdeltDD1764_FD_71517 | JGI IMG/M metagenome (GOLD analysis project Ga0075364, IMG submission 71517) | Populus endosphere microbial communities from Tennessee, USA - Endosphere MetaG P. deltoides DD176-4 | ecosystem: Host-associated > Plants > Roots > Endosphere | place: USA: Tennessee... | reverse complement strand
CCGAAAAACACGAAGGAGAAAAACAGCAACTTGACCTCAACACCAGACCCGAAACATATCTAAAAGGCGGGTCAAATCTCGGTGGAAATACCGGGTCAGTTCTCAGTGGCAATCAACAGTATGGCTTTGGCGTGCATCACGGCCGTATCCCACGAGCGATTGCATCGCAGATGGTGCGGATGTTCAACGCAGGCAGTCTCCCCGTTTTGTTTTGCACATCCACTCTGATCGAGGGCGTCAACACCGCAGCTAAGACGGTTTTGATCTACGATAAGAAGATCAACAGGACGAGCTATGACTTCTTCACGTTCTCAAATATTCGAGGTCGGGCCGGGCGACTAGGGCAACACCATGTGGGGCAAGTTTTCCTCTTCAATTCTCCTCCCGCTCGCGAGGAGATGGAAGTGTCACCGACCCTCTTTGGAGAGGATGATGAAGCTCCAGACAGCTATGTTGTTTATCTGGACGAGGATGACACGAGCGAGGAAATGGAAGAGCGTGTCGCGAGTCTACGAGACAACCTTGGGCTTGATGGAGACGGCTTGAGACTAGCGGCGAGCGTCGGGCTGGACACCGCTCACGCACTGAGGCGGGAGGTTGCAGCCGAGTTCCGCAAGCGATCAAGCCGATTGGCGTGGTCTGGATATCCCGACTACAAATCCATCCTAGCGCTTGTCGAAGTCGTCTGCAGCACGAAGCGCCCCCGTGAATTTGGCGCAGTGTCGGCTGCGCAGCTTACGCTCTTCATAAGTAAGCTGCGCCAGTACCGCGAATTGAAGAGCTTCCTGCTCTGGTTCAATGACAATTTCAGGGGTGAAGATACCGAATTCGATAACGTCTTCAAGTTTTTGAGGGCTTGTGAATATGGGCTCCCGCAAGTTTTTGCGCTCGTCGAACTCTTCTCGAAGGCCTACTCGCCACAGACCGACTATAGCCTATTCCTCCGAGAGTTGAGCCGCTGGTTTAGAGCAGAAGAACTCAAAAATCTCGATGAGGAAGGCATCCCAATCCAGATTTCGGAGAGATTTTACACGCCAGGTGATGATCGTGCATCGCTATTGAAGAAGCTAGAAAATGCCGTCAACGACCTTTCAGATGAACTTTCAGTTTTCGAACATCGATGGCTTGCCGCATCGCTCATGTAGTCCCTCATCGACAGTGCTGGGACAAACTTGACGTCATAGGCTGAATAGCGGGCCTGTTTGCATTACCGGGACTTAAGAAAGGAGTTGGGATTGCTTCGCCGAGCACGTTTCGGCTTAAGTTCGCAAATTGTGGACCGCTGACTCCCAGAATGGGAGTCTCGACCTAAATGTGTCTCAGTTTTTCGGAGAGGTCCATTCGCCCAAGCATTGCCACACCATCCGTGAATGCAGAGAGGAAATTTGTCTTATGCATGAGGTTGAAGAGTTCTATATCAAGCTTGCCTGAAGCTCGATATTCTTTCCTTTTGCAGTCTAGGTTGCTCTCGTAATACTCTGGATAATCTCGGTTGCGAGCGAGATAGTAGATTGTCTCGGCATCCGCTAATTCGTCGGGACCTAGCGTCGCTAGAATGGCATCCAGCGCACTCTTCTCTACATCTCGACGTGCGAAAATCTCGTCAAAATTACGGTTGAAGTAGTCGATCCCCAGCTCGCTCTCCTCGCGACGTGGATGGATAAACCGCCACTGGTTTGCGAGGAAGATCGCACTCTCGTCACTAAGGTGAATGAGGGGCGTCTCTACACCGATGATGGCTTTCAACTCCCTGCGGTCCTGGATCGTGTTAACTGCGATGGAAAACTGACGACTCCCGATGTCGAAGTGCTTCATCATCGCAGCCTTGCATCTGTCAAAATCCGGCTCGGACCACATTTCTTTTTTGGGTAGCGTCCTTGCCAAAGCGTACAGGTCCTTGCGTGACAGGAAACTTGTGTGCGTTTCTGTAGGGAATTCGTCGCGATGGTCAAAAGCGTGGTACTTGAAGCGCTCAAGGACATCTTTAAGAACAACCAGACTGTCCCGGATCACGACGATGTTAACCAAAGCCCTGTCTTCAAGGCTCTTTTGACCGTCACGATTCGTAGAATAGCGAAGCTCCTGACCATCATCGTCAACCTTTGCAAGGCTTTCGACGAACGGTTGCAGCTCGCGCAAAAGGCACCGAAATGTTAGATCGGGGATTTTGATTTCGACCAGAAATCTATGGTGTGAGGCAATATCGTGGTTCGGCACATGGCCCGACCTCAAAATACCGACTTCGACAAATACCCCGATGACAAGTTTAAGGTGAAGCTCAATGGCATGTCTTGCGTTGTAGAGGATCGGCAGGACCAGAGTATCTCGTTGCCCAATTCTCTGTTCATTGATGATCAGGTTCGCGAGATCGAGAGCAGCTTCAATATATCCATCCGCATAGTTGACCGAACTGCCCTGACTTCCAATCAGCGCGTTCCATTCAGAATTTGCCGGAAGAGAAAAAAACGGATCGCTGGTCATCGGGTCGCGCTGCTTTAAGAATCGTTTGCCCACTATAGCTACGCCAGGGGAAGGTACCATCCTCCTGTCTGGCCTCAACTATAGCCGGTGCTGACAGGCCAGTCTGCTCGACGAGATATCTCAACGCTATTGAAGACATACATTCCCCTGCGATTGGCGCGTAGGATCACGAGCCTTTCAGCAAGACATTGTGAACAGCAATGCGCGGTGGTCGCGACGGATGGCGCGCTAGTGGACCGTCATCTCGTGGGTCGCGGGTTAAGCGGTTGTGAAGTTAGCTCGGACGAAACAGCGGCGCGAACGACCCACAACAGGGGGCACCGCGACGAACCAACGGAGCGCAATCACATCAGTGCCGCGTTTGCTCTAAGAACAGGCCCGAACGCTGGTGTCTGCGAACCAAATTGAACCTGCGACCTTCGAGACCCTAGTGGTCCGATATGCTTCCCCCTCTAAGGAATATCTCACAGTGCCCCAGCTTAGAGGGCAAGAGTGTCAGCGATGTCGGGTTTCGTGACACTACTGAGCCGACTTCCCACTGACATGACGTACCTTTGTCTCGCGCTCTGAAGGCGGAGATTATTACAATCATTCGTTATTTGGTGTTTGTGGCGCGGTCGAAAGAGCCATCATGGAGATGCCGAATGGCGTAAACCTCAGGCCACTTCGACATCGTGATGTTGCCACGAGCTATCCTTAGCGGAATCCCTGCCGATGAGGCTAACGCGCTAGGAGAATCGCGGTAGTGGTATGCTAGGCCGGGTGGGGCGAGGAAGTGGCGGGCAAACATGTCCGCTTGATCTTCTGTGCTTTCGAGCGCTGTCATTTCTTTGATCGCCTGAACCGATCCCTTCCTGTCCGTATGCATTTGCGCGTTCTTTTCTTCATGCAATAGGTAGTGGCCAAGTTCGTGCGCCAGCACCAGTCTTGCCTCCGGATCATTGTCGCAGGCCGCTCTGTAGAGCGAACGTCGAACGAAAATTCTGTTGTTGCGAGGATCGGCTGTAGCTTCTGTTTCCATGTCGCCATCTTTCATGATGATGAGACGGAATTCCGGGAAATGCTGGACGAGTTTAAATTCGAGGATAGAAACGATATCGACTCGCTCTACATGAGCGATTTCGAAATCGTTTCTGCACCTCAAGGTCTCGACCATCATCTCCGTGCTTGTCAGGCCTCGGGATGTGTAGTGGTCTTTGCCCATTTGTTCCTATATCCGCTGATTTTCACCACGTTTGACGGCGTAGTTTCAGAAGGCGACAGTCCAGATTTCTCAAGCAGCGCCCTTTGGTTGCGGATCAACTTTCCGAACGTATCGACCGGAAGGCCGAGGAATTCGCAGAGCCTCTCATGCTCGATTTCAGTGCCGACTGGTTCGCCAGATTCAAGCTGACTGATTATGTCTTCGTCTACTTCAGTTTTCTCAGCCAATTCGCGGAACATCCACTGGCTCTTCTGACGTTGGCGTCTCAGCATGTCGCCAAAAATCTTCGACGCGGCCCGAATAGCCACGCCATCCTGATCCTCATTCATTTTGGTCATCCACTATAGGAGTTGTCTGTGTGTGCTTGGGCAAGGCGACTTGACCCTTGCCCAATCCACTTACTTACGACGTGCGGGCTCGCCTTTGGTGTCGCCGCGCCCTGGTTTGGGAATGCGTTCGACTGTCGTCGTGCTGGGACGACGTTCGGCTTCCTTCACCGGTATGAAGTGACCGGTTTTCGAATCTCTTCCAACATCGAAGGTCTTTCTGTCTGTCATTTCGTCTCCTTTCAGGAGCTGTGTGAAACGCGACAAGCCAACTCGACTCTCGGACCCGAATCCTCCTATAGTGCTTTTGCTTACGGCTAGGCGGATTTGAATCTGTCAGTCATGCGAATGCTTGAAGCATTATTCGCAAGTTGTCGTGACCGAGATTGCAGTCTCGGTTGCGACTTCGCGGAGGAAAATCCTCCTTCTCAAAAACATCCTCCTTTCGCTTGCCGATTCGATTGCTATCGTAGTCCGAAGTCGAATATTTTGCAATATAAAATCGTCAACAAATCGTTAAATTTCAGTATTTTGCGCCATTTTCTAAATGTAGTTGGAGGCTTTGTTGCGGCTTACTTTAGAAACGCAAAAGGGGGCGACTCCTGTTGCTTTTCAGCCAGTGAGTCGCCCCCGTTCTTAAGAGGTCAATTCTTATTTATCGCTAACTTTTAAATCTTAAGTAGCTCTGTTGCTTTCTCAAGACTCCTGCTCTTGACGTCAACTGCTTGGCTCTGCGGTTGGTTGCGGTGAGATTGACTGGACTGATCCAGTCAATCTCACCCACGGCGATGTTACCGTGGACGAGACATTCTTGTTTTCTTGCTTGGATCAGCTGCAGCCGCTCGTCGCGCCGCATGTGTCGCACTTTTCGCAAGTGCCGTTACGCACCATCGTAAAGTTCTGGCACTCGGTGCACATGTTACCGGTGTAACCCTGCATGATCGACTTCATGCGGCGGTCGGCTTCCACTTTCTTGGCTTCTGTCTTGGCGGTCGCAGCGTCGGCTGCAGCCTTGTCGGAGAAGAGGGCGGTTGCGGCCTGCTGGCCTTCGCTTGCCAAGTTGCCGTTCACGTCCTCGGCAATCTCTTCGGCCAGTTCCTTGGCGCGCTCTTCATAATCGCGTTTGAAGGAAACGACTTCCGAGGTCGAGATGGCGACTGTCGGTTCCAGCTTGCGGGCTGCAGAGCCCGCGAACGACGTTACGTTGGCCGAGGCGCGGGCAGGGGCTGCCGTTGCCGATCCCTTGGCATCATTGGCGCGGTCAGCGCCGGAGTTGGAAACCAGCGTCGGCTTGTAACCGCGGGTCCAGCCGGTCGAGACGAGCTGCGTCTTGCCTTCCTGGATACCCTTGCCGAGTGCCGTGTTGGAAAAGTCCGAGGTGTCGACATGGGCCAGATCGTGGCGGCCGAGATAGGAAACGGCGAGTTCGCGGAACACGTAGTCGAGGATCGACGTGGCGTTCTTGATCGCATCATTGCCCGTCACGATGCCGGCCGGCTCGAACTTGGTGAAGGTGAACGCCTCCACATATTCTTCGAGCGGTACGCCATACTGGAGACCCAGCGAGATGGCGATGGCAAAATTGTTCATCATCGCACGGAAGGCCGCACCTTCCTTGTGCATGTCGATGAAGATTTCGCCGATGCGGCCGTCGCCGAATTCGCCGGTGCGCAGATACACCTTGTGTCCGCCGACATTGGCCTTCTGGGTGTAACCCTGACGGCGGTTCGGCAGTTTTTCACGCTCGCGGGAAACCCGCTCGATGATGCGCTCGACGATCTTTTCGGTCACAGCAACAGCCTGAGCGGCTGCCGGTGCCTGGATCAGTTCTTCGAGAGCGTCGTCTGCATCGTCTTCGTCGATCAGCGAGGCGTTGAGCGGCTGGGAAAGTTTTGAGCCGTCGCGGTACAGGGCGTTGGCCTTGAGAGCCAGCTTCCAGGACAGCATGTAGGCTTCGCCGCAATCCTCGACGGTCGCGTCGTTCGGCATGTTGATCGTCTTGGAGATTGCACCCGAGATGAACGGCTGGGCTGCAGCCATCATGCGGATGTGGGATTCAACCGAGAGATAACGCTTGCCGATCTTGCCGCAGGGGTTGGCGCAATCGAAGACGGCCAAGTGTTCTTCCTTGAGGAAAGGCGCACCTTCGAGCGTCATCGCACCGCAGACGTGAATATTGGCGGCGTCGATGTCCTTCTTCGAGAAGCCGACATGTTCGAGCAGGTTGAAGCTCATGTCCGACAGCTGTTCGTCGGTGACCTTCAGGGTTTCCTTGAGGAAGTCGGCGCCAAGCGTCCACTGGTTGAACACGAACTTGATGTCGAAGGCAGCCTTCAGCGCGCCGTTGACGGCTTCGATCTTGTCAGCCGGGAAACCCTTGGCAGCGAGGCTGGACGGGTTGATGGCCGGGGCTTGGTTCAGGTTGCCGTGGCCGACAGCGTAAGCTTCGATCTCGGCAAGCTGGCTTTCCGAATAACCGAGCGTGCGGAGCGCCTCCGGAACGGCACCGTTGATGATCTTGAAGTAACCGCCACCAGCGAGCTTCTTGAATTTTACCAGAGCGAAGTCAGGCTCGATGCCGGTCGTGTCGCAATCCATGACGAGACCGATCGTGCCGGTCGGCGCGATAACGGAAACCTGAGCGTTGCGGTAGCCGTGCTTTTCGCCGAGTTCCAGCGCCTTGTCCCATGCGAGCATGGCGTGGGCGGCCAGATCCTGATCCGGGTTTTCGGAGTGGATCAGAGCGACCGGATCGACAGACAGTGCTTCATAGCCGGTGGTTTCGCCGTAAGCGGCGCGGCGATGGTTGCGGATGACGCGCAGCATGTTGTCGCCGTTCGGTGCAAAGCCCGGGAACGGACCATGTTCAGATGCCATTTCAGCAGACGTGGCGTAGGAAACGCCGGTCATGATGGCGGTCAGCGAGCCGGCGATGGCGCGGCCTTCGGTCGAGTCATACGGAATGCCCGAGGACATCAGCAGGCCGCCGATGTTCGCATAGCCGAGGCCGAGCGTGCGGTATTCGTAGGAACGTTCGGCAATCTCGCGGGACGGGAACTGCGCCATCATCACGGAGATTTCGAGGACGACGGTCCACAGGCGAACGGCATGTTCGTAATCGGCGATGTCGATGCGCTTGGTCAGCGCCGACTTGAACTGCAACAGGTTCAGCGAAGCCAGATTGCAGGCGGTGTCGTCGAGGAACATGTATTCCGAGCACGGGTTCGAGGCGCGGATCGGGCCCGCTGCCGGCGAGGTGTGCCAGTCGTTCATGGTGGTGTTGTAGTGCAGGCCCGGATCAGCCGATGCCCATGCGGCGTAGGAGATCTTTTCCCACAGGTCGCGTGCCTTCAGCGTCTTCATGACCTTGCCGTCCTTGCGGGCGGTCAGGTTCCAGTCGCCGTCGTTTTCGACAGCGCGCAGGAAGTCGTCCTTCAGCGAAACGGAGTTGTTGGAGTTCTGGCCCGAAACGGTCAGGTAGGCTTCCGAATCCCAGTCGGTGTCATAGGTCTTGAAGTCGAGGTCCTTGTAACCCTGCTTGGCGAACTGGATGACGCGCTTGACGTAGTTTTCCGGAACCTGGTCCTTCTTGGCAGCGCGGATTTCGCGCTTCAGGGCCGGGTTCTTGGCCGGGTCAAAACAATCGTCGCCATCGGCCTCGCAGTTAACGCAGGCCTTCATGATCGACTTGAGGTGACGGGCAACGATCTTGGAACCGGTGACGAGAGCAGCAACCTTCTGCTCTTCCTTCACCTTCCAGTCGATATAGGCTTCGATATCCGGATGATCGATGTCGACCACGACCATCTTGGCCGCACGACGGGTGGTGCCGCCCGACTTGATGGCGCCGGCAGCGCGGTCACCAATTTTCAGGAAGGACATCAGGCCCGAGGACTTGCCGCCGCCGGAAAGCTTTTCGCCTTCGCCGCGCAGATGCGAGAAGTTGGAGCCGGTGCCGGAGCCGTATTTGAACAGACGCGCTTCACGCACCCACAGATCCATGATGCCGCCCTCGTTGACGAGGTCGTCCTCAACAGACTGGATGAAGCAGGCATGCGGCTGCGGATGTTCGTAGGACGATTTCGACTTCGTCAGCTTGCCCGTGAAGGGGTCGACATAGAAGTGGCCCTGACCGGGACCATCAATGCCATAGGCCCAGTGCAGGCCGGTGTTGAACCACTGAGGGGAGTTCGGAGCGACGCGCTGCGTGGCGAGCATATAGGCAAGCTCGTCTTTGAACGCTGCAGCATCTTCTTCGGTGGTGAAATATTTGCCCTTCCAGCCCCAATAGGTCCAGGTGCCGGCGAGACGGTCGAACACCTGACGTGCATCGGTTTCCGAGCCGTAACGCTCGTTTTCAGGCAGGTCCTTCAGCGCCTTTTCATCGGCAACGGAGCGCCACAGGAAGGAAGGAACATCGTTTTCCTCAACCTTCTTCAGGAACTTCGGCACGCCGGCCTTACGGAAATACTTCTGGGCCAGAACGTCGGTGGCGACCTGCGAAAACTGGGTCGGAACATCGATGTCGGCGAGGCGGAAAACAATGGAGCCGTCCGGGTTGCGGATTTCGCTTACCGCCTTGCGGAAAGCGATCTCGCCATAAGCCCCGGTCTCGGGCTTGGTGAAACGACGTTCAATACGCATTGTCTCGTCCTTGTTCGTGGCACCGCGCGGGCGCAAATCTTCAGCGCCGGCCGCTCGCCATCATGGGCAGCCGGTCGGATGGATTGATCCAGGTGAATCATCTTAGGATGCCCATCTGTATCTTGTGTCCCATGCTGGCTGCAAACGCTAAATATAGCATTAACAGATTATTTTTACCAGCATTGGACGCGCATTGGCGGGCATTCGAACGCGCACAAAAACCCGTTGCCGGGCGACCGTCATGATCGGCCCGAGACACGCAGGAAATTAACAAATCGAAGGAGAACCGGCCTCGTTATTTCCGGTCCAGTCGCCGCCGCAACATGAGATCATTCATGCCGAGTCGCAGCGTTTGGGTCAAGGGCTGGTCTGCCACACTTTTTTAACCACAAGATATTGTGGTTTTTCGTTGTGGATAATGGGGAGAAAAAATAGCCTTTGAATCTCAGAGGCTTGGCGCGGTCTGTTGCAAGCTTTTCAACTGCTGAGCCGGAAAATGAACGCCCGTGTAGGATATTTCTTCAACAAAAAGCCACAGATTTCGATGTCGGCTTCGATAAGAGGCGGAGGATATGCGCCGCCTGTGGCGCAGGGGCCGCTAGATGTAGCGGTCAGCTGTTCTTTGACGTCCTATTGGACGAAACATCTGTGCCGGAACGGCACGGCCTGCGCATTTTGAAGGCCAGCCCTGCATGGGAAGGGCTGGCCAAACTTTTAAGGTGCGAATCAGTGGCGGCTCAACCGCGATGGCCCTTGGCGATTGGCTCTTGATAGGTAAAGCCCATGTCCCAGGGGAAATAGATCCAGGTGTCCTGGCTGACTTCGGTCACGAAGGTGTCGATGGTCGGCACGCCGGAAGGCTTTGCGTAGATGCAGGCGAAATGTGCCTTGGGCAGCATTTCGCGCACTTCCTTGGCGGTCTTGCCGGTATCGGTGAGGTCGTCCACGACGAGAATGCCTTCGCCGCCATTTTCCATCAGTTCGGGAGAGATGCCCTTGAGGAGAACGGTGTCGCCCTGATTGATATAATCATGGCGGGTGGCGATGCAGACGGTATCGATCAGGCGGATATTGAGTTCGCGCGAAATGATCGCTGCCGGAACGAGGCCGCCACGGGTGATACAGACGATGGCCTTGAATTCCTGGCCAAGGCCGGACAGGCGCCAGGACAGCGCACGGGTGTCACGGTGGAACTGGTCCCAGGAAACGGGAAATGCTTTATCGGGAAGAGACATCCGACGGGCTCCGCAAGCGTTATGAGAATGAAACGGGCGGCCGCGCCGGGTGGCAAAACGGAAACGCCAAAAGGCCGGCTACCCGACCCCTTGCAGCCTGTATTAACGGCATCGGCGGATCGAAGGCAAGCGCGCAGCCGCCGCAACTGTGGATGATGTGGCGGAACGCCACGACTTGAAGGGCAGACAGGCACCAACCTGAGTGCAATATGCGTCATTTTCCATCCTTGTCAGGGAGGCTGCACTGCATATGGTGCCGCAAACGTCAGGGAGAGAGCTTTGCGCCAGAGGATCATCGTTTGTCCGTTGATAGAAAATGACGGAGCCTATCTGCTTTGCAAAATGCCGGGTGACCGAGGCGTTTTTCCCGGGCAATGGGCGCTTTCCGGCGGAGGGCTTGAGCCGGGAGAGGCAATCAGGGATGGGCTGCTGCGTGAAATCCGCGAGGAACTCGGGGAAGCTCTCATGATCGACGAGGTGTTGCCATGGACGTTTCGGGACGATACCCGCACCAAAACCTACCCGGACGGAACGACCGAACAGATCTACATGATTTACCTCATCTTCGATTGCAAAGCAGGCAACCGTGATGTGACCATCAATGATGAGTTCGAAGCTTTTGCCTGGGTAAAGCCCGGTGAATTCGAAAAATACGATCTCAATGAAGCGACCCGCCAGACATTGACTGCTAAAGGCCTTCTGCAAGAGTAACGCGGTGACCTGTCTCGCGTCCATTCACTTGCTGCAGTTCATCGAGACGTCGATTTTGCCGCATGCCTGGTTTGGCAAACATGCTTTGTGACACTCCCTTCAAGAATTAAGCCTGAGGGCGGAGATTCAATTTTGAATAGGGAGTTCTTTTCATGTCCAGGCTTTTACATCGTCGCCAACTTTTGACCGCTGCCGTTGCAGCCTCCGCTCTTTTGCCCGTCGCCGCTCTTGCGCAAAATGCCGTGACAGCCCCGGCGGGTGCCGCAGGTAGCATTCCGGAAGGCATGAAGGTGGCATTGCTGCCGTCTCTTGAAAGTTTTCCGATCTGGCCGGAAGGCAAGGTGCCGGGCAGCGCCGGCGTACCTGCCAAGGAAGAGTGGATTTTGCGTAAGCCCGAGGCGGGCGATCCGAACGACACGGCCGCCCTGCATGTGACCAAGCCCGTGCTGATGGTGCGCCGCCCGGCAAAACCGGATGGATCCGCCATCCTGATGATCCCCGGCGGTAGCTATACCCGCGTGGCAGTCAGCCGCGCCGGCGGCAAGGAAGATGCGATTTTCGCCGAACAGGGAGCGACCGTTTTCATTCTTGTCTATCGGCTGCCGCATGATGGCTGGGGTGCTGGCCCGGAAGCGCCCTTGCAGGATGCGCAGCGCGCCATGCGCCAGATCCGCCACCGTGCCAAGGAATTCGGTGTCGATCCCGAGCGGATTGCCGTCACCGGCTTTTCTTCCGGTGGGCATCTAGCCGGATGGGTTTCGGAAAGCTTTGGACGCGACACCTATGAGCCGATCGACGAGATCGACAAACTGTCTTCCAAGCCTTTCCTGACTGGTCTGTTCTATCCCGTTATGACCATGATGGAACCTTATGCCCACGGCAATTCGGTCAAGAACATGTTCCCCGAGGGCGCGACGGATGAGGAAAAACGCAAGGTCTCGCTGGAGTTCAATCTGCCAACCGACATGGGGCCGACTTTCCTTGCCCATGCCGGTGACGATCCCTCGGTTGCCTCCGAAAACAGCCTGATCCTGTATCAAGCTCTGCGTGCCCAGAAGACGCCGTCCGAATTGCATATTTTCGAGGTCGGTGGTCACGGTCTGGTCGAAAACGGCAAGGATTTGCCGCACATGGCGCTGTTCACGGCATTTGCAAAGCGCCATGGGCTGTGGACATGATATCAAGTCGATAAATGAGATGCGGCCCGGCCTGCAAACGCAGCCGGGCCGTTTCTTTTTCGAGCCTTGTCAGGCCGAGGTCATGTCGACCGCATAAACATGGATCGGGCCGTGCATGTTGGAGCGGAACACCAGCCAGCGGTTATCGGTGGAGAACTGGATGTTCGGCTCAACGCGGTAATCGTGCTTTCGCAGGTCGGCGATGCGTTTGGCGCGCAATACGCCGGGGCGTACCAGAGCCTTCACATCCGGTGCCGAAACGCCAAGGTCCTCGATGATTTCTGTTTCATAGAGATAGAGCCACTTGCCGTTCTTGGCGCGGGCAACCATGGTTTCGTCGCCGCCATCTCCGGCCAGCAGCTTTCCATCCTGCGAAATCTGGAAATGCACCGACCATTCGTCGCGTTCCATATGCCGCCATATGCGCTGGCCCGACGCCATGTCATAGCTGGCGAGCCAAAAATCTTCGCCACGCGGCGTCTGCAGATCATACCAGATGGTGCCGCCGTCATAGGAGAAGAACTCGTGGCCGGCGATCTCCATGTTCATCGCACGCTTGTGGACACGTTGCGGTTCGCCGCCATCGGTACGTGCGGTCCAGATACGGTCGACACCGTGCCAGGGGCCTTCATGGCAATACATGATCTGTTTGGGATCGGCCGGTGAAAACTGCACGTGGTTGAGCCAGTCGGTTGAACCCGTCACCACCTTTCGGTCGCTGCCCTGCATGTTGAGGGTAAAAATTTCCATCGGGATGCGCTGGTTGAGGCGTTCGGCAAGGCGCACTTCCTTGGCTGCCTGGAAGGAAAGCGGTTTGCCATCGGGGCCGACGGCATTGTACCCGCCATCGGTATTGGCGACCTTCGGTCCGGGCTGGAGCTCATATTCTCGCTCTGCCCATGTGCCGAGCAGCAACGTGTCGTCGGAGTTCACCGAATAAATCTGGCCGTTCACGCCGGTAGCAATTTCCGTCACCTTGCCGTCTGGAATGGTAACGGAAATATAGTCGCGACCGCTCTTGTCGCCCTTTGGTTTCAGGCGTTCGGCATAGAGGATCGGTTTCGTGCGCGAAACCATCAGCACCTTATATTCGCCGGCGACCAGCGGTTGGACCTGCATCGTGGTGAAATCCACCAGAGACAGGCCATCCGGCCGTTCGAACACCATCCAGTGGCCATCTGCGGTAAAGGCATTGTCGTGGAAATATAGTGACTTGGAATTGGCCTCGCGCGACAGCCGCACGATCCGATACCCGGTTTCCGGGTCTTTCCAGTCGGTCGGAATGCCTGCCTCCTCGGCATGTGCCTTGCGAAGCACTGCCGGTGCCGCCATTGCACCGATCGCGGTGGCGGCACCCAATCCAATAAATTGGCGTTTGTTCAATTCGATAAAATGACGTTTGGTCACGCTTATTCCTCCAATACAGTTTCGCTGCCTCCGCAGCGGTATGGAAGGTAGGGTGGTCGGGCCGACCTGTCCTTCAAAACCGTCAATAAAAATGAAATTCCGGAACGCCGTTTCATTTTTATGCGATTATTGTTCCGGGGTTATGAAGGCTTGTCGCAAGACTGTCGCATTGAAGAGGCAAGCCCGCTGCGACTTGATCTCTACGTCCGAGTCACGGCACTGCTTTGACCCGCGATCAGCCCGAGGAGCCGACCATGTCCCGCCGTTTCCATCTTGCTCTCGCCGGCAGCCTTTTTGCCTGCGTTTCCATGCTCATTCCGAATGTCGTTTCTGCGCAGGAGGGCGAGGAGATCATGGCGCTGCCGACATCGCGCGACGAACTTTCGGATCGCTTGACCGAAGCTGGAATGTCCACGGCCGGAGTGGCGGCGATCGTCAAGGTCGCGCGCGATGCGATCGTGCTTGATACGAAAGCTGCCGACGAGGCGACATTGCCGCTCGGTGCGGCCAAGATAGGCGGGTTGCCGGATCTTCCCAAAGGTTTCGATTGGCCCGTGCGGCCGGCCTATGACGGGGCGGATAGTCTGTCTGCGCAGTTCAATGCCGATGCCGCCAATCTTTATGCCGATGCAGGGATCGTGCCGCCCTGGATGCCGGAGGCGGAAGGCAAGGCTTTGGTGGCCGAGCGTAAACGCGCCAATGACGAGGCGATGGCGGCGACGCTGAAGATCATGAAGGATGCCGGTGCCGAGGTGAACGAAAAGGATCTGGCGGGCATGGCGGAACTGCCGCCGGAAGCCGCTGCCAAGGCCGCTGCCGAACAGCGCATGCTGGCCGAGATCGTGGCAAAACCCTTTCCGTTGCCGTTCATAGCGCAGGTGGACCTGGCCGCCATGGCGAAGGAACCCGGTTTCGACAAGGCATTGCCGACAAGCGGTCGTCTGCTGTTTTTCTACGACATGCCGGTTCTGCCGGCGAGTTATGAGCCGCGCGGTAAGGCAGGCTGGAAGGTCGTTTATGACGATAGCCCGGCCTCTGATCTGGAACGCAAACCGCTGCCGAAGGAGCTTGCCGATTTTCCCGGCGCTGCCAGTCTGAAGGCGGCAGCGATTACGCCGCGATCCGTGGTGACAACGGTGCCTGTCGGTGATTCCGGTTGGGATGTGGTGGGCGACATCAGCGGTGATGACGTTTCGATCTATTCGAACTGGCTGTTTTCGCTGGGCTGGCCGACGGAGGCGCAAGGCGGCAATCACCAGCTTGGCGGCTGGCAGCGCGCCATTCAGTCCGGCATGCAGGCGACGGCGCAGCTGGCTTCCAACGGTCTAGACACTGGCACGGGCGATGCTTTCCAGACGGAGGAGGGCAAGCGCCTTTTGGCGGGCGGCAAAGACTGGCGACTGGTTCTGCAGATCGGTACAGACGAGGCGACCGGGTATCCTTTTCCGGGAGCGCTCTACGTGCTGATGCGTGAAGAGGATTTGGCGGCGCGCAATTTCGACAAAGCCTGGGTTGTTTACGAGCAGGATTGATGACGGCCTGTCCCGGCTTGATGTTTGTTTGGTTGCGTGAATTTGTCCTTGGTTCTGATACTTCATTACAGGCCGCGATAATGTCATCATGCTGGCATGACCATCGTGTTGCGGATTGCCGTTCTGTTCGTGGCCGTGCTGCTTCGGGCGCATGGACTGACCACGGCTGACAGCGCTCCGGTCATGGCGATGCACCAAAGCGTTGCCGCATTGGAAAGCGCGCTCAGCCATGATCCTGTGGCCATGCATGCGGCACGCGGCGGCAAGCAATGCCGGGAGGCAGGATGCACGTTTGCAGCCGCTCAAAATCAGTGTGCGCTCATGCCGATGATCGTTCCTGAACTGCCGGAAGCAAAACCCTTCGAAACCGCTGCCATTTATGGCCGCCCGGCAGAACAACGATTTGCCGTTCTGTTTTCGGCACCGCCGGTGCCCCCACCCAAATCTCCGCTCCTCGAAACGGCAGGCGATTTTTTCGCCTGATATCCTGACAAATTTTCGAAGAACGATGGAGATATCGTGATGAAACCGAGATCGATGATGGGTGCGCTGGCTTTTGCGCTGATGACAGCTGTAACTGCGCAGGCTGCTGAAATGGTGGTTTACAAGGACCCGTATTGCGGTTGCTGCGAGGAATGGGCCAAGGCCTTGAAGGCAGCTGGCGTGCCACTGCGTATGGAAGTGGTCGATGACATGGACGCGGTCAAGACGAAATGGGGCGTGCCGGAGGATGCCTGGAGTTGCCACACGGCAGTGGCTGACGGATATGTTTTCGAGGGGCATGTGCCGCTTGAAGCCGTGCAGAAGGTGTTGAAGGAAAAACCGGATATCGCCGGTGTTGCCGTGCCTGGAATGCCGAGCGGCGCGCTTGGTATGGGGGATGACCCGTCTGCTTCCTATGATGTGGTGGGGATTGCCAAGGATGGCGGGCAGTCGGTCTATATGGAAGTGCGCCCTTAAGGCCGGTCGCGGAATGACGGGAGGCTCTCTTTCGATCTGCCGCTTTGCGGGAAAGAACGTCGAGAGCCTCCCGCAGCCTTATCGCGACAGCAGAGTCAGCGCCGTCATTGAATCGAGCAGCGTGCGGGTGACGCCGCCGAACAACACTTCCCACCAGCGGGCATGGCCATAACCGCCCATCACAAGCAGATCAACACTGGCATCGGCGAGACGGTTTTCGATTGCCGCTGATGCCTTGAGGCCGCTTGTATGTTCGGTGCGCAGCGTAACGTTGACGCCATGGCGGGAAAGCGTGGCAGCAAGCTCGACGCCGGCCATTTCCGGCATCTGCCCGGAGGTTTCGGGCGGATCGACACAGAATATTTCGACGCTTTCCGCACCTTTCAGGAAGGGCAGGGCATCGAATGTGGCGCGGGTCGCCTCGCGTGAGCCGTTCCAGGCAATCAACACGCGACGGATCGGTTGCGGCTGCGTGAGTGTACGTGGCACGAGCAACATGGGACGGCCGCTTTCGAACAGGAAAGCTTCAAGATCGGCCCGGTTATCCGCTCCGCCTTCCGGCGGATTGCCCTGGCTGGCGACGATCAGGTCGACGGCCCGTGCGTTTTCGATGACATTGCCGGAAGCGTAGCCATTGGCGGAGACAAAACTGCGCCATTCCGACGGAAGGCCTTGGGCTTCGATACGCTCGCGAAAGATTTTTTCCACCGAGGCGGTCTCGCGCCGGGCCGCTTCCTGAAGGACCTGCACGGCGGCGGGATCGGGAATTTCCATCGGTGCGATCAGCGGAACGGCGGCCAATGTTTCTGCATGTACGCCGACGATGTGGGCGGAAAACCGCTCGGACAGGAAGGTGGCAAAATCGCTGATCTGTCTGGCGCTGGCCGGATCATCGAGTACGGCCATGATGGTCTTGTAGCTCATTGCGGTGCCTCCTCATCTGCCGGGATTATCTCGCCCCGGCCTTCTATGAAAGGTGGGTCGCGATGGCCCGCTGGTCAAGGCGGGCCGGGCATGGGGAGGCGGCGCAAAAGGCGATCAGGCATCCGGTGAGGGGTTGTCTGCGATGTTGCGGCTGTTCAACTCCGTGATCATCGCCTCGACTGCCGCCGCCGCTGCATCGAGAGCGGATGTTTCGCGGGCGCGAACAATCAGTTCGGTGGAAAAACGCTGACCATCATATTTTGGATAGGACCCGATGCTGGTGTCGGGATGCGCTTTCTGGATGGCCGCCAGAAGCGTGCCGATATCGCCTTCGCCATAAGGGCAGGGGATGGCGCGCGACAGCATTTTTGCGCCGGTCTTCAGCATCGGCAGGATGTTGTCGACCATGGCCTGAAACACCTGCGGTACGCCGGCCATGACATAGACGTTTTCGACGATGAAACCGGGTGCTGTCGAAACCGGGTTGGAGATGTGTTTTGCCCCTTCCGGCATGCGCGCCATACGCTGGCGGGCCTCGGTGAATTCCATCTCCCGGCGCTTGTACATTTCGGCAAGCAGGGTCATTGCCGCCGGATCGTGAATGCAAGGCAGGCCGAACGCTTTTGCAACCGAATCGGCGGTGATATCATCATGCGTCGGGCCGATGCCGCCCGAGGTGAAGACATAATCGTAGCGCGCACGCAGCGCATTCAGCGCCTCGACGATCGCATCCTCCTCGTCGGCGACGATGCGGACTTCCTTGAGATCGATGCCGGACAGTGTCAGGAGATCCGCCAGATGGCCGATGTTCTTGTCCTTGGTACGGCCGGAAAGAAGCTCGTCGCCAATGGCAAGCATGGCGGCGGTGACAGTGGTGGTCTGGCTCATGAGGGATACTCGCGCGATGTGTTGTGGTTGGACGTTAACGTGCCCGATGACGAATGCAAGCTACCGGCATTACCGGACTTGTTTTCCGCAAATGATGAACAAGATCTCTCTTCGTTGTTCATGAAAAGTGGACACTGCGTGCTGAAACCATCGTCTGGCAGGGGCGGGTCGGCTCCGCTAGCTTGCCTCCACACAGATGTTACAGGGCGGACCGATGATCATCGAGTTTTTGAAAAAGCTGCTCGCCGGTGCGCCGGAAGAAGTGCCGAGCCCCACACAAACCAAGGAAACGAAGACAATGGCAAAAGTTCTGGTCCTCTATTATTCCTCTTACGGCCATATCGAAACGATGGCTTATGCTGTCGCAGAGGGCGCCAAGTCCGCCGGTGCAGACGTAACCGTGAAGCGCGTGCCGGAACTGGTACCGGAAGAGGTGGCAAAGTCCTCGCATTTCAAGATGGATCAGGCAGCCCCGATCGCAACCGTTGACGAACTGGCTGAATACGATGCGATCATCGTTGGCGCCGGCACACGTTTCGGCACCGTCGCCTCGCAGATGCGCAATTTCTGGGATCAGACCGGCGGCCTGTGGTTCAACGGTAAGCTGGTCGGCAAGGTCGGTTCGGTATTCACCTCGTCCGCAACCCAGCACGGCGGCCAGGAAAGCACGATCCTCGGCTTCATTCCGACGCTTCTGCACCACGGCCTCGTCGTCGTCGGCCTGCCTTATGCCTTCCAGGGTCAGATGGGCGTTGAAGCGGTGAAGGGTGGCTCGCCCTACGGCGCATCCACCATCACCGACGGCAACGGTTCGCGCCAGCCTTCGGAAGTCGAATTGGAAGCTGCAAAATTCCAGGGCGCACATGTGGCAAAGATTGCTGCCAAGCTGGCCTGATCCGCTGCTTTGATTTGAGAAAGAGCGCGGCAGCGATGTCGCGCTTTTTCGCATTATGGGCTTAAACCACCGCCATGCCTGTATATTCGATCTCGAATGCAAACCGCATGCGACCCACCTGCCGGCGTTTTTCGTCCAGCACGGTGATGGCGATGTTATCAGGCGGTGGAAAATTCCGGCAGGCAAAGGTGGAGAGCGCATTCAGCCCGTCATTCATGGCAGCATGGGGATTGTCGGCGTCGATCTCGACCTCGGCCTGTTTGCCATCGGAAATCTGCAGATAAAATCTGGGCATGACCTCTCCCGTTTCAAAAGGATAACACGGGGGCAACGGCGATGTTGCGATAAGGTTGCTAATATAAGCTGTGTGCTTGAGATTTTGGTGCGGACGGCGGGACTTGAACCCGCAAGCCCAAAGGCGGCAAATTTTAAGTCTGCTGCGTATACCGATTTCGCCACGTCCGCATCATTTAACCCATTGCCAGAACAGTGCGTCTCGGTCAACGCAATGCATCAGTCTTGCCGCATTTATCGGTGAGATGCTTTTGTATAGCCGTACCGCTCGGTTCGGAAATATCCTTTCGTCTTGATCGCGGTTGTGGCATAGCCGCTGCAACACGGAATACAGCCAGGGAGTGCCAAGTTTTGGATAAAGTCGCGGTCGGGCAAGCGCAGGTGGCCATGCGGGAAATTTTTCCGGAAACGCCGCTGCAGCTCAACGAACATTTGAGCCGCCGGTATGGTGCGGAAATCTGGCTGAAGCGCGAGGACCTGTCTCCCGTCCGTTCCTACAAGATTCGCGGCGCGTTCAATTTCATGCGCAAGGCCGTCGAGAAGCATGGACGCGAGCGCACTTTCGTCTGCGCCTCCGCCGGCAATCATGCGCAGGGTTTTGCCTTCGTCTGCCGCCATTTCGAGGTGCAGGGTGTGGTGTTCATGCCGGTGACGACGCCGCAGCAGAAGATCGACAAGACCCGCATGTTCGGTGGCGCCTTTATCCAGATCCGTCTGGTCGGCGACATCTTTGACCAGTGCTATGCGGCGGCCCGCGAGCATGTCGATACCACCGGCGGCATGATGGTGCCGCCTTTCGATGATGCCGACATCATCGAGGGCCAGGCGACTGTTGCAGCCGAGGTGATGGACCAGTTGCCGAGCGGTTCGGTACCTGACCTGGTTATCCTGCCTGTCGGTGGCGGCGGTCTTGCCTCCGGCGTGACCGGTTTTCTGAAGGGTGTCGTGGCACCGGAAAACTTTCTGTTCGTCGAGCCGGAAGGCGCGCCGAGCCTGAAGAAGTCTTTGCTGGCCGGTGAGCCGGTGACGTTGCCGAAGGTGGATAATTTTGTCGATGGCGCAGCCGTCGCCCGCATCGGTAGCCTCAACTATGAGCGGTTAAGCGGGTTCCCGGCAGATCAGGTCAGATTGATCTCTGAGAACGCCATCTGCGTGACGATCACCGAAATGCTCAATCTCGAAGGCGTGGTGCTGGAGCCGGCAGGCGCGCTGTCGATCCGTGCTCTGGAAGAGCTGGGACCGGAGAAGCTGGCGGGCAAGACTGTGGTCTGCGTCGTCTCTGGCGGCAATTTCGATTTCGAACGCCTGCCGGATGTGAAGGAGCGCGCGATGCGCTTTTCCGGCCTGAAGAAATATTTCATTCTGCGGCTGCCGCAGCGCCCCGGCGCGCTGCGTGATTTCCTCAACATGCTGGGGCCGGACGACGATATCGCCCGTTTCGAATACCTCAAAAAATCGGCCCGCAATTTCGGTTCGATTCTGATCGGTATTGAAACCACTGCACCGGAAAACTTTGCCGGCCTGTTCCAGCGGTTCGAAACGGCGGGTCTTGGTTATGAGGACATCACCGAAAACGAAATTCTCGCCAATCTGATCATCTGACAAGCGCCGCGGAAACAGGCTGGCGATCACAGATCGCCGGTCTGGAGGGCAGGTCGCAGAAGCCACGGCGCTCGACCTCGGGCAGGGTGCGTTCGATCACGTTAGTCCAGACAAGGCCGGGAAAACCTGCGGGCACAAGATCCCAGTTGGTCGGTTCGTCCAGTCCGACCGATCCGACGTCGCCGTCTTCGGAAGGACCAAGCAGCAATACGTCGGATCCCGCCGCCGCCATGCGTTGGTAAAAACGTTCGGGCCAACCCCAGGCAAGAAAAGCATAATTGACCGGCACCGGCACGATTGTGTTGCGGCAACCTTCCGGCACATGGCCGCTCCAGCCCCATGCGAGATAGGGAAGGATGCAGGACTTGACGCTGCGTTTGGTAAAGCCCGGAAGGTCCTTCACCAGTTCCACCGCTTTTTCCGTTGGTCTCCCGCCACCGTAGACACCAAAAGTGCGGTTGCGGAAATCGGGGTTTTCTAGAAGGAAGGCGGCCAGCGCCTTGCCTTCTTCTGCGCGGTTGCTCTTGAAATTGATGATGAAGCGTCCTTCGGGCAGCTTTTCAAACACTTCCGGCAGGGTCGGCATCTGGCCGAAAAATTGTCCGCGAAACGGAAACGTCTTGCCGCCGTCGGCCGTGTAGCCATAGCCGATATCGAGGGTTTTGAGCGTCGCCATCGGCGTTTCCTCGGTCACACCCTTGCCATCCGTGCGGCAATCGAGCGTCCAGTCGTGCATGACGGCGAACTGTTTGTCGGGTGTGAGGTGAATATCGAGTTCCACGACATCGGCTCCCGCGTCGAATGCGGCCCGCATGCCATCCACTGTGTTTTCGAGATAGCCATGTGTCGGCGGCCGTATGCGTTCGGCCGTGCAGGTTTCATTGGTCAGGCCGGTGCGATCATAGGTCTGATGTTGCCCACGATGCGCGACGATCCGCATCGGCTTGTTTGTAGGGAAATCGGAGAAGAGGGAGGTGTTTGCGATCCAGAGGCCGGCGGCGATGGCGAGAGGAATGCCGAAGACGATTTTCCATTTCATGCGAATGCTCCGAAAAAGGGCTAGAGCGGTTCATCGTTAAATGGAAGCAGTTCTGTTGGCTCAAACGGAGCTGGATGGTCGCATGGCCGGCGCGCGTCGTAGCCAAAGCATACGGCCACGCCGGCCATGCGATCAGGCAACCCGTTTCAGCCAACCCCGAAGGGGCCGGGCATCTTTCCGCCGGGATCAGTGGCGATCGGCTCGCACGTACCTTCGGGTATGCACTTCGCCAATCGCCACTGCCCCGACGAAAACCTGCTCCGGCAGAACTGTTTCCATTTAACGATGAACCGCTCTATTGAAAGGATCGACGACAAAAGATGACTACGCATCATTTTTGATTGCGATTTTTTTAAGAGGCAAAATACTTCCTGCTCTTGAAGACATGTGCTAGGCACACGCCATGGCTTCATTCTTTTCCAATCTATTTTCGATGTTTTCCTCCGGTGACGCTTCCAAGGCGAAGACCGGCTCTGCTGTCGAGCCCAAGGAACATGCCGGTTGCATGATCTATCCGGCGCCGATCAAGGAAGGCAGTCAGTACCGCCTTGCAGGCCGTATCGAGAAGAAAGTCGGCGAGACCGTGCTGGTGCGCACTTTCATCCGGGCCGACATGTTCACCTCGATGGACGATGTGGTGGAAAACACTTTCCGCAAGGGTCAGCAGATCATCGACCAGAACGGCGCTTCGCTGTTTTCGGACGGTGCGCCGGAGCGGGCGGCCTGATCGGCTGACGTAAGGTAAGATACCTTCAGCTCTCACGAAAACGTCAGAGACAGTATTGATACTGCTGTGGAAAATGTCGTTTTGGCATTTCCCGAATACCTAAAATTAATGTCTTGCCCCGTACCCTCAGCTCATCTTGCCAATTGAGTTGTCGGTCCGCTGATGCGAGCACGTAGCAAACATACAGGCTGGTTCGCTCTCAGCCTTCTTGCCTGCACCGCGCCGCAGGCAATTGCGGCTGCGACCGATGTTGCGGCAATGCCATCGTCTTCTTCTTCGATTATCTCGGATCTCTATTGGGGCCTTGGTTTCAGCCTCCTTGCTTTCGCCGGGATCGGTTGGCTGATCCCCGGTCGCAAAGCTTGGTCGCTCTCTGCATTTCACGGCGCGAAAACCAAAACAGTCGTTGCCGAAAGCGACGGCGAGCGTGTGGCCGCACTTTCCAGCGCCACGTTCGATGCCATCATGATCCACCGCGACGGAATGGTTGTCGACGGCAATCCGCAACTGGCGAAATTGCTGGGGCGGACGCTGAAAGACCTGCCGGGCACGAGCATATTTGATTTCCTCCACGATGGACCGGATATCGACGTTGTCACAGTCACCACCCTCAATGACGATGCGGCGCATGAACTGATATTGGTTGCTGCTGATGGTGAACGTATTCCTGTGCAGGCGCGGGGACGCGATATCGTCTATCGGGGCGAGAAGGTGCGCGTCGGCTGCATTGTCGATCTGCGTGAACGCAAGGAAGCGGAACAACGCATCCGCCATCTGGCGCAGCATGATTTCCTCACGAGCCTGCCGAACCGTGCTTTGTTCGCCGATCGGGTGGCGGAACTCAGTGCGCGTGGTGCGAACTTTGCTGTCGCCATGGTCGATATCGATCGTTTCAAGGACGTCAACGATATGTATGGCCATCAGGCCGGCGATACGGTGATCCGCGAGACGGCAGCCCGCTTGCAGGCCATGTTGGGGCCGGATGATCTTGTTGCAAGGCTCGGTGGCGATGAGTTTGCCGTGATCCTGGCCAATACTCATTTCAGTTTCCAGATCGAGGATTTTGGGCATCGCCTGCTGAGCAGCATGGCCGAGCCGATCGAGATTGCCTCCGGCGAAAAGCTGTCGCTCGATATCAGCGTCGGTGCAGCGCTCTGCCCGGAACATGCGATCGACCTCGATGGCTTGGTCGGCAGGGCCGATATTGCGCTTATCCATGCCAAGGAACAGGGTCAGGGCACGAGCCTGGTGTTCAAGCCCGGCATGAACGAGTTAATCGAGAAGCGCAGGGCGCTGGAGGCCGATCTTGACCTGGCCATCGCGCGTGGCGAGTTCGAACTCTATCTGCAGCCGCGTGTGAATGCCGCAACGGCGGATATCGTTGCATATGAAGCATTGCTGCGCTGGAAACACCCGCAGCGCGGTCTGGTCTTCCCGGGCGATTTCATTCCGGTCGCAGAAGCATCGGGTCAGATTGTGGCGCTGGGTGAGTGGGTGATCGCCGAAGCCTGCCGCCTTAGCCATGAGCTGGAGGGGCGCAGCATCAGCGTCAATGTCAGCCCACTGCAATTCCGCAATAAACGTTTCATGTCTCGCCTTGCTGAAATTCTTGAGGAGACGGGAGCCGAAGCCTCGCAGATCGAGCTGGAGATCACCGAAAGCGTGCTGATCGAGGACGACAAGCGGGCGCTGCAGGTTCTCGACGAGTTGAAGGGCATGGGCTTTGCGGTGGCGCTGGACGATTTCGGCACCGGTTATTCGTCTTTGAGCTATCTCAGCCGTTATCCGTTCGACACGATCAAGATCGACCGCAGCTTTGTCAGCAATCTCGGCGTCGTCGACAGCGCGCAGGTCATCGTTCGTTCCATCATCGCGCTCGGCAACGGGCTTGGCATGCGCATCGTTGCCGAAGGTGTGGAGACAATCGAGGAAGCTTTGTTCCTGACGCAGGCCGGTTGCGACGAGCTGCAGGGTTATCTTCTCGGTCGGCCGGTGCCGGTGTCCGAGCGGCTGGCGGAGGTGCGTCCGGTTATCGCCATGCAACTCAAGGGCATGAGCGAGGCAGCACGCCATGGCAAGGCCGCTCGAGGCGGGCAGGTCCATGCGCCGGAACTGGAACGCGAAGCGGGTTAAATCCTCCGGCTTCTGATAAATATTTCCAAACAAAAATGGCGACCGATTTGCATCGGTCGCCATCTGCGTTTTCAGCGGTGGATTTTTAGGATCAGGCAGCCTTGGCCAGCTCGTCGGTGCGAGCGGCGGCAGACGCGATGGCCTTTTCAAAAGCTTCCGGGCCGAATGCGGTGCCTTCGACATAGACGACTTCGACATCGTTCATGCCCATGAAGGAAAGGACGGTCTTGAGGTAAGGAACGGCGTGGTTCATGGCGACGGCCGGGCCATCGGAGTAAACGCCGGCAGCCGACAGAACGATGTACACCTTCTTGCCGGTGGCGAGGCCTTCCGGGCCTTCAGCGGTGTAACGGAAGGTCATGCCGGCGCGGGCCACCATGTCGATCCACGACTTCAGCGAGGAATAGATGTTGAAGTTGATCAGGCCGGTGGCGATGACAACGGTATCGGCTGCGAGCAGTTCGTTGGTCAGCGTGTCGGATTCGACGACGGCTGCGGCTTCTTCAGCGGTGCGGTCAGCCGGCTGCTTCTTGATGGCCGAAGTGGTGACCGGATCGAGATGGGCAATCGGGCTCTTGCCGAGGTCGCGATGCGCCACGGTTGCGGCCGGATTGGCGGCCTTCAACTTATCGACGAATTCGGTAGCCACTTTCGTCGACAGGGATTCGGCGCGCGGGCTGGAAGTCACGAGAAGAATGGACGACATGTACGTAATTCCTTGATTGGATAACGGTTATTCCTGGAAAGCGCGGGCAGGGAGGTCACGCTTTCTCTTGACGCTTCAAATAGGAGTGGACGGCTATCGAGAGAACCGGGATAATGTCGAAGCTAGTTATCTAGGAAATGGATAGGTCGAATGGACGCCAATCCCACGCTCGATCAGTTGCAGGTTTTTCTGGCCGTTGCCGAAACCGGAAGTTTTTCCGCGGCCGCGCGCAGGCTCAATCGCGCCCAGTCGGTGGTCAGCTATACGATCGCCAATCTGGAGGCGCAGCTGGAAATGCCGCTGTTCGAACGCAGTGGCCGTCAGCCGAAGCTGACGGAAGAGGGGCGGGCGATGCTGACCGACGCACGCCGCATCGTCGCGGACCTGCAGTTGATGCGGGCGCGTGCCAAAAGCATCAAGCAGGGGCTTGAGGCTGAACTGACCATGGCGATCTCCGTCATGGTGCCTGCCGATGCCGTTGTGGTGGAGCTGCGGGAATTTCGAGCCCGTTTCCCCTCCGTTTCACTCAACCTGCATGTCGGAGAACTCGGCATGGTGATGGATATGGTGTCTTCCGGTCGCGCCGAGATTGGCCTTGGCGGTGCGATGCTGAGCAAGGATGATACGTTGGTTGCGGAAAAGATCGGCCATTCTTTCATGCTTCCGGTGGCGGCCTCGGACCATCCGCTTGCGCAGATCAACCGGCCGCTGACGCTGGCTGATGTGCGCGAGGAAGTGCAGATGGTTGTGACCGATGCATCCGGTCTTACCAATGGCCGTGATTTCAACGTGCTGTCGTTCAAGACATGGCGGGTGAGCGACATCGCCACCAAGCACCAGCTGATCAAGGGCGGGCTTGGCTGGGGCGGGCTGCCTGCCTCGCTGGTGCGCCACGATCTCGCTGAAGGCCGGCTGGTCGCTCTGAAGCTCGACGCCTATCAGCAGGGCGAATATCCGCTTTATGCGATGCACAAGGCTTCGCATCCGCTGGGACCTGCAGCATCCTGGCTGGTGGAGGCCTTCAAGGTTCGGCTTTCGAATTGCCCGAACCACAAGGATTTTTCGGAAATTCTTGGACTGGACGATGTGCGGCCTTTGCGGCAGGCGGCCGAATAGGATGTTTCGAAGAGGCAGGCCACGAGGCTGATTATTCTCCCGGCACCGGTGTCGGTTTGCCGTCTTCGTCCAGTGCCACCATGATGAACGTGCCGGCGGTGACCTTTTCCAGTGCGCGGTGGCGGGCGCGTTGTGCCCAGGCTTCGACCGAGAGGGTGATCGAGGTGCGGCCAACCTTGGCGATCTGCGTATAGATATTCAGCGTATCGCCGATCTTGACCGGCAGTTCG
>Ga0075364_10000237_pt1 | contig 26308 bp, 23 predicted proteins | sample EndMetdeltDD1764_FD_71517 | JGI IMG/M metagenome (GOLD analysis project Ga0075364, IMG submission 71517) | Populus endosphere microbial communities from Tennessee, USA - Endosphere MetaG P. deltoides DD176-4 | ecosystem: Host-associated > Plants > Roots > Endosphere | place: USA: Tennessee... | reverse complement strand
TATCTAATTGGTCTCTGAAGAGATTAAGTAAAAGCAGAAAATCTGGCTTTGTTTCTTTCAGGATTTGAGGGAGGGCATTCTCATCGACTTCAAATATTGCATAATCATAGGGAAGTTTGCCTTGGTTACTACTATTGAGCATGACTGTTGAAGCCATCCCATTAAGGAGATTTGCGCCGGATTGGTTTTGAATTACTTTCTTGCCATTCTCTTCAAGCGCTGTCCGGATAAGTGTTGATGTTGTCGTCTTCCCATTTGTTCCTGCAATAAGAATTGTTTTGATTTTTGATTTTTGTAATTGTTGGGAGATAAAGTGTGGGTTTACTGTAAGGGCAATATGTCCTGGCCAAGTAGAGCCATTGCCGAGATTTAATACCCGAAAGATTTTCGAAAGAAGCTTGCCAAGGAGAATAAGTAAAAGATTTCCCACGCTTGTATTGTACTACATTGAGCGAAGAATTTTGATTCTTTCTTCTATTGGTGGGTGAGTGCTGAACATCCCTGTGACCCATCCGGAGAAGCCTTTGCCTTTGAAGGGATTGACTATATATAAATGAGCGGTAGCGTTTGTTGCTGATTGCAATGGTCGAGGATCGCTTGAGATTTTTTCAAGTGCGCTCGCAAGTCCTTCGGGATATCTTGTTAGTAATGCTCCTGATGCGTCTGCAAGTAATTCTCTTTTTCGGGAAACCGCGAGCTGAATAAGGCTTGCTACTATTGGTGCAAGAATTGCTAAGACAATGCCAACTACGAGAAAAATCATTTGGCTGCGGCTATCTCGTTCGTCATCATTACGGAAACCTCCCCAGAAAAGCTGACGCATAAACATATCGGTAAGGAGCGAAATAAATCCTACCAAAACAGAAGTAATTGCGAGAAGGCGAGTGTCGTAGTTTTTTACATGGGATAATTCATGAGCGAGCACTCCCTCAAGTTCTGCTTTATTTAATCGTTCTAAAATACCCGTGGTTGCGGCAACGGCTGCATGTTTGGGATCTCTTCCTGTCGCAAACGCATTTGGGGATGCATCATGGATAATATACACTTTTGGCATAGGCATACCATCACCTATTGCTAGGTTTTCAACGATGCGGAAAAGTTCAGGGTTATCTGATTTTTTGATTTGTTTTGCCCCTGATGTTGCAAGTACTATCTTGTCAGAATAAAAGTAACTGATAAAACTATAGATAACGGAGAAGATAAATACTCCGATACCAACATTCGGTCCATAGCCAGTTGCTTTCCCTAAGACATAAGCGACAGTACCTACAAACACCACAAACAACACCATAATCAAATAACTTTTCCAGATATTTGCTGATATTGCAGAATAAATATTCATAAACTAGAAACTTACTTTTACAGGTTTCTTATCTTCCTCTGATGTTTGGAAGAATTCTCCTGCTTTGAAGTTGAACATATTTGCAATTAAGTTATCTGGGAAAACTTGTAATTTTGTGTTATAGGCAAGAACATTGCTGTTATAAAATTGTCTTGAGTAAGCAATTTTATTTTCTGTATCTGACAGCTCTTCTTGAAGACTGAGAAAGTTCTGATTTGCTTTTAAGTCAGGATAGTTCTCAGAGACTGCAAAAAGTGATTTCAAAGTATCAGACAACATATTGTTGGCTTCTGCTTTACTCTCAGCCCCTTTTGCATGCATCAAACCAGATCGTGCTTCAGTTACTCTTTCTAAGAGTTCCTTTTCATGTTTGGCATAACCTTTTACAGTTTCAACCAAATTTGGAATCAGATCTGTTCTTCTTTTTAATTGAATGTCGATTTGCGATAACGCTTCTTCAACACGCATTTTTAACGTAACTAAACCGTTATAAATAAGCCAGATAGACACAAGTATCACAACTAAAACGCCTATTAAAATCCATGTCATATTCATAAATTATTCACCTCCTTCAAACCATTTCTTAAGTTCATTATATGGCATTGCGTTTAAAATGTCATTAGGGGTAGCCCAACCTCGGCGGGCGACGGAGACACCATATTCCATAAGATCCATTTCGGATTCCTGATGACTGTCTGTGTCGATAAAGAATTTAACACCTTTTTTCAGTGCTTCTCGGACAAGGATTGCAGGAAGATCTAATCGTTGCGGCCAAGAGTTTATTTCGATTGCTTTGTTATTTTCTTTGCAGAAATCAAATAATTTCTCCCAATCCAATTCGTATCCTGGTCTTTTATTCAACAGTCGACCAGTAGGATGGGCGAGGATTTTTGCTTTGGGGTGAGAAAGTCCTTTCAGCACTCGTTCTGTCATTGCATTTATATCCATATCAAAGGTGCTGTGTACAGAAACTATCGTGCCATCAAGAAGTGCTAATGCATCATCATCGATAGCCAGTTTCCCATTGGGTAAGATGTCAGTTTCCATAAGCGAGAATATTTGTATACTTTTATTATACTTTAGCCTCAACTGTTCAATATGCTTACTCCTTTTCTCAAGAAGGGCGACTGTTTGGGCGGAAGTGTGTTTTGAAATGCTTGGATTATGTTCTGAGAAACCAACATACTTGTAATTAAGTGATAATGCTTTCTTAATCATCTCTTCCATCGAGCTTTTTCCCGAATCATGACTTTGTTCAATGGGGAAGCTAGAATGGAGATGAAAGTCGCCTTTTATGTCTTTTAATTCAATTAAATTCGGTAATTGATTTTGCTTAGCAAGTTCTACTTCTCCTGTCCCTTCTCGTATTTCTGGGGGAACCCATTGTAATCCGAGTGCTTGATAGAATGATTCTTCTGTGGCATATTGCGTCAATGTCTCTTCATCCTTTTTCTTAATGCCGTATTCTGACAATGAGAGCCCTTTTGAGAGTGCGTATTCTCTTAGTTGCACATTATGAGCTTTACTACCCGTAAAGTGCTGGAGAAGCGATCCAAACGCTTGTGGAGGCTGTACCATCAAATCAATCTGTCTGTGGGAAGCAACAATAATCGATGAACTTCGTTCTCCTTTTTCAATGACACGTTCTTTGTGAGGATATTCAGTAAAGTAATTTAGTACGGCTTCGGGGTTATCAGTTGATACAGCAATATCGATATCTCCGATTGTTTCTCGTTTTCTCCGAAGACTTCCAAGTGGGAATACTTCCATTACATCTTTAGATTTCTTGAGATAGGCAAGCATGGTTTGTGCCAATTCATTTGCATAGGGAAGTACCATTCTGTTTGCTTTTGATTTGCCTCGTCCATACTCTTCAATTGCTTGGAGAATATCTTTTTGTGACTTTTCGCCGAAGCCTGCCAGTGGCGCTATTTTTCCGGCCTGGGCAATTTTTACGACATCTTCAATTACTGTTTGCGGGTTATTTAATCCAAATTCAGTGACTAAACGATATGCTTTTTTGGGCCCAAAACTGGGGATTTCGAGAAGAATATAAACTGATTCCGGGATTGTCCCGAGCACGTCCTCAAAATGTTTTACTCTGCCCGTTTCAAAAAGTTCAGCCAAGTATGATTGGATCGATGGACCGACTCCTTGTAATCCTTTTAATTTCCCTTCTTTGTAAAGTACTTTAAGCTCTGTATGCATGTGCTCAATTGTATCGGCAGCCTTTTGGTAAGCGATAATTTGGAATCGATATTTCTTCTCGTCCTTAATGCTATAAGCAGCGGCAATATGTCGTAATGTCTTAAATATCTCCTGGTTTGTCACACCCAAAGTGTATACCACTGCACCACGATTTTCAACAGAGCATTGACGAAGTTGTAAGATTCTGGCATAATCTAACCTTGAAACTTCATAGTTCACTAATCTTTTTTTGAAGTTAACTATGGGGTGGTAGCTCAGCTGGTTAGAGCGCTTCCCTGTCACGGAAGAGGTCGCGGGTTCGAGTCCCGTTCACCCCGCAGAAACATACATATTTTCAATATTATAAGTTGCTTTTTTACCCCGTTTATAGTATACTTCCCTGTGTTCTAGATGATACTTCTGCCTAGGAAGGAGAACAAACAAATGCCTACGAAGAAAACAGGAAAATCAAAAACAAAAATAGCTCAACAAGAAGAATCAAAAACAAATAGTTTTTTCAAATTTGGAGAATCTTACACGAGTCTTATTTTAGGAATCATCGTCGTTATTATTTCAACTGTATTACTCTTGTCTTTTGTTCATAACAAAAACGTTACCCGAACAAATCAAAATCAACAGTTAGCAAATAATCAACTAACCGTAAGTCCAACACCGAGTGAAACAGTAACCGTAGCTCCTACGTCATCCGTAGTGACACCTATCGTTACCAAAGCACCCATGCCAACAAAGATCCCAACAGCAACACCAAAAGTAGAAACAAAAAAGGTTTCACCAACCGTGACACCAAAACAAGTTAATGCTGTAAAGGGAAGTACCTATACCATTGCAGAAGGCGACAGTCTTTGGTCAATCTCTGAAAAAGTATATGACAGTGGTTATAATTGGGTAGACATCGCTCGTGCAAATAATTTGAACGAACCAGGCGTGCTGCATGTAGGAAATAAATTAAAGCTCCCAAAAGTTGAACCAAAAATTGCAACAGTTGAGAAGCCAGCCGTAACAAAAGGTGGCGTTATTACTGAAAAAGCTGCTTCTATAAAGAAGATTACTGGCTCAACCTATAAAATTGTTAAGGGTGATGATTTATGGGACATAGCAGAACGTGCCTACGGAGATGGCTACAAATGGGTAGACATCGCTCGTGCAAATAATTTGAACAACCCGGGTTTGATTCATGTTGACAATACTATTAAGATACCAAGAAATAAATAGGGTGTATTTATAATAGTAGTTCTTTATCACGATTTCTGATCGTGATTGTTTTTTTAGTGTCTCAAACCTCACAAATACTTCAAATTATTCTGTTCCCGTAGCTTCCCTCAAGGTGAAATTTTTATCCTGATCTGGTATTATTGTCGTACTTGCGGGGTTAGTACACCGGTAGTATGCCACCTTCCCAAGGTGGAGAAGCGAGTCCGATTCTCGTACCCCGCTCATGGTTTATACAAATAAAGCTATTGGCTTTGCCTCTGACTTAGTTCCTTTAATTATCAACGGTACGAAAACACTCACGTATCGTTTAGGGAGTAAATATGACTTTTTAAAAGTGGATGATGTAATCTCGATGAGAGACAGTATCACTAATGATATTTTTGCTCAGGTGAGGATAATAGAAAAATCTTGGACGACTTTTAAAGAGTTACCTATTAACAGAGAAGGGCATGAAGTGTATCCTTCAAAACAAATACAAAGAGCTACTTTTAAAAAATACTATGGAAAAGAATTAAAAAATAACGATAGAATTTTAGTATTGGGTTTCATTGTAATCACGACAGATAAAAGTTCTGATAAGAGACAAATGAAGAAAAAAGACAGAATAATCGTTTCCGCTGTATTAGTGTCTAAAGATGAGAAAATTCTTCTTGGTAAAGTGAGAGAAGGAGGTGTTTATCCCGATTGTTGGCATATTCCTGGTGGTGGTGTCGATGAAGGAGAGAATAAAAAAACGGCACTTATAAGAGAAGTAAAAGAAGAAGTAGGATTAACTATTCCCGAAAGTAAGATTAAACTCCTTTCAGATTCTGACACGGGTGAAGCCGTTAAAACGGATAAAAAATCAGGTGAGAAGTTTCGGGTAATTATGCAATTTAATGTTTACAGAATAGATTTGAATGAAACCGCTGCAAATATCGCTATCTCGTTAGACGATGATCTCGTAGAACATCAATGGGTACCCCTAGAAGAATTAAAAAACTATAAGCATACACCGCCGTCAGAAAAACTCTTTAAAAAGCTGGGTTGGATCTAATATGAAAAAAAATGAATGGGACGTATTGAGCAAAAAAGTGTTTAATGTTCATCGCAGTGAAGATGAAATTGATCCTCTTGCAGCAGATAATATTTTAATAGCATGGCCACCAATTATTTCCTTAATTGAAACTCACTTCGGTAATCTCAACAAAAAATCTCTCTCAGCATTGGATTATGGATGTGGTACAGGAGGATTTACCCATAAGCTTCATTCGTTAGGTTTTTCTGTTATGGGTGCGGATAATTCAGAAGGGATGCTTCGTGTTGCGAGAGAGTCATTGCCCAAAGATATTACTTTAATTGATTCTGATATTCTTCCTGACATGAAATATGATTTGATTACAGGAGTAATGGTTTTTCAATTTGTAGAAGATGTGGAAGAGACATTGAAGTCTCTGACCAAACACTTGAAGAAGGGTGGGCTGTTTGTCTTTGCCGTTTTTAATCCTCCATTTGTGACGCAATGTTTAAATGCAAAAATATTTTTCTCTGACTTTAAATCTGCTAAAAACCCTAAAGCAGGACTAGTGCATCTTGGTGAAAATGTAAGTATCCCAACATATATTAGATCAGCAAACGAGTATGATCACATTATCAATAAGTTAGGTTTAAAGAAGGTATTAGAAATATATCCGCCTTTCACCGAAGAATTTCTTAAGAAATATGCATGGGATTTACCCGCAAGTGAACCTGAATATTTAATACTTGGTTATGAACTATAAAATGGTCATGCAAGATGCTCTTCATAAAGATATAATCAGTGATATTAGATAGAAAGATTGTAGTTCATAATCTATTCGTCTAATTTTTACCTAAAGAGATTATTGACACGTTTTGCCTAATTTGCTAATATAAATCGTGCCCGATACGCATATTAAAAAGACATCTACAAAATATATATTTGTTTCTGGAGGAGTTATCTCCGGAATCGGAAAAGGCTTAACTGCCTCGTCTATTGGTCTCCTTCTTAAATCAGCTGGTTATACAGTCGCCCCCATAAAATTTGAAAATTATCTCAATATTGATGCAGGTACCATTAATCCTATTGAACATGGTGATCCTTTCCTTTGTGAAGATGGAACTGAAGGCGATATGGATATAGGATCTTACGAAAAGTTCCTCAATGTCGATATGGACAAAAATAGTTTTGTCACGATTGGAAGAATCTATCAAACAGTCATTGATCGAGAAAGACGATTTGAATATAACGGAGAAGATGTCGAAGCAATTCCTCATATTACCGATGAAATCATCCGAAGACTTAAAGAAGTAGGCTCAAATAAAAAAGCCGATATCGTTTTGGTCGAATTGGGCGGTACAGCTGGGGAATACCAAAATATTCTTTACTACGAAGCATCTCGTATCATGACACTCAAACATCCAGGCGACGTTGTCCATCTTCATGTGAGTTATGTTCCAACGCCTTCTCATCTGGGAGAACCAAAAACAAAGCCAACACAGCTTTCGGTGAGAACATTGAACTCGATGGGAATTCAGCCAGATCTTATTATCGCTCGTTCAGAGAAGTATCTTGATAAACGCAGACGAGATCGATTTGCGCTTTTCTGCAATATGCATCCAGAAGATATTATCTCAAATCCCGATCTTGAAACCGTTTATGAAATTCCTCTCAAGTTGCATGAACAAGGCGTTCATAAGAGAATTTTGCAGAAGCTTGGTTTGCCGGTCAAAGAGCCCAAACTTACTGAATGGAAAAAGCTTATTGCTAAGATAAAAAATCCACACAAGAAAAAAGTCACTGTCGCGATTATTGGAAAATACTTTGGAACAGGCGATTATCAGCTCAGAGATTCTTATGCAGCACTCTTAGATGCTGTTGATCATGCAAGTTGGGAATTTGGTTTAAACGTTGAAACTAAATGGATTGATGCTGAGAAAGTTGAGAAAGAAGGAGTAAAAATTATTGGCAATCCTGATGGCATTATCGTTCCAATTGGTTGGGGAGAGCGAGGATCTGAAGGAATGATCGCTGCTGCTGACTATGCACGAAAGAGTAATATCCCTTACTTGGGGCTTTGTTATGGTATGCAATTAGCTGCTGTTGCCTTTGCTCGTTCTGTTCTCGGCTGGAAAGATGCCAATACCACTGAAAATAATCCAAAGAGCAAACACCCCGTCGTCTATATGATTCCATCACAAAAAGAACTTATGGAACGCCGCGCCTATGGTGGAACGATGCGACTTGGTGGATGGGATGCGATTGTCGAAAAAGGCACAAAAGCATATGAGCTCTACGGTAAATATGATCAATTTATTAATAAAGCAAAAGGTTTGACGAGTGAACGGCATCGTCATCGATATGAATTTAATGGTGCTTTCGTGAAGGAGTTTGAAAAAGCAGGTTTAGTGATTAGTGCTCGTTCAGTAGAAGAAGGATTGGTCGAAATCATTGAAGTTCCAGATCATCCTTTCTATGTTGGAACACAAGGTCATCCAGAATACAAGAGTCGTCCACTGAAGCCACATCCACTTTTTCTTGGATTTATGGAAGCATGTAGCAAAGAGTAAGTTACGGCTTGAGTAATTGTTAAGTTTTCGCTATAATAGAGACCTATGTTGCAAGTAATTAATTTCGCGCCAGGAGATATCATTAAAGTTCATCAAAAAATCCGTGAGGGAGAAAAAACTCGTACTCAGGTTTTTAAAGGTATCGTGTTAGGTATCCGAGGTCGTGGTGAGAACAAAATGTTTACCGTTCAGAAGATGGTTGGACAAATCAGTGTTGAAAGAATTTGGCCGATCAATTCTCCTATGATTGAAAAAATCGAAATTGATACACATCCTCGAAAGAGAGTTCGTCGAGCAAAGCTCACAAACCTCCGACTTCCTAAGAGAAAATAATTCTTTTAAACGCACTTCCCAAGCAACCAAGATAAAGCTATACTTATTGTAGATGTCCATGTTTAAGCAAAATGCTGGCAAAAAAGGGGAAGATGCGGCTGTTGTGTATCTTGAAGAGAATGAATTTACGGTTATTGCGCGCAATTTTCGGATCCGAGGAGGGGAGATTGATATTGTTGCGATTGATTATTCTGCGGGAAAAGGGAAAGAAGTGTTAGCTTTTATTGAGGTAAAGACGCGTTCATCAAATAATTTTGGGACACCACTTGAAGCGATTACTCATTGGAAATTAGCTGCACTTATCAAGACGGCACAAGTATTTAAACTCAAAAACCCTCGCCTTCCTGATGCGATGAGAATTGATGCTGTTGCTATTACGCTCGACGAAGATAAAATTAAAGACATAGAGCTTGTGAAAAATATAAGTTAGGTGTATACTTAGTCCTTACGATATGAAAACAAAAGCAGTAAAAATTGTGGCTACAATTGGCCCAGCATCCCATTCTGAAGAAATGATTTATGAACTTGCGAAAGCAGGGGTCAATGTTTTCAGAATTAATCTTTCTCATGCATATCCAGAAGAAGTAGCTGATCGTGTCACTTGGATCCGAAAAGCAGAAAAAGAATTGCATGTTCCTCTGGCTATTATGGGAGATCTTCCCGGTCCAAAAATTCGTATTGGTGATATGGAACCAAATACTATTCTTGAAAAGGGACAAAAGTTTCTTATTTCTAAAAAAATTACCAAAGGTGATGTTAAAGGTTGTGGTTTAAATCACCCTTCAATTGTGGATGTCTTAAAAGCTGGAGCAGAGGTCTTTATCGATGATGGCACAATCAAGCTCGTTATTGATAAAGAAATGGATGATGCTGTTGAAGCAACTGTTGTCGTTGGCGGTCTTCTCAAACCGAAAAAAGGCTTTTCAGCAGAAGGCATTTCATTGGATTCACAAGGAATTTCAGAAAAAGATAAAGCAGGTATTGAATTAATGCTTAAACATAATGCTGACGCGTTAGCTATCTCATTCGTGCAAACACCAGAAGATGTTTTGGAAGTACGAAACTTATTACCAAAAGACAGTAAGATTGTTCTTATCGCGAAAATTGAGACAGCAGGTGGTGTTGAGAATGCAAGAGAAATCCTCGAAGTTGCTGATGGAATGATGGTTGCTCGAGGAGATTTGGGTATGGCAGTGCCAATTGCAAAGGTCCCTCACATCCAAAAACAGCTTATTGAGCTCTGTGTTCAAGAAGCAAAACCAGTTATCACCGCGACACAAATGCTTGAATCAATGATCTCAAAGCCAATCCCAACCCGAGCTGAAGTTACTGACGTTGCTAACGCGATCTTAGATAGAACTGATGCCGTTATGCTTTCAGCCGAAACTGCTGAAGGAAGATTCCCTGTTGAGACAGTCCAAACCATGGTCAAAATTATCGAAGAGGCAGTCAAGCGAGTATCAGTTTATGAATATAAAGAAAAGAAAACAACGAGTAATGCGATTACTGATTCTGTGGGAAACGTTGCTGATTTGATTGGCGCTAAGGCTATCATTACGTTAACAGAGAGTGGAAGAACCGCACGAAAGATTTCTCGTCACCGACATCAACATGCAATTATCGCGTTAACTCCTGACGAGAAAACATTTAGAAATCTTAATTTTGTTTGGGGAGTTCATCCACATATGCTTGCTGAAACCCACAGTTTTGATGAAATGCTTGATCATGTCAGAGATTTTGCTAAAAAGAATAGCATTGTACCACTAGAAGAAGGAGATTTATACGTCATCTCAGCAGGAATTCCTTTTGGCAAAACTGGTACCACGAACATGGTATTAGTACAAAAAGTATAAAATTCTGTGACTACTATCTCGATTGCTACTCAAGACGATATTTCCCACTGTAACTCCATTGATCAAAATTTAGGTTTTCAAACCAACATGCCTGTTTTTATTCACGCAACACGAGAAAGCCGTTTACTCGTTGCTTCGATGGATAACACTGTTGTTGGCTATTTGCGTTTCAGCTGGTTGTGGGATGAGAAGCTACCTTATATTCAGGTATTACGAATCCATACAGACTATCGACGGCAGGGGATTGGCAAAGACTTGATTGCGGCACTTGAGGAAGAATTGAAAATTAAAAATGTGACGACTCTCTTGAGTTCTACTGAAGAAACAAATACTGATTCTCTTGCATTTCATGAAGCAGTGGGATTTGAAAATTGCGGCGTATTATCGATTAATGAAGACGGACAACCAGAAATCTTTTTAAAGAAAAGTGTACAGTAATATTACTTTATCATGGAGAGAATTATAGCAGATTACTCACGGCAGTTCATTCTCTGAGCGTTCCTTCTACAAGATCTCGTACTGCATTAAAGACAGCATCTGGTTCTTGAAGAATGGCTAGTCCCCTTTGTGTTCTCGTTGATTCATTTGCGTTACCAAGGAATTGAAGATAGTCACGAAGATATTGAGGGTTCCATAAATACATTGCCATAAGTTCAGTTGTATCTTCTCTGACCTTAGTATCTCTTTCTCGATAGAAATCTAGTGATCCCAGTGCAGTTAAGCCTCGTTGATTGTTTGGATATCCATCACGAGCATCGGCTGCCATCTGTTGAAGTGTTCTCATCTCATTGCTGGTTTCCGTAAGACGAAACAAGTCATGAGCTAGTTCGTGATTTAAGCGATAAGCAACTTCGTCTTCATAAGAAAAATTTGTGTCTTGAAAAAAGAGCCTCTCTTTCGTTGCTGCGTCCATTGGTGCAGTTCCAATCGTAATTTTTCCATTTGATTTACGATTCGTCGAAACCCACGTGTTGTTATCTAAGGTAAATTCTTGAGGGTTTAGTATCCCTCGTTCAATGCTTAAGTTCCATACCTTTGCTCCATACTGACTCTTTTGTTCCAAGTGAGTCAAGAGAAGCTGTTCATATAATTCAGGATTACTTTTTGCCAACTCAGGTGTCAGACGAACCTGTTGCTGAGTTTGTTCAGGCAAGTTGAGTTTGCTTTGACAAGTCTTCTCAATAACCCCAAATAACTCATTAACTGCTCCTTGGCTTAGCGTCATTAATTTAAGATCACGACGTTGTTGTGCATATTGGGGTTCAACTAAGAATTGCAAATAGGTTTTGAGGTACGCAGGATCAGTTAAATACATTTGTGATAACTCAATCATATCTTCATTTGCTTGTACCTCAGGACTTTCTCGTTGATAGATCTCTTGGCTACCAATTGGTGTTAGTCCAAGATTTTCTGTATGAGAACGGGTATTCCAAATATTATGACGTGCTTCATCATATGTTGGGTCTTGAATGAGTTCCGAAGATATTTGGTGAGAGAATTCATGCATCGTTTTGTATAGCATTTCATGTTCATAGGTAAAATGTTCTCCATTGAGGAGTAATTTTTTTCGTCCTTCTGCATCGAGAGGTTGTGCCCCGAGTTTGATTGTATTAATTGGACCATCCCCATCACTATGACTTCCTGCACTATCAGGATTGATTGTTATATTTTCAAGAGAAAATCCAGCTTTGGTTGTTAAGAACTCCCAGACTTGCTTACCAAATACTGTCTGTTCTTGTACTCGATTAATTAATTCTGTTTTAAATTTTTCAGGCTCACTTCGGGCCAATTCTTGGGTTAGTTCTTGTGGTGGATCTGTTCTTTCCTCGGGAATGCCTAATGTATTTTTAACCGTTGTATCAACAATGTTGAAAAGATTATTTGCAGAATCAGGTTCTAACGTAAAAAGGCCTCTTTTTGTTCTCTCTTCTGCCCAGGCTGGTTCGGTAAGAAAGGTTAGATATCGTTTCAAATAGTCGGGATCAGTTAAATACATCGTCACCAACTCAATCATATCCTCATTTGTTTGTTGATCAATACTTTGATTAGCATAGTGTTCAAGATTTCCCAGAGTAGAAAAACCTCGCTCCCCGTTTTGTGAGCGAGAATTATACATTATTTGATATAAATTAGCATATTCGGGGGCATGACTTAGTTTATTGGCACTTAATTTATGCGTGAACTCATGAGTAATTCGATGAACTATTTGGCGAGGATAATCAAATGTCTGATCCTCAAAGAAAAGTCCCTCGCTTGCTTCTGTTGAAAGTTTTTGCGTGCCAAGACTAATTTCTTGTCCCTGCCCACTTCTACTAGCCCACGTTGATGAATCAATATATAAGTGATCAGGGGAGACTAATCCTTCTCGTACGCAATATTCCCATGCTTGTCCTGCATATGTTGTGTGCTCTCCTAGGTTAGCAAGCAAAATGTTTTTAAATCTTTCTGGATCATCTCTGGCAAGTTCAGGGGTCAGATTGGTGATTGGTTCACCGGGGCTTTGTTCTGTGCGTTGTCGTGTTCGTTCCGGTTGAGGTGTCTGTGGAGGGAGAGGTGGTTCTTCTTGTGCTGGTGGGGGAATGACTGGTTCAGGCTCCTGTGTTCTCCTTCTCGTTGGTTGGTTCAACCACGTAAGGAGGTCATACCCAGGCATATTTCCTCCTTGTTGGAGTTGTGTCTCTGCTGCTTGGACAAATTTGTTTGGGTCTGTTTTTGCTTGGAGCATTCCTTCTGTTAATAGTCCTGTGATCTTTGCTGAGTTCTCTCCATAGATATTGCCTACTGTGACGAGAAGATCCATGTTGTTTCTAATATCTTCCGCTGAATGCGTAGAGAGAATCTCTTGAACATATTTGGTGACATCTCCATCACCATCAACCATAAACTTTTGGTAAACCCCATCAGCTCCTGAATCAATAGTAATCCCAATTCCTTTGAGAAAGATTTCTTCATCTCGTCCTTGGTACTGATTGAGGAAGTTGTTAAAATCGGCTCTCCATGTATTCATTGCTTCATCATCGCTTTTCCCTTGCCAATATGCTTCTCTCTCATCCTGAGACCTTGCGGTAATCTTATCTGAAGGGATAGGAGCTTCTCCTTGTGAGATACGAGTGATGGTTGTTTTGTCTGTATCGGTTAATTGTGAGCGAATATCTCCTCCGAGAATAAGCAGCGCAGAGACGCCATTCATTTCTCTATTTACTTGTTCTCTCTCTGTAGGGGCTGGCTGTGGTAGCTCTGTCATTTTTCTATTATACGATTTCTTTACTTTTTTTGTATTCCTTTAATTTTATCACGCAGCGCAATTGCTGTTTCGAAGTCTAATCGTTCTGCTGCGCCTTTCATTTCTTTTCGTAAATCCTTCAATAATTTATCCCGCTCATCTGGCAGTAAAACATCTTTTCTGCTAAACTTCATGAGCGCCTCGATTGACCTCTGTTGCTCTTGTTCTTTTTCTGCTTCGACGAGCTTTGCTCTAATTGCTTTTTGAATCGTCTGAGGCGTAATTCCATGCTCTTTATTGTATGCCAATTGAATAGTTCGTCGACGTTCTACTTCATCAATCGCTGCTTTCATTGATTTGGTTTCTTGATCAGCATACATGATGACTTGCGCATCAACATTTCGAGCGGCTCGCCCCATGGTTTGAATAAGAGCTGATCGACTTCTGAGGAAGCCTTCTTTGTCTGCATCCAAGATAATCACGAGCGATACCTCTGGCAAATCCAAACCTTCTCGCAGTAAGTTAATTCCCACAAGCACATCAAAGTCTCCTCGTCTCAAACTATCAAGCACGTCTTGTCGCTCAAGCGTTTGGATATCTGAATGAAGATAGGTTACTTTCACGCCGTGCTCTTCCAAGAAACTCGAAAGTTCTTCTGCCATACGTTTGGTCAGGGTCGTAATCAAGATTCGTTGATTGCTTTCAATTCGTTTCTTCACTTCTTCCATCAAGTCATCAATTTGCCCTTTGGTTGGTTTGATAACAACAATCGGATCGACGAGTCCCGTTGGACGAATCAATTGTTCGACAATGCCTTTGTCTGCTTCTTGTGAAAGAGAAACTTCGTATTCATTTGGTGTTGCGGAGACATAGATTGTTTGATTTGCTTTTCTCATGAACTCTTCAAATTTAAGAGGTCTGTTATCAAGGGCTGAGGGGAGTCGGAATCCATAATCAATCAACATCTTCTTTCGAGCTTGGTCACCATTGTACATACCACGGATTTGCGGAAGCGTAATGTGTGATTCGTCGATGAGGAGGAGCCAATCATCTGAAGCCGCATCAAAGTAATCAATCAGTGAATATGGAGGATCTCCTGGTTTTCTTCCATCAAAATAGATTGAATAGTTCTCGATGCCATTGACGTAACCAACTTCTTTCACCATCTCCAGGTCATAGGTCGTTCGTTGCTTAATTCGTTGTGCTTCAAGGGCTTTCCCTTCGCTTTTCAATTTCTCAACCTGCTTATCCAAATCATGTCGTATCTGGGCAAATGCTTTTGTGTAGGTACTCGGATCAGTCATATAGTGTTTGGCCGGATAAATGATGGTTGCTTCAATATTTTGAATAATGTCACCAGTCAACGGATTAAACTCATACATATTGGAAACGAATTCATTGACTTCAATACGAATGCCGTAATCCACATAAGCGGGGAAGAGATCAATTGCATTTCCTCGGACTCGATAGGATCCTCGTTTAAATTCATAATCATTTCGATCGTACTGAAGATCGGTGAGTCTCAGCATAATATCTGATTGGCGAATCTTAAGACCCTTGCGGAGTTCCAAAACAAATTTTCCATACTCAACAGGAGAACCTAAGTTGTAAATACACGATACCGACGCGACAACGATGACGTCTTTACGTGTGAGTAAATTAGCAGTTGCTGCCAATCGAAGTTTATCAATCTCTTCATTAATCTCTGCTTCTTTTTCAATATACGTATCGGTTTGCGGGACATATGCTTCTGGTTGATAGTAGTCATAGTACGAAACAAAATACGAGACAGCATTATTTGGAAAAAAGTCTCTAAACTCTTGATAGAGCTGGCCAGCCAATGTTTTGTTATGCGAAATGATTAGTGTCGGTCGCTGTACCTTTTGAATCACATTTGCCATGGTAAATGTTTTTCCACTACCCGTCACCCCAAGAAGTACTTGGTTCTTGGCATTATTTTCTAAATTCTCAGTCAATTGCTCAATTGCTTGTGGCTGATCACCGGTTGGTTTAAATTTCGATTGGAGCTCAAATTTCATAAAGCTATTGTAGCATAGATGTTCAACAAAATTTTTTGACCCACTTTGCACCAGAATAATCTATTGATAAATTTTACGAATTGTCGTATATTTTTTATTAACCTTTCGCTTTTTAAATAATTTAAAAAAAGCTGAATAGACGTTATATGCCCGGCGTACTTTATCGAAAAGAAAGACAAGTTTTAGAATTCCTCGTTCAGTTTCAGAGCAAACACACGTATGCTCCAACGCTTCGTGAGATTGCTGTTGCGACAGGACACAAAAGTGTCTCGACGATTCATGTCATCATCCGCAATTTGATTGATAAAGGATATGTCCAAAAAGTTGAGGGCAATACTCGAATCTTAAAAGTAAAAGATGAGAATGTCAGGTCAGCGTTTATGGGAATCGATCCTTCTATGGAACTTCCCTTGATGGGGTATATCGCAGCAGGTCAACCTCTTGAACCACACGTCGATCCAAATGCCACCTTCCAAATTTCAGCTTCGATGATTTCTGGATCAAAGACGGCGTATGTTTTGCAGGTCAAAGGGGAATCGATGATCGAAGATGGTATCTTAGACGGGGATTATGTTGTGATAGAAAAAGTTGATCGAGCGAGCAATGGCGAAATTGTCGTTGCCTTAGTTGATGACAATCTCGCAACGCTTAAGAAGTTTTACCAAGAAGGAGAACAAGTCATCCTCAAACCCGCTAACTCTCAAATGCAACCAATTTATCCAAAGACCCTCAAGATACAAGGTCGTGTTGTGGGCTTAGTCCGCAAGTTCTAATCGTTCCAACTTTCCCCATTCTTTGCCAATCTTCACATCAACCACCATTGGCACCGTCATTGGCCAGACAGAACACATGACAGTTCGTATTTCGTTAATGAGTTCAGGTGTAAGCTTTGCATCTGGGACTTCGAAAACTAAATCGTCATGAATGGTGAGAAGTAACGAGATGTCTTTGTGTTTGCTCAGGATTTTGTTGTCGACCTCGACCATCGCTTTTTTCATTAACTCTGCTGCCGTCCCTTGAATAGGATAATTCATCAGCACTCGTCGCGTGCTGTTATCGATGAATTTTCTTTTTGGATCTTCGAAGACATATCGTCTTCGGCCAAGCATTGTCTCCACTGTCCCATTAATTTTTGCAGTCTTTAGATAGTTGTCGTAATACGTTCGGATGCTTGGGTATGATTCGTAAAATTGTTTGATGAATTGTTCAGCATGTTCTTGCGGGATATTGAGTCCTGCACTCATGCCGTAACTACTCATGCCATAGATAATTCCGAAGTTAATTGTTTTGCCGACCATTCTGTGTTCTTTCGTCACTTCTTCATAGGTTACTTCAAACAATTTGCTCGCCGTCAGCACATGGACATCTTGCTCGTCTGAGAAGGCTTTGATCAATGCTTTCTCGCCCGTCAGATGCGCCAAGATGCGGAGTTCTTGCTGGGAGTAGTCAAATGATACCAGTGTGTGTCCGGGAGCGGGGATAAAGCATGATTTAATCTCTTGTCCGATTGCTGATGAGACAGGGATGTTTTGCAAATTTGGATTTAAAGAGGCGAGTCTGCCAGTGTTCACCATGACTTGGTTGTACGTCGTATGAATCAAACTCTTCTCATCAACCTTTTCAATCAGACTCGCCACATACGTCGATCGAAGCTTGGTCAGTTCTCGATATTTCAACAGCTGCGTAATAATCGGAAATTGCTCAGTAAATTTAGAAAGCTCCCCTTCATTTGTCGCGTACTTCCCCGTCTTCGTCTTACTCAGAGGCACTCCCATCTTCTCCGCCAGAAAAGTTCCAAGCTGCGCGGGAGAATTAAGATTCACATCCCCTCCCGTTTCTTTCTCAATCCCCTCCTGCAATTCGTTTACTAACTCATCAATTTTTTCACCCAGCGCTTCCAGCTTTTGCGTATCCAGCAATATCCCATGTTGCTCCATCTTCCAGAGCACTTTTGCGAGAGGTTGTTCTATTTCATAAAAAAGTTTTGCGAGTTTAGGATTCTCGTCAAACTTAGCTTGCTGCTTTTCTGCGAGTTCGGTGAGGGTTTTAACTTTATATTTAAGTAATGTTTCTTCTTGTGTCCCCAGTCTTCGCCCTTCATAGAGAAGTGCTTCGGCGATGTAGCAATCAAAAACGTTTTCAAATTGGCCTAAAGATTTGCAGTCCCAGACTGCTTGTGTTTTTCCCATAGCCCTATTATACCCTATCGAAATTCTTACTTATTTCAGATTCACTTTTAGCAGAAGCTGTTGTATTATATGTCTCATGAAAAGTAGTAAAAAGATTAATGATGCGTTTCGAGTCTTTGCGCAAAAGACATCAAACGCTGCTGGGAGTTCCTGGACATTCATTCTTGCGTTTCTCGTTGTTATTATCTGGGCAGTAACCGGCCCTCTCTTTCATTATTCCGAAACATGGCAGTTAGTCATTAACACCGGAACAACAATCGTTACGTTTCTTATGGTGTTCCTGGTACAAAACACCCAAAACAGAGACGCGAAAGCAACTCATTTAAAACTCGACGAACTCATCCACGCCCAAGCCCGTGCGCACAATAAACTAATTGGTGCTGAGTTACAATCTGATGAACAGCTCTATAGCATTGAAAAAGAAGTACGAAGGGTAAAAAAGAGAAGAGCTAAAAGAAAAAAATAACTCGGTTCCGCTTCATCGTATAATTTAAGACACGTGGAGGTGGCAGTAAGTGATGGGCATTTTAATTTCCTGTTAATTTTCTTTTTTCAATCCATTCTACCTTTTTTGCCTCTTTTACTTGATAATATATTCGATCAATATGTTCTTGAGGGATATTAGTTAAATCGGATAACTTGGCTTTTTCTGCAAGCGTGATTGCCGCTTTTCCTCGTTCTCTTATTTCACTAGGAAGTTCGGCTAATGTTAAATGATGTGAATTAATGTAAAATTTCCCTTTACCATAAGTATCAAAAAAACTATTAATATCTTTAACATATTTACTATTACCTCCCTTAGCGTTCCTTGTATATAAAATAAATTCTTGGTTTTTCTTTTCTTTATTAATAATGAAATCTTGTTTGAACGTTGGGGTTTTTTGCTTGTAGTCATAAGTATATACCCCAATAATCTCATCTTGGGTTGCAAAGGGAGAATAGGATGTCACTATTGCGCTCAACGAAATAAATCTTTCTGCGTAAATGTTTTTTAATGCTGCTAGGAATTCAGGGTAGCTATTGCACCATTCAATTAGTTCGTTAGAAAATGGCATTGTTTCAATAATTACGTCAGCCATTGTTATCTTCTTCATATCAGTAAATTATACATTCAATCATTTGAAATTGCTATGGGCTGATTTATTAAAAAAAGATCCCTATTGAGAAGGCAGCATGCTATAATCAAACCCATGGGCACCCTTTATCTCGTCGCTACACCAATTGGAAATCTTGGAGATATTTCTCTTCGGGGTTTGAAGACGCTTTTTAATGTTGATGTTATTGCTTGTGAAGATACTCGGCGGACGGGGATGTTGCTTGGGAAGTTGGTGGCTGAATTTTCAACTAATCCTGAGGATAAGCGGAAGCCTCGGTTGATTTCTTATTATGAGCAAAATGAGTTGGCTCGGATTCCGGAGATTATTTCTTTACTCCAGCAAGATATTTCTGTGGCGCTTGTCTCTGATGCTGGGACTCCGGCTATTTCTGATCCGGGGTTTAAGTTGATTCGGGAATGTATTAAAGAGAAGATTAAAGTAGAATCATTGCCCGGCGCATCATCAGTGATTACTGCGTTGACTGTTTCGGGTTTGCCGACTGATAAGTTTACGTTTGTCGGCTATCCTCCACGAAAACCTGGACATCGGAGGAAATATTTTGAAGACATTAAAGCGGCGCAAGGGTTTATCAAATCTACCGTCATTATGTTTGAAGCACCTCATCGGATTGTGAAGACGCTTGCTGAGTTGAAAGAAATCTATGGTGATATTGAGATTGTGCTGTGTCGAGAACTTACCAAAGTCTATGAAGAAGTGAGAAGAGAACCAATTACCAGAGCCCAAGCGCATTTTAAAAAGACAGAACCCAAAGGGGAATTTGTTTTATTGTTTCATTTATAAATCTAAATGGATAATGTCGAAGATCAAAATTTTTCAAAAGAACACCAGCAAAGCTCTCCTAAGGATTGGTTTGCTTCTCTTCCTTCTGTCCAAGATACCAAACGGCGTCTTTACAATCCTAACTTGCGTACTCCAGAGGCGCAAGCAGTTTGGGATAAGTTACCTGGTTTTTTGCAAGACAATAAGGATCTCTTGCTGACAAAAATGGGGGCAAAAGATGCGGTTGTCCATCTTCATGGCAGTACCTTATTAGGCGTATCTACCGATGGAAAAAGAAAGGAAGAAAGTCCTTATATCTGGGAATTGCAGCCCAGTGATGTTGATTTAGTTGTGTTTGTGGATGATTCTAATCTCTCTGTGCACGAAGGTGACACTAAAGTATTTCAGTTTGTTATGGAAAGTGGCATGGAAGATGTTCTTGGACGACAGGGAGAGGGAGTACTGGTTTCAAAGGCTAACCTGGAGCGACAACTTAAATCTGTCTGTCAAAAAACACTTACAGGAGATGAGTTGACGTTTGAAGAGAATTCAGGACTGTATTTTATGACTTCATTTTTTGGAAGCGATGCCTTGTTTGAAAGCTCTCATGGAAAAGAAGCTCAGTGGCGTAATGAGTTGTTAAAAACTATTTTAGATACGCCGGGTGGTGAGACCGTATGGAACACGAAGATACGAGAAATGTTTAATACCTATGTTGTTAATTATGAAACAAATGGGTTTGCATCTGATGCATCAGGGCATAAAAATCGTGTGGCGGTAGCGTTTGATAAGATCGCATCAGCAAAAGAAAAGCCAGATGAAGTAAAAAGACTTGCAGCAGGATATCTAAGAGATCGGCGGGCAAGTATTCAACTCCCTTCATTCGACGAATTAACCAGTTTACGTCCTCATCTAGGTTAGCTATCTAACCTCCTCGTATGTAACTATTGTTTCCGGGTCTATGACGGGTTGTTTGTTCTTCGGAGTAGGATCATAGAGGAATGGATCGATCCATACGAGTGTGCGATCTTTCTTTTGAATAAAATTATCTGTTTTATAGCTTATTATTCGTGGTGTCTTCTGCGTATAATTTGCATCATGTTTGATTCCTTCCCATAAAGGAATCTGTTGTTCGCGGATATAGCTTTCGACTTTGTATAACAAACCTCCTACTTTCTCTTTAAGGAATTTTTCAGATGGATACATGCCTTCAATAAATTCAGAACAAGACACCTGACCAGATGCAAATATATATGTGGGCATTTCGATACCAGCCTCTTGAAGCTCTTTCTGTAGGTCATGTTCAAGCGCTTGTGTCTGGAGCATTTCGTTAATGTATGGTTGGGAAACATCCTCAGATTTCCTTTGTTGTGAAAATTTTTTCTTTACGACATATTTTTCGTCACCAACTTCTAATAAATAAACGAGGGATTGTCCCCCTTGTCCCTTAGGAAGTTTTTTCATTTTTCGGTCTTCTCCTAGATCAATTTCCCCAATTGTTTCCCATAAGAAGTCTTGCGTCATTGCAAAGGTTAATTCAGTGATCCCATAATCGATATCGTTTAAGATGCTAGGATTGTTTTTGATAAAAGCTTCACCCTTTGAAGAAACGAGCATTGCTGCTTTTGTTTCATTTCCTTGCCTATCAACATAGCTTTTGTCTGCAGAAGAAAAAATGCGATTACCAAATCTATCTCGTGGAGTTATTCCTTCAGAAGTTTTTACGGGTAGGAAGTGACGAATAGGGGCCTCGGGGTTGGGATGCAAAAAAAAATCTTGTGATCTTTTGAGACGGTAGATATCCTCACCGCGTTCAGTCATACAAATTAGTGGACGTCGCCGCTGGTGCGGAGTTCACTGTTTACTACTTTGCCTTCGTTATCGATTTGATAGACATACACGCCACCAGTTGCTAATTCAAACTTTGGAATTTCTTCGTCTGAAATGTTGTTTAAATATTTGATCAATGCTCGGAGACTATTTCCGTGAGCTGCGACAATGATGTTTTTGCCTTCTTTTAATTTTGGTAAGATTTCATCTTGATAATAGGGAAGGACTCTTTCATAAACCATCTTCAGAGATTCTCCCTTTGGTGGAGGATAATCCCAGCTTCGGCGGATCTTGGTGAATTCTTCATCGCCGATTTGTTCTTTGACTTCCCATTTGTTTTTGCCTGTCAGTTCGCCGTAATCACGCTCATCAAGTGCTTTGTTGATTGTCGCTTGGAGATCTGTTTGACCAATCACCTTTTGAATTTCACCCCAAGTTTGTTGCGCACGTTTGAGTGAGGAATTGTAGGCAAGATCAAAATGGATATCTTTCAAAGCTTCGCCCGCTTTGCGTGCTTCTTCAAGACCTTTTTCACTAAGCGCGACATCAGTCCAGCCAGTCCAAAGCCCTTTTGCATTCCATTCGGATTCTCCGTGTCGAACAAGTACTAAATACGCCATGTGTGAAAGTATAAAAGATTGCGCGGAAAGTATCAAGTGTCTTTTCTTACAAAAACTTCATACACCGAGAGTAAAGTAAAACAATGGTAGAACGAAGAATGCCAACGGCACAACAAATTAAAGGGGCAGAAATGCAAAGAAGACAAGGGGACTATCAAGGAGCGATTGCTGTTGTTCAGCCGGCATTAGAGCATCCATTAAATCGATATTCATCTTGGGGACCAGATCGACGCGTACGACATTTGGAATCTGCTTCTGTTTTTGTCGGGGCGGTGAGAGGATTGGTAGAATCATCGAATGCTGCACCTGAAGTGGCAGGGTATTTAGAAAAACAACGAGATACGATCGTCACTATCTACCGAAATCCTCAGGTAAAGGAAGAAGCGAAAAAAAATAACGTAGATACCAATTTGTTACGAGATGAAGTTTGGTATATGACAACGTTGGCAAAATTAACGGGAAACACTGAAGTTGTAAGTGGGGCAATTGCAAAATTAGATGAATTAATTGATCGATTAGAAGAGCGATCTGCAAAAGCAGGTGTCATTTTTGATAAACATCGGCTTTTGTATCAACATGATTCCACGAGTGACCAATTTGATGGATTAACCGCGGCTTTTCGAGATGCAACGCGAGAGAATACACAAACAAAAGACTGGCAACAAGTAGCAATACTTGCTGTTCGTTATGGATTTCATGCAATAGATCAAGGGCGTTTTGTAGCAATTCATGAAGCACAATCAGTATATAATATAGCCTTGAAAGAAGATAAAAATAAGGTTAAAGCTATCTTAGACCAAGAAGCTACAAACTCATATAAAGAAAAGTTACGACGTTCTGAATGGAGAGAAACTATTCCAGAAGGAATGGACTATTCCTCATTAGCATTACCTATTGAAGCTCAGTCTTCAGCGTAAGGAGGGAATTTTCTTTCTGCTTCAGTAATATAATTTTTTGTCGCTTCAAATCCATTTGACGTGACAGAAATATTCGTAATTCCCCATCTGATGAGTTTTCCAAAAAGAGCGGGATAGAAGGAGGGGGTTTGTCCGAATAGTAAGGATTCAAGATGATGTTTCTTTGCGGTAGTAATTGTTTGCTCAAGTGCCCAGAGAACTGCGGGATCGATTTCATCAAATTCTTTTGCAACACTACTATTATGTTTGTCTGTTCCCAGAATCAACGTCGTGAGATTATTAATCCCAATCGCGACACCATCGATTCCTTCTTCAATTAATTTCTCCAGAAGAATAACTGTCGCAGGAGTCTCTATGCTTAGCCAAAGTTTAAAATCCTTAGATCTACCTATCCCAGCTGTCTGCATTATGCGTTTGACTTCAACAAGCTCTTTTACATTGCGAACATAGGGGATCATGATTTCAATATTGTTCCATTTCTTTCGAGCTTTCTTTATCCCCTCTAGTTCAAGTTTAAAAGATTCAGGATCATGTAAATAACGATATGCGCCTCTGAATCCGATAAGTGGATTCTGTTCACTGTGTTCAATATCATCTCCGCCGGCAAGTGTATGATATTCAGCTGATGTCATGCTTGTTGCTTGGTAAATCACTTGATGAGGATGCATCTTCTTCGCGATACTGATAAGTTGTTCGGCGATTGCATCGATATATTTTTGTTGTTTGCCGTCCTTGATGAGTTTTTTAGGATGAATTCCAAGATGTTTGATAACGCTGTCTCCTTGGAGCAAAGCCCTATTGAGCTGATTGTTGTCTTCAAGTTGTGAAGCGTTGGTGAGAGTTACAGAGAGTTTCGTTTTTGATTGGAGTTGAGAAGCAGCAGACGATGTACCCTGATAAACGCTTCCTGTTGTTCCGTGGACGGTTACGACTTGGCCTTGTTTGAGTGATGTCATCGCTTTTTCCGTGCCAATCACTGCTGGTATGCCGTGCTCTCGTGCAATCACTGCTGCGTGTGACATCCATCCACCTTTGTCGGTGATAATGCCGCCAGCTTTTTTCATGGTATCGACGAATTGCGATGTTGTATGTGATGCAACGAATATATCTCCTTGCATAAAATGTCTCAAATCATTGATACCTTTGATGAGTTTGACCTGTCCTCTCGCAATGCCTTGTGCAGCGGATGAACCTTTTAGTAACAAAGGCAAGTTTGCAGAAGGTGCGTCTTGTACTTGTTTTGCTGTCGGATGAGGAGTCAAATTACTGGTATGTACAATAAATATAGTATTCTTCTCAATTGCCCATTCAATTGTTTGGGGGAAGTACAGATGTTTCTCTAGCTTTTTTCCTAGCACTGCCAGATCAAGAATTTGATTTTTGGTGAGTTTTTGTTTGTCTGATGGGACTTTCACTTGTTTCTTTTTGTCGCCGTCAATTTTGAGCATGATATCTTGTTTGGCTACTGTTTGATTGCTCAGGAGCAAACTCGATTTCTTGACTTCGTAGTGATCTGGTGTCACTTTCCCTTCTTTTAGTAATTCCGATAATCCATAAATCGCTTCGATAACAATGGTAGATTTATTTTGCGTGACAGGATCTTCCGTAAACAGCAAACCAGATTTTTCGGCATGGATTTGTTTTTGAACAATGACTGCATTGCCACTTCGGAAGTGATCGATGGTGCGTTCATGGCGAGAAAGAATTGCGGCTGGTTCAAACAGTGAGGCCCAAAGTTCTCTGACCGCTAAAAGCAGGTTTGCTTCTCCTGTCACAAAGACTGTTTGTGCTTGTCCGCCGTGCTGGAAGTCATGGAGTGGCGATCCCGAAACAGTGACTGCTGCATGTTTAAAAGCACCGCCGAGGGTTTTGTATGCAACAAAGAGTTCTTTTGCGATCTCTTCAGGGACTTCTGCTTGCATGATGAGTTTTTTGATATGCATGGAGACTTGCATCAATGATTCTGGTTGTTCGAAATGAACCGTGGATAGGAGCTGATTGATTTTATGAATTAACTTATTGTGGTGAAGGAATTGAAAATAAACATACGAACTCACCACAAATCCATCAGAGACAGGAAATTTGGCTTGCCGCAGTGAGCTCAATTTAACTGCTTTTTCACCGACGATACTCGTATCATCAGACTCAATTCCAGAAAACCACAAAACAAAAGAAGATTTTCTCTCCATAATCTCATTATCTAATGATTGTTGGGGAAATAGCAAGTTAGTTCCATTGGAATCGTCCATGGCCTAATGGATCGATTGTATCAATACCAATATTGCCAAATAACCGAGAGGGGTTTTCTTCTTCTATTCTTTGTTGTAACGCTGGATGAGCTGGAGAAAAAGTCTTTATCATCTCGTCTTTAATAAGTGGTGCTAACTCTGTAACAATAGTTGTTTGTCGAATAAGCACTGCTTGTCTTTCAAGTTCATATTCTTCACGAGTAGCGAAAGGAAGGGGATCTTGCTTGCATCGTTTTATAAAATCACTCGCTAAGCCTTTGTATGCATTTGAAAAATCTTTTACTTCTTTTACCGCAAAAGAATGAGCTGCACCACGTAAAAGTCCTCGAAAGAGTGGGTCATTGATAGTTTCTTCTTGCAGGCGATTCTTTCCAAAAGGACTAATCTCGCCATGTTTTTCATCGTATGTAAACCGTGCCATACTTTCAAGCACTTGTAGTGCATTTACTTTTTCCGCTTCCCAAACGGAGAGGAGATCCTTTTTTGCTTTTTGAACATCCTCTGCAACCTCAACTTTCCATGAGCCTTTTAGTCCACCCGTTGGTTCAATTTCCCACGTATTTTTTAAGACGGGTTTTTCGTATCGATTAGGGATATTATATGCTTTATGGCCTCTTTTTTTTGCTCGCATGAACATATCGGTAAGAAGGTCTTCCGGCGGATCTTGTTCTAAAAACGTTGCAATTGGGATGTGTGTCCTTTGTGATGCTTCAGCAATGCTGTTAGCGAGCATAATTCCTTGGGCGAAAATTGATTGAGGGAATAATCCAGTTGCGACAATTGGTTCGTGAAGGATGCCTTGCCATTCAGTTGTTGGTATTGGCGTAGGTTTTTTGTTCTCTTCTCCTT
>Ga0075364_10000236_pt1 | contig 26316 bp, 29 predicted proteins | sample EndMetdeltDD1764_FD_71517 | JGI IMG/M metagenome (GOLD analysis project Ga0075364, IMG submission 71517) | Populus endosphere microbial communities from Tennessee, USA - Endosphere MetaG P. deltoides DD176-4 | ecosystem: Host-associated > Plants > Roots > Endosphere | place: USA: Tennessee... | reverse complement strand
CAGGAGAAGCCAAGAATGGTAGCGAAAAGCCGGGCCACGCAAAAATCGTGCCCTCAGACGCCTCTTCGACCCCATTCTTGGTCCCTCCTAAGACAGTCGGGACGCAAGAAGGGGCCGAGCGGCGTCGGCAGGGTGCGGGTAAAATCGTGGCGGTTGGTGAATGTGGCCTGGATTACTTTTACGGTCATTCATCCAAAGAAGACCAAGAAAAAGCTCTGCGTTACCAGATGGAGCTTGCACTAGAGTACGATCTACCGCTTATTTTCCACGTTCGCGACGCGTTTGATGATTTTTGGCCTATTTTTGATAGCTACCCAGGGCTACGCGGCGTTTTGCATAGTTATACCGATAACCAAATCAACCTAAATAAGGCGCTTGAGCGTGGGCTCTATGTTGGCGTCAATGGCATTATGACATTTACTAAAAATGACTGGCAACTCGAGGTAGCACGCGCGATTCCTCTGGAAAAAATAGTACTTGAAACCGACGCGCCCTTCTTGACACCTGCGCCTATCCGTGGTAAAGTGAACGAGCCTGCGAATGTTATGCTCACCGCGAGGTTTATGAGCGAGCTCCGCCACGTGTCTGTGGAAGAACTCGCAAACCTCACAACGACAAACGCGCGACACCTATTCTCTTTATAAAAATCAACACCTCGAAAAATACAAGCATTATTAAAATGTGAGAGGTTTCACATGTCCGAATCCCAATCGTACCGACCAGACCAAGCCGCCTCTGTTGCGCCTCAGCAGCAATACGGCGAGCAATTTACTGTACCAACAACTTTTACACAACCTGAAACGCCAGAATCATTTTTGGCCGACGAAACCGTTGCTCGCGCAACAAGCGACGTCGAACAAGCATACCAAACAACCCCTGCCGATGAACGATTTGTCTTTACCGACGAACGCAGCCGCAGCTTTGAAATCCGCCAAGAGCAACCCGCACCAACTGTTTCAAGAGAAGCCAACATGCTAGACGACAGCTACACTGAAATGGTTCGTGCCCGCCAAGAAGCGGCCGCACTGCAGGCTGAGCATGAAGCTCTTGATGCGCAAAATGTTCAAGCAGTTGCCGTAAGCGGTCAACTTGTGAACGCAAGCCGCGATTTTGCTGAGAAATACGGCCTCGCCGCTTAAGTAGAAAGGAGCAGCTATGACTATCTGGAGCAAAACAGTCAAACTTGTAACCGGTAACGAACCAAGCATTAAGGTTGCAGCCCCACGTTTTCGTAAGCCAACCCGCCGAGATCTTATCCGTATGGAATCAAAAATCGGCTCAACCGTGTTTGGTCCTGTGCCCGCTAATCATCGTCGTGAGTTTTTTTGCCTCGATGAGCACACATGGGTTTGGTACGAAGAATGGATTGACGAAGTATCCGGCCGCCGCCGCGAAATGACTACGCGCTACGAAGTACACCCACACGGCATCTTGAAAGTTCAAGACGGCCAGCCGTACACCGTGGTTGAAGGCGAAGAACTCCGCAACCTAGCTATCGCTACTCGCATGTACCGCGAACAAGTTATGCGTGGTATTTACCAGCGCGACCCAATTACGGGTGAAAAGCTTTCAGGTTCGGCTGCTACAATATAAGTAGCAATGATACGCGAACAACATAGCATTTATTTGGATTATGCGGCCGCAACGCCGCTTGATCCGCGTGTCCGTCTTGCCATGGAACCTTACTGGCAAGAGGATTTTTATAACCCGTCGAGCCCATATATGGCCGGACGGGCTGTTCGCCGTGATATAGAGGCGGCTCGGGCGCGGGTAGCGCATTGGATCGGTGCGCGAGCAACCGAAATTACTTTTACGGCCGGCGCGACCGAGTCTATTAACATTGCCATCCATGGCGTGATGCAGCAATTTTCAGGGGCATCTATGGTGACGCTTGGTACCGAGCACGATGCAGTACTGCAATCTGCCGCAAAGTACAGGCACGCCATCGCACCAGTTAAAGCAACCGGCGCGGTCGACATGGACGCGCTCGAAAAGCTCCTTGCCGATGATGTGGTGCTGCTGAGTATCGCCTATGCAAATAACGAACTCGGCACAATTCAGCCGCTACCGCGCATCTCGCAATTAGCACAAAAGATTCGCCGTGATCGCCAAGCAAAAGGCAACACATTACCGCTGTATATTCATACCGATGCCTCGCAGGCCGCAGGCTTTTTGGACCTGCATGCTACGCGCCTCGGCGTTGATTTGCTGACGCTCAATGGCGCCAAAATGTATGGCCCAAAGCAAACTGGCGTGTTGTATTGTAAGGCTGGTACTCGTATTCAAAGTCCCTTTACGGGCGGTGGCCAAGAGGGCGGCGTTCGTTCTGGTACAGAGAATATTGCTGGTATTGTAGGTCTTGCTACCGCGCTTGACCTAGTGCAAGAAGATCGCCACGAGGCACACGCTAAATACATGGCGCTGCGCGCTGAGCTGCAGCGTCGTATTGTGGAGGCTTTGCCACATACAACGGTTAACGGCGACCTCAAGCATCGTTTGCCAAACAGCCTCCATATGTCGTGGCCGGGGGTGGATGGCGAGCGGCTTGTTATGTGGCTCGACGAGCACGGCGTGATGGCCGCCACCGGTTCGGCCTGTGCCGCCAATAAGCAAACGGTTTCGCATGTACTTGTTGCTTGTGGCATGGAAGATTCGCTTATGCAGGGGAGTTTGCGTGTAACGGTCGGTGCGCTGACAACTCCCGAGGACGTCTCACGGGCTGCAGCGTATATTATCCAGGGCGTTACGTCGCTGACATAGGATATAGCCAATGACATCTGTTATCATAAAACTACTTTTGGTTCTATTGACTCCTGTTATTTTAGTATTGGGGTTTGTTATGCTGACCCCTCGTATTTTGAGTATTGACGATTTAAGTAACTGTAGTGGTCCGTCTTTGGCCAGAAGCGACGATTGCGCCGGCGCTGACGTTATAGTTGCAATTAGCGGTGGCGACACCGACGCGCGAGCCCGCGAGGCAGTGCTGCTGTATCAGCAGGGTTGGGCGCCAAAAATTATCTTTTCCGGCGCAGCTCAAGATAAAGAAGGCGCCAGTAACGCCGCCGCTATGAAGAATCTGGCAGTGGGCTCGCGCGTGCCGCGTAGCGATATACTTTTGGACGAAGAGTCGGTCAATACTGCCGACAACGCGTCGCAGGTGCGTGCCATTGTGCAGCAATATGGATTTAAACGTATTATTTTGGTTACGTCGCCGTATCATCAGCGGCGCGCGAGTATTGAGTTTAATAAGCGATTAGGCGATATTGCGACCATCGTCAACCATCCAACCACCTCTGATAGGTTTTGGTCTGACAAAACCTGGTGGGCAACTCCCTGGGGATTATGGCTGGGTGTGAGTGAATTAATTAAAGTGATGTTTGTGAGTGTTTCAAATGGATAAAAGTAACATACGTGTATATGTGGGCATGAGTGGCGGCGTAGATAGCTCGGTGACGGCGGCGCTTTTAAAGCGCGAAGGTTATCAAGTAACCGGCGTGTATATGAAAAACTGGACAACTGATTTGCCCGGCTTTGTATGCCCGTGGGCCGAGGATCTGGCCGATGCTAAGCGAGTAGCTGTGCAGTTGGATATTCCTTTTAAGGTGTTTGATTTTCAAAAAGAATACAAGCAGCAGGTCGTGGACTATATGATTCGAGAGTACCAGGCCGGCCGCACACCAAACCCTGATATTATGTGTAACCAAGAGATTAAGTTTGACCTGTTTTTGCGCGCAGCACTTGAGGACGGGGCGGATATGATTGCGACTGGGCATTATGCTCGGGTCTCACGCCAGCCGGCGCTCGCTACCTTCGCGGCTTCGACTGTGTCGGAGCCTGGCGACGAAGAGCGGAGCTCTGAGGCCCAAGCAGGAGAAGCCAAGAATGGTAGCGAAAAGCCGGGCCACGCAAAAATCGTGCCCTCAGACGCCTCTTCGACCCCATTCTTGGTCCCTCCTAAGACAGTCGGGACGCAAGAAGGGGTCGAGCGGCGTCAGTCCGCGGCCTTGTTTGCTGGTCTGGATAAAAACAAAGATCAATCATATTTCCTTTACCGCGTAACCAGCGATGCACTCAGCAAGACGCTTCTGCCAATTGGCGAACTCACCAAGCCGGAAGTTCGCGAAGAAGCGCGCAAACTCGGCCTCGCCACTGCTGAAAAGAAAGATTCACAGGGCATCTGCTTTGTTGGCAAAATTGGCATTAAGGAATTTTTGCAAAACTATGTTGAAACAACGCCAGGCGATATCGTCAACAAAAAAACCGGACAGGTAGTTGGCCAGCACGACGGCGCGATTTACTACACCATTGGTCAGCGCCATGGCCTGAGTGTGGGCGGCGGCCTGCCGTTTTATGTGGTCGGTAAAGACATGGATAAAAATGTAGTGTATGTCACGACTGATCTGAACGACGACAATCTTTGGAGTAAAGAACTGACGCTTACAAGCCTGCATTGGATTAACGAAGCGCCTGTCGAAGGCAAAACGTATCAGGTTCGTACTCGTTACCGAGCGGCGCTTATCAACTGCACCGTGGTGTTTGAGGGAGATGAGCTGCGTATTGTTATGCAGGACGCCGAACGTGCGCTGACTCCTGGCCAGTCGGCGGTGTTGTATGACGGCGACCGTGTGGTTGGCGGCGGCATTGTTGTGTAATTTTACCGTACGTCGCATAATAAAAGCACAACCATTTTAAAAATCGGAGGGTCTCATGAATCCAGACGACCAAAACCAAACACCACCAGAAGAGCAGAACGCTGGCGAAATGCCACAAGCTCCAGCTCCTGAAGCGCCACAGGAAAACGGCGGTATGCCACCAGTTCCTGAGGCCCCAGCACCAGAAACCCCTGAAGCTCCAGAAGGCGACATGCCAGCTGGCGAAGGCGAAGAAACTCCAGAAGAAGAGCTTCCCGCTCCAGGCGAAGAAGACAAGAAAGACGGAGCCAACTGGTAGTACAGTAGGTGATGCCGGCGTGTGCCGGTTTTTTTGTACCAAATAGCTGTCGAGAAATCGGCAGCTATTTGATTTATAGTACGAAAAGTTATATGATATCTATAATCCTACGTGCGAGAGGAAGTGTAAGGCATGGATGCGGATACCGCCTACGAGCGGGCCAAGAGGCAAATCCTCCTCGCTTACGGCTTCGTAAATGGAGAAGCGCCGTTTCTCTATGTTCCGTGGCAAGTCGATTTCGAGGTGAGCATCTTCGATTTCGCGCAGAGTCTGGGGTTGAATCGTGCGGGCTGTCCGAGTACGGTTTCGCTGGAGGGCAGCGAGCCGACCATGAAGCGCTGCGGCCGATTCGAGCTGATTGTTACCGATCTGCAGCCCGTTGCCTGGCCGGATTTGCAGAAGAGCAGCGGTGGAACGCTTGTCTACTCGCCAAACCCAAGTTGGGTTGGGCAGGGTAGTGTCGTTGTTTCACCTGACGCTCGCCCGGTAACAGTGCGGTTCGCAATCGAGGTCTGCGAAGAGGCTGATCGCGGTCAAATCTTCGAAATCGGCTTCGATTTTTTCACCCCCTAGGCATCGCTCCTCTGTGTCACCGAAAAGCGCCCCCGCTGCAGTGACCTGGGGGCGTTTTTCATTTCTACCCCTGTTTGCTATAATAAAAGGCGTTATGAACGCCCAACAAATACGCACAGCTTATCTTGAATTTATGAAATCTAAAGGCCACGTGGTTATTCCGCGGGCGCTTTTGGTACCGCAAAATGACCCAACCACACTGTTTACCGGCTCCGGTATGCAGCCGCTTATTCCGTATTTGTTAGGGGAGGCGCATCCTGATGGCGTTCGACTGACAGACAGCCAGACCTGTCTGCGCTCGCAGGATATTGCAGAAGTCGGCGACAATCGTCACACAACCTTCTTTGAAATGCTCGGTAACTGGAGCTTGGGTGACTACTTTAAGGCCGAACAACTCCCGCAGTTTTTCGAGTTCTTAACCGAAAAGGTAGGGTTGGATCCGAGCAAGCTCTACGTGACGTGCTTTATTGGCGATGAGGCCAACAATATTCCGCGTGATACCGAGAGTGCTGACGTATGGCAAAAACTTTTTGACGAAAAAGGTATCGGGGCTATAAAAGCTGAGATCGGTTCCGAGGAAGACGGCTACACGCGCGGCGTAAAACCAGGCGAGCGTATCTTTTACTACGACGCTAGCAAAAACTGGTGGTGCCGTGCAGGCAAAATTGGCGATATGCCAGCGGGTGAGCCCGGCGGCCCAGACAGCGAAGTGTTTTACGAGTTTGATTTTATTGAGCACAACACAGAATACGGCGAGCACTGTCATCCAAATTGCGACTGCGGTCGCTATGTTGAAATTGGCAACAGCGTGTTTATGGAATACATCAAAACTGAGAATGGTTTTGAGAAACTTCCAAAACAAAACGTCGACTTTGGCGGTGGTTTGGAGCGCATTGCCATGGCTGCAATCGACAGCCCAGACGCTTTTAAAGTAAGCCTGTTATGGCCAATTGTTGAAAAGCTTGAAGAGCTGAGCGGCAAAAAGTACGACAGCCACACCAACGCCATGCGCGTGATCGCTGACCACCTGCGCGGTGCAACATTTTTGGCGGTTGACGGCGTTGTGCCAAGTAATAAAGAGCAGGGCTATGTGATGCGCCGCCTGATGCGCCGTGCGATTCGATTTGCATTTGAGCTGGGGATTGAGCAGAACTTTGTTGAGCAGATCGTGCCAGTTATTGCTGACTTATACGAAGCAGATTTTCCAGAGGTAGCTGCAAACCGTACCAAAGTTATTGAAGTGCTGGTGAAGGAAGAAAAGGTTTTCCGCCAAACACTTCGCAAGGGTGTTAATGAGCTCAAAAAGATGGGTGCCGCCGGCCCAATTAATGGCGAAGCAGTCTTTACCTTATATGACACCTACGGTTTTCCGGTTGAGCTGAGTGTGGAAGAGGCAGAACTACATAATATTGCCGTGACTGAGACATGGCGCGCCGAGTTTGACGCTCGTATGGCCGAGCAGCGCGCGCGCAGCCAAACCGCCGCAAAAGGCACCTTTAAAGGTGGCCTTGGTGGCCAGACCCTTCAGCACAAGAAATACCACACTGCAACGCACCTGATGTATCAAAGTCTCCGCACCGTGCTCGGCGATCACGTTATCCAGCACGGCAGCAACATCACCGAAGAGCGCCTGCGTTTTGACTTTAGTCATCCCGAAAAGATGACACCGGAGCAGATTAAGCGCGTTGAAGACATGGTAAACGAGCAGATTGAGAAAGATCTGAAAGTGACATGGGAAGAGCATCCAACTGATATTGCTATCAACGAACTGCACGTTCTGGGCGCCTTTGGCGATCGTTACGGCGACGTTGTAAAGTGCTATCGAATGCAAGCTGATGGCGAGGACAAGCCATTTAGTTTTGAAATTTGTGGCGGCCCACACGTTGACCACACTGGGCAGCTGGCCGAAGGCGGCAAGCGTTTCAAGATTCTAAAAGAAGAATCATCGAGCGCTGGCATCCGTCGTATCAAAGCGGCATTGGTATAAATAAAACCGCCCAGGGAAACCTAGGGCGGTTTTTTGTTTTAAGCATGGCAAAAGCCAGGAGTCCCAGCGGGCGCGGAAGGTCCGCGCGCCGCCAGTATCCTGGCTTAGGTCCGTTGGTCAGTTCTGGAAATCTTGGTCCGGTGACGCTTGCTGCTTGGGGGCGCAGCCCAGAACGGCACCGAGCCAGATCAGGGATGCTGCCAGCAGCAGGAACGGCACGGTCGCGATCAGCGGCTGTGCGTGGTACACCGGCTCCCAGATTTCCGGGAAGACGATGATCGTGACGCCGATGATGACGACGGTGATGCACGCGGCAAAGGACGCCGAGTGCGCGGTGGCCAGATGGGTGCGCGCTGTATTGCTGTCGCGTTCTTCTCTGGGCAAGAGGTGCTCCCTATAAGGGTGAGAACCGGAAAACGGGCCAACGTGTATACTATCATAAATAGCAGTATACGTCAACCCGCTTATGGTTTAATTTTGACATGGCAAAAGCCAGGAGTCCCAGAGGGCGCGAGTGTCGCGCCAGAACGGAGATGAATCCGTATCTCTGGTATCCTGGCTTAAGGCCGTTTTCTGGTAGAGCGTGGCGAATTACCGACGTATGAAGTTCTTGATTCGCCGGAAGCAGTAGGCTGCACCCACGGCGTCAATGACAACGAAGGCGGAGTACCACCCCAATATCAACGGGTTGTCTGCGACCGACTTGCGGAAGTCCGGGAAGAGCAGGGCGACCACCAGGCCGATGAATAGCAGGCAGACTGCGATCAGTTCAGACCAGCGAGCGAAGCGCTCGCCACGGTCCTGGTCCTGAGCTTGTCTGCTGCGGTTCTCTTCGGCCGAGTAGTGCTGGTCCTGAGACATAACGGGTAATCCCTTCGTCAAAAGAAAACGGGCCAACGACTATACTATCATAAATAGTACAATGCGTCAACCCGCTTACGGCTACTACTAAACGTTTCTAGTGACCGGCTGCGCCATCTGGAGCCATGCGGAATTTGCGTGGCAAAAGTAGACTCAGGCCACATACAACTACCAGAAGGATCAAGGTGTACACCACGCCAGAGCGGAAGGCGGTGGCGAAGTTGTGCGCGTTTGCTTCTTTTACGCTATCGGTAATGGCTTGAGTGATCTTTTGATCAACAACCTGGTTGCCAGAGCCGTTTGATTCTTCGGCAAACTTACAGCTCTCGGGCACTTCGCTTGAGTCTTTGGCGGTTGTACGGTCGTGGTAGCATTGGCGAACTTGGCCAACAATGACCTCTTGTGCCTGCACTGGAACTTGCAGCGAACTAAGGTTTTGGCGAAGTTTTGGCGCAACATCGTCAAAACTCGTAAAGGCGCCGTGGTCTAACTGGCCAAAGAAAATTACACCAATGACAGCAATGCCGATCGCGCCGCCAACTTGTTGAATGGCGCTGATGATGCCCGAGGCAGAGCCGGCGTGTGCAGCATCGACATCTTGCAGCGCAGCAGAGTAAATTGGCACCATAATCAGCGACAAGCCAACGCCAAGTACCAAAAGTGGCAGCGTGAACTCCCAGGGCTGGGCGCTTGCCATGTAGTGATCAATCACCCATGCAACGCCAAAGAGGCCAACGGTAAAGACAACGGCGCCCATGCTAATAACCCAGCGGCCGTATTTTTTGATCATCTTTTGACCCAGCACAGCAAAGCCGATAGTCATACCCACTGCAGTTGGAATACCGGTAACGGCGGCCTCAATTGGGGTGTATCCCAAGCCAATTTGCAGCATAAGGGTGGTTGTGAGGAAGTAGCCAAGCATAACGCCCTCAACAACCAAGTTAAGCGCCAGCCCACTAATAAATGTACGGATTTTAAAGAGCGCAGGAACAATCAGCGCAGAGCCGTCGTTTTTGTCTTTGCGGGTTTCGTACCACCAAAAGAGCATCAGAACAGGAATAGCTGCGGCAAGCATGCCAATTGCCCACAGTGGCCAGCCAAGTTCGCGGCCTTCAATAAGCGGGAAAATCATGAGGCTCAGCGCCACAATAATCAAAAATGTACCCTTGATATCAAGATGCAGCGGGTGCACTGATTTGCCATCTGGCAAACATTTAGGGCTGAGGATGAGGGCGGCAATGCCCACCGGCAGGTTAATCAAAAAGATTGGACGCCAGTCCCAGCCAAAAAGGTCCGCTTTAATAAGCAAACCGCCAATGATTGGGCCAAGCGATGCGGCCAGGCCACCAAGCATACCAAACATGCCCATGACGGCGCCACGTTCGTGCGGTTTATATATGACCTGCATGAGTGACATGACCTGCGGCACCATTAGTGCGGCCATTGTACCCTGGAACAGGCGAGCGGCAACAAGCATTTCGATGTTTGGCGCCAAGCCAGCCAAAAGGGATGCGCCCGTAAAGCCCGCGACGCCCCACATAAAGACCTTTTTGTAGCCAAATACATCGCCCATGCGCCCACCAGTAATAAGCAGGAGCGCAAAGGCGAGCGAGTAGCCAGCAATCAGCCACTGAATAGCTGAATAACTGGCGCCAAGATTGGCCTGAATTGAAGGAATCGCGATGTTAACAATTGTTGAGTCCAGCAAATCCATCACGAAGGCAAACGCCACAATCAGAAGCGCGATTTTCTTCTGTTTGTCCGTGAAGGTACTGGCATGATGCGCGGCGGCAGCATGAGCCATGATTATAGAACCTTTCTATTTTAAATCAGTTGTTTTTCAGTATACATTGGCAAGCGTGAAGAAGTAATATTGACTTATTAATAAAAAAATGTTATTATGTAAAAACTAACCAACAGGAAAGTACCCTGTTGGTTCGCACCAATCGGGAGGTCCATCGTGACCGCAAGTGAGCGCAACCCCTTTGACGTTCCTCGGCGAGTTGCCGAGTACATCCGCAAACTGCGGACGGACGAGGAGGGCTACTGGCACGTTGACTCTGTTGAGTACGAAGGCGGCCGCTATGTAATCGACTCCTCGTACGAGGAAGATTACGGCTACTTCGAGCCGGCATGGGGCGACACATGGTGCCCCGAGGTTTACGTTTCCTACCGCTGTGACGTGGTGGAGTACGTAGGCCGGCAGGTCCCCGTAAGGGTCATTTCGACCCAGTGGTCGAGCCTGTAATCTATTAGGTTCGCACGCAAGCGAAAGAATGGGCAATGCCCAATATGGATGTCGCCTTGAGCGACCACTTGCAGCGGTGCAAATGTGTCACCGCACTCTCTCCCCGGCGTCACTGTGATGCCGCGCTGTACTCCTGTTTTTTGCTGCAATGCGCAGCAGACTCCGGCCCGACGCTACGAACGTATGGGCCTTTTTCATTTGTTAAAATAATACGATGAGGTATGGCCCGGCACCTCTGGAGAGAGGGCCGGGCCAGCGGCGGGCTATTCGCCCTTTTGGATTGTGCTGATTGCGCGCCGCCGCACGCCGAAGCGCGCGATTTGGTAGGAGCAAATCAGCAGGCCCGGAACGCCGAAAGTTGCTGCGCCGATGGCTATGCCTGTGCTTTCTGGGTCGGCGCCGGGCTCAAGCGCCAGGCTAAACATGTGCACCGCCCAGGCGATGCCTACGAAGCACGCCAACGCCACGACGCTCAGTACTTGCTGTGTTCGCTTAGTTCGGCGGTACCAGCGCGGCAGGTCGTCGCCGTGGAAGAGCTTTTCGTCGCGAATTTGGTGCTGGAGGTTGAGGTCTTCGGTGGCCGAGGTATGAAAAGCAATGCCGCCCATAATCAGGGAAAACACTACTATCACGGCCAGTGCCCAGAATTCTTTTGACACGTATGTCCTTCCCTAGACGCGGAACAATCCAAAAAGAGTATACCGTATCAGTCGAAGACTCGCTTTATAGACAGCCCAAAAATGTTGTATACTTAAGCGAGATGATTCTCAATAAACTTAAAGCGGCGCTGCCAGGTTCTTCGTCTAATGGCGACCATCACCTTGTAGCGCTGGACATCGGTACCGAATACGTCAAAGCGTTAATAGCTCGCATGGAGGGTGACGAGCTGAAGATTATTGGTGTTGGTCGCGCTCACCAAGAACTCAGCGACATGCACTCTGGCGCTATTGCCGATATTGCCGGCGTAGTTCGTAACTGCGAAATGGCGCTCAGCGACGCTGAAGCACAGGCGGGCCTCCAGGCCAAGCGTGTGGTTATTGGTATAGCGGGCGAGTTAGTAAAAGGTATCACACAGACTATCCGCTATAAGCGGCCGCAGCCCGACAAGCCGCTTGATATGGGCGAGATGGAATTTATTATCGAGAAGGTGCAAGAGCGCGCTCAGGCACGAGCTCAAAAAGAAATCGCGTGGGAGACGGGCAATAAAGACGTTGAGATTAAGCTGGTTAACAGCGCAATCGTGAGCATTCATATCGACGGCTACAAAATCAGCAACCCTATTGGGTTTCAGGGCAAAGACGTGGCGATTCAAATTTACACCGCCTTTGCGCCGATGGTACATATTGGCGCGCTGGAACGCACGGCCAGTGAGCTTGACCTAGACTTAATTGCAGTTGCGGCCGAGCCATTTGCGGTGAGTCGATCTGTGTTGGGCGTCGACGCCAGCAGTAATTTTACGGCAATCTTGGCAGATATTGGTGGTGGCACAACTGACATTGCCGTTGTTAATGACGGCGGTGTAGAGGGCACAAAGATGTTTGGCATTGGTGGCCGTAGCTTTACAAAGACCATTGCAACTGACCTCGATGTAGCATTCAACGATGCCGAAAAACTTAAGTTGGCGATAGACGAGCCAAACCTTAAGCCATCTATCAAAAAGAGCCTCGATACTGCCGTCGACAAGACGCTCGAGGTGTGGCTGAACGGCGTTGAGCTGGCGCTGAGTGAATTTGACGCGATTGACCATTTGCCAAATCGTATTTTGCTATGTGGTGGTGGCGCTGGCCTAGCTAAGCTTGTCGAAGCTCTCGAAAAAACAGATTGGCACAAGGGCTTGCCATTCACCAAAAAACCAACTGTTCAACGTATCCATCCCAGCCAAGTTGCGGGCATGGTTGACGAAACGGGCAAGGTGAACGATCATACGTTCATCACGCCAATGGGCCTGCTCCGGGTCGGATATGATACGATTATAGGGAGTGCTGGCGGCGACGGCCTGAAAGAAAAATTTAATCGCATCTTGAGCTTGTAACACCTATGAATCCGTCAAAAAAAGACGTTATCTACATCGACATTGAAGACGACATAACCGCCATTATCGGCAAAATTAAAGATGCCAATTCAAAAATTGTAGCCTTGGTGCCGCCAAAGCGTATTGGCGTGCTACAAAGTGCTGTTAATCTAAAACTTTTGCAAAAGAGCGCTGGAGAATCTGATAGGCGCGTCGTGTTAATTACGAGTGATCATTCGCTAACTGCGCTTGCGGCTGGTCTTAAAATCCCTGTTGCAAAAAACCTACAGTCACGCCCCGAAATCCCCCAGATGGAATCGCCGGATATGCCCGATGAAGAAGTAATTGACGGTGAATCTCTGCCTGTTGGAGAGCTCGCTGCAGCGGCAAGCGCCCAAGCAGCTGGCGTAAAAGCGGCAACACCGACATCTGCCGCAGATGAAATTAGCTCGCAAGTGGATTTGCGCAACCTACCAAAAGACGATACCAAAAGTCTTGCCACGGCGGCCAAAGGCGCCGGTAAGGCCAAGGGTCCTAAAAAACCATTTGTCAAAATTCCTAACTTTAATGACTTTCGAAAGAAATTCTTTATTATTGGTGGCGCTGCGGTTGTGTTAATTATCTTTTTGATCTGGGCTTTTGCAATTGCTCCGCATGCTACCGTTACGATTAACGCCAAGACAACTGCCGTGAGCATTGATCAAACACTGAGTATAGACCCAACACTGGCGCAAAGCAGTGTTCAAGATTTGAAGTTCAAAGGTAATGCGCAGCAGATTAAAAAATCTGTTTCTGCTGATTTTACCGCAACCGGCACAAAAGATACTGGCACAAAAGCAACCGGTACAGTAACGCTTACGAACGGCAACGACAGTAACACCAAGAACGTCCCAGCCGGTACTGTCATGACGGCATCAAGCGGTCAGCGATTTGTAAGTACCTCTGGCGCTACTGTTCCCGGCGCCAGCGTGTCTGGCGGCAGCATTGTGCCTGGCAAGGCACAGGTAAACGTTGAAGCGGCAGACATCGGGACCGAATACAACGTTCCGGCGCAGGGCTACACAGTGAGTGGGTACGAGTCGCTCAGCGCTAGTGGCAGCGACATGAAGGGCGGCGACAAAAAGACTATTACCGTTGTATCTCAGGACGACGTCGACAAGGCAAAATCTGGCCTAGCGCAGCAAGACAGCAACTCGATTAAAAGCGATCTTAAAAAACAGTTCAGCAAAGACTACTTGGTTATCGACGAAAGCTTTAACACCTCACAGGGTGATCCATCAGTTAGCCCCGCAGTTGGCCAAGAAGCAACAAAGGCTAAGCTAACTGTCGACACGACCTATTCGCTTGTGGGGCTGGCACGTAGCGATGTTGACCAGCTGCTAAACTCGGCACTTAAATCTGCGCTCGATGCAAAAGCCGACCAAAGTATCTACCGTAATGGTAGCGACAAAGTAAGCTTTGCAAACTTCCAAAAGTTCGATACCGGGACCTATTCGACCCGCCTTAGCACAACCGGCTATATCGGCGCAAAGATCGACACAGCAAGCCTTGCCAAACAGCTTGCTGGCAAGCGTCAGGGTGAGATTCAGGCAATCGTTGATGATATACCAAACGTTGGCAATGTTGATATAAAGTTTTCGCCATTTTGGGTCAATAGTGCCCCTGGCGATCCAAAGAAAATTGATATAAAGTTTACCGTTTCTAATGACAGTAAGTAACGATGTTCTACTGGCGTTAGACGTAGGTGAGCGACGCATTGGCGTAGCGCGCGCTGACAGTATTGGGCGGATTGCCGCCCCTCTTACAACCGTTGACGTTGATGGTACCGAACTGGTAGTTTTGCAGCGGTTACTGCTTGAAAACGATGTGGCCGGTCTTGTGGTGGGATTACCCCGCAATATGTCTGGCGAGCCAACGCAGCAAACGCAGCTTGTTCAGCAGTTTGTGCAGAACCGACTGCAGGCTTTTGACTTGCCAGTTGCTTACCAAGATGAATCATTGACATCTGTTGCCGCCGAGCAAGAATTACAAAAACGCAAAAAGCCGTATCAAAAGGGCGACGTCGACGCGCTTGCGGCAACATTTATACTGCAAGATTATATGGAGGCAACTTATGGATATTAGACCACCGCGTCCGCGTAGTACTAACGCAGCCCCAAAACCAATCCGCCCCAGTGGGCAATTTAAGGTGCCAGAGGAACTTTTAGAGAGTGGCGATAAAGAGCCACTCCTGTCGGCGCACGCTAGCAAGCCAAAACGGTTTAAGAATAAAAAACGGTGGATTATTGGTATTCTTATTGTGCTTGCTATTTTGTCGGCTGCTATGACCGCTGGTATCCAGTGGTGGTACAACGATGCGCTGCAGCCGCGATCGAGCTCAGCAGAGCGTATTAAAGTTGTTGTTGAGCCCGGCGCAACACCTGGTCAGATTGCAGATGAGCTCCAGCAAAAAGGTGTTATTAAAAGCGCCTATGCATTTGGCATCTTGATTAAACAAGAAGGCGCTCGTGACAAACTGCAGGCAGGCGCGTACTTGTTTTCGCCCAAACAATCCTCGCATGAGGTCTTGGCTTGGCTGGTTGAAGGCAAAGTTGACACCTTTAATGTGACTATCTTGCCGGGGCTGACTTTAGCCGAGATCAAACAATATCTGGTCAAAGATGGCTATAAGTCAGAAGACATTGATGCGGCATTCGCAAAAAAGTATGATCACCCACTCCTTGCCAGTAAGCCAGCCGACATAAATCTTGAGGGATACATCTACCCCGACACATATCAGATTAGTTCGCAAACAACCGTTGAGGATTTGCTGATTCGTAGTTTTGATCTGTTTTATAAACAAATTCAGGCCAAAGGGCTTGAAGACGAGCTGAAGGGCCGCGGCTTTACGCTGCATCAGGGTGTAACACTCGCTTCTATTATCGGCAAAGAAGTTTCAAATGCGACCGACAAACGGCAAGTCGCGCAGGTGTTCGAGAAGCGCCTCAAAGAAGGCACCCAACTGGGGTCTGACGTTACCTATATGTATGCCGCTAAGCTGACCGGAGAAACGCCATCGCCAAGCCTTGATTCGCCCTATAATACTCGCCTCGTAAAAGGCTTGCCGCCGGGTGCCATTGCGAACTTTAGTATTGACACGCTTGAGGCTGTGGCCGATCCTGCACCTGGCGATTACCTGTACTTTGTTGCGGGCGACGATGGCACGACGCATTTTTCAATGACCGAAGCCGAACACGAAGATAATATCAAAAAATACTGCACCAAACTCTGTTCTGAGTAGTGAAATATTCGTGGCCACTCTCGCATGTGAGAGTGGCCACGGTCTGGCGTGCGCGTTTGCCGACGGCTAGTTTTTACGCCGTAGGAAGTACCGACACACGAAGATGACACAGATCAGGCTGGAGGCGCCGGAAATGCCGCAGATCCACGCCCATGCATCTGTCGTGGTGTGCTCGGTGGGGTTTTTCAGGAAGTAGATGCTTGCGATGGTGGCGACGATGGAGATCACCATCGTCGGTAGCCAGAAGATCTGCACCCAGCTACGGTCTTCGCGCCGCGCCTCTTCGACGTAGTGGTCATATGGCTCTTCATTCATACGCACTCCTATACAGGGGCAAACAGAACTTAGAAACGATAATACTTGTAGAGGTGTTTGTCAAATTTAACAGAGGTAGCAGGGGCGTGAAAAATATTGACACCAGTAGCCCCGTCACGTACAATAACAACGTACGTATGGGTGGGCGGCCATAAGCGATATAAATCGCCACAGGCCGCGTACGCCAGTACTCTTCCTACATCGTGTCGCACGAGATGCTTTGAACAGATATCAGACGCAATTATAAATAGCACTCAAGGTCGACACATCTCCGTTCCATCACACATACCCATGGAAGAAAGACACGATCGGAAGTAATAACCACCCGGAGACGGGCGGTAATGGAGATGCATATTAGTAACAATATTTCTCTGGGGCAGGCGCAAGCCCGCACCACGGTGACACCACCTACCAGTCAAAAGATTACAGAGATTGCTACTAAAAATGCTGCGAAGCTTCGTGCTCGCACAAAACGAATGAACTTTGCTCTTGTTACGTCACAGGTTGTGGTCGTAGCGTTTATTTTGACGATTATAGCTGTGAGCTATCGTCCTCCTGTCGAAGCCTCGCAGGCTGGGGGCTCGGTTAATCAGTCATCTGTTTTGGAGCAGACAGCTCCAACGGTTGACCAAGTTGCCGCCGCCGATGTAGCCGCCTCTGTTGCGCAAAGCACTAACATGCTGATAAGCGCCAACGTCGCGAGCCTTTCGATCTCGCTCAATAGCAAGACCGATCTCGCGCAAACCGACAACGGCTTCATTAGCAAGCCACAAATCCTGAGCCAGACAACTGGTCGCAAAGGTACTACTACATATGTCACAAAGGGCGGTGACACTGTGCAGTCTATTGCTGCGGAGTTTGGCGTGTCCGAAGACACCATTCGCTGGGCAAACAATCTCACCTCCGACTCGCTTGGTGCCGGTAAGAACTTGGTTATTCCAAGCATCACCGGTGTGGTATATACCGTTAAAAACGGTGATAGCGCCGATAGCATTGCCCAAAAGTATCAGGCCGACAAAAACCGCATCATTACCTTTAACGACGCCGAAATCTCGGGTCTACATAACGGCCAGCAAATTATCATTCCGGAAGGTATCTTGCCTGAAAACGAGCGCCCTGGATATGTTGCGCCTACAAGTAGCTACGGGTCAACTGTTGCAAGTTCTACGAACGTTTCTGCAACATCGCTGACATCGTCGGTTGCGAGTGGTAACGGTTATGCCTATGGCTATTGTACCTACTACGCCTACAACCGTCGTGCCGAGATTGGCCGCCCAATTGGTGGTAACTGGGGTAATGCCGTAACCTGGGCGTCTATGGCTGCCGCTGCCGGGTTCCGTGTTGACCATAAGCCTGAGGCTGGCGCCGTGATTCAAAACGGTGGTGGTTGGGGCGGTTACGGCCACGTTGGTGTGGTTGAAAAAGTAAACAGCGATGGCAGCTTGCTTGTATCAGACATGAACTACGCCGGTTGGAATATTATTTCTACCCGTACTGTTCCTGCATCGTCTGTTGCAAACTACAACTACATCCACTAAAAGCCTTTTATGCCTGCAATAAAAAACCGCTCCTAAAGCAATCAGGAGCGGTTTTTGCTATGCGTGTATCTGTGTCTGCGTCGCCCGGTTTGAAAGCCGGGCGACGCAGAGCCGTGTCAGCCGGCAGCGCGAATGGCGCGAGACCAGGGGCCGGATTCGTCGCCTGGTTTCAGGTCGCCTGCGATGACGGCCTGGTAGAACTCTACCGTGCTCGCGAAGTCAGCGCCGACGGCGTAGGCAGTCGACACGCAGGTGTGCATGGCGCCCTGCGGATCGATGCAGCAACGTACGCCGGGGAAGCCGAAGTTGTCGCCGATATACCAGCCTACGGGTGCTGTTACGGCGTGAGGCGCGAGAGACTCCACTAGCACGCCCTGGACGTCGAGCTCACCGTCGGTGAAGCACTTAGGCAGTGGTTCGGTGAGGGATGTAAGTTGGGCGTACACCTTCTCGACCCGACCATTGAGCTCGTAGGTCACACGGAAGAAGGTGTCGCGATAGGTCAGGTTGGGGCGCTCGGTGCGAGCCGCGGCCTGCAGCGCCGCAAGGAACTGCGTGTTGGCGGCGGGGCGGGCGGGATAGATTTGGATCCTGGCGTCGTTCATTTGGCCGTATGCCTTCTGCTGGGCGGACGTGACCAGGATATTATACAACAAGATTTGTAAAACGCTATATCCACCAGAGGAGTTTTTGGGTATAATAGGAGCAATATGTTTGTAGACAAAGTAGATGTTCAAGTAAAAGCAGGTGACGGCGGCAATGGTGCTGTCAGCTTTCGGCATGAGAAATATGTCGATAAAGGTGGTCCAGATGGTGGTGACGGCGGTCGTGGTGGCAACGTTATTTTTGTGGCTGACCAAAATATGAACACGCTGGTTAACTTTCGGTACAAACAAGAGCTCGAAGCGGAAAGCGGCCACGCTGGCTCAAAGCGCAATCGTCGCGGTCGCAGTGGGGAAGACTTGCTCGTAAAAGTCCCAGCTGGTACACAGGTTTTCCGTGATGGTAAGCTGGTGTGCGACCTAACGACCCCTGGTCAGCAAGCAATTGTGGCTCATGGCGGTGACGGTGGTTTTGGCAACGCCCACTTCAAATCGTCGGTTCGTCAGGCGCCAAAAGTGGCCGAGCTTGGCGAAAAAGGTGATGCCTATGATCTTACATTGGAGCTTAAACTCCTGGCCGATGTTGGCTTGGTAGGGCTGCCAAATGCAGGCAAATCAACATTCTTATCTGTTGTGACGAATGCTCGTCCTGAAATTGCCGATTATCCTTTTACGACGCTTACGCCAAATCTGGGCGTCGCCGATATTGACCAAACATCTCTTCTTATTGCTGATATCCCTGGGCTTATTGAAGGCGCCAGCGCTGGTAAGGGTTTGGGCGACGCGTTCCTGCGTCATGTGGAGCGAACCGCAGTGCTGCTACACCTTATTGACGTATATGACGATGATGTGGCAGGGGCCTTTACGACAATCCACGGCGAGCTCAAGGCTTATAGCGCCGAGCTAGCTACTCGTCCGCTTGTAGTGGCGCTTACAAAAACAGAGGGCCTACCTGCAGACGGTGTAGAGCAGAAAATGGCTCAACTCCGTCCTGTTTTGCCAGAGGGCACTCAATTGTTTGCGATTTCCTCGCAAGCGCATGCCGGGCTTGAATCGCTTTTGCGCGAGCTTGCAGGCAAAGTGGCTGATATCCGGTTGCAGGAAGTTGAAGATATCGAAACGGACACATCGGGCGTGCCGATTATTGGTTTGTCTGAGGAACAAAAGCGCGACGCCTGGAAGGCTACGCATGACGGTGGCCGCTTTGTGGTGACCGGTAGTAAAATTGAAAAATTTGCCGCACGCACCAACTTTGATACCGAGCCTGGCCGCCGCCGCTTGTGGGATATTATGGCCAAGATGGGCATTATGCATGAGCTCGATCGCCAGGGGTTGAAGCAAGGCGACGTGGTGTCGATTGGCCAGAGTGGCGACTACGTTATGACGTATGGAGACGAAAGTTAAAAATATTGTTGACCATATTGGATAATCCTGTTAAAATACCAAAGTTATCAGTTGAACGCTGTAAAAGCAGTTCCTGAGCTATTTAACAAGTTAGGTAGAAGCCCACGCCAACGAACAGTAGGACTGATGAGAGCGGCAGAATTATCTGCAATTCTCACCAGTCCTGCCACCCGTTGGCCGGATCCCACACGATACGATCTGGAGGGTTTATGAGACGATTATGCTAGAGATTCACGCGAGAACCAGACTCCACAGTCTACCCTCTGTTCCAGATGCCCATTAGGGTGTCACGATCTAGAAGGAGCTCCGTCGTGAGCCTCAAGTGTACTGGGCCGCGCTTCGCCGCGGCCATCGTCCACACCTCTGTTTCCAGCTCCAACACCGTCCTGACCGCGGCCGGCGCCGGCGCCTGAGCGCGCTGCCCCCGTGAACATCGCAGGTACAAGGAGTACCATGAACATCGTGAACCAACCCAGGCGGCCGATGGCGGCCGCTCACCTCACGATCTCGATGATCAACGCCATCACCCTCGACGGCCTCGCGACACCCTCGGCCGGCGCTCACTCCTGAGCCGCCGCTCGTAAGTAGGAGATGATCAGCATGCAGTCCAGAACCGCGCGGACCTGAGGTCCGCCATGCGCCCCCGCTGACGCGGTCGCTCCCTGTGGGGCGTCCCCGCGGCCACCGCCTCGGTCTTCCTGACGGGAACCGAGTGCGGTCCAGGCCGCGGGTCGCCCAAGACGACTACGTCACCGGGCGCCGCCTCTACGAACCCCGCCCCGAGATCTGCTCGCGGCGCTCGCTTCGTGGAGGCGGCAACTCTGCACCACCTCGCCCCCGGGCGGCTTCGGCCGTCTGGGGGCGGGCGCATCAGGAGAAGGGCGGCATCCTCCCGAGGATCGCATCCGCACCGTCCGTTCGTACGGCTCCAATGTCAGGGTTCAGAAGGCGGCTTCGGCCGCACGCTGCCCCGCCTGCGCCCATCGGGACAACATAGAGTACCCACAAGACTACCCACAGGGTGGCGGCTTCGGCCGCCCCCTGTGGGGCAACAGTTCTACCTAGCTTGTATTCAATGAAATTATTTGGCGCCTCCGGGCGTTTTTTGTTTTGCCAAGCAACCTGCGCTACACTGGGGTGGTGAATAGCAGTATGCAACCGACATTTTTCTTTTACGACCTCGAAACATCGGGCTTTGACCCTAAGCGCCAGCGGATTATGCAGTTCGCAGGACAGCGCACTGACCTCGATATGAATCCTATTGGGGACCCCCTCAACATTCTTGTAGTACTCAGCGATGATGTCTTGCCAGACCCTGGCGCCATACTTTTAACAGGCATTACACCGCAAAAAACAGCCGAAGAAGGCTATAGCGAAGCAGATTTTTTGCGCCTTTTGCACGAGCAAGTGCTCACGCCAAACACTACCATTCTTGGATTTAATAGTGTGCGTTTTGACGATGAATTTATGCGCTACACGCTCTATCGCAATTTTTATGATCCGTATGAATGGGCCTGGAAGGATGGTCGGTCGCGCTGGGATATGTTGGACGTTGTGCGTATGACACGCGCGCTCCGACCAGACGGCATTGAGTGGCCGTTCGACGAAAATGGCGAGCCAATGAACCGTCTAGAGAAGCTTTCGGCGGTTAACGGTCTTGACCACGAGCAGGCGCACGATGCCCTCAGTGACGTCGTGGCCTTAATTGCTGTAGCCAAACTTATTAAGACAAAGCAGCGGCAATTATTTGAGTACTTGTTTAAAATGCGCGACAAAAAAGAAGTTATGAAACTTGTGGACATGGATAATCCAAAGCCATTTGTCTATGCGTCTGGCCGGTATCCAAAAGGCGTGCTGCACACTACAGTAGCGGTTCCAATGGGTCCTGGCAGTAAACCAGGTAGTGCGTTGGTATATGATCTGCGTCAAGATCCCACCGAGTGGATTGATATGAGCGTCGACCAAATGAAATCGCGCCGTTTTGCCACAAAAGAGCAGCGCCAACTTGATGGATTTGTGCCGATTCCGGTAAAAGAGCTGAGCTTTAATAAATGCCCAGCGGTGGCCCCGCTTGGCGTGCTTGATGCTGCTGCGCAGGAGCGGGTAAAGCTCGATATTACAGTCGTTGAAAAACACTTTAATATGCTCCGCAAAAATCCAGGTTTAGCCGATAAATTCCGCGAGGTCTTTGCTCGTGACGGCACATTCCCGGCCTCAAAAGATGTTGACGGCGCGCTATATGATGGCTTTGTTGGCGACCGCGACAAAGGCGCAATGAGCGCGGTGCGTGCGGCTGACCGCGCATCATTGGTTGATTTCCATCCGAATTTTGTGGATGAGCGTTTGACGGGATTATTTTTGCGCTATAAAGGCCGCAATTACCCGCAGAGCCTCAGTAGCGATGAGCGCGAGGCATGGGAGACTTACCGGGCCGGGCGAATCAAGAGTGACTTAACGCGCTTTAGCGCTGAATTGCAGCGTTTGAGCGCCCATGCGCCAGAGGCCAAAGCTTTTCTTTTGAGCGAGCTCCACTTGTGGGCTGAAAGCATTGTACCTTTTACTGAGTAGCTGATTTGCTTTTTTGTCCAGGCGACTGCCATGACGACTGTAGGTTTGGCACGGCGGATAATTCCCTTAGTCATTGCGATAAACAGATGGGCGATAGCCACTGCAAGCTTTGCAAATCCATGGGCGGTCCGGGCAAAAAAGACCGCGCATGCTCGCACCGCACTGCGGAGCGGACGGCTAAAAATAGCAAGCCTTAGGGCAATGGCAATAATAAAGACCTGTGCAGGGTGTGGCTGTTTTTGTGATTTTGAGCGCCTACGGGCTTTTTGCGGACTAGCTTGCGCGATGACTTCGGTGTGATACGCTTCGCGTAGCTCTTTAACCTGGGCTGGGAGATTCAGGCGGTTGAGCCAGTAGAACATAGCAATCATAGCAAGGCCAAGAATACCAAACATAGCCGATGGAGGTACCGAAAGTTGTGTGCCCGGAACGGCGCCAACCATCAAGAAAACAAGCACAGCCATAATTGCGCCAGTAGCCCACAGCACCCACAATGCGAGCGCAGCAAAACTAAACCCAATTACGTATCTCATCATCTTTTGCCGTCCCTGTAATAATTTCAGTAGTAAACTTATTAGCATCGTACCATTTAGTTGCCCGTTATACAAGTATAGGAAGACGCTAGCGCTTACTTTTTTGAGCGAACCGCATTGAGTGCGCTTTTGAAGCGTGTAACGAGTGCAATTTTAAGTTTATTTGCTTGTTCGAACTCACTTGCTAAAATGGCAAGCCCCAAAAAGATAGTGGCCCAGCCCGGCCCCGGAAGTACTAGCAAAAAACAGCCAGCAATAACAACTAAAACCCCAATAATCCCCACAATAACCTGTCGGACTTTTTTGGGAGTGGCGCGCCAGCCGTGTTTAATAGTGTCCATATAAAAACAGTATAACAGGAGTTGCTTTAAAAGAGCTGTGTCACTTCAGGAGTATTGGCTAGGATTTGCAAGCGTGTTAGCCGATTGACGTCCCGGATATCTTGGCTGCTTCGTAACTGCCGAGTACGGTTACATCGCATTCGAGTGCGCGAAGCTCTTGGGTAATGTGGCTGGCGGCGAGTGAGTCGATGCCAGCGGTAAAGTCTACATAAAACATGTAGCGTTGGTGCTGGCCCGCGATTGGGCGTGACGTTAGCATGGTGAGGTTAATGCCGTGCTGTTCAAAAACACCAAGCGCTCGGTACAGCGCGCCAGTTTGGTGGTTAGTGCGGAGCACGATAGAGGTTTTTGTGGCGTCGCTTGTTGGTTGTTTTTTGCGACTGAGTGCTACAAAGCGGGTGTAATTATGGGGGTTTGTTTCGATGTTGGCTTGGATCACCTCAAGTCCGTAGTGCGCGGCTGCTGCGGCAGAGGCAATAGCGGCCTTTGTTTCGTCTTTCCATTTTGCTACGTCGGCGGCCGCGCCGGCCGTGTCGGCGTGCTCGAGGTGTTTGGCGTTATGAAGTTGGTGTGTCAAAAAATCCTCGCACTGTGACAGCGCTGCAACATGCGAGTAGACCTCTTTGATATCTGCGATGCGTGTGCCGGGTAGCCCCACAAGGCATTGGTGAATTTGAAGGTAGGTTTCTTTAAATATCCATGGGGTGTCGCGCAAAAGCAAATCATACACTTGCGTAATGGGGCCATGCAAAGAATTTTCGACTGCGGTCACGGCGTAGTCTGCTTGGTGTGATTTGAGCGCCGCAAAAACATCCGCAAATGTTTCGCAGCAGATAAGTTCAATGTCGTCACCAAATAATTGGCGTGCGGCAACATCATGGAATGAGGCGATTTGGCCCTGGATTGCAATTTTCATACGGTGAACAGCATATATGGTTATGGCTTTGTTGACAAGCCGCGGCTCGTACGCAGGCCACGGGGCAGCGTACGAGCCGGGCGCTCAGTGCGACCGCAATACAACCTTCCACTCGGCGATGGGCAGAATCAGATGGAATCCGAGCTTGTCCACGCAGTGCTTGAGCAGCTCCACGGACTGCTCGGGCGAGAGGACGCGGTCGAGCTGAATGTACGCAGCGTGAACTCGGTCCTGGACGTCGATCACCGCCTGCAGGGTGCCGTCGTCGGGTTGGGTCAGCCTCTCGCGGATGCCTGCTGGCATATGGCCGTCTCCGGCGTGGATTTCGGCGCTGATGCTCAGGCACATTCCCTGGTAGTTCTCGGTGCGCGCGAGCGATGCAGTAACACGGGGACGCGCTTCGGTCTGCATGGGTTCACCTCTTAGTGACGATGGGTTGCGGGTGAGCGTATTTATTTTTAAATAATTTCAGTAGTAAGTCAAGGTGGGCGAGCGCCCGAGCCGTAGTGGTGGGTCAACTATGTAGGTCGACGCCACCGCTACGGTCGGGCGTTAATCAGTGCGAAGCGCCAGCCAAGGCGGCGCGTCGCTGTTGGTAGAGCGCCACACGTCGTCGCTGACGTGTGCGGGGCAGCGGTACGGCCAGAGGCGGCAGGCCAGCTGGAGGCGGGCTCCCCAGCCAAGGGGCCGGCAAGCCGGGCGACGCGACGAGGCTACGCTGTCGTGGCGCCTCCTCGGTGATGATTTTGAGGACATGGGCGCCTGCCCGTGCCGCGACGCCTGCCGCCACCAGCTGAACGCCGTGCGGCGTAGCATAGTGGGCGTTGAGCTCGAGAGTGATCTCGTTCTCGTCGGTCGGCTCAGTCGTGAGCACGCCATTCATCCGGGCAGCGGCATCGGCCATGTCCAGTAGCTGGCCGGCGGTGCGCTGCTTACGGAACAACAACGTGACGGTTGCTCGGCTACTTTCTTCGTCCAATTGCTGCGTCACGATGACGTGATCGCGTCGGGCGATATGTAGCAGCCTGCCGATGCTGTTGAGCGCCTTTTCGGGATCGTATTTGCCGCTGCAGTCCAGGCTGAAGCGCAGGGCGTGGCGACGTTCGGCGATTTGGACGCCGGGGATGGCCTCGAGGCCCTCCGACATCCGCACGAAGTCGGCTTCTTGCGGCACGAAGCCAGGGCTGAACGTAACCGTCCAGATACCCTCGTCGTCAGGCACCATGAACTGTGCCTTCAGAACACGCGCGTGTCCGGCGAAGCTTTCGGAAGTTCGCAGAGGCGCGTCGGTCTCTTCTGTCACAAATGCCTCCTTGAGGGGCTATGGGTGTGAACTTGATGTATTTTGAACGACTCCCCCTAAATCGTCAAATACTCCGTCGGTCTCCGCACTCGAAAAATATCGCAGTAGCGTGTATAATAGACCCCATTATGAGCGGACAACTAGAGGTACGTGGCGCTCGGGAGCACAATCTTAAAGATATCAGCGTGAGTATTCCACGCGATAAATTGGTTGTGATCACCGGACTCAGCGGCTCTGGCAAGTCGAGCTTGGCTTTCGATACGATTTACGCCGAAGGTCAGCGCCGATATGTCGAGAGCTTGAGTAGCTATGCCCGCCAATTCTTGGGTTTAATGGAAAAACCTGATGTTGATCAGATTGATGGCCTAAGCCCGGCCATTAGTATCGACCAAAAATCGACCAGTCGTAATCCACGTAGTACAGTAGCGACCGTTACCGAAATTTATGATTACATGCGCCTACTTTTTGCGCGTATTGGCATACCGCACTGTCCGATTGATGGCAAAGAAGTAGAACGTCGCACCTCGCAGCAGATTGTCGACGAGATTCTAAAAATGCCTGCCGGCGCACGCCTGATGATTTTGGCGCCGATTGTCAACGACAAAAAAGGCGAGTTTGCACATATCCCAGAGCAGTATCAGCGCGCTGGTTTTGCTCGCGTTAGGGTAGACGGCGTGGTGTATGCGCTCGATGAATTCCCTGAGCTTGACCGCAAAAAGAAACACCATATTGATGTGGTTGTTGACCGTATTGTGAACGACGCAGAAAACCGCACGCGTTTAGCTCAATCTGTCGAACAGGCGCTTGAAGTTGCCGAGGGCGTTGTGGCGATTGTGAATGTCGACGACGAAACCGAGCGCACGCTGAGCGAGCGCTATGCCTGTGT
>Ga0075364_10000235_pt1 | contig 26402 bp, 28 predicted proteins | sample EndMetdeltDD1764_FD_71517 | JGI IMG/M metagenome (GOLD analysis project Ga0075364, IMG submission 71517) | Populus endosphere microbial communities from Tennessee, USA - Endosphere MetaG P. deltoides DD176-4 | ecosystem: Host-associated > Plants > Roots > Endosphere | place: USA: Tennessee... | reverse complement strand
TCGGCAACGAAGTCGGTCTGCATGTCGATACGGCTGTTGATCGAACCGAGGTCGGCAGCAGAATCGGTCATCTTGGCCAAAACCGCATCGACGGCGCTGAGAGCTTCGGACAGTTCGTCTGTGTCCATGGTCTCGATGTTCAGATCCATCAGCGAGTAACCGACAGTGGTCAAGACATCCGCACCAGTGGAGCTATCCGTCCAGGACATGTGCGAAGAGAGTAGGCCGTTACCGTTGGTGACGTAGCCGGCCGAATCTCTCTCGATCAGCGAGGAATCTTCGGTGTTGTATTCCAGCGTGGTCAGGCTGATGTTGTCCTTGGCGTCGCGATTGAACGAACCAACGATTGCCTGCGTGCCGGCGGTGTTGTTCTGGTCGTGGTAAACCCAGTTCTGACCCGAGAAGGAGGCCGACTTGGCGATCGACTCGAGCTGCTCCTGCAGCTGATCGATTTCCTTCTGGACCTTGCCCTTGTCAACGCCCGGCTCGGAAGCGGCGGTGATCTTGGCCTTGATTTCGTCAACGACGTCGATCGAGGATTCCATAGCCGTGTAGGCTACGTCGGTCGTTGCGGCGCCGAGGCCGAGAGCGTCCTGAACGGTGGAGAGCGCCTTGTTGTCCGAACGCATGGTGGTTGCGATCGACCAGTAGGCAGCATTGTCCTTGGCCGTGCTGATTTCGTAACCGGAAGCGATGCGGCTCTGGGTCGTTTCCATATCAGCGTTGAGCGAACGCAGGGTGGACAGGGCCGCCATGGCGGCGTTGTTCGTGATGATGCTGGTCATTGTCTATGCCTCGTGCATATGGATTTCGAAAACGACTCCGGTTTCTCTCCGGCAAGCGATGGCCTGCATCATGCTCGTCTCAACTGACCTTCCAGGCCGCGAAACGCACCGCTTGAGTACGATCAATTAACCATAACGTCCTTAACGAAGAGTAAATCGCGGAACTAATTAGATTAATGTCATCAAAAATTTAGCTGCCAAGGCACGGCGACAGGATTTCCTGGAAAAGCCGCCCAAAACGAAAAAAGGACCGCCCCGTGAGGAGCGGTCCTTCCACCAAAAGGTGCCAATCGATCTTACTGGAAGAGCGACAGGATGTTCTGCGTCGAGGAGTTGGCGATCGACAGGGCCTGGATACCCAGCTGCTGCTGAGTCTGCAGAGCCTTCAGGCGCGTCGATTCCTCATTCATGTCGGCATCAACCAGCTTGCCGATGCCGCTGTCGATGGAGTCCATCAGGTCGGCAACGAAGTCGGTCTGCATGTCGATACGGCTGTTGATCGCACCGATATCAGCGGCAGAGTCGGTCATCTTGGTGAGAACCGAGTCGATGGCGCTCAGAGCTTCAGACAGCTCGTCAGTGTCCATGTTCTCGATGTTCAGACCCATAACCGAATAGTTGACACTGGCAGTAGCATCCGCGCCGGTGGAGCTGTCCGTCCAGGAGATGTTAGACGACAGAAGGCCCTTGCCGTTGGTCACATAACCGGCAGAATCCTTCTCGATCAGCGAGGAATCTTCGGTGTTGTATTCCAGCGTGGTCAGGCTGACGTTGTCCTTGGAATCGCGGTTAAACGAACCAACGATGGCCTGGGTGCTGGCGGTGTTGTTCTGGTCGTGGTAAACCCAGTTCTGACCCGAGAACGAAGCCGACTTGGCGATCGACTCGAGCTGATCCTTCAGCTGGTCGATTTCCTTCTGGACCTTTGCCTTGTCAACGCCCGGCTCGGAAGCGGCAGTGATCTTGGCCTTGATCGTGTCGACAACATCGATAGAGGATTCCAGAGCCGTGTAGGCTACGTCGGTCGTTGCGGCGCCGAGGCCGAGAGCGTCCTGAACGGTTGCGAGCGACTTGTTGTCCGAACGCATGGTGGTCGCGATCGACCAGTAGGCAGCGTTGTCCGAAGCCTTTTCAACCTTGGCGCCCGAAGCGATACGGCTCTGCGTCGTTTCCATGTCGGAGTTGATCGAACGCAGGGTTGCGAGAGCGGAAGTTGCACCGGCGTTGGTGAGAATGCTGGTCATAGAATTAGTCCCTTTGAAACAGAATACGGTGGGGACATACCGGGCTGTAATTACCGGCGATGACGTCTGGCTTCATGCCCACTCGGTTCCTCACGTGGAGAAAACCAAACCCGTCATGTGAGGCTGACACTCGCAAAGAATGATTTCGGATTCCTTAAGCCGCACAAGAACATCTGCTACAAATTCTCACTTTCGCTCCGTCGGGGACACCTGTTTCGGACAAGTTTTACCCGATAGCCTTGAAAAACAGGGTGTTTCGCCCTTTTCCGGGCGCAAGCGTTTATCAACCATATCTGTGGAGCTTTTTTGTTGACCTCGCAGAACCTTTTTGCCGATGCATCCAAAAGCTTCAAACGCGGTCGCTACACCGATGCGTTGACAGCATTGAACCGCCTGCTGGATGTTTCCAGAGATGCCAGAACTTACAAGTTGCTGGCCAGAACGCTGCTGGCGCTCGGCTATAGGGAAGAGGCAGCCCGCACCTACATACTGGCTGGCGAACTGGGCGGCGAGAACGCCGATGATTTTTTCATCGATGCAATGAAGCTCTATATCGAACTTGGTTTGAACGATGCTGCGCTCAGTCTCGGTCTGCCGTTGCTTGACAGAGCGCAGCGAGATGCCGACCTCGCATTCATGATCGCCGACCTGTTCTGGAAGCGTGGCGAAAAGGAAATCGTGCGCGCATTTCTGCCCGTTCTCGCCAGCAGCAGCAATTCCAAACACAACAGCCTTGCATTCCTTCTGCTATCCGGTTCGGCGACGAACAAGTCAGACCGCGAGGCTTTGGCTGCGTTGCTGGGCCGGATGCCGAAAGCGCTACCAATCCTCATGGCGCATCTTGTCACACAGCGTGAAGTTAACGCCTATCACGAGGTCGAAAGACTTCGGCCACAGATAAAGCGCATTATGGCAACCAACCTGGAAAAACTTCAGAGGATAGATGCGCCCTTCTACAATCTGACATGGATGGACAACGAAGCCCTCAACAAAAACGTGGGCTACGTTCCTGAGCTTTACCCTGCCGAGAATCCGACTGTCCGGCATAGTGCCCCCCACAACTGGGGAGACAAGATCAGGATCGGCTACCTGTCGTCGGACATTTGGCTGCACCACGCCACAATGAAATTGTTCAGCGCCGTACTGGAAGCACATAATTCTCAGCGTTTCGAAGTGACGCTGTTTTGCTATACGGCCTCCAAACACCCAAAGCACGACGATGAGACGCGCGCGCGCTGGGGCAAAGTCGTTTCGATTCTTGACATGACCGACGAACAAGCCGCACGCACGATCCGTGAGCACGGTATAGACATCCTCATCGACATGAAGGGGCATACACGTGAAGGCCGGGCCGCTATTCTCAACCACAAGACTGCACCTGTTCAGGTGGCCTGGCTCGGTTTCCCCGGAACAACGGTAAATACCGATCTCGATTATATTATCGGCGACCACTGGGTGCTGCCCGAAAAGTCCAAACCGCATTATTGGGAAAAATTCTGCCGCCTGCCGGAGAGTTACCAGCCGAACAACCCGTATCAGCCTGAAGCAGATGCAAACATGTTCACGCGGGCGGACGCCAAACTGCCAGAAGATGCGTTCGTGTTCGCGTCCTTCAATGCGACACGCAAGATTTCTACAGAGACAATCGAGCTTTGGGGACGCATCCTCAACGCGACGCCGGACAGCATGATCTGGATCATGATCAACTCACCCGAATCCGAGGAAAATATCCGTCGCAAATTCGCTTCCTTGAGAATAAAAGCGGAGCGCGTCGTCTTTACCAAAATGATGCCCTACGAGGCCCACCTGTCCCGTATCACACTTGCCGATGTCGGTCTTGATACATTCCCTTATAACGGACATACCACGACATCCGAGCAGCTATGGTCCGGCCTGCCCGTCATCACGAAGGTTGGGACACATTTTGCATCGCGCGTAACTGAAAGCCTGCTGCGTGCGATCGATCTGCCGGAACTGATTGCGGACGATGAAGACGGTTATTTCCGCAGCGCCGTCGCGCTCTATGAAAACCGGCAGGTCGTGGCCGAATATAAAGAGCGCCTGCAGCAAAACCGCTATGTGAAACCGCTGTTCGATTCCGAGCGCTTCTGCCGCCACCTGGAAACCGCATACGAAATGATGGCGGCACGGGCCAAGCAAGGGCTCGCCCCTGACCACATCGACGTGCCGGCACTGCCGCCTCGCGAGGGAAAATTTCGCTAGAGCGGTTCATCGTTAACCGGAATCAGTTTTGTTGGCTCAAACGGAGCTGGATGCTGCGCTGGCCGGCGCGCGCCGTAGCCAAAGCATACGGCCAAGCCGGCCACGCGATCAGGTGGCCCGTTTCAGCCGACCCCGAAGGGGCCGGACGGCTTTTGCCCGGCAACATCGTTCAGAATGTTGCCGGGTGATTGCTTTGATCTGCCGATAGATAAAGCCGCCAGTCTATTAATGTCGGCAGACAGTTCAGGAACGGCCGAAGAGGCTTTTCAACCAAAATCTACAGCTGCCAAGCCGAGATTTTTCTCTTCCGCCTCTGCCAGGAAATCTCGCCATGCCACCGTGCGAGGCAGCAGATAGTCCTTTGCCATCGGGCCCGTTCGCGCAATGAGATCGAGAACCGAAACATAAGGCGTAAATGCCGCCCCCGGCTGAGGCCAGGGGCTGCGACTGTAATGCATGTATTCGACTTCCACGCCTGCCTGAGAAAAAGCCTCGTGATCCAGATAGTTGGCAGCGCCGTGTCCCGTCAGGTAACGGCTTCCGCCGGCAGCCCGAACAATATCGAGAACACGTTGCCATGAGGTGCCGTCAATTCCCATCTGCGCGGTACGGGCAATGTGGCGACCCGCACCTATACCGAGATAGGTCGCAGGTTCTTCTATGCTGGCGATCAATAGATCCGGCAGGGACGAATGAGCATAAACGCGATCGAAAATCGCCACGGCATCATCAAGGAAAGGCGCGCCGCGCAGGGAGTGCAGCAGCAATCGGCGATGATCCTGCCGCCATGCTTCGCCTGCACCCTGCAACTCCAAAATTTTCTGAAAACTGCCTTTGCCTGCCAGCGGTATGGTCATCCAGGTGCGATCATCACCATTCAGAAGCTGGATGCGATTGGTGAAGCTGCCTTTTGAAAACTGCGTATCGTCCAGATAGAGGTAGCTGTCGGCCAGCATCAACTGCTCGAAAAAACCCGGCCAGGGAAACAGCATCGGCTGTGTGATGACGACAGCGCTCATTTCTGTTCCTGAGTGCTCAAGCGGACATGTTCATGAGGACCGGCGCGCTCTTTGTCGCTGTCGCAATCTCGACAAGCGTAGCGGAAACGCGGGTAATATCGGCCTCGGTCATGTCGTGATAACTGGGGAGATTGATCGCCCGGTTCGGTATGCTCCAGGCATTGACGTTCTCGGGACGGCTCTTGAAGAACGACAGGCTGGACAAGGGGTGAAAGAAAACCCGCGCATCGATATTGGCAGCCTTGAAACCCTGTTGCAGCATTTCACGCGTTACGCCTGCATCAGGATGAAAAACCGCAGTCGGCATCCAGGCTCCAACGGGGTTCTCGTAATAATCGGGGTTCATGCTGATGCCACGAACTGACGACAAATGCAGCATGTAAGTGTGCAGGATCTCGCGCTTGCGTGCGACTAGTTCCTCTACCCGCTCAAGCTGCGCACAGCCGATAGCCGCCTGCACGTTCGACATCTTGTACTTGAAACCAATCTCATCAGGCCAGAACTGCTGCGTCTGTCCGCGGGCGCGTCCGTGGTTGCTGAGCGTCAGGACCTTTTCGTAAAAATCGGCGTCGCTGGTGACGAACATGCCCCCCTCGCCGGTGGTCATCGTCTTTGTACCATGGAAGGAAAACGTACCGAACAGGCCCATGGACCCCGCGCGTTTGCCAGCCCACTTCGATCCAATTGCCTCTGCGGCATCCTCAATGACAGGGATGCCAGTCTGGCGACTGATTTCCAGCAGCGCATCCATATCACAGAGATTGCCGTAAATATGGGTTGCGATGATAGCCTTCGTGCGCGGGGTGATGGCCTTGATCACTTCTACCGGGTCGATGCACCAGCTGCTTTCCAGCACATCGACAAAAACCGGGCTGGCGCCCAGATGCACAATGGGAGCTGCTGTGGCGATCCAGTTCGTATCCGCCAGGATAACCTCGTCACCCACGCCGACACCAAGAGCGCTCAGGCCCATATGCATGGCGCCCGTGCAGCTCGATGTCGCGATGGCAAAATCAGTGCCTAGATGCGCTCTGAACTCCGCTTCGAAGCGATTGATATAATCGTAACATTTCTCGCCCCAGCCGGTAGCAACGGCATCCGCCGCATAAGCCGTTTCCAGCGCCGTAATCGAAGGCTTCGTATAATGGATCTTGGAGGTCATCCTGCACTCTCCCGGTAACCAGACGCGTCACCAGCGTACAAAACGAAGCTGATGTGAGGCTGTGCTAAGCGGTTCATTGTTCAATGGAACTGCTCTGAAATGTCGGATCAGATAAGCGTGTGTCTCATCAACTCCGCATCGGTAAACAGCAGTCCAGGCCGATACCCGAGAGCAAGGAAGCCATCTCTATCCGCCTCATCTGCAAAGAGCACGGCAGTTTTGTCGGCAAGCTCTGAAGGGTGTTCACCATTGTCCACCACCACGGCAACCTCGTCCGCCAATCCAAGCTCACGAAGCATATTTTCCAAGGCCTCAGGGTTGGAAACCCCTCTTAAAAGCAGCCGATCCACATCTGCCGTCGCGTTCACCTTCCATGCCAATGTCTGGCAGCCCACGAAGAGCTGAAGGGATTCAACACGGGGAGCCACATCCGGGTGATCTCCGAATCCACCAAGGGCCAGTCGGGTGTAGAGTTCGTACACCTTCACGAAATCTTTTTTCCCAGCCCAGAATCGCAATGCCACGGCCATTCTGTTCAGTGTAAAAATTCGGCACTTTTCCTCATAAACCTTCAAATCATTGATGTTCTTGGGCATGCTACCGCGCTTAATTCCGCTATAAATAAAGTAATCAAGCCCTCCCTTATAGTTATCCCAGGACGTCATCACCTGCTCATTGCCGGCTTGCGTACGCGCGTTCTTCACCTTCGATCTGGTTACAGAGCGATAGAATGGCTCTTTGTGGAAAGCGACATCACTTTGAGAGAGAAAATGGGCAAGATAGGCGAAAGGATAAAAACAAAATTCGCGCGGCACCCAGGCCGACCTGATGATTGAAGCACGATAGACAGCCATTTCAGGGAAGATGTGCCGCTCGTAGATGTATTCGAAGACGCCCCTGAAGTCACCTTTTCGAAACGTTATGTCTTTCTCTACGTTGTAAAACTGTGATGTATCGACATCATCCACTTCATCATAAAACGTCCAGGGTGCCTGGCAGACACCGACGTCCATATTTTCATCCATAAATCGAACGATGTCAGACACTTGCTTTGGCAGCAATATATCGTCATCAGCCAGATAAACTATGTATTCGCCGAAGGCATGATGGATGGCGCTTGCCAGGTTCGGCAACGACCCACCGTTATCCTTGCGCCGATAATAACGGATCGGCAGGCCCTTTTCCCTGAACTCAGCCGCAACCTCACCTGTTCGGTCAGTCGATGCATTGTCGTTGATGACGATCTCGTAGGGAAAATCGAAATCGAAATCGCGCAGGCAACACGACAGCGCATTCCTGAGAAAATCCTCACGATTGTAGGTAGGAATACAAATACTAAGCTTGATATCGCTCATGACACGTCCTTCGGGTCGAATGTTCCCAGTGCCGCATCCCGCTGGCTGATCACGGCCGGTGCAAACGGCCATTCGATCGCAAAGGCAGGATCATCCCATCGAAGCCCGCGAGCGAGATCCGGCTGGTAAACCTGCGACATCTGGTAGAAAAGTTCACTGTCATCCTGAAGCGTCAGGAAGCCGTGGGCACAGCCCGCCGGTATGTAGAAAGCATTACGCAGCGCCGCATCCAGTTCGACAGAGGCCCATTGCCGGAACGTCGGCGAATCCGGTCGCAGATCGACGGCAACATCGAAAACCCTGCCCCGCACGGCGCGCACAAGTTTTACCTCTTCACCCGGCGCCAACTGATAATGCAGGCCTCTCAGCGTACCCCGTTTGTGATTGAGGGAGACATTGCATTGCGGAAAGCTGGATGCGAGCCCCTGTTGCGCAAACGTGTCGGCGCAAAATGTGCGTGCAAACATGCCGCGTTCGTCATGGCCTTCTGTAACGTCCACAACGAATGCACCGGCAATGGCTGTGGGCTGAAAACGCATTACAGCACCGTCAATTCGGGAATAGCGACGACATATCGTCCTCCCCAGACGCTCAAATCGTAATCGGAGACGATTTCATTCTTCAAATTCCATGGAAGAATGAGAACGTAATCCGGCCGGGTTGCCAGCATTTCCTCAGGTGGCAGGATCGGCAGATGGCTGCCGGGCAGATAATGCCCCTGTTTGTGAGGATTGCGATCAACCACATAGTCGATACGGTCGGTGCCGACACCGCAGAAATTCAAAAGCGTGTTGCCCTTTGCCGCGGCACCGTATGCGACAACGGTCTTATTCTCGGCTTTGGCCTTGTCGAGAAAAGCGAGAAGACCTTCGCGGATCGGCGAGACCTGCGCCTGAAAGCGCTCATAAACAGCCACCGTCCCGAAGCCGTAATCGTCTTCCAGCTGCCGGATACGCGATACATTTTCGGTGACGGTATGGGCATGCGAGGTTGCGAGGCTTGCCATGACACGAAGGCTGCCACCGTGCGTGAGAAGCTGCTCGACATCGAATACCTGCAATCCGTGGGTCCGAAAAATGCGCTCCACCGCAAGCAGGGAAAGGTAATAGAAATGCTCGTGATAGACCGTATCGAACTGGGTTTCCTGCATCAGCTGCAGCAGATGTGGAAACTCGACACTGACGACGCCATCGGGTTTGAGAATGGCGGCAAGACCGCCGACGAAATCGTTGATATCGGGAACATGGGCAAGCACGTTATTGCCGATCACCAGATCGGCTGATTTGCCCGCCGCAACCAGATTGCGCGCCGTCTCACGACCGAAGAACAGGCATTCTGTCGGAACACCGATCGCGCGCGCGGTTTCGGCGACGTTCTGCGCCGGCTCGACACCGAGAACGGGAATACCCGCTTCCACGAAATGACGCAGGAGATAGCCGTCATTGCTGGCGACTTCCACGACCTGCGAGGAAGCGGTCAGGCCGAACCGTTCGCGGGCCATCACCGTGAAGCGCCGTGCATGTTCGACCCAGCTGGTGCTGTAGGAGGAAAAATAGGCATAATCGCTGAAGATTTCTTCCGGCGGCACGAATGCATCCGCCTGAACCAGCCAGCATTCATGACACACGAAAGCCCGCAACGGATAGGCTGGCTCCGGCTGGTTCAGCTGCGCCTCGGTCAGATATGCGTTTGCCAGTGGCGTTCGACCCAGATCAACGAAACCATGGCTGAGCGGCGTCGTGCAGAATCTGCATTCATTCTGTGTCATGCAAGAATTTCCTCATAGGCGGCAATTTGCGCCAGCGTGAATACACGCATGTCTTTTCCGTTCCGCAGAGCCGCATACCAGTCCGATGTCCAGCTCAATGTCTGTGCGAGATCGAGGCGAGACCGCCATCCGATCGTTGTGTGTGCCAGATCCGAATTCAGTTTCAGCAGATTGGCTTCCGGCGGATGTTCGCCCGATGCCATTTCCCATGCGTGCGCAAGATCATATCCCTCGGCCAAGGTCTCTACGAGCCGTGCCACCGATGCCGAGCTTTGCGGATCGGGTCCGAAATTCAACGCATCCGGCAGGTCTTGCGGCGCTTCGGTCAACCGTTCGAGATAACGCATATAGCCTGCGATGGGCTCCAGCACATGCTGCCATGGGCGCACAGCATGCGGGTAACGCAGCGAAACCGGCCTGCCCTGTTCGAATGCGCGCACCGCATCGGGCACCAGCCGGTCTGGCGACCAGTCGCCGCCGCCGATCACATTGCCCGCCCGCGCGCAGACGAGGCTGACACCGCGACGGGAAAGAAAGCTCTCTCGATATCCCTGGCAGACGATCTCGGTTGCGGCCTTCGAATTGCTATAGGGGTCCTTGCCGCCCAAGGTATCTGTTTCGACAAAAGGCCTGCCCTGTTCGTCATTGGCGTAGACCTTGTCGGAGGTGACAACCAGAACCGTCCTGACACTGTCGCAAGCGCGAACTGCTTCCAGGAGGTTGACCGTGCCCATGACATTGGTGGCATAGGTGGTGGCGGGGTCCTGATAGGAACGGCGCACCAGTGCCTGTGCCGCCATGTGTATGACGATTTCCGGCCGGGCGTCGGCAAGGCAGGACGTCAGTCCCGTAGCGTCGCGCAGATCCATTTCGTGATGGTTGTCGGGCTTTGTCGGGAAAAGACGCCCGTAAAGAGAATCATCTCCTTCTGGAGGAAGGGCAAACGCCGAAACGGAAGCGCCCAGCTTTTCCAGCCAGAGGCTAAGCCATGCGCCCTTGAAGCCGGTATGGCCCGTCAGGAAAACTCGCTTTCCGTTCCAGAAGCCGGTCATTCCCATAGCTTCCACGGCGCCTTACCGGATTTCCAGAGAGCTTCCAGCTGGATTTTTTCGCGAAGCGTATCCATCGGTTGCCAGAAACCGTCATGGCGGAAGGCCGCCAACTGATGATTGGCCGCCAGCCATTCCAGCGGTTCGCCTTCCCAGATCGTGCCGTCATTGTCGATCAGATCAAGCACGGACGGATCCAGTACGAAGAAACCGCCATTGATGCGCTGTTCGTCGCCACGCGGCTTTTCGGTGAAGGAATTGACGAGATCGCCATCCATCCTGACGGCACCGAAACGGCCGGGCGGAGCAACGGCGCACATGGTCGCCTTGAGGCCGTGCTGACGATGAAATGCGATTTCGGCGGCAATATCGATGTCACCGACACCATCGCCATAGGTCATGCAGAACGGCTCGGATGGATCGAGATAATCCCGGACGCGCCCAAGACGGCCACCGGTCATGCTGTCCAGACCGGTGTCCACCACGGTTACCCGCCAGGAAGGCTTGGCGCGATCATGATAGGTAATCCGGTTATTTTCCAGATCAACGGTGATATCGCTGTGGTGAAGTACAAGGTTTACGAAATATTCCTTGATCATATACCCCTTGTAACCGGCGCAGATGATAAAATCATTCAGGCCGTGATGGGCATATATGTTCATGATGTGCCAGAGGATCGGCTTCTCACCGATTTCGACAAGCGGCTTCGGCCTCAGCGATGTCTCTTCGGCAAGCCGGGACCCAAGCCCCCCTGCCAATATGACAACTTTCATTTAAGTTCCCCTCGACGACTAGCGGATATTCGCTCGTCGGAGCCGCATCAGTATTTCAAGGCGGTCCGGTCACCCCGGTCGGGGTAGCTTGCGCACTATTCTTGGATAGTCTTGCGCCAGGCTGATGGAGCCTATTCAAACGTCAGTTAAACGATCTAACCAGACTGCCCACCAACAGATTCCAGCCATCGATCAGCACGAAGAACAGAATCTTGAAAGGCAGCGAGATCGAGGTCGGCGGCAGCATCATCATACCCATGGACATGGTGATGGCGGCGACGATCATGTCGATGACGAGAAAGGGCAGGATGATCAGAAAACCGATCTCGAAGCCGCGACGGATTTCCGACAGCATGAAGGCCGGTATCAGGACACGGTAATCGATCTGTTCCGGCGTACCGACAGACTGATTGCGTTCGCGGGCGATATCGACAAACAGCGACAGATCCTTGTCACGCGTATTGGCGCTCATGAACACACGGAATGGCTCGGCGACACGCTGGACGGCTTCCGCTTCGGTGATCTGGTTCGACAGCATCGGCTGCACGCCTTCATTCCAGGCACGGTCGAAGGTCGGAGACATGACGTAAAAGGTCATGAACATCGCCATGGAGACCAGAACCATGTTCGGCGGCGACGTGCCCATGCCCATGCCGGAACGCAGGATGGAAAAGGCGATGACGAAGCGCGGAAAGCTCGTCACCATGATCATGATGCCGGGGGCAACCGAAAGAACGGTCAGAAGGCCGAATGTGCGGATAATCCACGATGCGGCAGAACCGTCAGTCGGCAGATTGAGAAGATCTGCCGGCGACTGCTGTGCATTGGCCAGGCCCGGTGCCGCGACGATGACGGCGAGCAGAACGAGAAGTCGAATCATTCAATCACGAAGGTTCTGAACATCACCTTCGATACGCGCCCTTTTGCACGCAGGTCAACACGCTCCTGAAGGTCATCCCGAAGATATTGAAAACCACGCGGCCCTTCGATCTGTTGCAGCGAAACCGTGCGCAGATAGGCGAGGATGTCCTGATGGATTTCCTGAGCCATCGGCACATCCGTCGGACCGCGAAACATCAACGCCACTTCCAGCCGCACCCAGTTGTCGGAAGGGTAAGCCAGATTGGTGGTGATCGGATCGAGCAGAACAATGCCGTTGGCTTCGGCGGGGATAGGCGGAATGCCCTCTTCCTTGCCGGCACCCTCGCCATGCCCACCGGCGGGTGCTGCCGCGGCAGCCGCCGGTTCCGGCGGGGGCGGCGCGATCATGCCGCCGAGAACCCAGCCGCCACCGGCGCCGACCAGTGTGACAACCGCCACACCGACGATCGTCATCACCATGCCGCCTTTTTTCTTGGCCTGGCCGTCTTCCGGCGTCGTTTCATCCATCGCCATGTCCCTTGTATCCGATCCCTGCTTTGCCGCTTAGAAAGGCGAATACATGTCGACGACCTGCTGGCCGATCGGAGGCTGCTGAACCTCGGTCATGCGGCCACGGCCACCGTAGGAAATACGGGCTTCGGCGATCTTGTCGTAAGAAATCTGGTTTTCGGCATCGACATCCTTCGGACGTGCAATACCGGCGACGTTGAGGATACGGATTTCGTGGTTGACGCGCACTTCCTGTGAACCGCTGATCAACAGGTTGCCGTTTTCAAGAACGCCTGTGACGACAGCGGCGACCATAAGGTTGAGCTTCTCGGCGCGCTTGATCGTGCCCTTGCCATTGCTTTCGCTCGAAGAGTCCGAACCCAGATCACCAGAGGTTCCGGTATCGGTGCTGAAGCCGAGAATGTTCTTTACGCCTGCAGACCAGCCGAGGCTGGTTGAATTGGTGCGACTGCGGTCGGTTTCGTTGTCGAAATCGGCCTTGTCGTTGATCTTGATCTCAACGGTCAGGATGTCACCGATATTGAGCGCGCGGGCATCCTTGAAGAGGGCTGCCTGATTGTCGCTCCACAACGAATAACCGCTTGCCATCTGGCGCGGCTGTTTCGGGTAGGACGACATCTGCGGCGCCTGCGCATATTGCAGACCGCTGCCGATCGGGCTCATCGCCGGAGCGTTGCCGATTTCCTTCAGCGTCTGGTTCTGGCAGCCTGCCAGAAACATTACGGCCACGAGGGCTGAAGCGCGCTTCATCATGTACGGTCCTTAGAAGTATTGGGGTCTGACGCGCTGGCGATGATCGTCGAGATCATACCCGCCTTTTGCGGGTCCATCTCGGCAAGGATCAGGCCCGACTGGCGCGGGGGCAGTTTCATGATGATCGCCGCGGCGATCTCCATCTTCATTTCGGCAAGTTGCGGCGCGGCTGCATCGGCCTTCATCGTCTTGAAGATATCGACAAGACCGAGCTCGGCGTTCTTTAGGAAATCGTTGCGGCGTTTCAGCCAGTCCTCGTATTCCGCCTTGCGGGTTTCGAGCGTGGCGATACGGGCATCGACATCCGACTGCAGCTTTTCCAGTTCCTGTTTTTGCAACAGGTAACGCTGGTCGCGGGCCGGATCGGCGATATTGGTGCAGAAACGCTGGATATCGTCGGCGGTCGTCGGTGCGATCTGATCGGCTGGCTGCTGCTGTGCGTTGACCTGCGGCACGGCGGCGAGAACCGCCCCGGCGACCAGCAGCTTGCGCACGAAAGACGCAGAAATCGTGATCGTGAACATCGCTTGTTTCTCCATCATTGCAGCACGAGCTCGGCCTGAAGGGCGCCGGCAGACTTGATGCCCTGCAGGATGGCGATGATGCCGTCCGGCTTGACGCCGATGCTGTTGAGGCCGGCAACCAGCGTACGCAGGTCAGGCCCGTTGAGGATGGCGACCTGGCCGCCGTCCTTCATCGCCATGATATCGGTCTGCTCCTGAACCGCCGTTTCACCACGCGAGAACGGCTCCGGCTGGATGATCTGCGGCGTTTCGGTGACCTGTACGGTCAGCGTTCCGTAGCTGACGGCCACACGCGACACCTTCACATCCGCGCCGATGACGATCGTACCGGTGCGCTCATTGATGACGACCTTGGCCGGCGTATCGGTCTGAACGACAAGGTTTTCGATCTCCGCCATCAGGCGGGTAAGATCGGCTTGGCGCGGTTTGGAAATGATAACTTCCTGACTGTCGCGCGCCTCGGCGACCGGACCGCCATAACGTTGCGCAGCGAAATTGTTGACGGCATCGGCCATACGCTGCGCGGTGGAAAAATCCGGATTGCGCAATTGCAGGACCAGATTGACCGAATCCTTGAATTTCGACGGCAGTTCGCGCTCGATGATGGCACCGTTCGGCACACGGCCGGAGGTGGTTACACCTTCGGTCAATGTCGCGGCGGCACCCTGCGCCTGAAAACCGGAAACAACGACTGCACCCTGAGCCACGGCGTAAATCTGGCCGTCAGCGCCGGAAAGCGAGGTCATGACCAGCGTACCGCCACGCAGCGACGTGGCATCGCCAAGCGAGCTGACATTGACGTCAATACGGCTGCCGGGGCTTGCAAACGGCGGCAGGTTGGCGGTGACCATGACAGCTGCAAGGTTCTTGGCATTGGACTGCCCGCCCTGCATCGAGATGCCGAGGTTCTGCAGCATGGCGCGCATGGACTGGTCGGTAAACGGCGAGGAACGCAAGCTGTCGCCGGACCCCTGAAGGCCGACGACGAGACCATAACCGATCAGCTGGTTTTCACGGCCCGACTGTAGCGAGGCGATATCCTTGATGCGGGCAGCATCGGCGAAAGCCGGTTGCACCGGACCGATCAGGGTCGCAATCGCGAGAGATAGGGCAACAAGACGCTTCATAATCATTTCGCCATCACCTGCACGGTGCCGTCGGCCATGACAGTGCCGCTGACGGACAGGCCGGAATCGATATTGCGGACGCGGATGACATCACCCACCGAACCGTTCTGCAGCGGAGAACCGGAGGCTGAGATCACCATGTTGCCGATGCCGAATGTGAGCCGCACATTGGCGCCGCGCTTGACGAGGTAAGGCACCCGCAGCGAGGAGACGAGAATGGTGCGGCCCGGCAGCAGCGTGCGGCTGGTGATCATGCCCGTCACCTCTTCGGCGGAGCGTGCATAGTCGCCCGCGAGGTTCGGGTTGGTGACTTCGACCACATCGAGGGCGGAAGGAGAGATTTCCTCTCCCGGATAGATGATCCGCGTCGGCACGACGGCCATGCCCATCTCGGCCGCAGCCGGCATAGCCAGGCTCGCGGCGAGAAGCGACAGGAGGGAAAGGACCGTCTTTCGACCGATCCTTGCTGCATTTTCGTGTGTCCGGCGAAACATCATGTCTGCCCTGCCTTTTGGGTTTACTTGAGGTTTTTACTGACGATGGAGGCCATTTCGTCGGCTGTCGTAATGACCTTGGAATTCATCTCGTAGGCGCGCTGCGCCGAAATCAGGTCGGTGATTTCCTTGACGGCATCGACGTTGGAGGCTTCGAGATAGCCCTGGCGGAGATAACCGTAGCCCGGATCTTCCGGAGCAGCGATCACGGCTTCGCCCGATGCAGGCGTTTCGGCATAGAGGTTGTCGCCGAGCGGCTTCAGACCCGCTTCGTTGGCGAAGTTCGCCATCGTCAGCTGGCCGACCTCGGTATATTCGGTGGCGTTGCCGATACGGACACTGACCTGACCGGTACGACTGATGACAGTTTCCGTCACATCGGCCGGGAAGGTGATGTTCGGGATGACCTGATAACCTTCGATCGTCACCAGCTGGCCGTCACCGTTCTGGTTGAAGGCACCGGCGCGGGTGTACATCGTGCCGCCATCCGGCGACTGCACCTGGAAGAAACCGCGGCCGACGATAGCAAGGTCGAGGTTGTTTTCAGTATGCGTCAACTGGCCCTGTTCGTGGATATAACGAACGGCAGCGGTCTGCACACCGAGACCGACATTGGCGCCTTCCGGCACGATGGCCTGGTTTGCACGGTTCGGCACGCCCTGGGCGCGCTCGGTTTGATACAGAAGGTCGGAAAACTCCGCACGGCCGCGCTTGAAGCCCGTCGTGTTGATGTTGGCGATGTTGTGGGCGATGACCTCAAGATTGGTCTGCTGGGCATCCATGCCCGTCGCTGCAACGGAAAGTGCTCTCATTGGTACGGTCCCTTTCCGCTACTAGATCTGCATTTTCGAGATGTCGAGATAAGCCGACACCAGCTTGTCGCGCAGCGCGATGGCGGTCTGCAGCGACTGGTTCGCTTCCATGACGGCATCGACGACTTCACGCGTGTTGGCCTTGCCCTGCATGGCTTCGAAAGACTTGGTTTCGGCTGCCTTCAGCGTGTCCACTGTCGAAGTCGCCATATTGCCCAGAATGCTTGCGAAGCTGACGCCGGCATTTTCGACCGGCTTCTGGACCTGACCGAGAAGCGAGGTGGTGTTCTCGTCCGAAGAAATGGAGCCAATGCCGCGCGAGAGCGAAAGCGAGCTGACGTTCTTGATTGCGTCGATCATTGCGAGCCCTTCAGAAGTTCGATGGTGGAGGAAACGATGTCACGCGTCTGCTTGATCATCTGGAGATTGGCGTCATAGCTGCGGTTGGCTTCGCGCATGTCGGCCATTTCGATGAGCATGTTGACATTGGGCATCTTGACCATGCCCTTTTCGTCAGCCGCCGGATGGCTCGGGTCGTATTCCTGGGAAAAATCGCCCTTGTCGACGCCAAGCTTCTTGACCGCAACCAGTTCCGTACCGGCAATCTTGTCCATTTCGGCACCGAAGGTGATGGTCTTGCGACGATAGGGATCGGCGCCAGGCGTATCGCCCGTGGTGCGTGCGTTGGCGATGTTTTCCGATACGATGCGAAGTCGGGTGGCCTGGGCCTCCATCCCCGACCCTGCGATCTTCGAAGCGGCTGAAAGCGGATCCATTTCCTTACCTCTTCACTGTCAAAAGCATCATGCTGTTGAACGACTTCACCAGATTGGCCGAAAGCTCGTACTGGCGCTTGATTTCACCGGCCTTCGACAGCTCCTTGGAGAGCGCGACGGTGTTGCCGGATTCCTGGATGCCGATCTCGTCGTTAAGAGCGGCTTCCTCGACCTTGACGTTGTTGCTGAGAGTGCTGTCGCCGAAATGCGCTGCATTGGTGCGCGCCATCCGCATCGACGTATTGTCGAGAACCGCATCGAAAGACGCGACGTCCTTCGCCTTGTACTGCGGCGTATTGGCGTTGGCGATATTGTTGGCGACAACTTCCTGCCGCACAGACAACCACTCGGCCTGCTTGGATGCCAGCGCGAATAATTGAATGGGTTGCATAGGCTTCTCTCCATTTTCTGGCTGAAGCCTATGTTAGTAATCTTGCGTCAGACTTACGGGCGCGACGTTCCCTGATTGGAATAGATTTCGCCCGCGGTAGTGACGATCACCCACTTGCCGTCACGCTGTTCGAGCGTGGCCAGACGACTGTTGTCCGGCAGAATAGAACCGACCCGAACCATATACATGCCGGCGGCATCCTCGATGAGGGCGCGACCGTTGGAAACGTGCATCAGCCGGAAACCGCCACGGCCGGGAAGTGGTTGTTCTTCCAGAAGATCCTGCGGCGCCCCCTGACGCACTGCGCCAACCGAAGATGTCGTTGCGGTGGTGATATTGTCGATCGGATCGATCGGCGGTTTCGGCTGATCGTCCTTGGAGCTGTCGACCATGGCGAGCGGCGAAACGCTGAAAACGTTGCGGGCATGACCCGGCGGAAGGTCGCGCGTGTGATCGATCGGCGCGACCTTGATGCCGAACTTGTCCTCATTGAGGAATACGTACCAAGGGAAAAACGCCGACGCACCGGCAAGCACAACACCCATGGCCAAAACCATGTGATCGGAAAGCTTGGATGTCTTTTTCGGCGCCCGAACCGGTCTTACCGGAACATCCTGATCGTCTTCAATCACGGTTTATCCTCTCGCTCGGGGAGCCGGCGCCATGCCTGCCCTCAAGGCACCGGCAAGGTCGCCATAGGCATCTGCACTCGGTTGGTCTGATGGCGTCTGTTTCAGGACGTCGTAGATGATCGGTACCTGCTTGATCGCCATGTCGAGGTCGGGATCGCTGCCGGCGCGATAACCGCCGATCAGGCGCAGGTCGCGGGTTTCCTCGAAGCGGTGGATCAGCGCTTTCAGACGCGACACCAGCTTTTCCTGGTCACCCGTCCAGGCCTTGCGGGCCAGACGCGAGATCGACGATAGCGGGTTGATGGGCGGATAACGCCCCTCTTCCGCAAGGCTGCGCTCCAGCACGATATGACCGTCGAGAATACCGCGTGCCGAATCGGCGATAGGGTCGTTATGGTTATCGCCATCGACAAGGATGGAGATGATCGCCGTGATCGTGCCTGTCCCTTCCGGGCCGGGACCGGATCGCTCCAGCAGACGCGGCAGTTCGGTAAAGACCGATGCCGGATAACCGCGCGCGACCGGCGGTTCGCCGGCAGCAACCGCGACCTCACGGATCGCGTGGGCAAAACGGGTAACGCTATCGGCGATGAACAGGACGTTCTCGCCCTTGTCGCGAAAATGCTCGGCAATGGTAATGGCCACCAGCGGCGCCATCTTGCGCAACATCGGGCTTTCATCCGACGTGGCGACGACGGCGATCGATTTCGCCATGTTGTCGCCGAGCGTATCCTCGATGAATTCGCGCACTTCACGGCCACGTTCGCCGACCAGCGCAATCACCACCTTGTCGAAGGCATCGGCGCGGGCAAGCATGGACAGAAGCGTCGATTTACCGACGCCGGAACCTGCAAAAATACCAAGGCGCTGGCCAAGGCAAAGCGGGGAAAAGATATCGATGGCGCGCACGCCGGTCATGAAACCGGTTTCGACGCGCTTTCGCGTCATCGACGGCGGTGCCGTGTTGGAAATAGCTCTGCGGTCGAGCCCGCCGCAAAGCGGCCCGCGATTGTCGATCGGTTCGCCGAGCGAATTGATGGTGCGGCCGCACCAACTGTCGTCGGGCGCGATACGGAAAGCACCCTTCTGAATAACGACGTCACCGATACCGATCGGCTCGCCCGGCTGGATCGGGCAAACGTAGATCTCATCCGGCTCGACGCGAACGACTTCGCCAAGATGAATGCCGGTGGCCGTGCGGTGACCGACAAATTCGCCCAGACGCACATGTTTGGAAAGACCGCTGACGGTATAGTGGCCGGCCGCAATGGTGCGCACGCGGCCGCCATGGGCAACCGCCTGTTCCGGCGCGGCGTGCCGTTTTGCGAGACCGGCGATATGCGCCAGCCTGCCCGAGGCCAGGGTTTCGGCAATGATCGTTTTCATTCGGCAGATGATCCTTAGCGCGAGCCGCCCAAAGTCTTGATCGCTTCGGAGAGCGACGATTCGCTGTCACGCATCAACGAGGCAATGCCTTCGAAGGCGCGGTTGACCTGAATGAGTTCGGTCATCTGGCCGATGCCGTTGACGTTGGATTCCTCGACGTAACCCTGCACGACGGAGGTGCTGACCGTATCGACGATCGGCTGCGGGTTTTCGCTCGGGATTACGCCGGAGTTTTCGTAACGCAGATAGCCCTTGGAAATATCGGCGTTGAACACACCGATCTGGGCCACGCGGACACCATCCTGCAGAATGCCGCCATCGGCGCCGACCTGAGGCGGACCACCGGCACGGTTGAGCTGGATCGGAGCACCGCCGGCATCCAGAACAGGATAGCCGCGAACAGAGACGAGTTCGCCTGCTTCCGTCATCGTAAAGCGGCCGTCACGCGTCAGAACCTGGCCGGCCGGTGTGTCGAGCGAAAAATAACCCTCGCCCTTGATGGCGAAGTCGAGCGAGTTGCCGCTCGCTTCCATCGCGCCGCTGCGGGTGGAAAGATAATCGTTGCCCTGCGTAACGAAGGCGACCTTGGCATTGATATCATTACGGGTCTTGCTCATGACCTCGTCGAATTTGACTTCCGTTGCACGGAAACCGACGGTGTTCATGTTTGCCATGTTGTCGGCAATCGTGTTGAGCCGGCGCTCGAGCGCGATCTGTGAAGAAATGCCGACATACAGTCCGGATTGCATATCATCTGCCTCCGTGTTTCATTGAACGGGCGAGAGCATGTCCGGGACGACGTTTTTAAAGAGAACGTATCCGCATGAGCATGCTGGCTTCGGACGGAATTCCAACCGAATGTCGCGGAAACTAGGCGGGAAGACTTGTGCGAAGCTGTCCCATGCCAGGCATGATGCCGGACCGGACCTGATTGGCGAAAAGCCAGCTACAGCCAGCCTCACGCAAGCCAGACCCCGTATCCCATCAACACGAGAAAAAGATCGGGCATAGACACGCGATGACTATTATTATCGGATTTGTGATCACCGTCGGCTGCATTATCGGCGGCTTCATGGCGATGGGCGGGCACGTTGATGCCCTTTTCCAGCCGTTCGAGCTGGTCATCATCGGCGGCGCGGGTGTCGGTGCCTTCATTATGGGTAACCCGCTGAAAGTCGTAAAGGATTCGGGTAAGGCACTCGGTGAGGCCTTCAAATACTCGGTTCCGAAAGAACGCCATTATCTCGATGTTCTCGGCGTTCTTTATTCGCTTATGCGCGACCTGCGCACCAAGTCGCGCAACGAGATCGAAGCCCATATCGATAACCCGGATGAATCCCCGATCTTCCAGGCGGCCCCGACCGTTCTGAAGAACAAGGAACTGACGTCCTTCATCTGTGACTACGTCCGTCTCATCATCATCGGCAACGCCCGCAGCCACGAGATCGAGGCGCTGATGGACGAAGAAATCGAAACCATGATGCACGACAAGATGAAGCCGTATCACTCGATCGTCGCGATCGGTGACAGCTTTCCGGCCATCGGTATCATCGCGGCCGTTCTCGGCGTCATCAAGGCCATGGCCAAGATCAATGAATCGCCTGAAGTTCTTGGTGGCCTGATCGGCGCCGCCCTCGTCGGTACCATGCTCGGCATCTTCCTGTCCTACTGCCTCGTGAACCCGCTGACCTCGCAGATCAAGATCGTCCGCGGCAAGCAGCACCGCCTGTACATCATCGTCAAGCAGACCCTGCTTGCCTACATGAACGGCTCGGTTCCGCAGGTTGCACTCGAATACGGACGCAAGACCATTTCCAACTACGAGCGCCCGTCGATCGACTCGGTCGAGCAGGAAATGATGAACCCGGGCGGCGGCGCAGAGAAGGCGGCCTAAACCATGACCGACGCGCACGCTTCCGAAAACCCAACCACCTCACATCGGCCCGCGATGGAACACTCGCTGCTCGCCAAACTGACGGGCGGGCTGGGCGACCGGCAGACGGTGGAAAAGATCAGCACCGATTTCGGCCAGCTTTATACGGGCTTTTTCCCGGACGTCTTTCACAGCGAAACCGGCATCTCGATCCAGGTTGGGTATGTCGGCTGCGAAAGCGGACTGATGACCGAACTGGTTGCCGATCTCGGCGACACATTTTCGTTTTCCAACGGTTCACTACGCAACTGGAGCCCGAATTTCGTGCTCGCTTGCGGCAATGGTTTCGTCATCGCGTTGATGGAGCTGATGCTGGGTGCCGAGCTCGAAACAGTGGAGCAGCCGGCCGAACGTTCACTGTCGGAAATCGAGCTTGATCTTGCCGCGATGGTTTTCGAGCGGATCGGCAACGTCTTGCGCTCCGGCGTCAATGCACCTGGCGGCTTCGAAGCGACGCTGGAAACACCGCACAATGCCGACGACCGTGCCAAGCACGAGGATGAAAGCCGTGCCGAATATGGCGCCGTCATCCGCATGTCGATCGAACTTGGCACCGTGCAATCCGAGATCGCGCTCGTCATTCCGCAGCGCGCGCTCCTGAAGACCCGCGTGGAGCTGCCAAAGGCTTCCGGGCAGATTGCCAAGAGCAAGCAGGAATGGACGGACCGAATCAACGAGCAGGTGCGCCGTTCGCAGGTCACGCTCGAAGCCCGTATCCGGCTTGAAAAGCTGACCCTGTCGACGATTTCCCGGCTTGCCGCCGGCGACATCATCGGCTTCGAGGACAGCAAGGACGTCTCAGTACAGGTCAGCGCCAACGGCAAGGACATGTACATGTGCGAATTCGGACGCTCCGGCGAGCGTTATACGGTTCGCGTAAAGGATAATATCAGCAGCGACGACGAGATTCTCAAACATCTGGCAGGATGATCTCGATCATTGCCAAATCATGAAATCGTGCCCTTGGGCAGGCTGACGCAAGTTTCATAAGGAATAATGTTTTCCATGGCTAAGAAACCGACCCCTATTACCGAGAACGATGACCTGTCTGCGGTCGGCAATGAAGCCGATCTCGATCAGGCAATCGACGATCTTCGCGGTGTATTGAAGGCCGACGCCACTGGCGAAGCCCCGGCTTTCGGTGGCGGCAGCAGCGATTTCGACCTGGACGCCTCGTTTGGCGGTGGTCTTGACGACACGCCGGCTTTCGGCGCGGCTGCAACCGGCGCTTCCGATTTCGGCGGCTCGGATTTCGGTGGTTCCGATTTCGGTGGCGGCGCAAGCTTCGGCGGTTCGGACTTCGGCGGCTCTGATCTGGGCAGCTCGGATTTCGGCGGTTCGTCCGTCGGCTCAACGGCGGGCAGCGCGCTGAACGCCAATCTCGATCTGATCATGGATATCCCGATCAATCTCGAGATCGTGCTCGGCACCAGCCGCATGCAGGTTTCGGGTCTGATGAACCTGGAAGAAGGCGCAACCATCGCCCTCGACAAGAAAATCGGCGAGCCGGTGGAAATCACCGTCAACGGCCGACGTATCGCCAAGGGCGAGATCACAGTTCTGGAACACGACGACACGCGCTTCGGCGTGAAACTGACGGAAGTTTTGAGCACCAAAACAACCTGATCCCGATGTAGGGACAGTGAGGTAAGACCATGATGGACTTCGAGGATTTCGGTGGCGGCGCTGTAGTCGGTTCACCCCTATCCCAGGCTGAAAAAGCTGCTGCGGTTCTGCTTGCCATGGGCAAGGGCGTCGCCGGCAAGCTTTTGAAATATTTCACCCAGGCAGAGCTGCAGACGATTATCGCCTCGGCTCAGAACCTGCGTGAAATTCCGCCGGACGAGCTGCTGGGCCTGGTTAACGAGTTCGAGGACCTGTTCACCGAAGGTGCAGGCCTGATGGACAACGCCAAGGCCATCGAAAGCATTCTCGAAGAAGGTCTTACCCCTGAGGAAGTCGACGGCCTGCTTGGTCGCCGCACCGCATTCGAAGCCTATCAGACATCGATCTGGGATCAGCTGCAGGAAGCAGAACCGGCCTTTATCGGCAAGTTCCTGCTGCGCGAACATCCGCAGACCATCGCCTACATTCTTTCCATGATCCCGTCCGCTTTCGGCGCCAAGGTTCTGCTCGAACTGCCGGAAAGCCGCCGTGCCGACATCATGAACCGTACGGTCAACATGAAGGATGTCAGCCCGAAAGCCGCACAGATCATCGAAAACCGCGTCATTGATCTCGTTGCGAAGATCGAAGCCGAACGCAACTCGAACGGCGCCAACAAGGTTGCCGAACTGATGAACGAACTCGAGAAGCCGCAGGTCGATACGTTGCTGACCTCGCTGGAAACGATGAGCAAGGCTTCGGTCAACAAGGTTCGCCCGAAGATCTTCCTCTTCGAAGACCTTCTGGCCATGCCGCAGCGCAGCCGCGTTCTGCTGCTCAACGACATCGCCGGCGACATCATCACCATGGCGCTGCGTGGCGCCTCGGTGGAAATCAAGGAAGCAGTGCTTTCGGCCATCAGCCCGCGCCAGCGCCGCATGATCGAATCCGACCTTGCAGCCACCAATGCCGCCATCAACCCGCGCGAAGTGGCGATTGCCCGCCGCGCGGTGGCTCAGGAAGCCATCCGCCTGGCCAACAGCGGCCAGATCCAGCTCAAGGATACGGAAGCAGCCGGAGACAAGCCTGCGGAAGGCGCTGCTGCAGCGGCCTGATCCGATCATTAAACACAAACAAAAAAGCCGGCGGCCCCACCGTCGGCTCTTTTGTTGTGCATGCTTTGAAGCTTCATGCCCTTCTGCCGCCGCAACAACTGCGTTTATCCACATCGATACGTTACACTGTCCCGGCAAATGCAGGCGATTCGCAGCGGGAACTTGAGCGGTGTCTGACGAAGATAAAGACAGTAAAACAGAAGACCCGACACAGAAAAAACTGAGCGACGCCGCCCTTAAAGGCAACGTTGCGATGTCGCGCGAGATCACGCTGTTTGCGTCGTCGCTGGCATTTTACATCTATCTCGTGTTTTTTCTTCCCGGCGCGATTGCCAATCTCTCCGAGCGCCTGAAAGACATTTTCGAGCAGCCGGACCAATGGGCGCTCGAAAGTTCCGTCGACGTGGTGTCCATCGGCACTCGCATCGGCTGGGACATGGCGGGCTTTCTCGCACCGGCCATGATCCTCATGATCGTTTTCGGCCTGGCATCCTCATTTGCGCAGAACCTCCCGTCCTTCGTGCTAGAGCGCATTCGCCCGCAAGCGGACCGTATCTCGATCAGCAAGGGTTTCGGCCGCATCTATAGTGTTGCGGGCATGGTGGAATTCGGAAAATCCGTCTTCAAGCTGCTTGTCGTATCGGTGGTCTTCTACTTCCTGCTGCAGCGGGATTTCATGTCGTCGCTGGACATCATGTTTTCCGATCCGGCCACCATTCTGGTGAAGCTGGAAGCGACCACCAAGAAGATGATGATCATCATTCTTCTGGCCACGGCCACACTGGCGATCGCCGACTTCTTCTGGACCAAGCACCAGTGGTTCTCGAACCTGAAGATGACCAAGCAGGAAATCAAGGACGAGCACAAGCAGTCGCAGGGTGACCCGATGGTCAAGGCGCGCCAGCGCTCCGTGATGCGAAGCCGCGCCCGCCAGCGCATGATCCAGAACATTCCGCGCGCAACGCTGGTGATCGCCAACCCGACACATTACGCGATTGCATTGCGTTACGTGCGTGAAGAGAACGATGCCCCCATCATCGTTGCCAAGGGACAAGACCTTGTCGCCTTGAGAATCAGGGAGATAGCTGAACAGAACAACATTCCAGTGTTCGACGATCCACCGCTTGCGCGCTCCATGTTTGCGCAAGTCTCGGTGGATAGTGTGATTCCACCAGCCTTCTACAAGGCTGTCGCGGAACTCATACACAGGGTCTACGCCGCTCGTACGCCCAAACAACGGACACGCCAACCGCAATGAAAAAATGTAACTTCTCCAGAGAACGTGAAGAAATTCTTGGGCTTGCAATCGCACCAGTCGCGTCGGAGTTACGATTACTGGATGCCGGCGATCTGATCGCCCTTTTGCGACTTGAACGATACACCAGCATCGCGGACCTGGTGTCCTCTGCAGCCGAACTGTATTTTCATCCCGGCACCGTAAACTTCGGATCCGGCGGCGACTATCGCCTGGAATGGAGCGGTGCTCCGGAAATCACGCTCGACCTCGAAATCAAGCCCAAGGGCGTTTCGGTCTATGCGCGCCTGACGCTGGCCGACCAGACGGCCGCGATCGAGATCGATCACATCGCCTTCCAGAACCCTTCCGACGATCCGGGCGAGAACACCCGCTTCCTCGCCCGCAGCCTCACCGAGGCAAAATTCTCGGTCAGCCATCAGGGCCACGCCGAAGCGGCCTGAACGACGCTCGACAAACATCAAAAAAGCCGCCCGCGATGTCTCCCGGGCGGCTTTTTTATGTCTGGATGCCAGTGAGATCAGTGGATGTAACCGAGGCGGATGGCTTTTGCGATCGCCTGGATACGGTTGACCGAATCGAGCTTGATGGTCGCAGAGCCGAGATAGGCGTTGACCGTGTGCACGGAGAGGCCGAGCTTGTCGGCGATTTCTTCGCTGATCTGGCCATCACCGGCCAGCTGCAGGCAGGCGATTTCGCGTTCGCTCAGCGTTTCGGAGGGAACCGCCCGTTTTTCCTCCAGCGCCAGAAGATCGACCATGATCTGGCAGCTGCGCACATGCTGGTCGACGATGACGTCGCTGGCCAGATCGAGCGCATTGGAGAGGAA